>ERZ1026850.192-NODE-192-length-39856-cov-6.408231_pt1 | contig 39856 bp, 25 predicted proteins | sample MGYA00380155_ERZ1026850 | MGnify/ENA primary metagenome ERZ1026850 (study PRJEB33269, sample SAMEA4719791) | human gut metagenome | biome: human-associated habitat; feature: organic feature; material: feces | place: Cameroon | collected 2013-10 ... | reverse complement strand
GTTCGTCCTCCGTCACGCCATGGGGTAATGTGGTCAGCCTCCATCTCACTGATATCCAGCACATCATCCTTACGTAGACATTCGGGATTAGCACAATGCCCTCCCTGACGTTCATAGACTTCGCGCTTGGTGTTATCATCGAATGCCCTGAGATCCAGATGATGCTCGTCGCCATCCAGGACATAGGAATAAATGCCTGACTTTTTCTTGATGTCACTATCCATCATCAGCTTCTTGACTCTGTTTTCAAGAGCTTCTGTATCAATGATTTCTTTACCGTATTTATTATACAGCTCACCCCAAGGGACGCCCTTCATTTCTTTTCGATATATCTTGAATGTAGCATTTACCCACTGGATGACGTTAGTAAAATAAAGCCACAACTCATTTGCATTCGGGTCATGCTGGTGCTTGCCCATATACGTTTCAATGTTTCCATGAGAAATCCAACGGATGGTAGTTTCAAGGAAATCTTGACGGATGGGAGATCCATTGAGATATCGGCTTCCTATGCCATATGCCGCACAACCGCTCTTACTGAAATAACGTTTGGCATCTGCCAGCCACGGGCCACAATAAACGGCATTGCGCAGTTCCTGATCCATCAATTTAGCCCCGGCGATATTGATTGTCTTGAACCATTGCAATTTTTCGCTATCAGCACCTGTGCAGATGTAAATCATTAGTTCATAATCCAATATTCGGTCCTGCTCATCATCGGTAAGATTGCAGAAAGACTTGAAGGCAAAACTGAAATCATTGTTCACATACTGGCAAAGAGAAATCGTACGTTGTTGTCCGTCAATAACTTCGAATGTTCCGTCTTCTCTGGTGGCCCAATACATGACGTTGAGCGGAAACCCTTTCATGACAGTATCAATGACTGCGGCTCTCTGCTTGTCATCATAGACGAATTCCCTCTGATAAGGAGGTCGGATATCCAATTTGCCGGAATACCCTTTTACTCCGCCTTCTTCATGGTCAATGTAACCGGCGGTGAGTTCCCTGACGGTTATATTCTTCAATGTTATATTCATGGTGAGGTGTGTTTGGTTATCTGCGTCTACGTATTAAAATTCTAAAATATGGACACTTTCCATTAACCGATAGGTCCTTGCCATCATCACCCTTTCGGAATTTAATAATCTCGAATTGCTCAGGATTATACTTATACAAAAAAGTGATTGGAACTCCCATTACCCCGTCATAATCACATGGAATTTCATCAGTCTTGCCGACTTCAATTGCCCTATAATTGTCATATTCAGGATACTCTTCCGGAGAATAATTCTTGTAGAGAATCAAGTCCTCATGTCGCTTGGATATATCAAGATTAGTAAACCATGTTACCCCAGAAACGCGAATCATGCCCGCCTTATGGTTCCCCGCTGTCGCAACGTCTTCATATTTGGAAATAAAATGCCCCGCACCTCCCTTGAATCCAAAACCCAACCAAATTTTATTTTCCTTAATAAGAGGAAAAATCTCTTTGTATGTTATGGCATTTTGGTGGCCAATGATTATGAACTTCTTGTCATACTTAATGAGCTGAGCTACATACTCCCTGAACAAACTGAACGGAGGATTGGTGACCACAATATCCGCCTGCTTGAGCAATTCTATACATTCCTGACTACGAAAATCGCCATCTTCTTCAAGATTATGAATCCCTATTTCCTCCGGACTTGGAATCCTGTCTCCATCTTTGTCACCATTATACTCCAAATATATCGCGGATTCACAGTCATTCATGCTTAATATGTTCATATCCTGACTCTTATAGCATGTTGTAATCAGTTTCTTCAGTCCAAGATATTCGAAATTGTACGAAAAATAATGAAAGAAATTGCTGACACGTGGGTCATCGCAATTACACAAGACGGTCTTGCCTTTAAAATGGGACTTGTAATGACGTAATTCATTTTCAATGTCCGACAACTGCGTGTAGAACTCGTCCTTTTTCGCCTTGTTGGCAGCATGGAGATTCTCGTTATTTGCCATATTGACTGATAGTTACAGCATTACTATCAGTCGCTTCAGCGCAACAAGAAGGGCGTGAGCTTCTTATTGCGTTTACCAAGGTAGCCCAGGAAGGAAACCTTAAACCTACATAAGATACCCACACCCGAAATCGGATGCGAGCATTGCCATTATCGTAGGTTTAAGGAATCTACTTCCATATATGAGATTCCCTTACTAATTATTTCTTCGTTTATTTCCTAAAAAAGTTTCCTGGGCTTTTCGGTAAACGCGAAATAATAGCAAATGCTTCGTTATAAAAATTATGTCTTGCTACGCGGAATCTTCCGCATACACAAATATAAGTCTTTTTTGTAAATGTCCCACATAACACTTTCGGAAACTGAACAAGTTGGCAGGACTATATTTAGCTAAATAGCAACATATCAACATATTACGCAAACGCGTACGTGCCAAGTCTCATGAAAAAACATGGGACTTGGCATGGGGCGATTGTGCATAAAGTGGAGCTATATTATTGAAACACAACAGATTAAACGACCACTCGCAAGCATCCATGCCTGCCAAGTGGTTCAGAAAAAACGGGGAGGAGGAAGAGGAGGGTGCTCTTCACGCAGGGAGGCGGAAAAGGATGGGGCACTTTCGCGGGGAGACGGAAGAGGACCACTCAAGCGGTGAGGCGGAAAATGACGATGCACTCACGCGTGGAGGCGGAAGAGGCGGCGGTAGATAGCAAGGAGGTAGCGGCGGAGAGGGATGCGGTGCCAGATGCGGGCCTTGAGGAGGTTCAGGCGGGTGTAGGGATTTATGGGAATGCGGCCTTTCTTGAGGATGGTCACTACGCGGCCAAAGATGTCGGAAGTGGGACAATGTTCGCGGCAGATGGCGCCATCACCCTGCATAACAGCCTGGTTACCATCCAATTGGATAATGCGGTGAAGAATGTATCGGCCGGCGACACGGAAAAGCACGATGTCTCCTACGGCCAGAGGGCGGGCATCGGCCAAGGGTTCAAGTTCCACGGAATCCCGGTCTCCACGTATGAAGGGGAGCATGCTCACGCCCTTGACGGGGATGGTTACATTCTTGCCTTCGCGGAGGACACGGAGGACTTCCGCGAAAAATATGTCATTGCTGATAACTACTTTCTCCATAACTGTCTGCCGGTCTATCTCCCGGACTATAATACAAAGTTACGAAAAAATCAGTACCTTTGTCTTCCCGCGAGGCAGGAGACACCTGCACGGCGGACAAATGACCATTCTGAAACTAAGAACATGAAAATCAAGGACGGCTTCGTATTGCGCGAAATATGCGGAGAAAAAATCATCTCCGGAGAAGGACTGAACCAGGTAAATTTCAGTAAATTCATAAGGCTCAATGACTCTGCGGCATTTCTGCTGAAGAAGGTTGAACATGAAGAATTTACGGCAGAGACATTGGCAAAGTTGCTCTGTGAGGAATATGAAATTTCAGAGGAAATCGCGGCCAAAGACGCCGAGGCTCTCTGCAAAAGTCTGGTAGAAGCAGGAATAGTCGTAGAATAATGAACGAGATAAAGCATTTCTGCACAGGAGGATTGCACTTCAGTGTCGAACTGGATGCACCCTGGCATTTCATGGAATATACAGCACCAGTAGCGGAGCGCATACGGAAAGCGGCTGCCGGAGAAGTGCCGGACCTGCTGCCCACCAGAGCGGGAGATGAAATTCCGGCACGGACACTCGTGAAAAGCCGAAGCGAATTGCCGGGGAATTTCAATGCACATACATTGGATTTCTCTCAATATGAGCCATTTACGACAGCGCCGTCCGATGCAGAAATGCTGAGATTCAAGGTAGCTGGAGACACACCTGAATGGGCTGCGGACATCAGCGACGCGGAACTCATAATGGACGTGTCGAACATTGATCCCGGATATAAAATCTATAGACGCGGGGGCGACACCATATTCGATTTTTTGAAAACTGATGGCGTGCGGAGCGGATTTCTGAAAGTTCCGGAGAACTGCCGCGTCTGCGAATTCACGGCAGAGGCAGGAACCAGACCATACGCTGCCATGTCATTGATAGACTTCGCATTACGCATCGCATGCACCTATATCTCATCACGTTACGGCTCATTGATGATACACTCCTCGGTCGTCAGCATTGACGGTAAAGCGAACCTTTTCCTGGGCGCGAGCGGAACAGGCAAAAGCACGCACAGCCGACTTTGGCTGGACAATATTCCTGGGGCGGAGCTGGTCAATGACGACAACCCGATTCTCCGCGTCGAAAACGGGCAAGTGTTCGTCTACGGCACGCCTTGGAGCGGCAAGACACCTTGCTACCGCAATGTAAAAGTACCTGTCGGGGCTATCGTGAAGCTCAGCCAGGCACCGCAGAACAGCATCAGACGGCTGAAAGGGCTGGACGCTTACGCAAACATCGTCGGTTCCGTGTCAAGCATCCGCTGGTCACGCAAAATCATGGACGAAATCACATCCCTGATGTCGCAGATAGCCATGACCACGCCTTGTTTCGCAATGGATTGCCTTCCCGACAGCGAAGCAGCCTTCACCTGCCGGGATGGTATCATAAACGGCACGAACCACTCATAGAACTACTCACTCACCTCAGCGCTACGCGACTTTCCGAAGAAACGGTCGATAACCAGAGCGATGGCAGCATCTCCGCTGACATTGCAGGCAGGACCATAGCCGTCCAGAGCCAGGTAGATGGTCATCATGAGAGCGCATTGGTCAGGAGTGAAGCCCAATACCGATTCGAGCAATCCGATGGAAGCCATGAGAACACCGCCCATAACGCCAGGAGCGGCAACGGCAGCCACTGCCTGGAGAAGAGCGAAGTTCAGGAAAAGTCCGAAAGAAAGCGGGATACCGCACATGTAAGCTATTGCTACTGAGGTAACTGTAAGTTTTATCGTAGAACCGCACATATGCACTGTAGAGCAGAGCGGCACCACGAAATCAGCAATATCCTTGCGAGTCCCGTTCTTTATGGCACACTCCAGCGTAACCGGAATCACCGCCGAGCTGGAACAAATGGAAAAGCCCGTAAGATAAGCCGGAAGGATGTTCCACAAACACTTGAACGGATTTTTCCCCGTCACAGCGCCGGCAATAAGATATTGAATTATCAGATAACAGATAGACAATGCCACGCCGGTACCGATGATTTTCACACCCGAACCGAGCACCACGGAAAGTTTCCCGGCAGCGCTCATTTCGCACATCATCGTGAAAATATAGAACGGCAGCAGCGGGATGATTACCTTTTCAATGGTGAGTTTCACAATCTCCCCGAACTCATCGAAGCCCTTTTTCAATCCGGTCGCGCCGGTCACGATAATGCCGACACCCACCATGAAAGACAGCAGCAATGCGGTCAGGATGTCGCACACCGGAGGAATCTTCAGTTCAATGAAAGGAGCGAAAGTCTTACCTTCGGCAGCGGACGTCGCAATCTCCCCGACTTCCAGATAATGAGGGAACAATGCTGTGGCGAAGCCGTATGAAAACAATCCGGCGCCGACCGTAGAGACGTATGAAATAACCATCACCGCAATCAGCATTTTTCCGGCGCCGCGTCCCAGATTCGCCACGGACGGCGTCACCAGGCCCAGCACCAGAAGCGACACGATAAATTTCAGGATTTGTGCGAAAAAGACATTGAAAGTCTTCAGGATGCGCACCAGCACATCAGGCGCGACAATACCCAGAAGCGAACCCAAAAGTATGGCAATCACCACCTTGGGGAAAAGTCCCAATTTAATTTTCTTCATCACTATTTCATTTTGCAGATTACGGAACTGACACCCGTGATGGTAATCACAAGTCCCTGTCCGGAAGATTTCATGGAAATATTCTCCGGAGCACCCCAAACCACAGATTCCATACCGTCATATCCGGTAATGGTGCATTTAGCTTTTTCCGCGCGAGGATTTATTACCACAAGATATTTCTCCCCATTGGCAGAACGCTCATACACAGCAGGATACGGCTGATTGGGGTTACTTGCATATTTCCAGCCACCTGTATTGCCAAGAGCAGGTATCGACGCTCTGAGAGCCAGAAGCCCTTTAGTCCAGGAATACATTGAACCGGCATCATTGATTTCATTTTCGACGGTCGGACGGGTCGGACTCGGGTCAATCGGAAGGTAGAGTTTTTCCGGCGTGCAGGTGGAAAATCCTGCGGTCGGGCCTGCGCCCCATTGCATCGGGGTACGCTCCGCGGACCTGTCGCGGCTGCCCTCGACAGCCGGTACGCCATCCATCGACCTCATGCCGATTTCCTCGCCATAATACACAATCGGCACCCACGGCATTGTCAGGAAAAACGTCATCATGGTTTTAAGCTCCTCCGGATCAGAGCGTTGGTTTCGGTTCATACGCCACGTGTCATGACTGGAAGTAGGCATGCACGGGAAGCCCTGACCAAGAGTCTTGTGATACATCTCGGTGAAAGGAATCACGAAAGAGGAAATCTTGCCCTTCCCTGCCTTGTCGAACCAGCAGTCACAAGGCGGATAAATCCCGGTTGAAGGATCGGCATTGCGGCGAGTGTTATAGACCAGGTCACGGTACATCGTCTTGCCGCAGCCATTGTGACGGATGATGTCGATATCGAAGCCGCACGAAATGGATTCGACCGGGCTGGACCATTCGGAAAGGAATATTCTGTCAGGATAATTCGCTGAGGTCCAGGCAAATATCTCATCCCAAAGCTTTCTTACACCATGGAATTCCTCATCATCACCATTCACCAGCGACCATGCCAGGTCACAGCGGAAACCGTCAACCCCCTTGTCGAACCAGAAGGCAATGATGTTCTTAAGTTCCTGGCGTACAGCCTTCGGGCCCGGTGCATCGTAGGACTGCTCCCAAGGACGCGACGGATCAGGAGAAAGATAACCATAGTTCAATGCCGGCTGAACCTCATAGTAATTCTTCATGTAACGGGCACCGCGGGGATAATTGCAGTCCACCCATTTCTTCTTTTCAGAGTCACGCGGTTTGCCGTCCTTGCTGTCCATCCATATATAATAGTCGCTGTAATGGCCGTTCCTGTCGCCATTTGCAGATTCCACGAACCACGGATGCTTGTCGGAAGTGTGTCCTGCCACCAAGTCCAGACATATACGAAGCCCTTTCGCATGGGCATCCTTGACCAGATTTTCCAAATCAGTATTGGTCCCGAAACGCGGGTCGATCTTATAGTAGTCCGTAATGTCATACCCGCCGTCCTCGAACATGCTGCAGAACACCGGACTAATCCATATTGTATTGAAACCCAGAGTTTTCACATAGTCCAGCTTCGAACGGATGCCTTCCAGGTCGCCATAACCGTCGCCGTCGCTGTCCTTGAACGAAGACGGATAAATGTGATAGATGGCAGCATTGTCAAGCCACTTCGGATAGGTCTGCACCTTATCAGGGCCATCAAGTCCAAGGCCTTTCCAATCATTGCAGGTGCCGCCTTTCACGCCCCATCCGATGAGCTGTTCCACAAGTTTTTCATCGCCGACAGGGATGCCGTAGCACTCCACCGTCAAGCCCTTCGCATGACAATAATCCACGAATTCCTTGGTCAGGTCTGTCGATTTCGGCCTGATTACCAAGTTCTTGACCCTGAGGCTGCAAGTGTCCACATCCTCTTTCGTATAACGTCCGCCAGCCTTCATGAACTGCAACGGTGCATCAGTAAGCTTCGAGGCGGTCAAGATGGAATTCCAGTTGAACGAAGTAAGCACATATTTCCCGTCGAAGCCGAAATCGTGAAGCATCTCGATTGTCTTGCGGATGCCTTCCTCATTCACCCTTTTCAGCTCGACATAAGGCGTCAATCCACCCTCGCGGCAAGCCTCCAGATATGTCGCAAACGTAGGGATTTTCAATGTCTTGGCATATTTCTCGTCCCAGCCATAGCCACCGTCAATCCAGAATTTCTGCAATTCATTGAAAGTGTATTGCGACACCATGCCGGTGCCGTCAGTGGTGCGGTCCAGTTTTCTGTCGTGCATGCAGACGATAATCCCATCCTTAGTCATCTGCACGTCGGTTTCCATGCCGCCGTAGACCGGAATTTCCGCAGCCTTGCTGAAGGACAATGATGAATTTTCAGGGTATCTGGCAGCAATTCCCCTGTGAGCCTGCAGTACGAATTCGCGGGAAACAGGCTTTACAGGTTTCAATTCCGCAGCCCATCCTCCGCCAGGCGCCATCTTCACCTCAACCTTGCGTGAAGCCGAAACAGAGCACGTAACCTTCTTGTAATCAGTAGCTATACGATGGGCATTGACCCCATCCTGATATATTGTCATGGTATAATCCCCTGCCGGAAGGAAGCTGAGGTCGAGCTCCAATGCGCGGCTGTCCCAATTGGTCATTGCCCCGACATACCAGCGGTCGTCCTTTCTGCGGGCCATGGCGACATATTCGGCGACTTTGCCGTCGAGCGCGACGGTTTCATCCCACACAGTCGGTATTGCCGAGATGAAATCGGTGCACTCCTGCTCCGCACGGTAATTGTTCGGAGAATCGCACATCATGTTCAGCGGCGACTCGAAAATCACGTACTCGGCGAGCTGATGGCAACGTGTTCCCTGACTCATCGGTTCGGTGCGGATCGGGCGGTAATTCTTCTTGACGGCATTCCGCATGGCGCCCTGCGTATAATCCATCGGGCCCGCCACCATCCTGATGAACGGAATGGTCACGTCATAGGTCACGTGGTCCACATCCGTGGAGCTCCATTTCATCTGCTCCAGACCGAAAACGCCCTCGAAATTCACCACGTTGGGATATGTGCGCCGAAGTCCCGTAGGCTTGTATGCTCCATGGAAGTTCATGAGCATGTGATACTTGGCACACATTGCGGCAGCATCGCGGTACCATTCCACCATTTTTTGGTCATCGCGGTTCATGAAGTCCACCTTGAAGCCCTTCACGCCCATTTCCGAGAAACGGCGGCAGACATTTTCCATGTCCTTGGTGAACGGATACCATCCCGCCCAGAGGATAATGCCGACTCCACGTTTTCTGCCATATTCGACAAGTTCCTGTAAATCAATCTCCGGCACTACCTGCGTAAGATCATTGGCATACTTTACGGCCCAGCCCTCATCGAGAATCACATACTCAATCCGGTTCTCGGCGGCGAAGTCAATGTAGTACTTGTAAGTGTCGTTGTTCACGCCCGCCTCGAAGTCTACGCCCTTGATATTCCACGCGTTCCACCATTCCCACGCCACCTTTCCCGGGCGCACCCAGGACCAGTCCGCGTCAGCATCCGCCGGCGTCGCAAGTTTCCAGACAATGTCGGAGTCCGTCAATTCCTTGTCGGATGAGGCTACCGCAATGACTCTCCACGGGAACTCCGCACCGGGCTTGCACTCGGCAATGTAGTCCTTTCTGGAATTGACCATTTCCTGCACCATGTTATGTCCTCCGATTTCCACATCGTCAGGCACACGGGCGAAATAGCCGCTCAGGGTCTCCCCAGTCCCCTTCTTGTAATTATACAGGAACATGCCGGGATAATCCATCAGGTCCGCTTCCGTAATCACAACGCTCTTGCCCTCGGGACATTGAACCAGAATCGGCGCAATGCTCCATCGGTCAATCCATTCCGAAAGTTTGGAACAGGTATAAGGACATTGGAAATCATTGATAAGGATATCCTGGAGCGAGCCTTTCCATTTCTTGTTCACATACGGGATGTACGCGGTGCGATCCTCCGGGAAGCGGAAATCAGCCTGCTCGTCAGACACGATGAACGGCTTTTCGGAACCGGAAATGAAACGGTACGCGCAACCCTCGTCGTAGGCGCGGAATACCGCCTTGAAGCCCTTGAATTCGAGCGTAAGTTCATTGAACTTTTCCTCGACCTCGGATTTCTTGTAGACCGGTGATTTCACGGTTTGGTCCACGCTGCGTGTGCGGGCGCGTTTCAATGCCTGACCGGGGGCTCCATAAACGGTTCCATCCTGCAAAGTCATTGACATCCTGGAGTTTTCAAGCAACAGGACGCCATCGTGGAGGACATCGTACGAGATGCCTTCCCCGACATTGATCTTCATTTCGAGCCTGCCGTCCGGTGATGTGAGATTATATTGTTTCGGCGCCGCGCCAAGCGACAGGGTCATGAACGCGGCAAGCAGAAACGCCAGTAAGTTCTTCATATAAGTCTATGTCTATCAAAGTTTAAAGGTACAGGTCACAGGATAATGGTCGGAAATGAATGTCTTTCCATAATCATGGCCGTTCACGGTGATGAAGTCCATGGATTCCGCCCCGCGATAGAAAATATGGTCGATGTTTCCGATTTTCTTGTTGTAGGTCAGGTCGAATCCGTTGAAGCTGACACCGCCGTCATAGTATGCCGCTTCGTCTCGCGCAGACCACATGTATTCCGTAAGCGGTTCCAGGCTGTAGGCGCCGTTTCTGGTCGATCCATCATAGAGCGAGCAGTTCAAATCGCCGACAACGAACACGGCTGCCTTCTGTTCCCCAACGAGTTTTTCTATCTGGGAGACAATCAGTTGCGATGCCTTGCGCCTCGGTTCAATGTTGAAGATCTTATTTCCCTCAGCATCCGTGACTTCCGGGTCATGGGTAAAATGCGTGTCGAAGAAATATATTATCCGGTCATTGGCCTTCAGTTTCACCCATACGCAGCCGCGGACCTGCCACCCGGAAGCGCCGAAAGGATAATGGACAGGCTTCCCGGGGTCTTCTTCATTGTAATAGAAGACGCCGGCATCCAGCTTCTCGAAACGCGACTTCCTAAACATGATGAGGTTAGGCGGAAGATGGTCCTGTAGCACAGTCGGGTTCGAGCCGTCATATTCAGCCACGCGGAAGACCTCATACTCAGGCAGAAGCGCCATGTCAGCGGCAGTTTCGGCCTTGGCCTCCTGCATACCTACAATGTCGGGCTGGGTGTCGCTCAGCATTGCGATATAAGCATTGCGCCGGTTACACCAGAGGGAGTCTCCTGTATCCCCCTGACCATTCCTGACATTGGAAGACATGACTTTTATGACAGTCCTGCCGCCGTCCGGAAGTGTGGATATTTCTGTCTGCGGTTTTTCGGTTTCTGCTTTCGAGCACATCACCGCAAAAAAAGCCACAGCTATTATAAATGTCTTTCTCATAATCAGTTATATCTTATAGCGAAATAGTCGATACCATTTCCGGATTTCGTTCCGTCAGTCACCGTTCCCTCTCCGAAATACAGGGTGTTGGAGACTCTGCTTGCCGGACGCAGACGCAGATAGACCTTGTCCTTGCCAAGCATTTCCAGAGGCAGGACGAAATCGTATTGCTTGAATGCAGGGAGCTGCCATTCGCGCTCCTGACCGTTCAGCACGCCGTCCGGAACCACATAGTCCGCCACCTTTTTCCACACGGAGTCATCATTCAGGTCGAAGGTATCGGACCACGAAACCGTCCAGTTATATGGAGCATTGCCCACACTGCCGGTTATGGCGCTGTACGATGTAAACTGCATCGAAAGGTGCTGTGCAGCAATGTCTTTCGTAGAAAATTCCACGATCCAGGATTCAGCCGGTGCATCTTCACCTTTCCACCAGATTTTCGACATCCATCCGTCATAAAGCTTCACGGACACGCCGTTGTATGTGTTCTTTTTATTTGATGCGACCTTGCCCTTGCCGTCGCTGTTCGTACCGGAATAGTCGAAGACATATCCGTCCGCAAACGAGTAGCCGAGAGGCTGGTCGATGGAGCTGTCGAAACCGATATGGCCCTTGAACGGAGCGACTCCTGAATTGGTTCCTGTCCATCCGATATAGTTGAATGTTGAAGGACAATTAGTTACGGCATCGCCGGATGTATGGAAGAAACGTGCGGAAGCCTGACCGTCAGTGGCATTGAAATATGACACGCCGTTTTCTCCTGTCTTGAAGCCAGTAGCATAACGGAACTCCGCAAGAATATTGGAGAACGAATTTTCCTTGTCGAAGGCAATGTCGGAATAAGACTGGTGACGGATCTGGTAGCGGCCGATATTTCCGCTAAGTTCCTCATCATCATTGTCCCCATATACGTAGTTAGGGAAAAGTTCATGCACGATCACGCCGGACAATGTTCCCGACCCGTACGGGAGCCGCACGCCGTCCCTGCGGTACGGACAAGTGGTGTTCGTATAAGTGTATATGCTGCTGCCTTCTGCGTCGCGCACGAGCCTCGGATATTTCGAAATCATACCCTTGCCGGAGGACAATGTATATGCGTCATTGAGCGGTGTCAATGCCCCTTTACGTACGGCGAATTCGCAGTCTTTCAGCGTAATATAAGTATAGATATCAGCATCCGTGAGCTCGGAGATAAATTTCTCACGCTCAGGCAAATTGCTTGAAAATCCGGTTTCACGACCGATGATGTTGGAGGATGTCAGGCCGGTGATTTCATAACGTTCAGGGTCCGTTTCCTTGGTCAATGAAGTACCCTTCAGAAGAAGCGTCACCTTGTCCGCAAATGTGAAGACATTGTCCTCTTCGGTCGCAGTCTGCACGAGAAAGCCAAAATTGCCGTCAAGACTTTCGAGGTAGAATTTTTTCTTGTAGGAAGTATTGTCCGAGGCGGTCAATGAGAGTTTCTCGTTCTCGCCGACATTGCCGGAGGCCCGGTTGCTGACCACATAGCCCTCAACGATAAGGTAATCATTGATTTCCACTGTCTGTCCGTCATTGCCCATGGCGCGCACGTCCGCGAATGACATCGTCTTGCCGATGCCGTCGTTTCCGGTCTTCTGGATAACGTACAATGTCTGGCCGTATTCCGTTCCGAAACCGTCTGTATAGTAGACCTTTACGGAGGCTGTGCGGAGGTTGTCCGATGACGGGTTAGCCTTGTAATCCAGCTTTACCTTGCCGGCGTCGATGCTTACCGCGTCTATCCATCCTTCTTCGCCGGAATAGGATATCTGATACTTGATGTCTTGATAATCAGAGATATTGGAGGTATATGCCACCTCGCCGTTGCCGGCGGTGCTGCCGTTCAAGACCAGTGAGCCCGATGCGAGTTTAATGGAAGGTTCACGTTTTCCGAGCTGCTTCACATATACGGTGTCGGTGCGGTCATTTGTCTGCACGAGGAGTTTCACCATACGTGCATAATCATCGTTCTGGTCACACTCTATACGGAAACTGCAATCTCCGTCGAAAGCTATCTGCCTGCACACCTGATATGTGTCCAGGTCACGGATACGCATCCAGTTCGCCTCGATGCCATCGACGTATGATATCACACATTCCTGGTTGGAAAGCACATGAATTTCCTTCTTCAGGTCAGAGACTACCTTGCCGTCGGAATATTCGATTTTCGCCGGGAATTGAATCTCAGACTGGGATATTCCGAATTCCTTGAATTCGAATTTATCCACCTTTTCATCAGTGCAGGCTGTCATTGCCCACACTGAAGAAACGGCTAATAAAATATATGACAATCGTCTCATAATCATTATTTTACATATTTGACTGCAACGGCACCGAAACGGAAGTATTGTCCCTTGTTCTTCTTGTCCGGAACGAAGGTGACTTTGGCAGTGTACTCGCCGGTGGTGAAGTCAATGGTGGTGTCGTCGGCTGCGGTAAGACTGAGCGTCACTTTATCCTGACCCGCAATTTCTGCAGGAAGGTCGATGCAGTACTCGTCAAGCGCCGATGGCAGGCACATCAGGGTGGAAGTCTTCTTAGGAAGCGGACGGATGAATACTTTTTCGATAAGTTTGAATTCACCATCATTGACCGAATACCTCAGATTCCAGTTCACAGGTGCCTGGCCTGTAATATCCTCCGTTGTCTTTCCAAGTGCGGAAGAGAATACGAAGTAGAGTTTCTTTCCGGCGCATTCCTTGGTGGAGAAATCCCACTTCACATAGTCGCGTGGCGCTCCGTCCTTCCACCAAGTTCCGTCATAACGCATTCCGCGCAATCTGTCAGACGCCGTATCAGGCTTCCCCTCATAATTCAGATAAGAATCTGTCTGATTGATTGTTACAGCATCACTGCTCATCGTGCCGGTACCGGATGATGAAGGGAAGTTGTTGCCATCCTTGTGGTTGCTCGGACCATCCGGGAAGAACCACTCCACAAGTGTGCCGCTGAATCCGGTATCACCCAAGGCAATGTCGGAAAGTTCCATCGGACGAATCTGATATTTCCCGAGGAGTGCAGCATCATGGAATGAAGTAGTCGTGTTCACAATGACGCCGGAGACATCTCCCGACCCCTTAGGCACACCATTGGCAGTAAGCCACCACTTGGTGTCGCTGTTCACGAGCATATTGATCTTTTCGCCTGACTTGTCATTCAAAATCCTGTAATCGAGATTCTGGTACTTGGTGTCAATCCAAGTCGTTCTGATATTGTTGTAACTTCCATAGCTGAACGCGATTTCCACATCTTTGAGTGTTACCCAAGTGTAGATATCGTCATCTGTAAGTTCGCCGACAGTTTTCTTATGCGCAGCGACCGCTACATTTTCCTCGACCGCTACAGCATTGGCATTCAGCCCTTTGAGAGTGTAGCGCACTGGAGCATCCTCACGAACAAGCGTAAGGCCATTGAGAGAAATCTTCACTTTGTCGCCTTTCTTGAGAGTATTGTCCGCAGCGGCAGCGAACTTCAGACGGAAGCCGTATTTGCCGTCCGCCGACTGCACGTAATTGGTCTTCGCGGATTCATCAGCATCGTAGGCATCCGGAGCGGTCATCGGATTGGTCTCCATGTTTTCCATTCCGGCATCTGCCACAGCCACAGCCTCGAACCAGTCGCCGTCAAATGTATATTCACCGGCAGAGGCAAGCAAGCCGCGGAGTTCCTCGAAGGTGTACTGCTTGGACGGCTGCATCTGCGTAATGCTCAATGTCGCAACAACATTTTTCTCGGCAAGTTCCGCCTTGATGACTGCCTTGCGTTCTGCCTTTACGGTGTTCTCCGCCACCTTGAAGGTGAGGTTCTCTTCCGTAGCGGCAAGATCCGTAATCCAGTCAGACTGAGCGCCTTCGTATTCCACGGAGAGCTTGAGAGCCGACATGAACGTACCCAGGACGCAGTCCCAAGGAACAGTTTTCACAGCCTCGTAAGCCTCCACCGTCATCGACGTCTCGTCCAGGACAAGATGTCCGGCCTGAGCCGTCTGCGAAATAGTGGCTACCGCCCGATAAACGTTCTTGTCAATGTCGGTGTATTCCAATGACAATGCCGCTGTCCTATCCTGTCCGGTAGTGTTTTCGGCAACATTGAAATTCAATTTCCCGTCCTCTATCTTGAGATCCGTAATCCAGTCTTCGGATGCGACAGCCTTGATTTCATCTTCAGGGACATTGGCATTGAATTCGAGCACATCGGAAACCGCCCATGCGATGTAGGTCTTTTCGGTAACGGCGAAACTGAGTTTCGGATTTCCGAGCGCGCCTTTCTGGTTTATGGTAAACGGTATCACCTTGTCGACGCCGGATGCTGAAATGAGGAGCTTCGCGCGACGCATAAGTCCCGAATTTTCAGTGAATTTGACAATGAATTCGCCATTGCCCTCGCCTTCGGTCCTGTCCAATGTCAGCCAGTCGGCAGCTTCTTCGAAAGCGACTTTCCAGCGGCTCTTGGAATAGACCAGGACGTGTTCCGAGCCGGCTTTCGCCGTGACATTCATCGTAGTATCATTGACGGCCAATGACATAAGGGTAGGAGATTCCTTTTCCTCCTGACATCCGGCCATCAGCATGGCGGCAGCTGCAGCGGCCACGCCCAACATTTTCTTGAATATAGATATAGTTTTCATGATCATTTGTTTTCAATTATAGTCCATAATTTTCATACTCCTTGTTGTCCAGGGCATAGCCGGAATAAGCGACCTGCGTGGCAGGTATCGGATAGTATCTGTGACAAGGAAGGATGTTGGTCTTGAGGGCCACGGATCTGGTTTCGGATTCGGTGCGCTCATACCATGTCCCCCATCTCACGAGGTCGAACTTGCGCTGGAATTCGCCGAAGAGTTCCCTTCCCCTCTCCGCCTGGATTTCCTCCATGATCTTCTTCCAGGAACGTTTGGTGAAAAGTCTTACACCGGCACGTTCCTTGGTCATATTCAGATACTTGAGTGCTTCGTCCATATCATCTTGGAGCATGCAATGCGCTTCCGCAATCATCAGGATTGCATCGGCATAACGGAAGACTTTGTAGTTGTTGTAGTCATTGTTCGCCTGCATGTTCGGACACCAGAACTTCGGACCGAAGAACGCCGTGGTCGTGGTATTCTTCATGGAATTGAATGTCTGGCCGTTCCATTCCCTCACGATGGACATAGGACGTCTCTTGTCATTGTTCTCTTCCGCCAGAAGGTTGTTCACGAGGTAGTTGTTCGCCTGGGCCGGAGCATATACGGTGGTATTGTCACCGAGCTCTTCGATTACCACGCCGTCGTATTTGTTGCCGCTTCTCTTATATGGCATGCAGAGGCAGGCGACATTGGACGTATACTCCAGTCCCCCAGCGGAATACGCATGCTGCACTTCGAGAATCGACTCCGGGGTGTTCTTCATTCTGAACGGAATGTCGGTAAGCGGATATTGCTGGAGATCGCCATAGATTTCTTCCAGTTTCTTGCAGGCGTCCAGTGAGACCTGCCATTCTCCGTTCCATTGCGCCAGCTTGGAAATCAGCATGTAGCCGACTGCCGCACCTGCCCTGTTGTCGGTGATTTCGGAAGAACGGACCTGCGACATTGACGGCAGACATTCCTGCAAATCCTTGATGAGCCAGTCCCTGGTCCCGACAGCTGACATTCTCGGCAGCTTTGCCACTTTCTCAAGCATTGCCTCGTCTGAAACATCATCGGTGTAGAACGGGATGTCGCCGAAAAATGAGGTCATGAGCCAATAGTAGAACGCGCGCATTATCTTGCCTTCAGCTACCAGCGGTGCCTTTTCAGTGTCGCTGAGGCTGGAATTTTCGATTCCGATTATGGCTCCGTTGCAATAGCGCACGCCCAGGTAGCCCTGCTTCCAGACATCGGCACCGAAACGCGGATTGGCCGGCGAAATGTCCAGCTGAGCGTCCTGTGTGGAGGAACGTGAATATGCCAGGTCCGTGACGCATTCAGTGGCAAGCATCATCTTGTAGGAATACATGCTCTTCATCGGAATATAACATGTATTCAATGCCGCCCTGCACTGCTGTGCATTCTTGTAGAAGTTGGCGGAAGTGGCGAATGAGGACGAATCTTCCTCCAGACTGCATGCGGAGAGCGTGCAGAGGGCCACTGACATGATAAATATATGTTTAAGTTTCATTTCCGTGAGTATTAATATCTTAACTGTATGCTGAAGACGACAGTGCGGGCCTTCGGATATGCGCCCATGTCAAGTCTTCTCAATGTGGAAGAGTCTCCCGAGGATGATACGTCCGGGTCGAATCCGTTGTATCTCTTCCAGAGAAGGAGGTTCTCGCCGCTGAGGTTCAATGTGAGGTCACGCAGCCAGTTGATTTTCTTCGAGAGGTCGAAGGTGTAACCGAGCGATACGTTTTTCAGCCTGATATAAGAGGCGTCGTAGACCATCCTGTCGCTAGGAACGTCCTTGGTCATTGAACCGCCTGCCCTAGGATAGTCGGATTCCGGGTTGCGGATCGGATGCCAGGAGTTCACCATGTAGCGGTACTGGTTCGTGGTATTTCCGCCGGCCATGTAGAGTTCCGAGTAGTTGTAGATCTTTCCGCCGAATGAATAAGCCACATAAACTCCTAGCTTGAAGTTCCCGATGGTGAATGAGTTCTGGAGTCCTCCGTAGATGTACGGATCGGCATTCCCGAGATAGACAAGATCTTTCTGGTCGAGTGTGCCGTCATTGTTCATATCATAGTAACGCGGAGTTCCGAGGTTCGTGGCGTATTTGTCGGAGGTGATGACGGATGCCGAGGTATAGGCGTGGGTAACCTCGTTGCGCTCGAATTCCTGGACATTGTGCCAGACGCCGGCATAGCGGAAGCCCCAGAGCGCATTCAGAGGATAGCCCTTCACGAAACCATGCATCATGAACGGGTTGTTTCCGCCTGAATCAGCCACGGAAACATACTCCGACGTACCGATATTGTCCACATTCTGCTTGTTGTGGGACAATGTGAAATTGGTGGTCCAGGTGAAGTTCCTTTTCACGATGTTGCGGCTTTCGAGTGAGAATTCGAGTCCGTAGTTGGATGTGTTTCCGAGATTCACGAAATGGGAGTCGTAACCGGTCTGGGATGCCACCTGCACTTCCATGAGGAGGTCACGGGTCTTCGCCATATACGCCTCGGCGGTGATGTTCAGCCTGCTGTTCAGGAAGGACATGTCGAGCGCGACATTGTACAGGTCAGTCTTTTCCCATGTCAGGTCAGGGCTAGGCAGCTGGCCTCTGTAATATGCCGCCTCCTGGCTTCCGCCGAAGATATATCCCTTGGAATTCGTCGAAAGACGTTCGAGACTCCTGTAGGCAGCCACAGCGTCATTGCCGGTACGGCCCGCACTTGCACGGAGCGAAAGTTCGTCCAGCCAATCCACGGATTTCAGGAAGTTTTCCTTCTTGATGTTCCATTTCAATGCTGCTGAAGGGAAGAATCCCCATTTGTTGTTGGCAGCGAAGTTGGAAGCACCGTCGGCACGTCCTGTGACCGTAATGTAGTATTTCGACTTGTAATTGTAGTTCGCACGCGCGAGGAAGGACATCTTGGTGGTCGAGACGTATGAGGAACTCGGCACTAGGGTGTTCTTGTCCGTGACGCCTGCCATATTGTTCCATTTCACATCGTCCACCATGTAGCCTGAGCCGCTGAGTCCCAATATGTTGGACCTGTAGGAGTAAGCCGTAAAACCGCCCAGCACATCGAATTTGTGCTTTTTCTTGCTGATGTTCCAGGTCAATGTGTTTTCACTGGAGAGCGTCATGTCGTCCCTTTCAGTTCTCGCAGCGTCGCCGCCTTCTCCCGGATTCTTGGCCGGAAGAGTGCTCGGGTTGTAAGTGAACGCATGCGACTGATAGCTGTAATAGGAATTCGTTGAACGCAGCTTCAGGTTTTTCACAGGCTCGATTTCCACGTAAACGGAATGGTTCGTGGCAATCTTGTTTTCATAGTTCGTCTTGAGTGCCACCAGCGCTGTCGGAGGGTTATATGTGGTGGTCACATTGTCCTCATCGTCAGTGATGTAGTAGTCATTCTTGTTAAGCAGCGGGCTGAGGTATATGGTGGAGCGGGTGCTGGTACCGCCGATGGCTGCAAGGTTCTTGTCCTGATGGCGGTATGTGTACGAGCCCTTGTATCCGGCGCGCATCCATTTGAAGAGCTGCTTGTCCAGATTCAGACGGCCTGAATAACGTGTCTGGCCGCTGTTCTTGATGATACCTTCGGTGTCATTGTAACCGAATGACATATAGTATGAACTCTTCTTGTTTCCGCCCGAAACGGAAAGGTTATAGTTCTGATACACGGCGGTTCTGGTAACCGATCCGAGCCAATCCGTGCCGTCGCCATATGAAAGCGGATCCTTGTAAGGGTATTTCGAAAGCGGCGCGCCTTCGACTGCATCGGTGTTGCCGGTGGTGAAATATGCAATGTCATTTCGGTACTGCGCATATTCATAGCCTTTCATCACGTCGAGTTTCTTAGGCAGCTGACTGACGCCGGCTTCCGCCTTGAAGACAATCCTCGGCTTGTCGCTGTCGCCGCGTTTGGTCGTGACAATGATGACGCCGTTGGAACCGCGCGAACCGTAAATCGCTGTGGATGAGGCATCTTTCAGGACCGAAATCGACTCAATGTCGGCCGAGTTCAGGTCGCCAAGGTCAGATACCGCATCCATGACGCCGTCTACGACAATGAGCGGTTCATTCGATGCAATGATGGAGCGGGTTCCACGGATACGGATGGATGTGGAGGCTCCCGGTTCACCGGAAGTGGTCATGATGTCCGCTCCGGCAATACGGCCCTGCAGCGCCTGGTCCACGGAAAGGACAGGTGCATCCTTGATGTCACCCATCTTCACATTGGTTACCGATCCTGTAAGGTCCTGTTTCCGGACCGAGCCATAGGCAATGGTAACTGATTCATTTAGAGTCAGATTCTTGTCAGGCATCAATGCGACGGAGATATTCCGCCTGTCTTTCGGCACAGTTACTTTTTTGGTTTCATAACCAAGAAACTGGATTTCAAGCACACTGCCGGCTTGAGCGTTTATGGAGAACTTGCCGTCAGCATCCGTGCTGGTCCCATCAGTCGTTCCGTTTACGAGAACAAATGCTCCCGGAAGCGGTTCGCCGTTGTTGTCCACGACGGTTCCCGTGATGGTTACTCTGCCGCCTTGTCCTTGGGCTCCCGCATAGGCTGCCCCGAGCAAAGTGCAGATGATCGTTAACAGAAATATACGAATCCTCATACGTGTGTTATTAAAAAATTCGGTTACACAAATTTGAGGATTCTCGGGCTAACTGAAAATAGGTGGCTTGTCGAATATAGACGGATATGGACTGAATATAGATGCTTTAAAACTGTAATCGATTATTCATCAACATATTACGCTTACAATATATTGACTTTTGTATCGTTTAATATATAGATTAAGAGAAGATTTTTATGTCAAATCCGGGCAATTTCAGTCTCAAAATCGTCTTTAGGACATAGCGCCAGACGCTTCAATTTGGTGCGGTAAGTGTAGACGGTATTCGGGGAGCATTTCAGGAATTTGGCTATCTTTCCGCTCTCCGTTATGCCGATTCGGATGGCTGCCAGGACGCGGAGTTCCGTGGTCAACACTCCCGGCTCGACATTGAAACGGCCCTCTTCCTGCAGGAGGGCATTGACCTTGGTGACGAAATCCGGATAGAGTCCGAGGAATGTTTCGTCGAAGATGCGGTAGAATGCGTCGTATTCGCGGTACATCACGGACGGCGACTTGAGGTTCCGCATGACGGCTTCCAGGCCCTCATTCTTGGCAATGGACCGGATTTCCGTTCTCGTTTCGGCAATACGGTCAATGTAGCCTACGGAGAGTTCCATGTAGCGGAACACGTAGCTGTTCTTGATTTTGTTGGCATCCAGCAGTTCCTTGTTCGTCAGTTTCAGCTGCTTACGGAGACGGACTTCGCGGCGCAGAAGCATCAGGATGGCGATGAGCAGGAACATGATCACGACGGTCACGGAAGCAAGCCAACGCACCCTGTTTCTGGCAGCATTGCCTGCAGCATCTGCGATGATCAACTTGGCTTTTCCTGAGTTGTAGAACCGGTTGCTGTAGCCGCCTGCCATCACATCCATCAGATTCTTGTTTATATATTGCTCGGCTTTCGCATATTCCCCATGTTCATACAGAATCACAGCTATCTCATACAGAGACATATACGCGCGTTCCGCATTCTGAAAATCATGGACGGCGCTACGGACGAGCCACGTGAAGCGGCTGTCTTTGTCGCCCGCCATTTCATAAAGCTTGGAGATATTGTACGCCACCGAGGCCTTGTTGTGTTCGTCTTTCTGCCGCGGATAAAGGTCCAGCAGTATTTCCAATGCCTTCTTCACATTGCCGTTATCCCTGTAGAACATGGACATCAGCCTCTTGGAGTAGAAGGAAGTGGAGTCGAACTGCATATATGCCAGGCGTTCCTGCCTCACGATTTCCTGATACCGGTTACGTTCCGCCTCGCTGGAAGCCTCGTCCGCAAGTGAGGAGTTCACCAATATCCGGCAGCGGAGATAGTCCAGCCGGACTCTCCGGTTCGGCAATTCATCCGGCGAAATGGATTTCAGAACTTCGTCTGCCATGTCCGCCTCATTATGGGTGAGCAGGACCCTGATCTTCGCGCACAGGGACAATGTCTTCTGTTCCTGCGTCACCGCATGCAACTCCATCTCCCTCTGATACTTGGCCATGGAGTCCAGACTGTAATGGTGGTATTCCTTGTAGAGTTTGTCAGCCAGCACCCATTTCATCGAATCGGACGATGCGGCCTTCATTTCGGTCAACAGACCGCGTATTTTTTCTTCCGCGGCTTCATGATACTTGGCCTGGTTCCGTATGGCATCATCCAGCACTTTCAGCTGTTTCCGGTAATTTCCGGACGCAGCCGAAGGCAATGCAGCAGCCACCATCAGGACCACGGAAAGCAGATACACGACATGTCTATTCGGAATCATCTGTGCGTTTCCTGAGTTTTTCGTAATATTCGTGCCTCTTGGGATTCTCGGGGAACCATCCCTTGAGCACCCGTTTTTCCTGCTCGATCACTTCCCCGATTCCCCAGAAAAACGAAAAGGCCCCGGCTCCGACAATCGTTGACAATGTATTGTCGCGGATCATCAGCGAAACCGCAGCCAGGACAATGCCTCCGGCCAGAAAGCCCCACCAGGACTTCTTGCCGATGTAATATTCAGCCTTTATGACGAGCGGGTGACAGATTCCAATTATGAGAAACGTCGCGGCACCCACTATTATTCCATTGATATTCATCATTTTTCAGAGGTTTTATTCCATCGTGTTCATGTCGATGAGATTGTTAAGGAGCGCATAGACCGTGAGACCTGCCACCGTCTTGATTCCCGTCTTTCTGGTAATGTTCTTTCTGTGGGTTATTACAGTATATATGGAGATGTTGAAATTGTCCGCTATCTCCTTGTTAAGCATGCCCTTCGCCACGCAGACCAGGATTTCTTTCTCCCTGGCGGACAGTTCCTCGCCATCGCCACGCTGGTCGGAAGGATTCGCACGCATTGTCGCAGACAGTTTCTGCTCGATTTCATCCGACTTGTCGGTAAGGAAGATTGCGCCGTCATAGGCGGAGATGAGGCTCGCGTCCATGGCTGTCGTGATGAGCGCAATTACGGGGACATTGCTCCCGTTTTTCATAAAGTCTTTTCCGCCGGTTCGCGTCCGGATGTCGAAGATTGCGGGATCCACGACCAGCAGGTCCGCATCATAATCATCCAGAGTGTTTTCCATGTCTTCGCCGAGGTCCTGCAAAATACCGATAACCGTATATTCGGCCAGGTTGTCGACAACATGCCTAAGTCCCTCAGCCACAATCACTGAGGGCTCAATTATCAATATCCGTTTTATATTTTCTCTCATATCGTTCAGCGCGTCCGGGCGTTCTGATGACCAAGTTTCCTTTCGCGTGCAGCCGCCATAGGAACCAGTATTTCGTCTTCTATATATGTATGCTTACCTAGGTCGTCCTCCAGAGAATAAAGGCAATTCAACACCTTCTGTATCAAGTTATTGTCGCAGTCCTGCGGGAGATATTTCATAACAATACTCTTCAGGTCATTGAGTTTCTCATCGACGTCCGAGTGGTTCCGTTCATATTGTTCGATGCCATAGCCATCGGTGGTTTTCCCTTCGTCAATCGCCCTGACGTACGGGAATACAGTTTTCTCTTCGTATTCGAAGTGTTTCAGGATTTCGTCACGATAGCCGCCGTAGAAGCGCATGAGAATCTTGTAGTGTTTCTCGTCGCATGTGTTCATCATCGCATGAACGGCCTTGTCCAATGCTTCCAGGGCTATGTCAATGTAGAAGTCGTGTGAGTTGTGCAGATAAGTAAGGATGTCCCGCATGCTGCTGCGTGAGAGTTCTTCAGCAGATGGAACATATCCGTCATACGCATATATCTTGCTGATAAGCAACAATGTATGCGGATTGACGCCGGCTTCTTCACATACTTCCCCGACGGTTTTCTCGCCGAATCCGAAGTTCAGTCCCAGCCTGCGGATCACGCCCAGAAGCCTATGGTCAGCGTCCGGCACTTCCGCCATCTTCATCCCGATAGAGAAGAGTTTCCCTCTATGTCTGTCGTCAAGTATCATATTTCTTGTCAATGTTTTCGTTTAATGCATTCCGTTTTGGTAATCCTTGACGCTCGCTTGCGCGCCGCGCCATCAAGCAAATATAGTAAAAAACCGAATAACCGGTAGTCTCAAGATATTACTAAAAGCGGCATCCTTCCCAGGAGACCGCTTTCAACAACAATCAAAAGGATTCACACAAGAATCTATTTACAAAGTTCAAACAGATTCATAAACTATATGGCTTATAATCTCAATCCAATGTTGCAAAGTTACTGCCCGGCAAAATTTTCCACAATCGCTAAATATGGTTAAATTTGCATCATGCAGAAAAGAGTGAAACACACATTGGAAGTAACGCCGCCGGGCAGCAGGATACTGCTTCATGCATGCTGCGCACCATGTTCGTCAGCCATAGTGGAATACCTTGTAAATCATGGCATTAGACCGACTATTTTCTACAGCAATTCGAATATTTTTCCAGAAAGCGAATACGGCAAACGCCTGAACGAGTGTATCCGCTACGCCGAAGAAACAGGCCTGGACATCATCAATGATAGCTATGACCATGAGCATTGGCATCACGCCATACATGGTCTGGAGCATGAACCAGAACGTGGATCCCGCTGCATGATGTGTTTCCGTTTCCGCCTGGAGCGTGCCGCAAGGTATGCCCAAGAGCATGGTTTCGATGTGCTCACGACGACATTGGCCTCCTCCCGCTGGAAAAACCTCGACCAGGTAAACGCCGCCGGCTTCTACGCATGCAGTCTCTTCCCCGACGTGACATGGTGGGACATGAACTGGCGCAAAGGCGGCCTCCAGGAGCGCCGGAACGAAATCATCCGCGAGCACGGATTCTATAATCAGCTGTACTGCGGATGTGAATTCAGCATCCCAAACGCCAGTCGGGACGCGGCCACAGACGAATCCGTAACTCACTGATAATCAGATAGCAATTTAACAAGGGCGTGGAAACGCAGCCATTTTTTGGCCACATTTCCACGCCCCGTGTTGATAACCCCTTGCAAATCAACCACTTGCAAAACCGCAGCGTGGCCGCGTCCCGCCACCGGAAAGAATGGCGGAACGCAATAAAAATTAATTTTTGCCGGCCAGAATGTCTTCCGGAATGGAATCACAGCGGCGATAAACGCAGATGTCGCGATTCGGCACCTGGGTTGTCTTGGTGGAAACCGTCTGCGGACCGGAAGTGGTGCCGGTGGAAATCCATGTCATGGAATCAGCCGTCACTGTCGTCACGATATAGTCGGACGCCCAGAAACCTGAATCATGATCATACCATCCGCTGATGATGTTCTGACCCTTGTCCTCCTTGTAAACAAGAGAAAAATTGCCGGTCAGATGACGGGAATACGGGGAATCGACATTCTGATAGATTTCGAACGTATTCTCCTTGCTGTCAAGCACAATGTAGCTGTACACGCCCTCCGGAATCTGACCATAGCTCCAGCTCTCCAGCTTCCATGTGCCTGTAATCTGGTACAGCGCGATCTCCGGATCAGTGTCATCCTCATAGGTGTGATCCTTTTCACATGAGCACATCACCGCAGACGCAGCAAGCACAGCAAATATTGCATTAAAAAATTTCATATCCTTAAAAATAATCAATCAACTTTATATTTCAAAACCAATGTTCTCTGCGAAGGCTTCGCATCGATACCGTCCAGGACAACCGACGCACTCCCCTCCGAATCAGGCAACGCGCTCCGGTCCAATGTCAGGACAATGTCACCCTCTCCGGAAGGCGCGATCACCGCAGGATCCGTCCTGAACTTCAGCCAGGCCGGGCAAAATCCCGGCAAGACGTTCAATGTCAATGCTTTCGTCCCGGTGTTCACGCAGGCTATCCTCTCCACGACACGCTCATCAGACGAGGAAACATTGAAAACAACCTCATTGCGCTTGCACGCAAGCGGGCCGATCTTCACATTAAAACCCGAAGGCATTGAACCCGGAAGGACATTCACGAGCAGCGACAACTTGGCCGCAGGCAACGTCGAACCGCCGATATGGACGTACAACGTGCGCTCCTGGAAACCTATGCGTCCGGCAGGATGGAAAAAGGCATTGACCTTCCCCTCCGCTCCCGGAGCAACGGGCGACGAATCGTAAAGCACTGTGACACAGCCGCAAGACGAAGTCACCTTCGTTATGGAAACCGGAGACTTGCCGGCATTGGCGAAAACGAATGAGACCGGAACCGCCGGCGCATCCTCGCGGACATCCCCGATATCGGCCTTCGCAAAATCGAACTTGAGAGGGCTGTCAGTCAGCACGGCAGGCGATGCCAAGGAATCCAGGACATGTTCAGGGACAATGATTCCCTGTGCCGATGCCACGATTCCGGCAAGAACCAAAAATGCAGATATGAGCAGCTTCTCCCTCATTCCATGACAATGCTAGAGCCAACCTGTGCCGCCGGCAATCTTACGGACGGTAATGGCAGCAGTCTGTTTCTCACTTGCGCCGGAAGACACCGTGAACGTGGTGCTGCCTTCCCTGAGGCCCTTGAAAGTAATGACACCGCCATTTACAGTCGCCTCAGCAACGGTAGGATCAGCGACACTTACGGTAAACGTAGTGGTCTCCCCATTCTTGAATGAACGACGCACATCCTTCGTACAGAGCTCGCCCGGAGCGACATACACGTTGGTAAGCTTCATCGGAACGCCATTGGCATTATCCTCGATATTGCGCAGGAGAGTCGTGGCATTGATCACGCCTGAACCCATCTTGCCCTTGTAGCGGCCTTCCAGGTCCACAATCTCCGGACAAGTGTTGCCGAGGGTCGCATTGAGATAATTATACTGCTTCTTGCCTGTAAGATGCGAGTCGATGTCGCTTACGGATTTCTTCAGCAGTTCACGATATTGCTCCGCGCTGAAATGCTTGTGGAGTTTCGCAGCATATGAAAGTCCGAGAGCAGCCACACCGGAAACGTGAGGGCAAGCCATGGAAGTTCCCTCCATATAGCCGTAACCCTTTCCGTTGCTGGCTTCAGGGGTCAATGTCGACAAGATGCCGCCTTTCGCACCGTGATAATCGGTATCTCCGCCTGGAGCAGCGATATCAGTGCCGGGGCCGAAATTGGTATAGGTGGACGGAGTGAAGTCGCCACATACGGAAGCCACCGAGATGAAATCCCTGTAAGCTCCAGGATATGAAGCCATTGCAGCATACTCATTGCCGGAGGCAAAAATCACGAGACCGCCGTCGATCACACCGTCAGGAGAACCTGCATTGTGGATGAAATATTCGAAAGCCTCTTTCTCCAGCGGCTGGGCTTTCTCGAAATCTTCATCATCGTAATACTTGGTCGGAGTATAATTGAACGGATCTGACAATGCCGAGTTATAGCCCCAGCTGCACTGGAGAATCACGGCGCCGTTGTCAGCAGCATATTTGATGGCGCGGACCTCATTCGGAATGGTCACGCCGCCGCTTCCGGCGAAAATCTGAAGAGACATTATCTTGACGCCCTTCTCGCCCTTCGCCTTGTCACCGCCGGCGATACCGCTCACGCCGATGCCGTTGTTGTTGGCTGCGGCAATGATTCCGGCCACATGAGTTCCATGTCCGGTGTCATTGACATCGTTCCATGTGACGATACCGCTGTTATGCACGAAGTTATATCCGTGGACATCACCGGCATAGCCGTTTCCGTCATTATCCTTGCCGGAAAGGTAAACCTCATCCGGGTTGGTCCACATGTTGTCAACCAGGTCAGGATGACTCCACATCACGCCCTCATCCATGACGGCCACGATAATGGATTCATCTCCGGTGCATTTCTTCCATGCCTCGACACATCCTGCATCAAGACCAGCGACAAGATGATTGATCTCGTCACCTCCCGGAAGCGAACCGGAGTTGCTGTAATTCCACTGGTATCCGGACTCGGGGTCATTGAAATAACCTGACGCAAGAGCCTTGTAAGAGGAAAGCGGAACAGCCTTGGCCGTAGAAGTGCGCTTCAGCTCCTTACTGTACTCGACGGTGGAAAGTTCACCGAGAGACGCGAGGCGCTCTGCGACATCCTTCACGTCAGCATCAGGAGAAAATCTTACTACATACCACAGGTGAAGACCGGATTTCCTGGTCTTTTCTTCAGTCTTTCCATTGTACGGGAACACTCTTTCCAATGTGCAGCCGCCAAGATATGACAGCAATTCGTCCACTGAATGTATACCGGTGGCTTCCAACACATTGGCACGTCCGCCGGCCTTGGTCACACATGCCTGGTCGAGCAGACCGGACACTTCAGGACGGAACTTGACCATAATCTCGCCATCCTGCGCCCCGTCCGGGCTGTTCACGATGACAGCACGAGCGGCCTCACCGCCGACAGGCTTCACCACTTCCTTCTCGTTGCAGGCAGAAAGTCCCGCAGCCATTGCCAGTGCAATGAATATATATCTGTACTTCATTTTCATAACCGCTCTTTACTTGTCCTCCACATAATCCGCCGGTTTCTTGAGCGGATATGCCTCATAATAGTAGTTCATATTCTCAGGAACATTGGTGAAACCAGGCCTCTTACCCTCGAAATTGTTGATGTCTCCGGACTGATTGAAAACGATGGTCTCAGGATCCCACTCCATAAGATGCGGATGATAGAGAATCCATTCAGGAAGCTCACCTTCAAGGACATTGAGGTTGATTCCGAAGAACTTCAGGTTAGGCATGACCTTAGGCTTGCCGATAAGGCTGTAGTGGGCCGGATTGTTCTTTCCGTCAGGAAGAGTGTCATTGGCCGCACGTATATCCTCCTCTGTATAAACCTTGTCATAATCCTTCATGTCAGGAAGTTTTCCGTAGATGTAGTTGTATGACAGGCGCAGATATTCAAGCTTGTCCCAGTACAGGAGACGTTTAGGGAACTCGCCCACGAAGCCGCCCCACTCGGAAAGGTCATAGTTCGAATTCTTCATGTCCAACACGACTACCCTTCTGTTCGAAGCCGCATCCAGCGACTTCAGGTTAGGGAAATTCTCCGGTGTAAGGATATCAGGGAATTCATTGAAGTTGTTGGAGACAATGCCGAGGAACTCGAGATTCTTCAAGTTCTTGAAGCTGTCGTCAATCTTAACGAGACCGAGAGCCGTCATCTGGAGCTTCTTCAGCTGCGTCATCTTGGCAATATACTCTCCGGTCGAGAAATTACGTCTGTACCAGTCACCGTTGCTGAAGAACTCTACGTCTTCGCATTTGCGCAGGAACTGGATTTCGTATGGAATACCGTCCATCGTCTGGAAGAACGAGAACTTGATGGAGCGCACGCGGCCCTTCTTGTCCTCGGTGTAACCCTTGTTGCCTTTCTCCCACAATGTCAGGAATGTCCAATGGTCCATGGACTCGCCCTCGAACTCGCTGATGTCGAATCCAAGGCTTCTGGCGCAGCCTACGACTGCAAGAGAATCGCCACGGCGGCTGTCCTCAATCTCCTCAGCAGCAACCTGTTTCACGGAGAGCCGGTCATTTTTCGCAAGTTCGGAACCATCCTTGGCCTTGAAGGAAAGCAATGCCTCCCTCTCTGCCGGACGGGTATTGTTCTCCCATCTGAGACGCAGTTTCACTGTTCTCGGACGTGAGCCCCTGTCCAGTTCGAAATCATAATCCTGGAGCTGGACCCATTCCTTGTCGGCTGTCACGGTAGGGACAAAGTCCACATTGGCAGTAACCTCGACGTCGATATAACGCTTCTTGTAATCCTCATAGCTAGGAACGTCCACCTCAGTCTTGTTCAGCACGATCATCTTCTGATAACCTGTCTGGACGACACGGATATCCGCCGTCTTGTTGGACTTGGACATGAAGCGCACGATACCCTCGCGGGTCTTGTCTGCAAGCAATGTCGTGTCAATGATGATTTCGCAATCTGAGGAACCGATGCCGTTAGACGGGGAAATCGAAATCCACGGAGATGTGGAATTCGCCGTCCAACCATCTTCGGCGGCAATATGAATCACTTCGTTTCCGCCCTCTGCCCCGATTGTAATTGTGCTGGAGCTGACTCCGAAAGAGACTGTCGGAGTTTCCTCTTTGCAGGCCGACATGAAAGACACGGCCGCAAGAGCTGAAATCAGAATCAATGTTTTTCTATATCTCATAGTTCCAACGTATTAAAGTTTAAGGGCCTCATCACATCCCCTGATATCCTGACCAGGAGAATACATGAGATTGAACCATCCCGACTTGATATATGAGCAGACAGCGCTGACATCGATGGAGATGTTAGGATTGTCCTGGATATCAAGATTGTAAATCATATACGAAAGCTGGTCTGTCACCACGCGGATATCATTGGAACCGAGGTACAATGCCCTGAGTCCCGCAAGCGCCTGACCGATTCCCGTAGGCCAAGTCCTCATGCACCTGTCGCCGTCCGCATCGCGCTGATGACGGAAAATGAACACTGACAGATACTGGTTGTTCACAGCCGTATATGGGAAATAATCGAACCTGTTGTAGCTCATGTCAATGCCCGAGAGATACGGGAACGTAAGGCTGTCGAATTCATCCGGAAGCGACTTGAGCTTGTTGTATGCCATGCTGATGGTGGTAGTACGGTAAGTGTACTTGCCCTCGATGGCCTCCTTGGAAATCTTCTCCATGCCGTTTCCGTCGATTTTCAGATAAGAAATGGACGAACTGCTGGTACCGAACAGCTGCACAGGCAATTCCTTCAGCTTGTTGTAGGAAATGTCGAAAGTAGCTGCCTTGATTCCCCTGTAGGCATCGCCGTGCTCCACAGATGCAATCTGGTTCTTGGAGAAATCCACTGTTCCGACCTGATATGCAGACTTGGCGTCGAAGATGTCCGGCAGTTCGGTGAACTTGTTGCCGGAGAAGTTAACCTCTTCTGTCTCAGCATTGTATGCAAGGAAATTACCCTTCTCGTCACGCGGCAGGGACGTCAATTCATTGTCGCTCGCCATGAACTGCACGAAGAACTGGTCCTTGCTGAACGGAGCAGTGAAGCTCTTCAGTCCGCAGCCCTGGATGACCAGGACGGAAAGACGAGGGATGTTGCTCAGGTCCGGCATGTTGTCAATCCTCTGGTTAGGGAAATACAGAAGCTGGATCGTCTTGCTTGCAGGTCCGTTGTTGATGGCAGAAATACCTTCCTCCATAGAAGAAACCGCCGTATTCACATTGAAAGAATATGTGAGCGAAGTCAGTTTCGGACAAGTCGCGAGACCTTTCGGGAATTCAGTGAGTTCCGTGCAGGCGAAAATCTCGACATCGGTCAATGCCGTAAGTCCGGACATGTCAGCAGGGAATGTCTTTATCGGGCTGAAGGCAATGGTGATATGCTCCAGGTTCTTCAGCTGGTTGATTTCATCCGGAAGAGAAACGATGTCGGTAGCATTGACCTCAGGCTTGTACATTACCGGCATACGCTCGCTCAAGCTCTTCACGCCCGGCTTCACAGGGTCGCCCGCAATCTCGAAAGACTGCTGGAGTTCCTTGGAGAAGCGTGAACGAGGGTCACGTGTACCGATGGTCAGCCTTCTGTCTGCCTCATGGTCCTCAGGGGTGAAATAAGTGAGTTTGCGTCCAGTCGTGACGGTGGTTCCGCCTGCGGCAGCATTGTAACCGATGGTTCCCAATGTGAGCTTGCGCAATTCCGTCAGCTTGGCGATTGCGGCAGGCATTGCACCTTTCGCTCCGGTACCGGTGAGATCCAGGGATGCGACACGTCCGTTTCCGAGAATCTGGACTCCGGTGTTAGCCGTCCATGCGTCCACATCGCAGTTGAACTCCCACTTGATTCTCCAGTTAGGTCCGTCAAGCGCCTCCCAGATTTCACGGAGAGCCAGGGCGTCCTGGACATGGCCTGATGTAGTATGAAGTGTGACAGGGACATCAGCATCAGTCTCCTGATTGTCCTTTACAACGAATTCATTTTCAGCGACATTGGTAGACGTTTCATAGACCTTCCTGAAATAGTCGAAGTAGGTCCTGAATTTCGTGACGGTATATGTGCCGCCTTTCAGGGCCACGAGGGTGTCACTGACACAGATGCCGGAAATATAGTCCGGGTCAGCAGCTTTCTCCCCGTCCACGAACTTATGGGTTACCTCAATGTTCGTGATTTCGGTTATTTCACCGGTGTTCTTGTTCTTGACCGTGAGGTCCACTGACTGGATGCCGTAGAACGGATGCTCGTCCGCACCGTCCTTGCCGGCCTTCGTGCCGACAATCTCGGACAAGTCCTTGACCAGACGGAATTTCGCCCAGCCGCGGTCCACTACATTCAGTGCAATGTCTTCCGAGACAATGCCGTTCGGTTTCACATCCAGGACGACCGTTTCTGATGGAGAGCCGACCAGGACGGAATTATCCAGACCATCATAGATCTCATAAGCCGTCATGGTGTACTTACCTGCAATCAGACGGATTTTCGCCGTCTGGAGTCCCCATTCGGAAAGGTTCTTGTCCACAGCCTCGACGACTGCGACCGGTGTGATAATGTCATTGTCTTGACTGCGCAATGTCACCCTTATTTTGGCTGCATCACGCAGATATTCAAGTTTGTCGCCGGCCTTGGTGTACGAGCCTTTCTTGAAAAGATGGAACTGCACGTAACCATAGCCTGGCTCCGATACCGGCTCCGCCTCTTCGGTGCACCCCGTGAAGAGCAGCACCGACGAGAGCAACGCCAGAATCAGTAGAGTCAGATTTCGTTTTTCAAACTTCATGTTGAATATTTTGTTATGTTTTTTTACCCGGGATTATTTCTTTACAATCACCAGAGTTGCGACAGCTTTGCCTGCATTTTTATCAGCAACCGTCTTATAGAAATGAACGAATACCGTTCCTATGAAATTCTTGCTGACAGGATTTGTGTCCGGATCCTTGAAGAACTGAGCCTGCTTAATCGAAAGACCATTGATAGGCGACATACCGACATAGAGGCTGGTAACTTCTACATTCGTTTCATCCCAATCCCCTTCATAAGCCTCGAATTTATAAAGCTTGTCTGTACCTGAAACAGGATAGTAGCCTTCTCCCATACCCTTAGGCGCAAATTTCAGGGCACCGGCAGGACGTCCGTTATATGAATTAGTAATCGATGTTTCATTAATCTCTGCGACATAAGCGTTGTCATCGCAAGAACCTGGTTTGACATCGCTAGGTTTCTTTCCGCTGAATCCCGCATAATCTGCGAATTTGACTGTCTGCACATTGGCCATGGTCGCACCCCACTGCACCATGAAGTCATCAGCTACCGCATGTCCGCTCTGGGTTACCTTGAATCCGAACTGTGAAGTACAATTACCCCATTCATCGAAATGTTCCGAAATTACAAGATTTTTGGAAGCTGGCAGAACAAAAGCATAAGCGACACGGTCCGCCGTCGCCGTATTATTCTCCACAGAGAAGACCAATTTACCTTTCTTGTCATCACTGATCTTCACCCAAGCGCCGGAAGTAACCTGAGCCGGAGTACCATCTTTAACCTCAACTACATAGACTGAGTACTGCATATTCTTGGCCTTCACAGATACGCTGCTCGATTTTTCGGTCGTAACATTGCCAGGAGTCCAAGGATCTGTTTTCTGGACAAAAAATCCATCATCCGTAAAATTCATACCGGCAGACCATGATCCAACCAGATTGCTAGGGTCGAACATGACGACATTCTCACCAAGACCGGCATAGGAAACAGGGAACTCCACAGGATTGTTGCCCTCCATATCGGTAATCTTTATCTTCTTGGAAAACTCGTATGGAACTTTGTCCTCCTTGACAATGAACTGAGCAGCCTTGAAGTCCACGCTGTCAGCCTTTCCGGAAAAAGCATCGGCATCTTGAGAATCCACCAGCATGTTAAGTTCCTCCGGCAACTCTGCCAACTTCCAGTCATAATTGGCCACTATGCCGAATGCAAGATAGCTTGTGCCTCCCCATTCATCACTAGTCAATTCCAGCTTGTCGACCTTCTCATAAGCTTGACCATAGCCCTTAGAAACATACAACTTCACGACACGCTCCTTAGGTGAACGTGTAATCTGGAAGACAGTCTGGGTCTTTTCACCCATGGTCATGTCAATCTTGGCCACTTCAGCCTCGAAACCGAGACCTGCATCACCGATTTTCACCTTGACGGTCACCTCACCGGCCTCACCGGCTACCTGTGCCGTCTCCACACCTTTGTCATCGAACATGCACCATGTGGTCTTGTCAATGGTAAGTTTCCAATCTGCTTCAGCCGTGAAAGTCAACTCTTTGGACTCTCCGGCAGCTATCTCGACTTCCTGTACTGCAGGAAACTGCGGTTCTTTTTCCTTTTCGTTTTCTTTGGAACAAGACATCATCGCTGCTACAGCAGCGGCAAAGGCAAGGCCTTTCGTAAACAAATTTGTTCTCATGTCAATAAATATTTAGTTAAGTATTGTTATTTTCCGGCTTCCTCATCTGTAAGGAACTCGAGAATGTTCACATAAAGGCCTACGGTGCCTACACCGTCGACACGGATTTTCATATACTGCTCGGCATACTTGTCGCACAAATGCAGTTCGGCGCTGTAACCGTTAACCTCGCTTCCGAGAAGCAGTCCGTTTCCATATATATAGTTCATAAACGATCTGGTGTTGCCGACAGGTGTCTCATCCAGCATGTACATGGTAGGGTGCAGCATATCAGATACATCGAAACGGAATTTCACGTCATAGCCTTCCTGGAACATACCTTTGATTACTATCGTCTCGTCATCCACCTTCTCCACCTTCGCGAGGTTGGACTCCTTGTTCGCATACGCGATGAGGAAGGATGAAGAAACACGGCACCAGCCGGTGTAATCATCGATATTGAAAGGACATATCTTCGTCAGATAGACTTTCGTCTCCGTACTGTTGAAAGGCCAATCTTCATTCCCCTCTCCGACCAGGCGAAGCGTCACGTAAATGTCACCGGAAGAATCCACATTGTCATAAATACCTTTCACATAGACCTTTGTGGCAGTTTCGCCGGCCTTGATGGTGACCGTCTGGTCATCGATGACGAAATGTTTTCCGTAGACAGCCGTGCTCTTGGACGGAACGGACTCCACTGCGAATGTCCTGTCATGGTCGGCGGCAGCGGTAGCTGCTATGTCGATGCCGTAAGCATCACCGCTCTGCACCACCGGACAAAGGCTGGCCGTATCTGCAAACGCTATCGCAGAAGGTCCGTCATAAATGGTATAATCAGTCTTGCAGCCGACAAGCGAAAGCATTGCCACTGAAACCATTACCGATATATAAAGTATCTTTTTCATTGATCTTCCTCCTTTTTAGCGGTTGCTTTCGTTAGGTTCGATTTCCGAATCCGGGGAGTTGAGCTCGTGCTGAGGGATCGGCCATACGAAGAGCGGATTGTCAGCATTGATCTTGAGCGAGCTGCCCTCCTTTACGGAGCTGGTCTGAGGCTTGCGCTCGAAGCCCTTGTGCCAGCGTTTGAGGTCCTGGAGACGGAAGCCCTCCATGTAGAGTTCCCTGACGCGCTCCTCGCTGATGGTGTCCAGCCAGTCATCCTTGGTCAGGACGGTGGTTCCGTATGTCGAATAACGCGCCGTACGCAATGTGGTGATGTCCTTGGCTGCTTTTCCGTAGTCGCCCTTGCGGCAATATGCTTCCGCGCGGATGAGATATTGCTCGGAAAGACGCAGGACCTTAGGCATGTTCACATGGTAGATGTTGTTCTGTATCAATTCCATATTGCCCTGGTACTTGACGAGCAGCGGATAGTTCAGGCCGTGTGCATAGCCGGTCTGGAGCTGCGCGAAAAAGATATTGTAACGCAAGTCCGTCTTCGCATAAAGGCCCAATGCCCAGTCTGCCGGAACGTAGTCAGGATAATATGTTATCTGGTTATAGTTCAGGAAGACCTGGCCCAATGCTCCGCCGAACGAAGTCGGGGTAAAACCGATTCTCCAGATGATTTCACGGGCATTGTCACCGGTCCACATGTACTGGTATTCCGACTGGTTCGAATAAGGGGACGGGGCAGCGACCTTCACGCTGGACAGTCCGAGATATTTGTCTTCGATGACCTTGGAAGAATATTTCACGGCATTGTCCCAGTCCTGCATATAGAGGTAGACTCTGGCCATGAGGGCGTAAGCGGCGCTCTTGCAGAAGAACAGCGAGTTGTTCGTGTTCTCGAGTTCGATTTTCTCCGCAGCCTTTTCGAGGTCTTCGAGGACGAATGCGTAAGAATCCTTCAGAGAGGCCCTCTTCAGCTTTCCGGGATTATGGTAGCTCTTTACCAGCGCCACGCCGAGTTCCTTGTCGGCAGTCTCCGGCTCATAAGCCTTGCAATACAGTTTGATGAGTTCGGAATAGGCCAATGCTCTCGCGAAATAGACCTCACCTTCAAGGCTTTCCAATTGCTTGAAATCCTGGTCGGACTTCAGGGTTTCACGGAGCCTGTCGTTATAGTCGAAGAAGAAATTGCAGCTTCCTATTATACTGTACAATGCACCATACACTGCCTCGACATCGGTGTCGGTAGGAAGAATTTCCCATCTCCAGAAGTTGCCGTAAGTATTGGTAAATCCATCCACAGCATATACAAGGTCCGCCTGGATATCCGGGAGCAACGTAAGCAGTCCGCTGTAAAGCGCGCCGCTCTTGAAGTCGGAATAGATTCCAATCACTGCCTGGTCCGCCTCATCCAAGGTGGTGATGGCATTGTCCTCCTTTATGGCATCATCCGGATATTGGTCCAGACATGATACCACGGAAAGCGATGCCGCAATGATAATCAACAGTCTTTCAATATATTTCATTTGTATATACGTGCTTTAGAAAGTTAGTTCAATGCCGAGGGTAAACTGGCGTGACATAGGATACTGCGCCTTGTAGATGTTGCTTGAAGACTCAGGGTCAAGGCCGGAGAACGGTGTGAATGTCAGCAGGTTCTGCGCCTGGACATAGGCTCTGGCAGCCGAGAAGAAACGTGTCTTTTCCAGCAGAGGACTTGGAAGAGAGTACGAAAGCATCAGGTTCTTCAGACGCAGGAAAGAAGCATCCTCCAGAAGATGGGTGTCGAACTGAGGAGAGACGCCGTGGCGAGGGATGTCGGTAATGTCGCCAGGTTTCTTCCAGCGGTCATAAAGCATTCTCTTCGACTGGTTGTAGGTGTCAAAGTTTCCGCCGCCTTCTTCGAAATAACGGTCGTTGTTTATCATCCACCTGTCGGCCACCCAAGAGAACTGTGCATTCAGGGACAGGCCTTTCCAGGTCAATGTCGTACCGAATCCGCCCTGCCATGGAGCGATGCAGCTCTTGCCGACCATCACTTTGTCAGATTCGTTGAACTGGTCGGTAAGTTCACCGTTCGCGTCAAGCCAGAGTGCGTCTCCGTTGATAGGGTTGACTCCGGCGAAGCGGTTCAGGAAGAACTCGCCGTATGAATGTCCTACCACGAGCTTGGTTCCGGTAGTGGATACCACGTACTCGTTCAGGCCATTGTAAAGTTCGGTAATCTTGTTCTTGTTATATGATGCGTTGGCATTGATGTTCCATGTGAAGGTGCGGGTCTTGACTGCATCTACATTGAGATTCAGCTCGACTCCGCGGTTCACCATGCCGCCGACATTGTCCCATCTGTAACCGTAGCCTGCATCGGCGTAGGACACCGGCACGGACATCAACATGTTGGAAGTCTTCTTGTTATAGAATTCCGCTTCGAAGTCGATGCGGTCGAAGAATCCGAGATGGATGGAAGCATTGGAAGACCAGGTCTTCTCCCATTCGAGGTTTTCATTGCCCTTCGAATATGGACCGATACCGGCATTGCCGTAATAGTCCTTGCCGCCGGCGACGAGGGCGATGTGGTCATAGTTCGGAATGGTGGAGTTTCCGGAGGTTCCTGTTCCGAGGGATACCTGCGCGAAAGTAAGCCAGCTCACGTTCTTCAGGAATTTCTCGTTCTTGGCATCCCACATGAATCCGAGTGATGCAAACGGCGCCCAACGTCCTGATTTTCCGAATCTTGAGGAGCCGTCACCACGGACTGAGCCTTCCAGGAAATAGCGGTTCGCGTAGCTGTATTCGGCGCGTCCGAAGAATGAGAGATATGAATATGCCGTAGTGCTGCTGCTCCAGCCTGTGGCTCTGGTAGCGGATGACACATCCAGCAGGTAGTCATTCGTCTGACCTGCGGTAGATACGCTGAAACCGTCTGCCTTATAGAGGATTCCCTCCTGTCCGGCCATGATGTTCAGGGTCTGGTCCGTGAGGTCGAAGGCATAGCTTACGGTATTGAAAATGGTAAGGTTCAATGCGTCTGAAGAGCTGCGTGAAGCCTTGCCCTGTCCGTTGTTGGGCTTGTAGCTCGGAAGCACAGTGGTCTTCACTGCCGCATGGCTGAAATCCACACCGCCCTGCGAATGGATGGTGAGGCCTTTCACCGGAGTGATGTCCAGGAACAAGCTGGAAATGAGCTTGTACTTCTTGGTAATATAAGGATTTGTCTTCGCCCATTCGAGAGGGTTCTGTCCGAGACCTTTCCATGAACCGTCATTCACGGAAGCGAGAGAGCCGTCAACCCTGTAAGGATTCCAGTAAGGAAGCATGAAGCGGGCTGCCGAGATAGGCGTGTTCAATGCATATTCGCCCGACATTGACTCGGCGTAATTTTCGTATGCGAACATGGTGTTCGTGCCGAACTTGAGCCAGTCATTGGCCTTGGTCTCCAGGTTCGCGCGGAAATTATATCTGGAGAAGTCAGAGTCGGAAGTGGTTCCTTTCTGGTCGTAGTATCCTCCTGACACATAATAGTTTGTACGCTCATTGGCACCGCTGATCTGAAGGTCATAGCTCTGCAGCGGGGCGAAGTTGGTGAACACTTCATTGAGCCAGTTGATGTCGGTCCCGGCGAGTTTCGCATAATCCTGGCCGGCAGTCAGACCTACTTCTTTCTCGTACTGGATACGCTCGGCAGTGTTCATGAGGTTCCAGTTTCCGAGTGCCAGCTGGGAGAAGCCGAGCTGGGTACGCAACTGGATTCTTGCCTTTTCAGCCACGCGGCCGCGCTTGGTGGTAATCACCACGACACCATTGGACGCACGTGCTCCATATATGGAGGTAGAAGTCGCGTCCTTGAGGACAGAAATCGACTGGATGTCGTTAGGACTGATGGCATTGAAATCACTTGCGGAAATCGGAAGGCCGTCCAGAATGAACAGAGGCGCCGTACCCGCATTGATGGAGTTGGTGCCTCGAATCTGGAATGATGCAGTGGCGCTTGGTTCTCCTGAGTTGGAGAGCACCATCAGACCTGTAGCTTTTCCCTGAAGTGCCTGGTCGAAACTTGCGGCCGGCACATCTGCCAGAGCTTCAGATTTCACGGTGGCGACAGAGCCGGCAATCGTGCCCTTCTTCCTCACACCGTAGGCAACCACCACGACATCGTCGAGGGAGTTGTCCGCCTTTAGTTCTACATCATGGACGATGGTCGCTTGTCCGGAAGGGACAATGAATTCGGAGACTACGCATCCGATGTACTGATAAGATAATGTTTCTCCAGGAGCCGCAGTTACGGAGTATGCACCGTTTTCATCTGTCGATGCTCCACCCCCCCCTACCAGAATGTAGGCTCCAAAGAGAGGCTCACCCGTTTCAGCTGACTTGACAACACCTTTCACCGTCACCTTGTTCTGGGCAAATGCCACAGGCGCGATCAGAAGGGTTAGCAGCAGCAATAGCCGGAAATTCTTCATGTTGCGTGAATATGTTATTGATTCAAATTTGGCGCAAATATAGGGTGGAAAAAATCATGAACCAAGGAAAAACGCGATTTTTCTTTACTACAACGGTTTATATCGCTGATTTTTATTGAATTACCCTTTTCAGAAAGTGCACAATAAAAACTACCGCTGCATCTCACGATGTTGCGGTAGCCCAGGTTAGAAATTCTAATATATCTATGTTAAAACAATAGGTACAAACCAGTGAAAGCGCGTAAAAAACTAACTAAAAAACGCTTATCCTGATTCCGACGAACAATATAGGAAGTTTTTT
>ERZ1026850.191-NODE-191-length-39882-cov-56.235619_pt1 | contig 39882 bp, 50 predicted proteins | sample MGYA00380155_ERZ1026850 | MGnify/ENA primary metagenome ERZ1026850 (study PRJEB33269, sample SAMEA4719791) | human gut metagenome | biome: human-associated habitat; feature: organic feature; material: feces | place: Cameroon | collected 2013-10 ... | reverse complement strand
TATGCGTTGCTCGCCCTGTAACTGCACCATTAGGGTTAACACTTCCATGGATTTTACCATCCTCTTGAACGTAACGTAGCCACGCTTTGTCGCCCTCAGCCGCCTGACCGATACGCTTCTGTATCATCAGGTACTCTTTAATGAGATCGATGCAGCGCTGCTTCTCAGGGTCTTCCACACGTACATGCTCAAGGACCTCGTCGTCTACCTTAGGTGCACCTTTATCAGTGAACTCTGTAGGTACCCATCCAGCTTCCTTCAGTTTGAGCGCAATGTGGTCTCGACTGCTAGGGTTAAACACAACGTGCTCTACTGGTGTGTACGGAGCGCCCTCTACGTAATCCCGAGTGTCCAGCTCGCAGGGTTCACGTCCCTCACGCTGAGCTTTGTTCTTGGGTTTCTTGTAGATGGCACCCTGCTTCGGGTACTTCACTCGTGGGTATTTACCCAGAGGCTTCCCGGTGCGGGGGTGCAGGAATAACTCAGTGCCGCCCTTAGGTTGGTACCAAGTCCCGAAAGTGTCGGTGAGCGTCTGAAGGAGTTCAGAACGACGACCCGCAAGTTCGACGTAGAGCTCCTCGATGGCCTTGGTGTTGAACGGGAATCCGTTGCGCTCCTGCTTAGCGAGTAACCAAGCGGCACGGTGTTCCAGCCATACAGCCTCGCAGGCTTCCTCCCAGAATCGCAAGCAATACACAGAGGTATAGAAATCAATGGTGTTACTCCCGAAGAGCGGGAAGTAGTGTTTGTCACTGAGGAGTTTCTCTAAGAGCGCCTTGGTCACCACAACGTCCTGAACGTTATAGTCCATCATCGGCTCGTTGAAGCTAATCCACTCAGCACCGTCCACATAGTCCTCTCCCTGTTCCTCAAGGAGCTTCTTGAAGTCGTCCTTGTACTCACCCTTCATCTCGCCCAAGCGGTAACCCCACGCCTCCAGAGCGTGAGACCCGAAGCGCTTACCGGGTAACTTACCGGAACGCAGTAGTGCCATGTCGGAATCTTTTATGTTCGCAAACAGTAAACGACTGAGCACCAACGTGTCCACGACGTTCTCACGCGGAAGGTGGAACTCTCGGTTTAACTGGAGCTTGGCCAGCTTGGTTAACACTGGGGCATCGTACTTGTGACCGTTGTGGAATACAATGAGACCACCACGAGCCACCTCAGCTTCCAACGCATCTAGATACGCTGCGAAGTCCCAAGGTCGATACGATACGTACTCGTCCGTGCTGTAGTCATAAATGACACCACAGTGGAACTGAGTGACTTTCTCTAAGAGGTTGTTAGCCTCGATATCGGATACTAACATAGTGGTCTCCTGTTGCTTAACGACGCCCAATGAAATACTCACGTGGACGCACGGTTAACTTACTTTTCTTGACGGCAAAGCTACCATTCAGTACGTCAGCGCCCAGCCTGCTAATACCACGAACGTGGGACACCTGAGCATATTCGTCACCAACACTGCGGATATAGACTGTGCCACCAATGTGTCCATCCTCCCAAGTTGCCAACTCGCCAGCCTTCAGAGGGGCCTTGTAGTCGGATACTCTCGGTCCATCCTTAGGTTTCTGCCAGCCCTTGAGGCCACTGTGGGTCCACCCAAGGTTCTCCAGAATGTGGACGGCAGCATCACGCTTGGCCTCATAGGTCTTGGCCTTAGCCAGCTCTTTGGTCAGCTTCTCGATGTCTGCACGGATTTCTTCAGGTTTACGCATGGTATGCTCCTCAATATGTTGTGTATAATAATCATAAAGGCCACTACATATAGTAATGACCTTGAGTTTATCACTTAGCTTCTGACGCTGCGGCCAGACATATGGACGTTTCGCCGACCTCTTTTGTCAGGAGTGCCTCCCGAACTTTGTCTTCACCCACAGCCACAGTCGCAGCTACGGCTACGGATGCCAGCAGTCGAGCGGCCTGAACATCGTCTAGGGTCACACGCTGAGTATGCGCACGGTTGTCGCTCTTTGCCTTCCAGCGGTAGACCAGAGTTACCTTGTCGTTGCGAACGTTGATGTGAACCTTGCGGCCCCACTGGTCAACGGTGTCGGACAGCTGAATGGTATTGCCGGGGAATTTAGCTTTGGTAGTCATTAGAAGAACTCCTTAAGTTTCTGAGCTTTAGCGGCAACTTTAGCTGCCTCTGCGGTTGCATCCAGAGATGCCTGACGTGCCTTGTCGGCTGCTTTAGCCAGCTTAGCGGCTGCTTTCGCTTCCACCTTGGACGCTTTGTCCAGTGCCTTGGCTTCACGTACGTACAGCGCGATGACCAGACGGCCTAATGCTTCGATAAGTTTAAACATGATGGTTCTCCTCAGGTTGATTAAGCCCTGTCAGGACAGACGCACGGTCTATCCCATGGGCAATTACATTGTGTGGTTAACTTCCAGTCTGGCTCAGTAGTCGTCTTCTTCGTGGCCTTCCCAGCCAGTATCTCCTTCTCCTTCGCCGCCAGTGTAGCTAGACGGTTCGAGGAGTCCTGTCTTTTCGTTGTACTCCATGTACCCTGCAATGCCAACGCCAATACCATTAAAGCGACACTTGAGAATACGAAGGAGGACAAGATTAGGCATGTCCCCTTGCTGATTACGCTCAAGTGCGATGATAGTATCAGAGAGCTGGCGCAGAGACCCAGACCCACGCAGGTCAGTAATGGAAACAGCACGTCCTTCTTCATGAGCTTTACCTTTCTCCGGGTTCTTCAGGTGGCAAATAACAATAAGTACCACTCCGGTTGACTTAGCGAACCCTTTCAGCTTGGTCATGAGTCGGTCAATCATCTTGCGCTCGTCGGATTCCTCAGAGGCTGACACTACGATTGAGATGTGGTCCAGAATGATTACGTCACAGTTCAGCCCTGTGCGCATGTAGTGCAGCTTGGCGAGCAGGCGGTCAACCTCAGCTTCCGCAAAGGAGTCGTAGAGATGGAACTGGTCGGTGCCGTACAGCTCATCGAACCATTTGTCGTACGTCCCATCTTCTATCAGCTTCTGCTTGAACTCCCGAGGTTGCTGCCGTAAGCGGATGCCGTTAGCAATCCCTAAGACGTCCTCCATGGTCTCCTCTACGGATTCCTCAAGCATCGCCATACCTACCCGAAGTCCTTGCCCTCTGGCGAACCCTAGGGCCTGCTGGCGAACGAACGTAGACTTACCCATTCCTGACCCAGAAGTGACCATGATGACTTCTCCACCACGTGCACCCAAGGTTCGGTCATTCAGTCCCGGACATCCCGAGAAAAGGTATCCCACGCTTTGTTCGCTGGTCATGGCCTCGCGCACTCGGTCCTTCATGGACATCGCGCCGATGACACCATCGGGTACCCAAGGGGCCGCGTTCCATATCTGGTCGAGGACCTCCTTGCCCTTTCCTTTGAGTAAGCACTCGTTGGCATCCTTCTCGGTTAGCACGGCCACGTGGACCTTACCCGGAGGGAGAACCTGAGCGGCTTCCTCAACAGCTGCCCGACCGGGGTCATCCATGTCAAACATCAGGATAATCTGGTCGAAGCTATCGAAATACTCATAGTTTGCACTGCAAGTTTTCTTAGCGGCTGACGCACCGTGACCGAGAGAAACCACAGGCCACTTACAGTCCTGAAGTTGCATCACGGTTAACATGTCGATTTCACCCTCGGTGATGACAATCTTCTTGCCACCATTCCATAGGTGCTTACCGAACAGTGCATCCCCTTTGTGGGACCCTCGGGTAGAGAAGTTCTTCTCCTTGTCCCGCAGCTTCTGAGAGACGATGGAGCCATTCTGGTCACGATAATCGGCCACCTGATAGGCAGTGCCTCGGACCTTGGCGACCCAATAGCCAGCCTTCTGGCATGTCGCCTTAGAGATACCACGAGCAGTCAGGTCAGTGTACCGACCGTCACTCTCGCCGAATACCAATAAGCCTGAACCTTGTGTATTCATCCCGTAATTCCCTCCTTTGGGTCTTCTCGATGATAACTTTTCGGTACGTTCCTCTGAGCCGGGAACCCGGTGTTGACACACGAAGCAATACTCATGCCCGTCAGAGTACACTGAGTTACCATCAGAAGAACCACAGTTTTCGCACGGAGCGTGGAACAGGAAGATACTCTCCTGACCATCTTCTTGACTGTCTCCGTAACTCATAAAGCTGTCCCGTCAACACACGACATGAAGAAAGCTATGAGGAAGGTGGCTGACCACAGCCCGAGCACGCCATACGCCAACAATGGGATTATGTCGAAGTCTTTTAAGTTGTTCATATTAAACCTACCTCGTGTAATACACCGATTGCAATCGTACCAACCAGTACAGCGATGGTAATCACCGCAACTGTCAGGACAAACATGAAGAATACGTCAAATACCTTGTTCATAAAGTAATCTCCGTTGGTGTGGTCAGTCCGGGAATCGAACCCGAATGAAACGCAGCGCTACGCCAAGTGCACCTTAGCCTGACCATAATTTGTACAAAATGTGCGACAACAGGGAAACGTAATTGTCTCCCTGTAGTGTGCCCTAATGTTTACCCACGGTCCGAAGTAACCAGCTCGCCCGTTCTCACCCAGCGTTGTAGGTCGAAGCTAGGACAAGCCTTCGGTGCTACATCGTGATGGGCCATGATGGCGGCCTTTGGATAGGTTCCCTTCAGTTCATGGAGAAGTCCCTTCAGTGCGCTCATCTGCTGAGGCATGAAGTTTGCTTCAGGTTGCCCCTTAGCGTCGATGCCCCCAACCAGACACACACCTACAGAAGTCGAGTTGTACCCCTTGACGTGAGAACCCACAGCATCTTGGTCGCGTCCCGTCTCAACGGTGCCATCACGGCGGATGATGAAGTGATACCCTACGTCCAGCCATCCCTGCTCTTTGTGCCACTGGCGAATCTCACGGACACCGATGTCCATGGTTGCCTTGGTGGCCGAACAGTGAACGAAAATCTGAGAGGTCTCCTGTCGCTTAGTGAATTGAACCTTGGCCATACTTACTTTGCTCCTTTCTTCTGCTTGAACTTGCCGAACGGTACATCACGCTTCGGCTCCTTCAGCCAGTCTACGGGAATCAATTTGTCGGCAAACAAGATGTTATGCTTCTCACACCACTCAGCGTAACTGGTTGGTGACCCTTTGTAAATCTTAGTGCGACTCGAAGAGAACACTAGCCGGATGTCTAACTCCGGGTGCTGCTCACGAATCAATAGGTGCTTCTTGCGGTCCTCGGCTTCCCAGAGACCCTTAGTCTCCACGAAGATACCGTTGGGTAACAAGAAGTCTGGAGTGTAAAGGTGGTCACTCGCAGGAATAACGTAAGGGATGCGCCACAATTCGTAGTCGAACGTGACGCCCTTTGATTCTAACTGCTTGGACACCTTGTCCTCAAGGCCAGACCGGAAGGCACCCACCTTCCGAATCCCTTTGGCCCCATAGCCAGCCATTAGAAGTCATCGTCTTCTTCAGCTTCGCCCTCGTCAGCTTCCTCACCAGACCAGTCTTCCGGGTCTTCCTGAGGTTTACGGCTGCGAGGTTCGTCCGCTTCGTAACCGCCTTCTACGGCTTCGTCAGCCCAGTCGTCTTCGCCACCACCAAAGGTAGCCAGTTCGACCAGCATCACGCCTTCCAGCTGCAACTTAACGGAGGCGCCAGCAACAGCGGACCAGCCGTACGGTACCAGCGAGAAGCGAATCTTCACTTTGGAACCGCCGCCGATAATCGGAACGTCCTGAATGCGCTTGCCCTTCGCGTCTACTACGCCCAGAACAATCTTCTTGGTCTCGCCAGTCTTCTTGTCCTCGTACGAACCGTAGCACTTGAAGTTGAACGTGGTGGTGCCATCACCGTTGTCGAAGAACGGCATGTCGCCTTCATACGGCTTCAGTGGTTTCTTACCCTTCTGAACCTTAGGCGGGTTCGCTTCGTGCGCTTCCAGACGAGCAGCGTAGTTTTCCTCATGGGTCTTAACGATGAGGTCTACCAGCTCCTGACAGTCTTCGTTCTTGAACGTTACGGAACCCTTGTAGGTACCGCGTGGGTTCTCAAAACCCTCACCGCCATAGTCCGGCTTGTTGAAGTAAGCGTAAGGCTCACAGGTACCAATCTTGGTGGTGTAAATCTTCTTCTTAGCGAATGCCATGATGAATCTCCTTTGGTTTATAACAGAAAGAGGGACAGTCTGTGTCCCTATAGTGTGTCCTAATGGCTACAGGTCGAACCCGAAATTAGTATCCGGTCGTACCCGAGTCACCTGACCTAACTCTTCGTACTCCGCCTCGGCAACTTCGAGGGCCTCCTCAAGAGACCCAGCGTGTACCGGGAGTTCGTACGATGCGTTAGCTGTCTCGACCGTTACGACGAACTTTTGCATCTTCTCGCTCCTTCCACATGTTATACAGGGTGATGTACGCAGGGTCGAGCGTCTTCTCGTACATCGCTCGGCACCAGTCACTTGGCGACTGTGCCTCCTGACGCCTGAAGCGAATCCCATCATACTCCCAACCATGATCACTTCGCGTCATAACACAGACCCTTGTTCTTGGTGTACAGCTCCAGATAGAAAGTGGCCTTCGCCATGTCTTTCTCTAAGGTTGCCAGCTCGGACTTCTTCCCGGCACGAAGGCGGTACTTGAGGATGTTCCCGAGGCAATACCCCTTGAACATCTCTTGGGTCATGCTGCGAGCAATCACCTCGATGGCCTCGACGCCTTCGAACAGCTGGTAGTGGCTGGGCTGCTTGACACCATCGTCTCTGGTCGGTTCGCAGGTACACTGACCAGCGCCGTTCCATATCTTACAGTCGCCTGTGTGAAGGCGGCTAGGTTCAAGTCCACAGTCACACGCTCGGAAGCTGTGCAGGGATGCGCAGTGGTCCTTGTGCTTACTCATTGACCACCTCCTTGATACGCTCCCAGAACAGGCGAAGGCGTGGCCACTTGGTTACCACAACGGGTACGAAAGGACGGCTCTTAGTTTGAGCCAATTCGTATAGACCGCGAGTAACCAAGATGTGCACGCTGGGTGCCAGCTCGAAGGTGTCGCCGATACGTGGAATCTTACCGTGGCGCTCCGAGGCCGCTACAGTGCTGCGGTCCTCCCGGCGAACCGAGAAGATACCGTTGGATTTGTTGAAATGTAAGCGCATGGTTATGCTCCTTTTGGTGGCTCGTCGTTCATTGACCACACGATAGCCGCGAGGATGAACACGATGATGAGAATCAGGTTGATAGACATTTGGTGTCTCCTATAGTGGGTCCTAATTAGTCGCATGCCCCACAGAAGCCGACGACCATTCCAAATATAAACACAAGAATACAAGTGAGGGTTATTTCTAAAGGTGTCATCACATTTTCTCCGTCGGGTTAGCTTCAGTACCACGCCATTTGTCGAACGACGGGTGACGCAGAGAGCCATCTGGAGTTTCCTCCATGTACTTGATTTGGCACGCCCAGCCAATGTACGCGCTATCGTCCCCGTTTAGTTCCTGGGTCTTAACGGCCAAGGTGAACTCATCCATTAAGGTGCGTGAGATGTTCGTCGCGTTAACTACACGCCCACTCTCAAGAAGCACCTCAAAGCCGATCACTTTGCCCTCATTGGCCTTACCTTCCGTACCCCAAACGAGACCAGTTACAACACCGTCGGCCTCGTTCTCTGGCTTCAATTTCCACCAGCCTGACTTCTTACCGCGCTTATAGATTCCCTGAGGGTCCTTAACCACGAGACCTTCGTGGCCTTCTTCTCGTTTCTGTCGATACAGCGCATCGAGTTCGTCCATGTCGTAAACTTCATGGGACTCAGAGAGGCACCACTCGACTTCAGGGAAGTGGTCTTGCAGGACTGGTAAGGCTACCTTGACGTGCTCAAGGCGCAGGAGGGTCATCACGTTGTAGTCATCACCGGACTCGATAATGTCAAGCGGAATGATATCGTACAGGGCGACTTTCAGTTGGTATGGGTCGAGGTGGAACGGTTGGCGGTTGGCTTTCTTCTTCCACTCATCGTGCCAGTATTCACAAGTAGAGAACGCAAAGTTGTCCTGCTTCAGCCACTTTGTGCGCAGGTAGCCGGACCCGGTGTTGAAGTCCACGCCTTTGACCATGAGTTCGCCATCAAGCATGAAGCCATCCGGGAAAATCCAGCGGTCATCTTTCAGTAACTTCTGCCAGCGATGGTCGAAACCGTTGAGGTGCTCAAGGGCCGGAATGGTCTTGGAGACCCGGCTTAGCCACGTTGAGTTGGCCGTGTTGTCTACGCAAATGTTCCCGCGCACACCATCGTGCTTAGTGTCTGCGATGAGGTAACCGGAAGTCTCCAGCGCCTTCTCGATAGCAGAGCGAACGAATGATACAGCCTTATAGGGTTTGGTTTGGATATTCATTTCCAAGTTCTCCTGAGTTTAATGTTGTTTATGCAACCTTCAGATACAGAGAAACGCTTTGCCAGCGCTCTGTGTGTTTCATTGGATTCGCGGATACGGTCAACATCCTCTCGGGTCAGTAAGGCTCGACCGTGGTTCTCTCCACGGAGCTGACGACCTCTGCGCACCTTGTCGTTTATGTTGTCCCGCTGGGTACCAACCTCTAGGTGCTCTATGTTAACGCACGCTGGGTTATCGCACGTGTGCCTTACTACAAGCCCGTCACTCAGTTTCCCATTGACGTGTTCGTAAAGCCAGCGGTGCGCCCGATGGTTCTTACCATCAGCAAAGAATTGTCCGTACCCGGATGAAAACCGAGAGGCTTGCCACTCTAAGCAAGAACCTTTCGGCTTCACCTTAGAGTTGAAGCGGTCTATCGGTTTCATTGTGTTCTCCTTGGTTAATAAGCAATCATAAAGGCCACCGGAATCCGATGACCTTGAGTCTGCCTATAGTGTGTCCTAATTACTGCCAGCTTGAGTAATCGGCTGCGAGTTTTGCCAGCCAATCTGACGCTGAGTCAATCGACCAGTGGCTGAACCGCTTGCTTATTAGAAGTGAACCGCGTGGCTCGAACACATTGAACAGCACGGTGTTAGTGAATGGGTCGTCAAGCATGACCACGTGCAGTCCTGTCGTATCCAGCAGTCTACGCTCCGCTGCGCCTAAACGAGACCATTGTGAGGTGCTCCCATCGAAAAGCCATCTTTTTTCCGTAGCCATTTGTTACGCTCCTACGAAGTATTTCTCTTGGTTAACAACGCTGTCACCCTTTGCGTTACGGAAGGAACCCTTCACGCCGCCACCGCGCTGCGTCTTGTTCAACTTGCGGCCCTTAGGGATATAACCCTCAGTCTGCTGACGTTCACGGTTGCGCTCGAAGTTGATTGTGTTCTGATACATGGTGTTGCTCCTGATTGTGATAGTAAGGGACATTCATGAAGGCCACCTAACGTGATGACCTTGAGTATGTTCCTGATAGTGTGCCCTAATTAAATCTTACCGTGGCGGAACTCGATGCGGCCCACTACTTCGCTCTTGTAGTAGACGAACTGCTTGCGCTCACCGTTGGTGCACAGCTGGTCTATCAGATAGCGGTCATCCAGCTCGGTCCAGCGGAGGGACTTAACGTGCAGACCACACGGCCCAAGTCCTAACTTAAAGAGCGTCTTAGAGTGCGTGCCGTCAGGCAACACTGCGGTGAACTTAACGTGAATCAGGTCGGAGACCATCATCAGCTCGTCTTGTGCTTCCTTCAGCGACTTGCGGAGGAACTTCAGGCGGTCCCGTTGGTGCTCTCGAAGCTCGTTCACATCGCGCACCTTCTGCTCTTCTTCCTTAAGCGTGGACTCAAGCCACCGCACCTGCTTATTGAGTGATGCCTTATCTTCAGACAGGAGGCACACCTTATCGTGCAAGATGTTTGTGTACTCCTCGTTACTCTTTGCCTGCTTCTCAAGGGTATACTCGCAGGTAGTTAGTCTCGCGGTGGCCCTTATGAACAGGACGATTAATACGATTAACAAGATGGTTACAACGATTGAGTAAGTCATGGTGTACCTCTTTAAGTATTCTTTAAGTTAAGACTTTAAGTAATGGAACCCTCGGTCATTCGAAGGTTCCCTATAGTGTGCCCTAATTACCTGAGACCTTATGCAAACGCGAAGTCAGACTCTAAGATATCGCGCAGATTCAGGTCGCCTTTGGCCGGGACAGCAGGCATTTTGTCCAGTTGGGACTCGTGCAGCTGGTCAGCGAACTGGTCGTAGAAGTCAGCGATAACATCGTTGTCCTCGTAGGTCTTGACCATCGTCTCGCGGACTGCCTTAAAGAGATTCCCAGCGTCAGCCGGAATGGTCCCGAAGGAGTCGTGAATCAGTGCGAAGGAGTCAATCCCGTAGACCTCGTTGGCGTGCACTACGGTCATGCGCAGGTGGCTACCGTCCTGTGAGTGTACAAAGTTGGGAGCGATGCCGGATTCCTGCTTGTGGGCATCAATCTCGGAGTCCTTCCCAGTGTTATACGTCATCTTGACGTTGGCCTGCCCGAGGAATACCAGCTTCAGGCGCGCTTGGTTCTGCTTGCGGTACTCTTGCCACACCGGGAAGCCGTCTGGTGTTACCCAGTGGATTGCGCAGCGCTTGCGGAGCACCTCTTTTGTCTTCTTGTCCTTGACCTCAGCGGCCAGCAGCTTAGCGGCAGACTTCAGCCAGTTCATCGCCTCGACAGCGGCCACTACGGTCACGGTCACCGCGTCCCAAATCAGCTTAGCCATGTAGCCAGCCGCTTGGTTAGGGTGCGTAAACATCAAGCCCTCGCCGTTGTCAATAGCAGGCTGAATGGTGTCCTCAAGAACTTGCTGACGGAAGCCAAACTCTTTGGAACCGTATGCCAGCGTCATTACAGAACGCTTAGTCACCTTACGGGTCACGCCGTACTGCAACCACTGAGCAGCCAGCACGGACTCACCCAGTGTTACCTTCTCGCGGAACTCGCCAGTCTCCTTGTCGGCAATCTGCTCGACCACCGTCTGAGACCCGTTGACAGCATGCTGGTGGAGCACTTCGTTCACCTTGTCGGCAACAATCTTGTAGATATCCTGCACGGTATCAGAAGGCAGCAGGTTAACCGCACGACCACCGATGGAATCGCGGAGCATTGCGCTGAAGTGTTGAATCCCAGAGCAGGACCCATCGAACGCCAGAGGCAGCGAGCAGTTGTAATTTAATCCGTGGTGCTTAACGCCTGCATACTCGAAGCAGAACGCTAGGAAGCAGAACGGCGAATCCTGCTGGGTCCACCAAGTGTTATTCAGTGGGTCCGCTGCGCTCGCCAGAATGTTACCTTCGTTCTCTTCGATGAACTTGATGCGCTCAGGGAAGGGAACCTTGTCGACGCCTGCACAGTTTGCACCGTGAATCTTCAGCCAGTAGAACCCGTCGAGACCAATTGGTTTACCCTTGGCCAGCGTCAGCATACCCTTGGTCATGTCGTTACCTTGGGGGTTGAACATGCTCACAGCGTACACACGCCCGCGCCAGTCCATGTTGTAAGGAAACCAGATGGCCTTGTGGTTAGCGAACTTGTTGGCCTGTGCGACCATGAACTCCATCGACAAGCGGCGAGACTGGCGGGCCTTGTCCTTACGGTAGACCGCTGCGGCCTCCTTGCGCCATGCCTTACGTGCCACCTCGTTGGTGTCGATATCGTCCGGGCGCGGCGGTAACTCTTCGCGTTCAATCGCTGGGACGTCACCCACCGGGCAGTGCTTCCAGTTGATAATCTCGTTGACTACCGCCAGCACCTTCTTATTCACCTTCCACGGTGTGTTTTGTGCGAGGTTTACCGCCTTGTATACCTCTGGCATGTGCACGTCTGCGTAGCGGCGCAGTGCCTTCTTGGAGTGGGTGCGTACCAGCGCCAGCGGACGGCGGCCGACTGACCAGTATCCACCGCCTACGGTCTCCACCCAAGGTTTCGGAGGGACTACGCACGGCTGATGCATCGGGCTGATACCTGCGAGTGCTCCTGCTCGTTTGCTCAGGAGTTCCACAAAGGCCGGAGCCAGCTGGACCATCTGCATACTGGTCACGTCATCGGAGCCATCGGCCATCTTGTTCTTGGTCATCTCCACCAGACCAGTTCCCTCGATAAGCAGCTCCAGCAGCTTGGTCCCCACGTGCATCTGCTCGTCGGTCTTCCAGCTGGACCAGTTGTCGCCACCCAGCATACCTTTGGATATCATATCGGCCTCGACAACCTGCATGAAAGCCTTCTTGTACACGTGGCCTACGCGCTTGTCCAGCTGGTCCGCTACGTTCTTCTTGAAGTAGGCGGCTTCCTGCTCACGGATACGACCGAAGCGGGCCTCATCCTCAAGGGCCTTGCCTAACTGCGAGGATACCTGCTGGATGGTGGCCTTTGAGGCGTCTGTGAGCGTCCCTAAGACGACCTTAATGGTCAGCAGTGCGATTGCCTCACTGGACACTCCGCGCTTCTCTTTGAGAACCTCAGCGCCCATGCTAAGGGCCAACTCTGATGGGACACCGTGCTTAATCGGGTAGTACGCGCGAGGCTTCTTACCGCGAGCGTTTGCTTGCTCCTCCTTCCAGTCGTCAATGCGCTTGGTCAGCTGCGGGTGCAACGTTAAGACCAGCGGCTTAGCGGCCACGTTGTCAGCGAACTCGCCAGCTTTCACCTGACGTTCCAGCATCTTCAGGAAACGCTGCTCGCCCAGCTCGTACGCTTCATGCTCCAGTGCTAACTGCTCACGTGCCAACTTGTCCCCGTAGTGCTCGCTGAGGATGTTGTACGGAATAGCGGCTAGTTCAATCTCTGAGAAGTCATTACGTGCAATGTTTAATGCGTTCATTGTGTGCCTCTTTGTGAATAAAGTTTATCTATGGGTGCCCCTGCGCGAGAGACACCTAAGATACACCTTGCTAACCCATAAGTCTACCCTGAAGGTAGTTGTCCACCGGAAGGCCCCGACCCTGCTGTATGGCGAGACCATCGCAGGCCATCCATGCGTGTACTCGCTGCTCGATTTTCGCTAGGTCATACTTTAGGGCCTCTGCGTTAATACGCTCGCGCTCCTCGCGCCACCTAGCGTGTGCCTTGCGGCGTGCTCGACGTTCCTTATTGGCCTTACGGCGTGCGATGCGCAGCTCCCCGTTCGGGTCACGCTTAGCCTTGTTGCGCTTACAGCGTTCAATCATCTTGGCTGTAGCTATCTGCTCAATCTCCGCGAGCAGTTCTTCGGGTTCCAGCGAGAAAGGCTCACGGTCCCGGTCCGCTGAGAATGACACCGGGTCGGTAATCACTGGCTTGCCATCCTTGGTGAACATGATGTTTCCGCTGTGCATGTCGAAGGATGCAATCCCACAGAAGAAGTCCCGAATCATCTGGCACGTCTCAATGAACGGTAAGTCCTTCTCGTGGTTCTCCTCAGGCTCATAGTCACACTCGACAAAGTAATACGCGAGGTCTGCGTAGTGGTCGTGCAGGTGGTTACCGCGGCGATTGCACGGTTCCAACTCATCCAGAACCACCGTATAGCAGCCAGCGTGACGCGCTACGTGATAGACGTTAGGAATCCCTACTCGGCCTTGGTGCATCCGACAGAAAGCCACATAAGCGGCTCCTGAGTCCTCTTTCTTAAAGCCAACCTTGATGACCTTACCCGGTAGCAGCTCGTGCTTAAACGCTGCGCTGAAGTGACCGTTACCCAGCAGGTTAAACCCAGCGTCTTTGGCCTTAATCTTCAGGGTTTGCCAATAGTCCTGACGCTCAAGACCCCAATCGCTGTCCGTATCGTCACCATCAGACGTCTCATAATTCACAATGTCTGCGATGAGTGCTACCAGCATCGGCTGGCGCTTGTCGAGTTCACAGATTGGCAGGTTACGGATGACGTCTAAGCGTTCTTGCATGTCGGTGTAGTTCATTAGGTTGTTTCCTTATGGCGTGATGAGTTATTGGTATGAGAGCAGTGTGAGTCTGGCCCACTTGACGGCGCTTGCTGCTTGACGTGCGGTCATCTTGCGGTGCCTCGTTAGGATGCGCTTGGTCTGTCGCTTGGTAGCACCGTAAGCCATTGCGTACAGTGCTGTCTTTATGTGCTTCATGTTAGTGCGTTGCAACATAGAATATTCCCACCTTGTTGGCCTTAAAGCGACCATTAGGTAAACGTACAGTGAAGCGAGGCAAGAAGCCCCACTTCAGGTAACTGAATGATGCTTTGTGTACCTTGAGGCCCTTGCGAAAGTCCCGCACAAAGTACAGTACAATCAGGGCGTACACGAAGAGTACAAAGAGTGTTAACACAGGTCAGTATCCTCCCGTCAACGTGATGGTTAGACTGCTTGCGTCCGCTTTGAACGTTAGGCCCCGCTTTACGAGACCCGCTACGCAATCCATGAGTGACTCAAGGTTAGGACATTCGATTGTCATTGTGCATTCTCTTACGTGTGTGGTAGGTGTGGGCGAGGTGTATCATCAGGTAGTCGTGCGGTCTGCCCAGTGAGAGTAGCCAGCGGTAATGCCTTAGGTCTGCCTGAGTGAGGCCGTACTTAATCATCGCAGTCCTCCTCTTCCTCTTCCTCAGAGTCTTCCCACCAGACAATCCCAGAGTCATTCGAGACGTCGTTGTAAAGCGCCTCGTAGATGCGAGCCTGACAGATGCGGCTTACATCCTTGGTGTCCGGGATGAGGCCCGAATCGTCGAACTCATGGTCGATACCGTCGGCGGCCATCACCGTGAAAATCTCGTGGTAATAGTGTGGAACCTGACCGTCTACCACCTCGTGCAGTGCATCAGACCAGTCGTCGGACTCAGTGAGTTCGTCCTGCTGGATTCTCTCGTTGAACAGCTCAACAGTTGCAGCCAGAAGGTCATAGTATGCGTTAGCGTTACGTTCCATGATGTTTACCCTTTACGTTGGTTGGTGTTAGTGGTTATCAGTGTGGCTACTCTCAGGGTGACAGGACGTACCTTGCCAGAGACCTGAATGTAACCACTAGTTAAACACTAATGTCATGGTGTACATATCAGCTTTGACTAATCCATATTGTTAAAGAGCGATACTGCTGTACTACTGGTGATGCATGTTACTACTTGTTCATCGTTGAGTCAACCACTTTCGTATGTCCGGTTGATGACTACTTGAGACCCTCAGTCTAACCAGATAACTCGTGGTATTGTCTGGTAGTTGGTGACGTTGTGTCTCTCAACGGTTGCTAATGTCTCATAACGTAATCTGAATGTCAACGCTTAAAGTTAAACTTTTAGTTAGACCTATAGTGATAGTGTTCTTAATGGTAATGGTCTCATAGTAATACTTTAAGTGTCTCCCTATAGTGTGTCCTAATAGATTGGATGATTTGACAATGGTCTCCTAATAGCCTTATAGTAATTACTCACCGTGTGGCCATCCGGTGAACCTAAGGTAATATGGTCTCAGGTCTAACCTCAGGTGGTGACCTCAGGAGGTCCTAAGGTGTGACTCAGTGGATACTTAAAGAGGGCCAACAGATAGGGACACAGAGACATCAACATATAGTATCCCAACGGTCACCACACCACAACATATGGTATCGCCTAAGGATTCCCCAAGGTACCACCCAAGGTTAAACCGAAGGTTTAGGGGGTACCCATGGTTACTTTGGGTGAACTGAGAGGGTACCGGGGGGGATAACCAAAAGTGTAAACTGTGAGATGTACACTCAGAACTTTATGCAATATTCTTAAAGGTAACCTCAGGTAGTCCTCAGGTCATTGCATAGACCCGTAGGTAGACCCGGTGAATCACCTAAGGTTAACTTTAAGTATTGACTATGGAGGGATGGAGTGGTGTATGCTGATAAGCATCACTACGGAATCCCTAGCGCGTCAGGAAGACCCTAATCGCTACAAGTGAGTAGAGAGCACATGAGAGTCTCCAGTCCACTGAGTTGCTGCTGAGTAACCAGTGAAGCCCCAAGGGCACCAGCAAGTACCAGCAGAAATCGCCAAGTAGTCCTATGGCGCAGTAAGGTTAACAATAAGCGCATAGGTCCTCCTTATGTTGGCTCTTAGTGTCTTATGGTGAGAGGGTGATATTATCATCACTACCCTCTATCTGTAAGAGACTTAAAGTGCATAACTATATGAATGAAACTTTAAGTAGTCTTATAGTAAGTCTTCAAGGGTCTCTCCCTATAGTGGGCCCTAATTCCAAGTGTCTGTTATACATAGAGTTTCCGCAAAGTGGCCCTCCGTGGCCTAATGAATCCTTATGCACAATCCCTGCATAGTTACCAAGCGATGAACATAGTGTCATCCCCATCGTCTTCCCATCGGATGTCCACACCGTTGCTATTGGTGACCTTGAACTGGGAGATGTTGCTCAGGGGCTTCTCCATGTGGTGCTCCAAGAACTCCTGAAGTACCTCAGCCTCTATCTTCACAGCGTCCTGCTGCATCGTAGAGCGTAGGAACTCGACACCCAATGCTAACGCATCAAGTCGGTCATCATGTGCCACAGCGCCCTTCTCACGGCTCATACGGGTCATCTGGTAGAACAGGCTGTACTTCAGAGCGTGCTTACCGTCTGCGTCACGTGCCGTCTGGTAGTCCTGTCGGATAACCTCATCACGGATGACCAAGCGGTGACTTGCCAGTACAGGCTCAAGGGTATCGCAGATACGGACCTCTTTCATACCACGAGCACGAATCTCTTCGAGTTGCGCCGGGTGGTGCTTCAGGAGCACAGGCTGGAACACGTTACCGAACATACCGTCACCGAAGTTACTCTCGAAGACCACAGTCTGTACCTGCCACTGTTTGGCTTTCTTAGCGAGGAACTCAAGGGACTTCTCCTCGTAACCACGAGTACCGCCAGCGTCCATCAAGTAGATGTAACCGTTGAGGGTATACAGTACGCACCAGCCAGTCTCATCCTTACCGCGACCACTTGGGTCAATGACCAGAATCTTACCCTGATACGCACCAGTGTTACTGGAGGCTGTATGGAAGGAGTAAATCTCGTCACCCTTCATGCCCACGTTGGGAAGCTCCTCATTGCGGTTCTGACGGTTCGGCAACCACTGATAATGCATTGGGGCCTTGTCCATCTGTAGACCGCACACGATAGCGTCACGGAGGCGTAGAGGATACTTCTCGGCATCACTGAGGTTCGGGTTGAGCATGAACTGAAGCGTATAACCAGCCTTGCCGTATTCCACCTCACGTTCCTGAAGGTCCATGGAGTCGAATCGCACCGGGTCAGTAGGTTGACTACCGAGTCCCTCTTTGTCCTCATCATACTCACTGCGGAGCATAGGAGCCAGACGGTCGCCGTAGTACAGGTCTTCCTCTTTGGAGCGAGGGTACTGTGCTGGCCAAATGATGGTGGAGTATCCACGGTTGTCCTCAAGTTCCTTGTAGAGCGTCATCTCGGTCTGAGGTGTGCCCAGATAGATAACACGACTAGTCGGCAGGGGTTTCAGCAGTGCGGCGAACTCCTGAACCAACGTCCAGAGTTTCTCTCGGGCACCTTGGGTTGCAGAGTTACCCGGAATCTCCACGTCATCCGCAATGATGATATCGGCACGGCTACCAGTAAGCTGACCCGTAATACCCACAGACTTAACTGACGGGCTGTGGTCAGGCTTGGCAGGGCCTACATCGAAGCTAATAACTGAGTCACGCTGACCGGGGCGAGGCTTAAGCTCACTCAGGAAAGGCAACAAGTCTATGATGTTCTTGATGAAGATGGAGTTAGCGTCTGCACGTTCCTTTGAAGCCGAGACAATCAGTATCTTTAACTGGGGGTCCCGCCACAGAGTCCACACTACGAACGCACACGTGATGAACGACTTCCCGATACCACGGAAAGCCTGAAGGATAAACTTCTTGTTCTTGGGGTCCGCCAGACACTTGGCCATGTCGATTTGACACTTGGTTGGTTCCGGCAGGTTAAGGGCCTTCCAGAGCACGAAGAGAAAGGCGACAAAGTCACCCTTCAGTTGCGCAATGATTAAGGCGTTCTTGGCTTGCTGAGAGTTGCTCAATGTTCACCTCCCTTCCCTTGCAGCTTGCGAATTGTGTCCTGTAGGGCCTTCTCTTTGAGGTCGGCCTTCTGGGTTATTGCGATAAGACTTCGAGCAGTTGCTTCGTGTAGTTCGACGGAACCATCAACGAGGCATCGACCGTCTGGTCCTGCGGCGACACTGGTAGGTTTGACTCTGACGCGCAGCCGCTTATTGTCGCTACGCAAATCAGCAATAATCCTATCAGTGCTGCCCTCCAGCCCTTCAAGGTCTGCTTGGTACTTAGCCGATACTGCGTCAATCGCTTTCTGAGTTTCAGCTCTAGCCGTTTGCTTCTTAACGTACTCATTCTGTACTACCTCCTTCCATTTAGCGTCCGTAGATTGCGACCCCAAGTGCCACCCAAAGGCAAACACCATGATAGCCACAAGATACGGGACGATTCTCTTTGTGAACTCCAGCATAATGCCTCCCGTTGTTTCTCAGATTTCACGTAGGAACGCCTAGCGTAGTGCAATGACATCCATAAAGGCACTACATATAGTAGTACCTTGAGTATATCACTGTAGGGTGAACTTGTCGTCATCAGTCAGACCGTCATCGCCAACCTTGGAGTTGTAAGCCTCCAGACCCTCAGCAAGACCGCCCAAGATGTTAACGTCAGGGGTCAGCTTCGAGATTTGGAACTTGTGGCGCTCCAGTAGTTTACCAATGGCGTTGTAGAGCTGAGGCGTTCGCTTCTCAGGATTCTTGAGGTCCATGAGCATCTGCTGAGCCATCTCAGTGTCTAACATTTCGAGGAACTTAATCAGGTCCATATGTTACTCCTTATAAATCTGGGCGCTCGTCTCTCACGAGTCACCTCTGTTTGCTTTCTTCCAGTCAATGATTTTGTCGACTACCTTGGCACCAATCTGAACCACTGTGTAGGCGATTGCCGCGACGTAGAACCACTCGTTTAGTGAGAGGCCCCAAAAGAGCCGAGCTACACCGTCAGCCCCAGCGACCCCCGCAATGGGAGCCGCCTTGATGACTTCGTTATTAAAATCCAGACTCAACATCCATGGCCTCCTTTATGGCGTCCAGCTGTGCCGCGTTGATGGAGTGGTAGCGCTCAAGGGCAACCGAAAGGGCGGCAGCTCGGGCCACCTCTTCAGATGCATAATCGCCAATGTCAACGGTCGCTTGGATACTGGACCCCAACCACTCTTCAGGGAAAATCTCAACACACAGAGTCGTACCCTTGGTGCTGTAAACACTCTTCATGTTACCTCCTTATGCGGCAGTATACCGCAGGGTGAATACTAAGTAAGAACCCGCAGCCAGTTCAGATAGCGCCCCTTTCGTGCTCCCGTAGAAGTCCGAGTTAAGAGACAGGTAATACTTACCGTCACTGCCTAAGGTGAACGAAGCTGTCCTCCACGGCTTCGTCGGGTCGCCATAGGACGCACGAGACATTACAACCTCTGGTACCGTGTTACCAAGAACCCCCGAGGCCACCGTGGTAAGTGGTACCGGAAGCCCATCCATCGGGATGTACAGTGCGCTCGTAAAACCCGCTACCGCCGGAGGGAGCTGAAGGAAATACTTAGCCTCCACCTGATTACGTGTTCGGATATACGATAAGAAGCTGTTCCCGCCGATAGCCACTCGCTCGGAACCATCAGTTGCGCCGTTAGCCACCTCAGTGATAGGGGTCTTACTGTTTCGGTATGCCACCGAAGTGAACAACACCTCGGACACATCTCGGCCCTCGTAGGAGGTACTGTTGAACGAGATTGGCGGCATGAAGGCCATCAGACGGAAGAACGCTGCCACAGTGGTATATGAAGTTGGTGTTTGAATACCAACCTGAAACAGTGACGTAGGCGTTATGTTGGTGAGGTTCGTGGAGAACACTGTTTGTCGCATGGGCGACACACCAACAAGTACACCATCAGAGGACGCTGAGGCTTGAATGGAGTTCGATGGGTGCATTAACCGAACACCAAGTTTACCCTGAACCACTGTTGCTGGTGTGGACGTATACAGCTTAATCCGGTCTCTGTTACCATATGGCCAAGTCACGTTGTACTTGTTCAATGGGTTGGAATAGAAGTCGTTCCCTGACCCAGACGTCAGGTTGGTGTTGGTGAATGGAGCGCGCTCAATGTAGCAGCTAGTAACCTCCCCGGCCCACGCACCAGTCTGGAACTGAGTACCGCAGATAGGGATTCGATGTCGACCGTGAACCTTAATGTGGTTGACAAAGATGTTCTTATTGCTGTGCATGTTACGACTCATGAAGTAGAACGACCGAGAAGCCACACCACGGAACGGGTCGGACTCAATCTCGGAGTAGGCATCCCCACCAGCGTTCGTCTTCTTAGTCATGCGTCCTGTACCACCATCCTCCACCTTGACAGAGTGGCGAGTCTTATAGAAATACGTATCAAAGAACTCATCAGCCTTGTCATAGAGAGAACCCTCAGTCCACGTATCCTTAGCGCCATCATCCATGAGGGAGTTGATGTAGATAAAGTCGTTCCACCCAGCGGCCTGTACATCAGCGGCAGGGTACGGCGGAAGTTTGGCCTGTGGGTAGTTGCCCGCGTTTCGAGTCTGCCACCAACCTCCCGTCAGGAGTCCCGCTACGGTATCCTTAAAGTGGATGTAACCAAACTCACAGTGGTCCATGCCAGCGGACAAAAGGCCGAACAGGCAGTTATGGAACGCAACGTCATCCCAGTAAAGCCACTGGGCAACGCCATCGGATACGTAACCAATCATAGCACCCTTGACGGAGATACCACTGAATTGGTTGCAGGTCGTTCTGGATGCCAGTCGGTTAATCTTACCGACACCAGCAACGTAGCTGCCATCCCAGTTACGCACCCGGCCTACAAAGGCAATCCCCTGATTGACATCTACGGTAGTGCCGTCCCAGTTGAACGTGATGGAGCAAGACTGCCTGTCATACCCACGGATGTTCATACCGTACGGAAGGTCACAAAACACCTTCATGGGAATCATCGGCTCGGATGGGAGATTGACCTCTGACCCGTCTGCGATTCGGTCTGGAGATACCGTACCGTCATCAAAAGGTAGTACCCACTCGTCGTCACCGTAAGAGGACACTGTGATGTGCTCTGTAACCCAAACATCGCTTATGCCAATACTTGCAGCATACTCAACGGCCTTGCGGAGAGCCGGACCCCAGTCGTTTGGGGACGTGTTGTAGCGCCGGAAGGAGCGAACGTTGACGATGTTCAGGAGCGCATCCTGAATTGTGCCACCATCGAGAGCGCCTACAGAAGACGCACCAGCTGTCGATTGCAGATGCTGCGCAAGCTCTTGGGCGCTACCGGATTGAGCCGTGAAGGTGTATGGGTTACCTCCCGCGTCGAACCCCAAGATACTGTTCGGTAGTATCCCCTGTAGCGGGGCAATATCGGCGTGCTGGTGTCGAAGGGTCTTGTTTATCGCTACCGCCAAGGTACTGTGCAGGGTCTCTAAATTCACTGCGTCGCCATCCTCAACAGGGTCTCCTACATTAAGTATGCGACGCCCTCGAGCATCAAGCTGGCCAGCCACGTTTGGGGATATAGACAGAAATGCGACATCTCGCGCCTCTTCTGCAATGTGTGCCGATTGAATCTGGGCCACGTTGAGGTCTGACGCCCGAAGAACGGAGCCATCTGAGAAGTCCACAATTCGCTCAGACGCCGAAGTGAATCGTTGGATTTCTACCTTTGTGTAACCAGCGGTTGAGACCAGCAGCTTAATACGAGTCTTGGACACGTAGCGGTAATCCGTAATGTTGGTCAGAACCAGCCGCTCACTATCGGTTAATAGGGAGACCCGGATGAACTTTCGTGATAGATAGTCGAAAGGAATATCATACTCCACGGAATCAGCAGGGTACTGAATGATTGTTTTAATATCTTGGTCCATCGTGACCTCCTTTAGTTGAATGTGGAGGGAAACCGCTCGGGTCTCCCTATAGTGTGCCCTAATTAGTTAGGCTTGGGCTGCTGCTTGATGGTTACCCCATTAGCCTCATAGATTTTCATGACGAGCTGCTGGGTCAGCGGGTCGTTCGGCACAAGCTCCTTGGTGGAGTTCATTAGGCCAGTCATATAGTCACGCTCAGTCGGCTTGTTAGGTGCTGTAGCAACACCATAAGCGTTCTTAGCGGTAGCGATGACGTTCCCTACATAACCCAGAGCCGGAACCTGAGACCCCAAGTTACCCGCAAGGTTGCTCGACTCGGCGCGACCTTTGGACGCTCCGTCTTTCTTCTGGAACTGTTCCTCCTTAGGTAAGATGGTGGAGCGCAGCATGTTGGCGTCTTGGAACCCAGCGGCACCTGCCATCATCGAGACGATGGACAGCGGGGCACCAGTGTGGGAACTTCGAGTCAACGCTGCGTAGCCCAACATGGTCGGGTTCAGGGCTTTCTTCAGGTAGTCCTTACGCTGAGACTCTTGGAGGCCGTAAGCCTTCACGTGGGCCTGCATCGCAAAGTAAGTCCCGGCGATACCCAGAGACAGCACGTGGGTAAGTGCCATGTCGATAGCGCGGTTGTTCTTATAGCCCTCATAGAAGGACCGGATGAACTTAGCGTTGAGCGACTTGATGGTGAAGTTCTTGAACTGCATAGCCATCTTGACACCAGCACCGTACGCCTTGGAATCCTGCTGAGATACCTTGTGAGGTCGCAGCATGGTCTCGTCGGCAACCTTATCGGCAAGACGCCACAGGTCCATAGCGCGTGGGTCCTGAGCGAAAGCCTTCTTGTCCTTGATGGTGAACTGGCCGTTAGCGTCACGAGTCGCGTGGTCAACAAAGAGTTGCTTGATTCCCTTCCACTGCTCAGGACTGATAGAGGCAGCTTTGAGGAAGTTCTCTTTGCCAAACTTGGAACCCTTACCGCCTAGGGCCGCACCTGCCACATCACCGAGCACACCCTGACGGGCAGTGTCCAGAATGTAGTTGGCCGTACCGTTCAGCATCTTGGTCCAAGGGGAACGAGCTGACAGCTCCTGAGTGCCGAACTTAATGGTACCAATGACTGACGCCATGGCCCCACTGGTATCGGAAGCCTCACGGATTCGCTGTACGATGTCCTCACGTCCCGGACGGATTAACTGGTCGAGTTCCTTACCGAACAGTGCCCCATGGAGTTCACGGAGTTCACTACCCGACACCGGAGAGGTTCTGGTGGCGAGGTCTCGCAACGTTGGGATACCGTGAAGCATCGCCTTAACGTTACCCTTGGCCAACATCCCAGCAATCTCTGTGAGGTTCTGCGGACCCATGTAGAAGTTCTTGGCGAAGAACGCTAGGTCATTCAAGGTGCGCATAGCGGTCTCAAAGGCCGTATCGTTGTTACGACGAGCACGTCCAGTGAGAATCTTAACGGTGTCCTTCAGCGCTTCCACTTCACCCTTCAGCTGTCCCTTACGTTCAGCCCGCTTGTCTAACGCCATGATTTCGTCCTTGAGCTGCTGCGTGGTCTTACCGCTACCGCCCATGATGGAGATATCGCCGTTAATTCGACGGTCGTACGCTGGGATAATCCGTGCCATGTCGAAGTCCCTCAGGTCGTTTACGCTGAAGGTAGACCCATCCGGTAAGGTAACCGGGAGGTCGCTGTCGAACATGTTACGGGCCTCAAGGAACGAGTTATTCTCGATACCGACCAGACCTGTGATGTTGTCGTCAATGATACTGGACGCTGTGAAGTCCTCAGTGTGACTGATACCGTACGCCTTATCCATAGCGTGCTTTTGGACCACCTCAGGTGTCACTTGGTCTACCGACTTGTAGCCGTTGAGTTCCATAAGGTACTCGTCGACACGTGCCTTGACCTCAGGCCGCACTCGGTAACTGGTAAGCCAGCTCTTAGCGATTGCCTGTTGGAGTCCTTCAGGCCCACCCAGCTTCTGCATCATCAGTTCCTTAGCGCCCCTGTCGTACACGTTAGGAACGTAGGTACCCTTGTGTCGACTACCGGGGAAGATGCTCACGGCGTTAGCATTACCGAAGATACCCGGCTGTTCCATCAGTTCACGCTTGGTGTCGAAGTGCTCTTTCAGCAGGTCCATCACCTCACGTTCGCCTTTGGTCAAATCAGCCTGTAACTCTGGACGCTCAATCGCCAAGGCAGCACGCTTGTAGACTTCCTGACGGATGGCTCTGCGTGACATCTTCTGCTCGCCAACGGAGAACTCTGGGTCCTTCATAGCACGGTCAACAGCGTCATACAGTTGGTTATACATCCGTTGGTCAGTCGCATGGAGACGCTCGTGGATGTCCGAAGCTGTCGCACCGAACTTACCGCTAGACCCGGATTGCATCCCTGTTGGCGAGCGCACGAGGTCCTGAGCGATTGCACGAACACCTGCATCCTTAGACCCTAAGGTCTTCAGGCCAATCTCAGTGAACCCACCGAGTTTGATACCGGGAGCTGCACGCTCTGGGTCAATCTCTGCGAAGTCACGTTGGGTCCTTGGGTTGAGCGGATTGGTATCGCTAAGGATGGAACCATTGGCCAGAACCACTGCGCCCTCTTCGGTTGGGTGGTCAGCAAACGGAACACCTCTGTGGCCCTGCTCGAACGAGAAGTTCTCTGGAGGCAGTGTCGAGGTGTCATGACCGCCAGTGTTTATGGCAGTCTCTCGTGCTTCCATGCGGAGTGCGGGCCCAGCGAACTCATTCACGGAGTCTACTCCACGAGCCTTGCGGATACCAGCGGCCACAGCATCACTGAGGGCCGACATACCTGCGCCAAACAGTAACCCGCCGAGGGCTGCATCAGCGTAGTGAGCTTCGCCACCAGCCACTGACGTACGGATTCCCTCAGAGGCAACACTGAGTGCTCCAGCCTGTGCGCCTACTCGCAGGGCCTTATTGACCACCTTGAGTCCCTTCCCGGCCACACCGACCAGAGGCACATAGCTGAGCGGGTCTACACCAGCACCAACGATACCAGCAGCGAGTTTCGCCCCAGTACCAGCCTCAGCGGCCCGTTGGTCAGCCTCGAAGTTATCCTTGGCCAGCTTGATGAGTGCATCCCAGTTCTCGCCGTCACCACCAGTCACCACACCGTAGTAACTCGGAGGTAGCCCGGAGTCGCGCAGCTTCTGCAAGTCTTCCTTGGAGGGAACATAGGAGTTCCAGCGAGTCGGGGTCATCGTGTCCTTGAACACATCGTACCCATCGTCGGCTCGCGCAGCACGGAAGGCCACACCTAATGTGGAGTTCTGAATCTGAGCATCAGCAGCGTCACCGAACCCGAAGAAGGTAGACCGAGAGTTATACTCGTCGAGAGTCGTCCCGGTCTTCTCCCAGAAGTCCTTAGCGTATGGCGTGTTGGGCGCTTCCTGCGCTACACCTTCAACGTCGAACCCATGGGACTCCGGCAGTTCGGTACCTACCTTACCAGCCTTGGAGATGCCCCTGAAGGCATCCTCTGCGGGAATCCCTTTACCCTTTGGGGTGATGCCACCGAACGCCTCCAGTGCGCCTGAGTTCGGACTCTTGGCCACATCCAGCAGCTTGCGCATGTAGTTACGACCTTCCTCCGAGATAGACCCGAAGTCTCCCTTGTCGTACGCTTGGAGCTGGGGGGCTCCTGCTGGGCCTTCCCCTTGGTTGTACGCTAGGGCGGCTTTCAGCTCATCCCCATTGTACTTCTTAACGAGGCTCGCAAGCAGCTTAGCGCCAGCGTCAATGGCTAACTCTGGGTTGTAGCGCCCATCGTCGTCACCATCGGTCACGTTAAGGCCCATCGCTCGGGCCGTGTTGCGGGTGAACTGCATGATGCCCTTAGGGCCAGTCTTAGAGATGGCCTTAGGGTTGAAGGATGATTCGTTAAACGATAACTTACGCAGGAGGTCATAGGAGACCCCATGAGAGTCTGCTGCCTTCTGGAAAATGCCGTCGTAATCGCTAGGTTTGGACTTATCGTAGCTCATGTTGTCTCCTTAATGATTATTGGTCACCACCTCCATAGATGAACTTCGGAGTGGCTTTACGTTTCGCACGGACACGCTCACCAGCGGCCTTACGGGCCTGAGTGGCTGCGGAGATAGGTGCACGCTTGGTTGCTTCCTTCAGTGCCTTCTCTTCGGCTTCCTTGGCCAGTCGCTGCTGCTGTTCCTGATAGGTTCGAGTCAGTAGCTCCTTGTCGTAGCGGATGCGCACAGTACCAGTGGTGTCCATCATGTAGATAGAGTCACCCTGCTGATACATCGTCAGCTGCTTGTTGGTCACCCAAGGGTTAGCCGCGATGATTCCCTTACGGGCTTCTTCGAGGATGTCTCGGCCCTGTTCCCAGCTCTTAGGGTCATCACTGACCTGTAGGATGTTCTTCGGGATAATACCAATGGTATCACCATCCACGTCATCACCTTTGAAGGTCACAGTGGATTCCTTGAGGAACTTGTCGGTCTGCTGCATCGCCATGTCGCTGTTGCCTGTACGGTACTTGACGCTGTCGTAAATCTTACGGGCCATACCATCCAGACTGGCCGGAATGCGGGACAGCTCTGGGGACTCTGAGTTGTTCTTCAGGGACGCCCACGCTTTATCATCCTCGTACTGCATCTCTTTGGTGAGACTGCGGCGAGAACGGTCAGCGTCGATAAGAATCTGCGGGTCAATACCCTGCTTGTCCATCATGTCCATCGTCAGGAACAAGTCAGCCTTATCCGGGTACAGTGCGGCGAAGAGGTCCGGGTCGGTGTTACGCATGGTGCGCAGTTTGTTCAACGCTGTGGTGTCCTCCGGTAACTTACCGTTAATCACAGCGGCAGACCACTCAGACCCAGCGTCTGTTACCATCTGGCCCACAACGGTACGGAATGCTCCACCCTCTGAGTCTGCCCGGAGGTAGCTCAGCTTCATGCGGTCCTTCTGTTGCTCCGTGAGCTGCATCTGGTCAATCTCAGCCAGCTTGCCGTTGGCGTAATTCACCATGTCACTGTGAGTGAACTCTCCGGTGTTCTCGTTGGTCGGCATATCCTTGTAGCTGGTGGACACGTACTGACCGTTGATACGCTTGGTAAACTGCTGGTCGATTACCTGATTCTTGTTGATGGTCTTCTGACGCTTGTCCATCTCTTTGGCTGCGGCTTGGGCCTCCTGACGGAAACGGGCCTGCATCTGCTCCTCAGCCTGAATCAAGCGCTCACGCTCTGGGGTCATCTGCTCACCGGGCTGTAGGCGGTCAAGTTCCGCTTTGGCACCCTGAAGCATCTCCCAGCCCTTGCTGGTGTCGTCTTGGTTAAGCGCGCTGGTAATCCCAAGGCGGAAACCTTCGGACAACTTAGCGTCATTGTCGAACTGAGTCGACTGGGCCTTGACCATCAGGGCATTCCATTGCTCCTCACCCATAAGCTCCTTATAGGTCGTGGTCTTACCATTAAGGGTTACCTGACGGCCCTCAAGGCTCTGCAAGAAGTTGGTAGAACCCGGACGCTGAATGACGTCGTTAAGGGACCCGATGATGACCTGCTGTGCCTGAGCGTCGCTAGGGATACTCCCGGTCTTAAGCGCATTATCAATGTAGCGCTGGAAGAACTCACCGGACTCCGGTCGAGCCAGAACGGCAGGGTCCTTAAGGACACCTGACAGCTCTACCTTAGAGGCCAGTATGGCACCCTTCTGGGCCTGCTCGCTTAGGAACGCATCGTGCTTACCATACAGCGAGATGTTACGCTCGGTTATGTTCGCGTTGAACCCTCTCTGGAACTCAGAGTCCTCAGGGTTAATCATGAACTGTTCAGCGAACTCATTGGCACCCTCGGTCAACCGTTTGTGGCGATACTCTTCCATCTCGGTGCGAGTGCGGAACTCACCGTTCTGAACCTTCTGTGCCACTTCGTCATCGATGAGGAACGCAGCGTTACGGCCAGTCTTGAACCGTAGGGCCTCCATAGCGTACGGGTCATCCTGATACAGCAGGGTCCCGTTCTTGATTGCCTCTCGGCGCTGCTCAGGGGTCAACTTACGGATAATCTCATCGGACCGCTCATCAGCCTTGTCGCGCTGGCGCTTATCGTATGCATCCGCCGCCTCACCTATCGCTGTACCAAATTTCGATAGGGACTGCACTAGGTTGGACTGCCGGAACCCTTCCTGCTGGATGGTCACCGGGCGATACTGCATGGACGCTGAGCCACCACGGATGCGGGTAGACCCGGCCTGTGGTAGTTGGCTTAATGCTTGTTCTAATTTACTGGCCATTACTTACCTCCTACCTTAGTGCCTTGGGCCTGACTGATTGGTGCCTTGGTGCCTTTGCTATCGAACGCACCAGAAGCATACGCGGATGCACCCTGTGAGGTCATCAGCGCCAGCGGGTCTAGTACCTGCTCCAGCTTAGACTTACCTTTGCCCTCAGCCTTCTGCATGGACTTAACTTGGTCAATCGTCGACTCAGAGTTACCCAGCTGCTGAGCGAACAGGGATGCATAGTCTCGACGGTAATTATCGGTTACCGCGTTGGCCTCCCGGATGTATTTACCCTCTTCGATTCGACTGATACGGTCCATGCTGTTACCCTCAAGGTTTCCCTCTCCGATAGCTGCGCGGATTGTACCCATGGCCTGAACCTTGTCGAGATTCTTAGCGGTCAAGTCGGCAGTGGCTTCTTCCAGCTTCTGCTTCTGCTCAAGGCTCGCGTTGGCGTTCTGAATGTTTGACTCTTTAATCATTTGGGCAGACTGTCGGCGCATCTGGTCGTTCTGGAGGCCAATCATCTTGGCTTCACTTCGAGACTGACCGATGGCCTGTACTGCCGTCATTGCAATCGGGATAGCTGCCATCCAGCACATAGTTATCTCCTCGTTATGGTGAACAATTGGAACTTACCATCCTGAGTATACTCCTCGTGGAATACCGCACCGATGGACTTAAGGAACCGCTTGTGGGGACCATTCCCGACCCACACAAAGTTCCACAGGGATGGGTACACATTTAATAACATGTCCCTGTACTCCATGATTCTCTCACGGAACTCCAGCTTACCAGCTCTGTCGAGTCTCCACACTTGGTCACTCGTGACGAACCAGCATTGGTCTCCGCAATGTCCACCTATAGCCAAAGGAAAACCATCGTGGTCTAACGTGACACACTCGGTAACCGCTGGGAAGGATGGTTCTATACCCATGGCCTGTGCCTCAAGTACGTCATGGTAGGCCGGGACGAACAAATCAAAGTCATTGCTTACAGTGTTTCTTATGTACATGCTTTAAGTCCCCTCTTAGTGTGGTCTCCCTATAGTGTGCCCTAATTGAGCACACCATAAGGATTCCTTCAGTTAAATGCCGTTGGCGCGTCTCATGTAGTTACCCTCCCAGCCGCACCCAATGATTGACACTGGGGAAGCGTTGAAGGAACTCAGAGACACCTTCTGGTACATGGCGTTACCAGTAACCGGGAATCGGTACTGACCTGTGGTAGTAGCCTTCTGGCCAAGACGGAGACCAGTAGAGCCCACTCTGGCGTTCACCAGATAGTTGAACTCTCGGCTACCGTTGTCAACACTCACAGTGAACGAGCCAGTGTCCTGATAGTTCACCCAAGCCCGCCGAAGCTGTAAACGACCGGAGTCCTCTGTGGACACTGTGCCGTCGTTCTGCTCCTGCTTGATGAGGAACCGACTGAACACATACCGGAAGTCGTATAGGAACCCAATGACGATATCCTTACCCGAGATGTCACCGCTAATGAGGATGTCTGGGGTCGAGTCCCAAGAGTCACCCACAGGTTCGTACTCCGTGATTTTACCGTCACTCTCGCAAATGGCCACTGTCCCCTTGGCGAACGACGCACCGTAGATGTCCTTGACGTTGACTACCGTCTGGTTGGTCTCGATGTCATACGCTGTCTCGGAGATGTGGTAAGCGCGCTTGGCGTCAACATGGAAACGGTAAGGTTCGAACGCGAAGTCTGTCGTTTCCTTCTTGAAGTCCACCTCGGCAATCCACACGTTATAACCGTTACGTATCAGCATGTACATTGTCGAATTGATACAGTTTGCGGCCATTACTTCCACACCGTCCCCGAAGTCCCAGTGGGACCACGATTGCTGTCGGATTTCCTCATTCATGTACAGGAACTTGTAGATGAACACCTTGCTGGGAGCACCCTTAGTGAGCACGCACGCGAAGTTCTCCGTACCTGAACCGTTGATACTGAACACGCCGTTAGGGATGTAGTTCGGAACGTGGGCTGTCATGTCCTCGGCGTTCTTCACAGAGCTTACATCCTGTACCGCATAGTACCTCATGATGGACGTGAAGGAACTGCGAGGTGACGCATAGTAGACGTTACGCCCGATTCCGTATGGCCGCGCCTTGTCGGATACATCAAACTGCGTGGTCAGGTCCAGCTGTGCGGTCTTAGCGGATAACACACCGTTTGCTGACAGTACGAACTGCGCCTCATCAGACCACAGCAGAAGTTCCTCAGCGAAGCTCACAGCGTACTTAAGGACCGACACACGGTTGTGACTTACAGCTACATCCAGCGGGTCATCATCTGTGTAGTTTGCGACTGACGGAGGGTAGAACTCAAAGTATTTACTGGTGCGCGACAACACGATGTTCTCCCCAGAGATGAACCCTAAGCGGTTCCTGAAGAAGAACACATCGGTAATCGTTGAGCCTACAAATGACGGCTGCGGGTTAGTGTCATCATCGCCTGCTCTGCGGTCCTTCCACTCGTGGTAGCCCAAATCGAAGTTACCATCGGCAGCGCGGACTAGTGTCCAAGGCATTGTGTGATACTCTAAGCCCACAGAGATGTTCCACCCAACGGTCTCCTTCCAGACCTTCTGAGAGGCATCATACTTAACGTAATACTGGTCGGCCGTCTTGGAGGTGTCCCCAACTATCTTGACCATGTACCCATCCGGCGCATTCAGTGGCAACTTGGAGAAGCTCTGGACGTAATGAGTCACTGGGTTAATCAGCTGGTCTGCATAACCATCGCGTGTCTGGAACTCATCCAGAGTTACGCCCTCAGGAGCGATGCAGTGGATGTACCCAGTGCCCACGTTAAAAGTCCACAAGGGATGCGCTGCCTGTAAGAGGTCAGCCAGCGCCACCGCTATGGCCTGAGCGTCCACTTTAGGTGGGTCGTCCTTAGCGTTGTCACCCGGAGGCAGCTGGTGGCTTACCCATATTCCGTTAATGTTCACTTCGAGTTTGCGCCCGTACTGACCACCGCGCACGTTAATTAGTCCGTCTACGTTATCCCTGAAGGTTCCACCATTGGTGACATTCTGGTTTTCACTCACCTGTCTTGTCCTGTTGACAATGAACGTGTAGTCCGCGACCGTAACCATCCGTAGGTTATCCTTAGGGTTACTCACCGTAATGTAGGAGCGGTCGCCACGCACCTGATATTCGGACCCAGATAGGTCGAACACCCGCACGTCATTCCCAGTGAACACAGCGTAATACTGCTCGAACTCATCACGGTTGATGAGGTGAATGTATGGGTCTTCCCCTAAGTAGCCGCGAGGGCCAAGGGACTTGATGAACACCATAGGTGGTCGCTTCTGGAGACCCTCAGTCTCGGAGGACCAACCGTTGACCTGAAGTGAACCCTGCTCGGGATACCGTAGGATTTCAGGCTGCTGGCTAATGCCTCCCTTAAGATTTTTTATTGACTGACTTACTAGTGCCATTGTGTACCTCCAGATAATCAATCAGTGTAGTTAGTAGTTCCTTGGACTCCTCAACGTTGCCTATGACCATATTGCATCTTCGGCACAGGAGTCCTCGTACGTCTCCAGTCGTATGGTTGTGGTCCACGCACAGTGGTCCGTACCGCCCGTCCTCTTTGTGTTCTACCCCACAGCACCAGCATTTGTGCCCCTGTGCTTCAAGCATCCGCTCATACTCATCCAGAGTTATTCCGTACAGGCTTTTCAACCTCGTGTTCTTCTTCCAGCGCTTTCCTTCTGGGGTGTTGAAGAACTCCTGTTTGCGCTCCTTGGCTAAGCGCCTCGCCTCAGTACGCTCCTCGTCTGAGCGATACTTAACGTAACCCATTTGGTCCTCCTTAAGTTTCTGATTAACGACCGATTAGACCCTGAACGTATGCGTCACCGTCAAGCATGTTGTACTGCCCGAAGTCCATCTCGTACTCGTTGCACGCCATTCGTGCTTCCATCTCTTCCTGTGCCAGAGAGTTCTCTACGTCCTCCGCTCCGAAGAACCGAGAGTTGAACTGGCGGCTGGCCTTGGTGACAATCCACTGGCGGAAACACTCAGGCATCTCGTCGTAGTCCTGAAGCGTAATCAGGGTCACGGTGATTGGTCCTGAGAAGGTGTCTGTGCCTGTGGACTTATCATACACCCAGCCGCCACGGTTCACGTATTGGCCACCAAGGATAGACAGGTAGGCCGGGCGGAAGGGAATAAGCCCGGTCTCCACGTCAGGTACCAAGGTAGCCGATTCGTTGATATTGAAGGCCCAACCTTTGGACTGAATCTGTCGGTTAATCCTATTGAGAATCCGGCGTGCGTTCGCTACGTCTGCGTTCCCGTCTTCATCAAGGGTTGTCACTGGGGATTCACCGATGGCTGCGAGCATCTCGTTGACAGCATCAAGCTCAGCGGCAGACCCAAAGTAAGCATCTTGCATGTTCATAATGTAAGCTCCTAACGAAAAAACCCCTCAGAGACCGTGAGTGGTCCCCAAGGGGTTTGGCTTAGTTTTAATTAGTCACGACCAGCTTAAAGGACTTCCTTTCAGACCCGTCAAAGCTGACAGTCACTAGAGTTTCGCCCACAGCGATTCCTTTGAAGTACAGCGTGTTGGTCCGGCGAGTATGGCTGGCAATCCCGGAAGTACCATAAGTTACCTCAAGGGTTGACCAGTCCGTTACTCCCTCCAGCCCATCAAGTGTCACCTTAAGTGAATCACCAGCAATGGTCACAGTCTGTACCTCATACTCAGACGGAGTTACCGTCCGAGCACTAAAGGTATTTACGCTTAGGCCGCTGTGAAAACCAGCGCACCCGCAGACTCAGGACGCAGACCACCGTGACCCATCGCGTACTTAGCGACAATCTGGTCCGCCTGATACTCGGTACGACGAGCGCGCTCCAGAGCCAGATCTTTCAGCTTAACGGTGCCGACAGCGGAACGGTGCTGGAACAGGCCCACAACGTTCTCTTTGTTGACTTTACCACCAGTTTCCGGGAAGGCGTGCTTCTGGTTGGTCGCTTCTGCACCTTCGTCCGGGCGGTCATCACCAGCACCACCAGCGGTCAGGTGCGGAACCTCGACGACTTCGAAGCCCATCACGTTACGGATAGAACCACGCTCAGGGTCAATCAGAGCCGCATAGTTCGCAGCGTTAGGCATCAGAGCCGCCAGAATCGCAGAGTACACGTCCGGGGTGGTGTAGAACGTACGGTCATTAGCCGGGACGTAGTTCTTGGTCAGAGCTGCACGAGCAATGGTCAGCTGTGCGATAACCGCTTGGCCCAGTTTAACCGGGTCGGTCAGGTCAGCCTTAGCGCCAACTTCCAGCAGGGACGGTTTGCCCAGACCCGCGATGTTCTCGTTGACGGAATCAGCGAGGTTAACCAGACCAGCCAGCTCGGCCAGTACCGCACCATCAGCAGCCATCGCCAGAGATTCACCAATCTGAGAGGTGTACTCGGAGCGCACGTCATAGTGGTTCATCGCGTCTTCGATGTCGTAAATCAGCACGTCAGCAGTCAGCAGGCCATCAATGTTAATGGTCTTCTCGGTGTGCTTGATGTCTTTACGTTTGTCATCCAGAGACTCGCCCGGTTGCAGGTAAGCAGCCTTGGTGCGACCAATCACAGGGAACTGTGCGGACTTACCGGAGCTGATTTGACGCTGCATGTGACGGTTGGTGGTCACAGAGGTACGAGCGAATGCGGTCAGAACTTCACCGCCGAATACTTTCAGGAATAGCGCCAGCTTGTCTGCTGCGGATTGACCTTTACCTTGGTTAGTACCGAGCTGCTGTCCACCTTGCATGTTAGCCATGTTGAATCTCCTTATGTTGTTTATACGAAATGTTTTGAGGTACTACTTGAAACGAGGTGATACTCATTGTGTAACTCGAATCGGGAGGACAGACCAAGACATCGGTCAGACCGAGAGGAACTATCTGTCTCTCTCCCTATAGTGGGCCCTAATTAAAACTTAGAGTCGATAACCTTCTGTTCCACCTCCCGACGATACTTAGAGTCGGTGCGGTAGCGCGGGTCGGACATCGCTTTAATCATCTCAGCTTGAGACTCGAAGCCTACAGCCTTACGGGCCACAGGTTTCGCTGGGGTTGCACGCTTGGCAATAGAGCGCTCAGCTTTCTTACCAAAGGTTTTATCACGAGACTGTCCCGCTAGGTTCAGAATCGTCTTCATGGTGGCCACATCACGAGACTCAAAAGCCTTGATGAGCGCCTCGGCACCCTCAGGGTTATTGGTCTGCATGTGGGTGTAGACCTGCTGGAATCGCTCACGGCCACCGACAAAGTCCATCACCTTCTCAACGTACTGGTTGACCAGAGCTTCCTGACCGCGAATGTACGCATCGACGAACGCCTTACTGTAGCCAGCTTCGGCCAACTCTCGGTAGGACTCATCGGACAAGCGGTCTTCGTTCTGGTACTCCTGCTGAATGCGGGTCACAGCATCCTGTGAGAGACCGCGTTCGATTGCAGTAGCAACCATGTCGTTGAAGCCAGCTTCGTGTTCTTCCAGCTGCTGAGAGGCTTCGTTGATGTCAGCCGGAGTTTCACCAATCGGTTTGAACTCTTCAGGTTCACCATCGTCGGTTACTTCCTCCGGCTGACTCCCTTCGTCGCCCTGCTGTTCTTCTTCAGGACCCTCTTCACCTTCGGTAGACTCTTCGTCGGAACCATCAGCGGAGATGCGGACCTGCATACGGCCCTCTTCAGGTTCGCCGAATGGGTCCACATCGGAACCATACGGGTCATCACTGTTGGTGTTAAGCTCGATTGCATCATCGCCATCACGGGCAGCAACATCAAGAGCCAACATGTTTTCTTGGTGCTCCTCAGGTGTACTACCAGTCAGTACAGCACTGTTAACACCGAAGGATGCGTATACGTCTGCGTTAGATTCGCCAGCCATTTCAATCTCCTTAAAGTTAAGACTAAGAGGGAAACACGAAGGACTCGAACCTTCTGACCAGACCTCATTCAATCTGGATGTGTCTCCCTATAGTGTGCCCTAATTACATGCCCGGTTGCATACCGACTGAATCAGCCGCTGCGGCCATCGCTTCAGGACTTGCAGTAGCCTGTGTGGCCATCCCCTGACCCAGCGCTGCGGCACCTTGCTGTGTAGCAATCTGGGCACCCTGCTGTGCCATAAGGGCGTTCTTCTGCTCCTGAGTGAGAAGCATACCAGCGGTGTCGAGTCCGATAGCGTTAGCGATACGTAACTTGAGGTTAGCCAAGTTGAGGTCATCATCACCTTCGAGTGCCTTGAGGGCTGACCATGCGGAAATACACCGCTCCAGCTTATCAAGGTCCTGCCCACGTCCGATAGCCTCAAGTCCAGTGCTGATAGTTGGCTCGACGGCCTCTTTAGGTAACTCAGGTATTTGCTGCGTGGCTTGTAGTTGCTTCAAGAGCACTCTTACCAGAGGCAGCTGGAGTTCCTGCGAGAGAATCGAGTAGACACCACCAAGGGTATCTTCCAGCTCTGACGCTACGTACCGAATCTCTTCGGCTGTGACTCGCTCGCCTGTGCGTTGTACCGCACTGTTGAGCATAAAGGCATACGAGAGGCGAGCCTCAATGGTGTCGCTCACATTCTTCGCTACGGTGAAGTCCCCAGTCTTCTCCAGCTGGAGGAACTCAATGTCCTGCTTACGGCCAGGTACGAACGCACCAGACTGTGCTGCCGTGAGTCGGCGGACCTGAGTGATGCCTGCCGGGTCTACCAGACCGATAACCTTAGCGGTAATCATGGCCATCTTCACGATAGACTCTTGGAGGTTCTCTAGGGACTTGAGGTCGCCCAGATACTCTTCCACGTAGGAACGACCGTAGGATTCACCATCGATGCGGACCATGCGGACCGGAATGTACGGACACTCTTCGAGCGGGTATTCAGCCTCACTCCCCGGCACTACCTCTTCGGCGACCTCTTCGTACTTAGAGTAGCCATCCCCGGCTTCGTTCAGGTACACGTGGGTGTAGACGTCAATCTCAGCGTCTTCCTTCTGGTCACCTTGGGCCGCTTCCACTTGACCGCGAACATCCTCAGGGAGAGCATTGAACGCAATCTTGTCTAGAGTGACAATCTGGAGCACGTTACCGAAAGCGTCTCGCTGGACCACATATGAGTTCAGCCGATAGAGCTTCATCGGTGTATAGCCCTCAGGCTCCGGTAAGTACAGCAGCGCGTTCCCGGCCACACACAGTTGCTTCAAGCACTCAAAGAGAGTCACTCGGTAACTGTTGGACTCGATGTAGTTCATGATGATTCGCTCTACCATTGAGAGTCCCTCATCGACCTTAGCGAGACCCTCAGCGTCACCCAGAAGGTTCTTCGCTTCGTATTCACTAATGGTCAGCTTCATCCATGACTGCATCGGGAACAGGGCCAGCATCAGCTTGGACGCTAGGTTGTTCAGACCGCGAGCACCTACTGATTGCCACGGAGTCGTGTAATCGGTTGATGCGTTATCGGAGTCCTTAGGGAACAGTGAGGGAATCGTGTACTGCGCACAGGACTCTGCTCGTGTCTCGTAAGGCTGTCGGTCGTTCTTCAGACGGTCGTATACCGCCTTGGCTCCCTCCTCTGCGAAGCCTTCTAGTTTAACTTCTGCCATTTGTTAGCCCTCCCCGTAACCAATCATAAGTTAATCCCACCGCCTGAGCTGCGGGAAACTGAGAGGGACTTCTTACCAGACGCTCGGGATTTCTTCTTACCAGACTCAGTGTCTGCCGAAGACTCAACGTCCTCCACGACCTCTTTCGGTGCTTCCTGAGGTGCTGCCACAGGTGTCTCAGCGGCTGACTGCACATTAGGTGCATCTGCTGCCAGACCAACGGCCTTGAGTGGTGCCTTGACTACCTTGGAGATAGCCTTCTTAATTTTCTTAAACAGTCCCATGTTAGCCTCCTAAAGCTGACTTGCGGATTTTACTGGCGGACCCTGTAGGCTCGGTCGTCTTGGTCACCTTGAGTGACTTACGACCTGACACCTCAGGAGTGGTGCTGTTTGAGTCTTCATCGCCACCGTACTGGACACCCTTTGGTTCCTCAGTGAGCGGAGCTGGCTCAGGGACAGTCGTTGTGTCGACCTTAGGTGCTTTCATCTTAGGTGAGAAACACATAATCAATCTCCTTCTTTGAGTGCACGCTGACGGCCCTCCATCTCGTCAAGGACACGAGAAGCCATGTAGTGACCATACAGTACACCGGAGATGAACTCCTCACTGTGACCAGCCTCACGCAGCTTACGGACCTCTGACTGATACAGGAAGTCAGCATTGAAGCGAGACTGTAGGTACTCCTTGACAGCTCGCGGTACGTCAGGAAGGTCATTAGGATTGTTAAGGATGTGCTCTATAGGTTTTAACATTTGAGTCTCCTCTCTCTGAGTAATCTTTAAGTAATAATCATAATGGGCACTTCCCTATAGTGGGTCCTAATTGTGCCCATGAGTTTATCACTCTGCCTTATGCTCGACTATCTGCTTGATAATCAAGGCCAACATCCAGAGACCACGAGCTACTAAGCCCATGGTTATAACGATAAGAATCAGCTGCCCGGTTGCCATAGAGTAATCTCCCCAGTCTCGATGTTGTACTCATCAGAACGGAGGATGCGAGCCATCTGGCCCTGCTTGATTACTTCCTCTTCGGTCATCCCTGCTTTGGCACCAATGGACTTAATGCAGTCCCAGAGCGTCTCTCCCGGCTCAGGAGCGCGTTTCACCCACTTGGTTACCTCTTGGCCCTTGTTCTTACCGGACTTCAGCACGGACGTTACAGGCTCCACAATGAAGGGTTCCTTGAGGAAGTCCTCAGCGGTATCGCCCCAACCGGGGATTCCACCGTAACCATCGGTGATGTCACCCTTGATAGTCTGGAAGAGATGCCAGTAGTCGGCTGTCTCCTGAGTCTGCACGAGGATGTTACCAGTCGTACACCACAGGAAATCACAATCCGGGATGGTCTTAAAGTCCTTGTCACAGGAGACCAGTACGGCCTTCTCGTAGTTGTACACGAGAGGGTTAGACCCAATGATGCCCATCACGTCATCACCTTCGAGTTGAGGCTCAAGGACGCACGTGTAGGTCTCAAAGACGTACTCAAGGAACTCGAAGTAGCCCACAGGTTTCTTGACGACTGCGCGGTTCTCTTTGTACGTTGGGTCCACCAGCAGCTTGCGCCAGTTGACACGGTCGGTGAACGCTAGGACAACGTCAGCATTCTTCCATGCCTTCTTGCGGCCCTTGTAGGACTCGATGGAGTTCTCCAGAATCTCGCGGGCCTTGGCGTGGTCACAGCAACGGTGCCAAATCTCCTCCTCCCACGAGGCATCGAACTCAGCGGCACTCATGGCTTGGAACACCAGCCAGTCACCATCCATCACAAGGACACCCTTGGCAATCTTCTGGGTCGCTCGGTAGTCGCTGAAGGATAACAATGTGTGCTTGCTCACTGGGCACCTCCTTTTGCAACAACCACGACACGGTTGAATGGACGCCACAGTTTTGACCACGAAGATTCGCCGACCAACACCTGCTTCTCAGTCATCTTAGTGACAACGGTTTTGTACAGAGTAGATGAGCCACCCCGACCTCCAGTGTCTGCGTAGACAATGGTGTCCCCAATCTCTATGGTATTTCCTAAGAAGTCTTTCACAGGCAACCTCCGTGCGTCTTAAGGAATTTCACTCCGGCACTGGTGATTTCCCAAGCGCCACCATTACGACCACTCATGGTCAGACACGAAATGTGACCACGGCTCGCAGCCTCAGCGACTAACGCAGCGTTGTTCCGTACGTAGTTCGACTGGAAGGACTTAGGGCAGCCCTTGAGGGCCGCCAGAACTTTGAGGTATTCACTCACTTGGTTACCCTCACGATTGCCGGAGAGAAGCGCATAAGTTTCTTCTCGTTAAACGAAAGGTCATCATGTGCCTCTTTGACCATTGAGCGCAGACCGTGTCGGATGCAGTACGCAGCCGCTTCATCAGGTCCACCGTTGAGTGCAGCCTTAAGGAAGCCTAGCTTGAAGTTGTCCACCTTCTCACCCTCGGCAACCATACGTGCAACACGCAGAACGGTCTCGCTGAGGTTCTTCTCAGACTCGCTGTCAATTACGCTGGTAACCTCAAAGGTCACTTTAAAACGCTTGGTAATAGCCATTGTAAATCTCCTGTATTATTAGTGACATACGGCCCAGTTCGGACCCATCTTACCTTCTGTGTCCAGACGGCAGCGGAACTTAAAGTGGTCCCCAACGTTACGCATGGCTTGCTGCGCAGTGTCAATCACCTGCTGTGCAATCTCTGGGGTCCGGCACGCTACTTGAATCTCATCGTGGACCCACGCCATGTACGCAAAGTCACCATCCCAGCCGTGCTTCAAGCCAGCTTTGAGAAGCAACTCTTCAGTCTCGACAATCCACAGCTTACAAATGAGCGCACCCGCTGACTGAAGCAACGTGTTGAGCGCTGCATGTGGTGACCGAACGTGTACCTTTCTTCCATCCAGCCCCTTAATCCAACGTCGTTTCCACTTGACCTTCTGCTCTCCGGCGACCCATCGGGATGACTCGACGAGGGTCTGCTGGATTCCTTCACGCAAGGCTGCGATTGCTGGGGTGTTCTCAAGGAATTTCTTCTTGAGTTCCTTTCCGCGTTCCTTACCTGCTCCCACAATCTGTCCAATCTTTTCGTCTCCAGCACCATAGAGGAAAC
>ERZ1026850.186-NODE-186-length-40505-cov-11.859234_pt1 | contig 40505 bp, 36 predicted proteins | sample MGYA00380155_ERZ1026850 | MGnify/ENA primary metagenome ERZ1026850 (study PRJEB33269, sample SAMEA4719791) | human gut metagenome | biome: human-associated habitat; feature: organic feature; material: feces | place: Cameroon | collected 2013-10 ... | reverse complement strand
CCTGCGGCGAATCCAGCTCCCTCACGAGGGAGCCTAGCCCTCTCTGTCGCTGCGCGACATCTCTCCCAAAGGGAGAGACGAGTTTGGCTTGCGCGCAGAGCAAAGCACCAGTTCCGATTTCCGGAACTGGTGCTTTTTTGTGTGTATCAGGTTGTTTGATTTGTTTCACGCGTTTCCGGCTGTGTCCAGCGGGGAATCTCTACGATTGCCTTGAACAAGTCGCCGTCAATCTCCACGCGGCAGGTGCCGTGCATGAGCTCCGCGAGGCTTTGCGCGATGGATAAGCCCAAGCCGCTGCCCTCTGTGTGGCGGGAGCGGTCGCCGCGCGTGAAGCGCTGCATCAGCTCATCTGCGGAGATGTTCAGCTCGGTCGCAGAGATGTTTTTCATCGTCAGAACGCACATGGTATCAGTCTGTGTGATGTCTGCATAAACACGGCTGTGCGGGACGGCATAGCGCACGCAGTTGGAAATCAGATTGTCCAGAACACGCCACAGCAATCTGCCGTCTGCATTGACGTAAACCGGCGGGTGCGAGGTGATGCGAACATCTAAGCCTGCGCGCTGGATGTGCTCAGAGCGCTCACCGAGCGCTTGGCGGAGCAGAGCATCCAAATCGGTCTTGGCAAGCTCTACCGTCATCGCGCCGCTGGTTGCTTTGGACGCGTCGAATAAATCCAAGGTCAGCGTGCGCAGGCGCTGTGCCTTCTGTTCCAGGATACGGATGTATTCCTGTGCGGTTTCGTCCGCGATGTCGCACTTTTTGAGCAAATCGACATAGGTGACGATGCTGGTCAGCGGTGTTTTGATGTCGTGAGATACATTGGAAATCAATTCGGATTTTAACCGTTCAGATTTTACCGCGGTATCTACGGCTTCCTGCAAGCCTTCAGAGATGCCGTTCAAATCTGCTGCCAGTGCCGCAAGCTCTTTGGGGGCGTGCTCTCTGACCGTGATTTGTGTATCCGTCTTGCCGGCGCGAATGTCGTGTGCACCGCGGTTGACAGCCTCTATGCTGTCCGCCAGACGCATACTGGCGATGAGCAGCAGAATGATGACAAACGGCACGGGAATCCACACGGCGCACAGCAGCGGGATGACAATGCTCAGAAGGATAAACCGGCGGCGCAGCGGACTTTTGCGGAACTGCTTGTTCAGCCAGCACAGCGATGCGATGCCGAATTTGCGGAACAACCGCCAGATAATCCAGCCGTTGAGCCATTGCCGCGCTTTCAGACGGCGCACCTGCGACAGAAAAATCACAAGGCATACGGCGGCAAATGCAACGGATACCGCGCACACACCGGTGCAGATGGCAGGGAAAGAGAGCGAAACAGTGATGTCGCTAAAGTAATTCAGGAACAAGGAGATGACACCGGCAAAGGCGATGCAGGCACACATGCCGAAAAATATCTGCGCTTCTGTCCAAATGCGGTCGAAGCCGAGCAAATAACAGGTATCATCATCCGGTCTGCGGCCTGCGCCAAAGCACAGCACAAGCAGGCACAGCGCGATGACCACGGCAGAAATGGCATAGATTATGATGAGATTGGTAAGCAGCCGATGAATCTCAGACCAAGAGAGACAGAGATTGTCGTATGCATCGGTTGTCATGGCACAGATTGCCGTGCCGTTTCGGCTGCTGTCCAGCATGTAATCGGACGTGTCCAGAGATTCCAATTCCTGCGCGAGATCCGTGTGCTTGGAATAGAACGCTGCACCGGTCGTTGTGGACTTCAGCGCCAAGGCGTATTGGGTCGTGTGCAGCAGCTGTGATTCTGCGCTTTCCTGCGTGGTTCCATCCGGCAGGGAAGTGAAGCAATCTCCCGTGACGGTATGGGTCAAATAATAATCAAAAGAATTTTTTAAACCTTCCAGCCACTTTTGGGTGTCAGTGAGAGACTGGAGCTGCTCACTGATGTAGCGTGCACGGCAGGATGCATACACCTCGGGATGATGTGTCAGCCACGCTTGAAATGCGCTCTCCGAGATGTCATCATAATCGCTGGTGGTATCTGATGTCAGCGCCGCCATGACAGCGCTGACGGTTTCGGCGTCCAGCGTTGGGGCGGAAGCGTCATAAGATTGTTCCGGTTCGCCGGACTCCCACGTATCGCTTTGGTAATATTCGGACGTAAGCTCACCGAGAAGATCGGCGGGCGTCACATTCTTTTCGATGCTCTCCTCTGTCGTGCCGGTTTCACCCAAGGTATACAGATTTGAAATCGGAAAGTATAGCTGCTGTGCAAGATATTCTGCGGTCGGTTGTTCATGCGTGAGTATGTCCGATAAAGAGTAAGAGTACGTGCTGTACGATGAGAGTTCATTCAGATTGTTTTTCTGCGCGTTTTCTGCGGTGTAGACCGTCAGACCGGCAGAGACTGCCGTCATCACGAGGATGAGCAGCCAGCATACAGCCTTAACCCAGCTGTTTCGGGTGAAGTTTTTCCATTTTGTAGCCAATTCCCCATACCACCTTTAAATATTTCGGTTCTTTTGGATTGATTTCGATCTTTTCTCGAATGCGGCGAATGTGGACAGCAACGGTATTTTCCGAATTATAAGCCGGTTCCTGCCAAACCGCCTCATAAATCTGAGAAATAGAGAACACTTGACCTGCGTGCTGGGTCAGAAAGCACAGAATGCCGTACTCGCGCGGCGTGAGGCTGACCGGCTCGCCGTCGACCGTGACCGTCTTGGAGGCGTCATCCACAATCAGTTCGCCGGTCTGATAGACGGTTGCAGCCGGTGCTTGATTTTGATACATGCCGCCGAGAGACGTGTATCGGCGCAGCTGTGATTTCACGCGGGCGATGAGCTCTGCGGGCTGAAACGGCTTGGTCATGTAATCATCCGCGCCGGCGGTCAGACCGTCGATTTTGTCGATGTCCTCGCTCTTTGCCGACAGCATGATGACCGGAATGTTGTGCGTGCGGCGCAGAATTTCCGTCGTCTGGATGCCGTCCAAACCCGGCATCATGATGTCCAGAATGAGCAGATGAAACGTCTGCGTGCGGCACAGCTCCAGCACTTCCGTGCCATCGTGCGCTTCTACCGCCTCATAGCCGGTAGAGCGAAGATAAATACAGATGGCGCGGGCAATCTCGCGGTCATCATCGCATACTAAGATGCGGTAGGTCATAATGTGTGTCCTCCTTGCTGTCTATGGGTATAGGATACAATGAAATCCTTTCGAAGTAGTCTATAAAAATCTTAACATTTTATGAAGAAAGATACAAATAAAAAAAGCAAAACCCCACGGGGGAAACCGTAGGGTTTTACTTTACAAAGAAAAGAGATAGGAAAAATAGGTATGAAAAAAATAGGTAAAAGCTGATTAACGGTAAGAAGCGATCGAGATTTCCATGTTATGACGGAACTTGCGGCGTTCTTTTCCGGATGTCTGTGCAGATGTATTTACAGAGGCACGCTCCTGATTGATAACCGAATGAATCTCATTGACCTGACCGGATTTTGCCATGTTGTGCAGGGTTCCAAGAATACCCATCGTATTCGCTTCCTTTCTGAAAGCCTGTCGGCTTTTCTAATAATGGAAAGCGGTCTGCGCACGCTTGCGCTTTCGTTTTCCTCGTTAAGTATAATAGACTTTTTTCGCGCAAATGTCACGTGGCATTTTCACCGAAATATTAGAAAAATTGAAGGAATTTGTTTTACAGATTTTACAGAAATTTAAAATAGCATACTTGGACAGCTGTTTGAGAGCGAAAATAACAAATTATGCAGGAACAAATGTGAAAACTGTGTTAAGAAAATAAAGAAAAATTCAGTGAAAAAATAAAATTGTTTAGTAAAAATTAAAAAAATAAGAAAAATAATTGATTTAGTCGTCTAAAGAGCCAAAAAGTGAGCGCTTACAGAAATTCACATACGATTGAAATTGACGGCACAAAAACGAACACTTTCATTTGAGAGTCGAAAAGGTCTATACAACGGAGAGCAAGAATGATAAATAAATTTCTTTTCCACAGCAAAATTATGCAATTATGGGATAAAAAACTGTGACTTTTATTTCGACAAAAAAGCCTGTCCAGATAGGACAGGCTGCGTGTTGATTATCGCTTCAAAAATTCGTGAAACGCCGTCAAATTTGGAAAGATGTGTGCGGCAAGCGTGTGCATTTCTTGGGTCGGCGGCAGGAGATCCGGCACCATGATGGGACGCATGCCCGCTGCATGTGCCGCGCGAATGCCGTTGTACGAATCTTCAATGGCATAGGTGTCAGCAGGAACGGCGTGCAGCGCGCGGCAGGCGGTTTCGTAAATATCCGGTGCGGGCTTGCTGCGGGCAATCCGATCGCCGCCGAGGACGTAATCGAAGTAGGGCAGCAGCCCTCTCTCGGACAGCTCTTTTTCCACGACAGCCTGTCGGGTGGAGGAGGCGAGACCAATCGTATACGCGTTGTCCCGCGCCCATTGCAGCAGCTCGCGCGCGCCGGTCTTGACCGGTACGCCATCAATGTCATCAATCGCGTGGTAGCGGCGGCTGACAGCGTTGTTAAATTCCTCCGCCGGAAAATCGGCACCGTAGCGCTCGCGCAAGATGTTGCAGGTGTGCACGCGTGTGGTGCCGACGGTGGTGAGAAAGACGGCATCAATAGCATCTGCGTGAAATTCCGGCGCAATTTCGTTCCAGCATCGGCGCACGAGCTGTTCCGTGTCCAGAATGACGCCGTCCATATCAAAAATCAGGGTTGGTTTGGTCTGGTTCATGGTTTAAAATCCTCCGAATCATGGTGTACAGCAGCGGTTTTATGTGGTCGATGGTGTCCGGCACCTGCTCGATGATGCTGGTATAACAGACCGAACCGCACAGCTCCACAATCATATATACAATGTTGAACAGCTCCCGCTGCGAGTAGTTGCGCGATGTGGGCGAAGCCTGCAGCTGTTCGAGCAGCTGCTGCCGCAGCGCGTCGTTTTCCTCTTGCTCCAGACTGTGCTGAACCATGGACCAAGTAAAATTGCGCTTGATGAGGCTCAAGCTGTCCTGATGGGAAGAAAAATAGGTGATGATATAATCCACAAAAATAATGACATTTTCGGTAAAGTTCTCCGTCCGATGCTGCTCCGTGTGTTCGTATGCAAGCGTCACAATATTTCGGCTGATTTGCAGAATCAAATGCTCCAGAAGCTCGTCTTTATCCTTAAAATAAAGATAGAATGTGCCCTTTGCGACCTTGGCGGCCTGTGCAATCTCGCTGATGCTGGTCTTTGAAATGCCCTTCTGAGAAAAGAGGATGCGGGCAGCCTCCAATAGATTTCTTTTCTTTTCTTCTTTTTTCTGCTCCAACGCCTGACCCATAGCAATCTCCCTTCATATGACAGCGTGTTTTAGAACAGTATAGCCCGAAGTGCCGGCTTTGGCAAGAATCGACACGGGGAAAAATAAATTTTGGAAAAATGACCAAACGTCAGTTTTAAAATAAGAAAAATTGTTTGTAAGATGAACATTGACCAATGGTCATTTCTGGACTATACTAAAACTGCGATAAATGACAATCGGTCAAATTTTGATTTCGGCGCACAGCCGAACAGCAAGGAAAGGAGTAAGGCATCAATTATGGAGCGTGTAGCCCGTTTTGTGGTCAAGCGGCGCGGCTTTGTGCTGGCAGTGGCGTGTATGCTGCTGGTGCTGTCGGCGTTTGGCTACATCAATACAAGAGTAAATTACGATATTTTGAGCTACCTGCCGTCAGAATTGGAATCTATGGAGGGCGAGAGGTATCTTGACAAAGATTTCGGTCTGGCATCTACGGCGATGGTCACCGTGGAGGGGGATATGCCCACGGCGGAGCTGCTCAAAATGAAGCAGGACATTGAAGCTGTAGACGGCGTGACCAGCTGTTTCTGGCTCAGTGATGTGGTCGATGTCACGGTGCCGAAAGAAATTTTGCCGGATGATGTGACGGACATGATGTACGGCAAAAACGACTCGACCATGATGATGGTGCGGTTTGAGGAGTCCAGCGCGTCGGACAAAACCATCAACGCCATTGTACAAATCAAAGGCATCATAAAAAAAGACTGTTTCCTCGGCGGCATGTCCACGATTTTGGAGGACACCAAGGAACTGGTCAATCAGGAACTGCCGAAATACGTGCTGTGTGCCGTTGCATTCAGCTTGATTGTGCTGTTCCTGTTTTTGGAAAACACAGCCGTGCCGTTCATCTTTATGCTGGGTATTATTTTTCCGGTGGTATATAACTTTGGCAGCAATGTGTTTATGGGAGAGATTTCCTATATCACACAGGCGCTCGCGGCGGTTTTGCAGCTGGGTGTGACGATGGACTTCAGCATTTTCCTGCTGCACCGCTATCAGGAGGAAAAAGCAAATAAATCCAATGAGGATGCGATGGTGTCCGCCATTTGTCTGACGAGTACGTCCATTCTGTCCTCGTCCCTGACAACCATCGCCGGATTTCTGGCAATGTGCACGATGTCATTGACATTGGGCGCAGATATTGGTATCGTTATGGCGAAGGGCGTTGCGCTCGGCGTAATCAGTACCCTGACCATTCTGCCGGCGCTCATTATGTACTTTGACAAGATCATTGAAAAACGGCGCCATCCGGTTATTACACCGCATATGCATAAGGTGGCGGCGGTCGTCACCAAGCATCCAAAGCGCATTATCATGATTTTTGTCGTCATCGCATTGGTGTTCTTCCGCGCACAGAGCCTGACCAGCGTATACTATACGCTGACGGATTCGCTGCCGCAGGATTTGACCGGCATCGCCGGAACCAATAAGCTGGATGAGGATTTCGGCATGCCAAGCTTCCACTTTGTCATTATCAATGACAATATGAGCTCGGCACAGAAAAAATCGCTTGCCGATGAGCTGGACAGCGTAGAAGGCATCAAATCGACACTGTGCTATGAAAAGTTCGTGGGCGGCGGCATTCCGGAGAGCGCAGTTCCGGACAGTGCGGCGGAGCTGTTCCGTTCCAACGGCCATGAACTGATGATGATTACCACGGAGTATAAACCGGGCACAGACGAGATGAACACACAGGTACAGCGCATGAACAAAATCATCAAGCGATATGATGCGGATGGTATTTTGACCGGCGAGGGTGCGATGACCAAGGATTTGATTACGACCTCGGCGCACGATTTCAATTCGACGTCGGTGTTCTCCATTTTGGCGGTATTTTTGATTATTGTCATTACCTTCAAATCCATTTCCATTCCGTTCTTGCTTGTCCTGTCCATTGAGGGCGCCATTATGGTAAATCTCGGCATTCCGTATTTTACCGGCTCCGTCATTCCGTTTATTGCAAGCATTGTGCTCGGAACCATTCAGCTCGGCGCGACCGTCGATTATGCGATTCTCATGACGACACGTTTCCACGAAGAACGGCTCAATGGTCTCAGTCCGCACGATGCGGCGGCAACCGCCATCGAAACCTGTGCGCCGAGTATCATCACAAGCGGCCTCAGCTTCTTTGCGGCGACGATTGGTTTGTATTTCGTATCGCGGATTGACCTGATTCGCGGTCTATGTCTGCTCATTAGCCGCGGCGCCATTATCTCCATGCTGGTTATCCTGTTTGTGCTGCCGGCTATGCTGATTTTGTTCGCGCCGATTATTCGTAAAACAACGTATCACTGGTTAGACGATTCCAAGGAGAGTGTTGACATTGAAGTTCAAGAAAAATCATAAAGTTACAGCTTGCGTGCTCAGCGCCGTTTTGGCGTGCAGCGCATTGACGCCGGCGTTTGCGGCATCTGTGCGCAAGGATGAAACGGTATATGCAACCTTAAACGGCGACGGCACCGTGGCACACCAGACCGTCAGCGATTGGCTGCATTCGGATAAGGGCCTGACGAACTTTGCGGATGTCAGCTCACTCCAAGACATCAAAAATTTGAAGGGCGATGAGACACCGACCCAAAACGGAGACGCGCTGACGTGGAACATCAAGGGCAATGACGTATATTATCAGGGCACCACAGATCAGGAAATGCCGGTGCAGGCAAAGATTACCTATGAGCTGGACGGCAAGCAGGTAGAAGCGAAGGATTTGGACGGCGCAAGCGGCCATCTGGTGATGCATGTCGCGCTGACCAACAAAGACACCAAGGAAGTTACCGTAGACGGCAAGAGCTATACCATCTGCCGCCCGTATTTCACGGTGATTGGAACCAACCTGTCTACAGATGCCTTTTCCAATATCAAGGCGGAAAACGGCAAGGTGGAATCTGACAGCACCAATCAGATTGTCGGATTCCTCGCGATGCCGGGCATGAAGAGCACATATGCGGACTTGCTGGGCGATAAGTTTTCGGACTTGACGGATATGATGCTGGATGATGTGACCATCGAGTGTGATATGAATCACGGCTCTGTGCCGACACTGTATTTTGCCTGCGCAAGCAACTTGGGCGATCTCAAGGAATCCGACTTGGATCTTGACGAAGAATTTGACCAGCTGGACGAGCTGAAGGACGCGACCCAGCAGCTGATTGACGGTGCCAATGATTTGGCAGACGGCTGTGAGACGCTCAACGATAAGCTCGGTGAGCTGACCTCAAATTATATTGTGTTTAACGATGGCATCATTGACGCGACATCCGGCGCAGGGATGCTGGACAATGGCGCGGCACAGCTGGCATCCGGTATGCGTACGCTGACGCTCGGCGCGCAAAAGCTGGCAAACGGTGTGGGACAGCTGGATGACGGCGCGAAGTCGCTGGCAGACGGCGCCAATTCTGCCAATGCAGGCGCGAAAAAGCTGTCCGGCGGTCTGAGCACGTTGGATGACAATTCCTCGAATTTGTCCGCAGGCTCCAAAAAGCTGGCAAAGGGTTTGAATTCGATGGCAGAAGCGTTGGAGTCGGACGACGTGCAGGCGCTGTTTTCCGGTTCCAATAAGATGGACAGCAGCTTAAAGACGCTGTCCTCCAGTATGGATCAGGTTGTAGACTCGCTGAGCACAGGAGATATTTCCAGCGCAAAGAGTGCGCTGTCTCAAATTCAGAGCGGCGCGAAGCAGGTGAGCAGCGGTCTGCACTCGATTGCCTCCAACAAGCAGTCGCTGTCGGAATCCGAGCTGGCAGAGCTGCAGACGCTGGAGAGCGGCGCATCCATCATTCAGAAGTTCCAGACCAATGCGGCACTCATCGACAAGATGGAAGGGCTGGCAGACAATTTGGACAGCATTGCGAGCGCGGCAGAACAGGTCAGCGATGGACTGGACGAGACCGCTGCACAGATGAGCAAACTTAGCGCGGCGCTGAACCAGATTGATGCGGGTCTCAATGAGGCGTCCAGTAAGTATTCCACGATGAACGCAGGTCTGCAAAACTTGGCAGGCACACTTGGCTCCTCGGTTTCTCAGCTGCAGGAAGGTGCAACATCGCTGGACAGCGGCATTGCGAAGTATACCGCTGGCGTCAGCTCCGCAGCTTCCGGTGCGGCAGAGCTGGCAAAGGGCACGGGCACCTTGGCGGACGGCGCAGCAACGCTGTCCGGCGGTATCTCCGAGCTGAACGGACAGGTGCCGACGCTGACCAACGGTGTCAGCCAGCTCAACGATGGCGCATCCGGACTCAAGGACGGCACAAGCGATTTGTCCGCCGGTATGAAGTCTTTGCATACGGCGAGCGGACAGGTACTCGATGCCATTCAGCAGTTTGACGATGCAGGTACTCAGCTCAAGGATGGTTCCGGTGAGTTGCGCGACGGCATTGTCAAGTACAACGAGGAAGGCATCAGCAAAATCACAGACAACGAAGATTTGACGAACATCCGCACGGCAGCGAAGCTGTACGAGAAGCAGAAGGACTATGCGCAGAACAGCGAGTGCTATACCGGCACACCGGAGTCTGCGACAGAGACCTCGACCAAGTTTATCATGCGCACATCCGTAGAGGAGAAGCAGGAGAAACAGGAAGTCAAGCAGGAAGAACAGCCAAAGGAAACCCTGTGGGATAGAATCAAGGGCTTGTTTGGAAAATAATACGTACAGATGCAAATACAACAAAAGCCTCCCGTTCGGGAGGCTTTTGTGCGTTATCTCCACATAATGCGAAATTGCAGCGGCGTGATGCCTGTGGTTCTGCGAAAGACCATAATAAAGTGAGAGGTGTTGCAGAATCCGCACTGTTCGGCAATTTCTTCAATGCTCAAAGAGGTGGTAGACAGCTTCTGCTTCGCACTGCGGATGCGGACGGCTTGGATAAACTGGTGCGGTGTCGCACTGCGGAATTCCTTGAATTTGCGCACATAATAACAGGTGCTCAGCATGGCCATGCGGGCGAGATTTTCATTAGAAAGATCCGGATCAGAATAATGAGATTCGATATAAGACACAGAGGAATTGATAACCAGCTCCAAATCGCTCTTTGATACAGCGCCTGTCTCGGTCATGAGCAGGGCGAGCAGTCGATGAATGTTGACAGAAACAAAGTGCGGATTTGGTTCGGGCTGTGCCACGGCTTTCATGATTTGTGCGATACACGACTCAATATCTGTGTTTTGTGTGATTTGCATGACAATGCCGTGAATGCTGGCAATCTGTTGGACGTATGCCTCGCTGCTGCTGCCGAGAAAATGAAACCAGCGCATTTTCAAGTCCGAAGAGCTGGCGTAATAGCTGTGTGGTTCACGGCAATCCAGCAGGACAACAGCACCGGAGGGGGCTGTATAAACCTGCCCGCGGTATTCAATCGTCAGTTCGCCGGAGTCCACGACGATAGCCTGACAGACATCCAGGTGCGTGCGCCGGACTTCATACTCGCTGTTGCAGTGATATTGGCCCGCGTGTGGAATGTAGTATAGATTTTTCTCTGTGAATGGATCCGCCTCGTGATAATAACGGACAGAATCGCTCAATACACCGGTGTCAAGCATGGAACTTCCCTCTCTCTGTAAAGTATCTTTTTTTATTATTTATTGTCAAGAATGTATCGTGACATTGTATGAGAAATAGTATATCATAAGGGTACAAAAAAGGAAAGCAGAAAAAAGGTACCGAAATGCAGGGGATTTTAGAAGATAATCCTAAAATTCCGTCCAATTTTGTGCATGAAAGAAAGAGACACAATCGCTTTGGCGATGATAGACAGAAAAAATCAAACAATATATATGGTATGGACAAATTTGGTTTTTTACTGTTTTGGGAAAGAGAGGAGAAATCCATTGATTATTGTATTGAGCTTTATTGCTTTTACAGGATTGGTATTGCTGCTGTCTTGGTATAAGACGCGGGATGACAATCTATCCACAAAAGAGGGCTATTTCTTAGCTGGCCGAGGTCTGAGCGGCTTGGTTATTGCAGGTTCGTTGGAAATGACAAACCTGTCTACCGAACAGCTGGTCGGACAGGCGGGACAGAGTTACAGCACCAATATGGGTGCGATGAGCTGGTCTGTTGGTGCGAGCATGGCGCTGCTGGCGTTGGCGCTGATTTTCCTGCCAAAATATTTGAAGGCAGGCATCACGACGATTCCGGAATTTTTGGAGATACGATTTGACCGCACCACCAAGCAGATTATTTCCTTCTTGTTTTTGCTCGGCTACATGCTGACGTATCTGCCGACAGTTTTGTATTCCGGCGCGCTGGCATTCAATCAGATTTTCCATCTGGATCAGGTGCTCGGCATTACAACATTCCAGGCGATTGTCCTGCTGTGTGCAGGTATCGGCATTGTCGGTTCGATTTATGCTGTATTTGGCGGACTCAAGGCGGTTGCAGTTTCCGATACCATCAACGGTGTAGGTCTGCTGATCGGCGGCTTGCTGGTTCCGATTTTGGCAATTTGTATTTTGGGAAATGGCAGTTTTATCGCCGGTATTCGCGATTTTATTACCAATGTACCGTCTGATAAGTTCAATTCTATCAACCCGGCAAATTCTCTGCCTCCGATGATTCCGTGGCCGGTACTGTTCTTGGGCATGCTGTTTAATAACCTGTTTTACTGGTGCACAAACCAGTCTATCATTCAGCGTACACTGGCAGCAAAGAACCTGGGACAGGCACAGCGCGGTGCCGTATTTACCGCATTTTTGAAGCTGTTGGATCCGTTCTTCATCACGATTTGCGGACTGCTGGCATTCCGTTTCTTCGGCGACAAGCTGCCGCAGAGCGACCTTGCTTATCCGACCTTGATCACAACGGTTATTCCGACATGGCTGCTTGGACTGATGGCTGCCGTTCTGTTTGGCGCAATTCTTTCCTCGTTTAACTCTGCGCTGAACAGCTGCGTAACATTGTACACACTGGATTTCCACCGCTCTCTTATCAACAAGAATGCCAGCGATGAGCATCTGGTTAAGATCGGCAAGCGCGTGGGTACTGGTCTGGCAGTTGTATCGATTTGCGTTGCTCCGTTCGTTATCAATGCACCGTCCGGTCTGTATGATTTCTTGCAGGAGTGCTTCGGATTCTATTCGATGCCGATTCTGGCGACTGTCCTTGTTGGATTCTACACCAAGCGTGTACCGGCAATCGCGCCGAAGGTTACGTTAATCACCCACGTTATTCTGTATTCGATTTCGAAGTTCCTGCCGTTCCATGTACATTATCTGTATGTACTGTCCGTGCTGTTCCCAATCGACCTGATGCTGATGCTGGTTATTGGCAAACTGAAGCCGCGCGAAACAGATTTCGAACTGGAAGATTCCAAGGCTGTTGACCTGACGCCGTGGAAATATGTCAAGCCGGCAGCTGCTCTGTGCGTTGTTCTGATGCTGTGCGTTTACGCACTGTTCTCTCCGTTTGGATTGGCAGGATAATACAGCAAAGTATTTGTATCGTTTTTTAATAGTTTGCGACAGAAACATGTAGTGACACTGTGTGTCCAATACGATATGATAAAAAAATCATAGGAAATTCACCTATATCAAGAAAAGGAGACTATACATCATGCTTAAGATGGGTTTTAACGAGGGTTGCACTTGGGATGGCAACCGCGGTTGTGCAGATCAGTCCCTGATGGCTGACCTGAAGGCTTGTGCAAAGTACGGCTTCAAGGGCATCGACATCCGTTTCGACTGCCTGGACAAGTATCTGGCAGAAGGCGGCACGCTGGAAGATCTGAACGCTTTCATGAAGGCAAACGACATCGTTCCGCTGTCCTACAACGCACTGTGCTTCTTCAACATGAAGCAGACTGCTGAGGAGAAGCAGGCAGTCATGGACGAGCTGGACGACATCATCAAGAAGTGCGCTGCACTGGACTGCCACATGGTAGTTGTTGTTCCGTCCTGCGACCTGAACGAGAAGGGCATCGAAGCTACCCGTCAGGAAATCCGCGACGACGCTGTTGCTGTTCTGAAGGAAATGGTTAAGAAGTGCGAGCCGACCGGCCTGAAGCTGTCCCTCGAGTTCTGCGGCGCTCCGTCCATGTCCATCAACACCTTCGATGACGCTTACGAGATTGTTAAGCTGGTTGACTCCCCGCTGATGGGCGTTACCCTCGACCAGTACCACTTCAACGGCATGCGTTCTGACTGGTCTAAGCTGGAAAAGGCTGACGGCGACAAGATCTTCGTATGGCATCTGAACGACACCGAGGATGTACCGGCTGGCGCTGGCTACAACACCGATGCAAAGCGTCTGTGGCCGTCCGACCCGCGCGGCTGCCTGGATCACAAGCGTTTCGCTGATACGCTGAAGGCAATCGGTTACGACTTCGAGAACGGCTTCATCACCATGGAAGTATTCCGTCCGGATTACTACGAGATGACCACCGACGAGAACATCAAGACCGCTGCTGCAGAGACTGCAAAGCATATCCAGAGATACTGCAAGTAAGACTTCCCCATTTCTACCTAACTCTCTCCACAAAGAAAGCACCGTGCAAAGTTGTTTGCACGGTGCTTTTGCATATTTGTATTTTTTTACTTTGTCTTTTCCAAAATCCACTGCACGCAGCGTTCGGATGCTTTTCCGTCCTCACAGAAGCCCATCTTCTGGTAGAACGCATCCCAATCCGCCTGATAGGCAGCTGCATCAAACTGCAAAATATTCTGTACCATTTCCTCGTTGCTGACGGCGAGCGGGAACGGCGTCTCATCAATCGGGAAATAGAAGTTTCTGTCGCCCTTGTACGCGTCAATATCCATGGCGAACTGGAAGCAGGGGCGGCGCGTCAGCGCGAAATCAAACATCAAAGAAGAATAGTCGGTGATGACGGCATCGCAGCCGGCGAGCAGCAGCTGCATATCATCCACCGATGTGGCGTCAAAGGTCGTCTGGTTGTCAAATTTCAAATCCTTGGCGAGCTTCATGACGTTCGGATGCAGGCGAACCAGCATCACCCAATTGCCGCCGAAGCGCTGCGCGCAGGCGCGGCACACAGCCTGATAATCCAGCTGATAGGCATCCAAAGAGTGGTCAGCGCGGAAGGTCGGCGCATACATGATAATCTGACAGTCATTTGGCAGATGCAGCGCCTGCTGTACCTGATGCTTTGCGTCTGCCGGCGGATTTACAAGAATGTCATTGCGGGCAGAGCCGTATTCCAGCACGGCACCGTGATACCAGAAGGATTTTTGATAAATCTCTGTCATAAAGGTGCTGTTTGAAATAATCGCGTCGATTTGCGCGGAATCGCGCTTCGCATACTCGGCATATGCGGCGTTTTCCGGCGTGTTGAGCTTGTCCGCAACGTCGCGCTCGATGCGCTTGAGTGCAAAGCCGTGCCAAGTCTGCATGTAATACTGCCCGTCTTTTTTGACATGGGCGCCTTTGCGGCAGTTGTCCACCCAGACCCGTGCGGTGGACAGCTCGCGAATGGCAGCGGGTGTGTCATACGGCACGACACGGACATTGTCCGGCACGCCGGCGTGCGAGGGGTCTTTTGCCAGCCAAACAATATCGAGCTTTTCCGGTCGCTGTGCCAGTGCATCGACAATCGCTTTGGGATTGTCGGACGCGCCGCGGCCGTAAAAACTGGAAAATACGACTTTGTTTTTTTGAATGGGCAGCGCACGGCTCAGCGTCCATGCAGCGCCCTTTTTGAGCTTCTGTGTGATTGACATGCTTATGCTCCCTTCGATGGGTTGAGGCGGTCTCTGTGCCGCCAAATCACGACAATGCGGAATGCCAGAATCGCACATTCTGCGACGGATACCAGCGCGCCCAGCGTGACCATATTCATGTGGCCGGTAAAGTACAGGACGAGAAGATTAAACACGTGCAGGGCAGAGCCGAAAACGACGGAATAATTTGCGTATTTGGACAGTCCCATGGCACTGAGCGTTGGGAAACCCAAAATATAGCTCGGCAGAATCACGATGACAACCGGCAGCATGGCGCGCAGAACCGGTGCGGCATCGCCATAGCCGGCGCCGAATACAATGGTCAGCAGCGGACGGGCGAAAACAGCGACGACCGCACAGCCGATGACAATAATCGGCATGAAAATTTTGAGAATTTTCCAGACCAGCTTGAAATCCTTGTTTTTGGTCATATACGGATACATGCTGTCGGAAATCGGGGACAAGCCGCTTTTGGCGGTTGTCACGAGCTTGTCGGACAGCGAATAATAACCGACCGTAGAAGTTCCCGCCGCAATGATGCTGAGAATGACCGTGTTGCTGGCGGTGTAAATAGACGTTGCGATGCGGGAATAGAAAAATGTGCTGGAACGGCGGAAGTTATTCCAGACGTCCTTGGCGTGCACCCGTGTGAAATGAATGTCCAGCTTGCGCGACAGATGCGCATAGACAAACAGCAGCGTCGCTGCATAGCCGATGATATTTAGAATCGGAATCAGGCAATACTGTTCCGGCTTTTTGAGCAGCAGAACAATCATCACCGTGAAAAATGCCTTGATAACAACGGCGCGGATGGTGATGGTCTCCATCTGCTCCAAACCGCGGTACAGATAGTCCGGCATCATCGAGTTGACAGCGGTTGCCACGAGAAACAGCATATAGAATGTCCGGTCCTCGCGCCAGCTCGGCATTGCCTGACACAGAACAGCGAGCACGACAATTGAACCGATGGTCAATAAAATTTTATTGATGGTCACAGATGTGAAAATACGCGAAACGCGCTGTTTGTCATCGCGGTGCAGGGAGACTTCCTCCGTCGCGCTGAGAATAAAGCCAAAATCAATGACGAGCTGAAAATACACCATGATGGCAGTTGCCACGCCGACCTTGCCGTATACCGTGGCGCCGAGCACGCGGGTCTCATACGGGACGACGATGAAGCTGAGAAAGTACGTGGAGAACTGCATGATGTACAGCATGATCGTGTTTTTCAGCAGAACGCCCTTTTTGGAATTGAGAGCATGTTTGTTGAGTTTCAAATTGATGTCCTTTCTGTCTGTTTACAGACGGTTTTTCACGAGAAATAGCGCGCGCACGATGCGATAGCGCTTTTTGCACAGCAGCTGAAACGCGAGTTTCTTTGCGCGCGGCAGCTGAGACACATACCGATTGCTCTGGAAGTGCGGGAAATGCTGCTGCATGTACTGATAAAATTCTCGCAACAGCGGATGCTTGGGATTTGCCATCAGCACACGCACGGAAGCCGCGAGAAACAGATGGTCGATGGCAAGACGGCACAGCTCATCCCGATAGGTCTCATACAGACCATTTTCCCGATACCAACCGAGCAGATCGTCAAATGCATCAACGATTTCATGATTGCGGTCAACATTGCTGTTGCGCGTGATGGAATTTTCGCGCACGACATAGTAATAGTACGGTTTCTGGATGCAGACAACACTTTGCGCCTTGGCGAACAGTTTGGTTGTTGTGCGAATGTCCTCATACCAGACGCGGCCGGGATAGCGGATGCCGGTTTCCAAGAACAGTTTGCGGGTGTAGATGCGATTCCATGCGTTGGGAAGCGCGAGCAAAAGCGTCGGCGTATCTGCCAGCGTGAAGATGCGGTTTTCCGGCAGCGGATCAATAAAAACAGCCGAGGTATTGCCGTTGTTGTCGGTTCGAAAACCGAACGTAATGATGTCGGCATGTGTTTCGTCGATTTTTGCCGCAAGATCCGGCAGCATCGACGCATCAATATAGTCATCGCTGTCGATAAATACAAGATAGTCGCCGAGGGCGTGTTCGATGCCGGTGTTTCGTGCGGCGCCCAGTCCGCCGTTCTTCTGATGAATGACACGGATTTTGGGGCTGCGCAGAGCAAGACGGTCACAGAGTGCGCCGCTGCCGTCGGTTGAGCCGTCATCAACGAGAATCATCTCATAATCCGCACACGGCTGGTTCAGCACCGAGGTGACGCACCGCTCCAAATATTCTTTCACATTATATACAGGGATCACTACACTGAATTTCATTTCGCTGCTCCTCATTTTAGATATGGAAATATTATAATCTCTTTACTTGGTGATTTCAATGTTCTTTTGGTAAAGAGGCATCTGTGACGCACCATGCAAACGCGTCTCTCCCGCTTACGCACAAACCAAACTTGTCTCTCCCTCTGGGAGAGATGTCGCGCAGCGACAGAGAGGGCAGGCTCCCTTGTGAGGGAGCTGGCTTGCCGCCTTGCGGCAAGACTGAGGGAGTTTTGTTAGATTGACAAGATACGCATGAGATTTGCCCTGATACGAATTTGCCAGCGTTTCGCCCTCTCAGTCATTTGCTGCGCAAATGCCAGCTCTCCCAAAGGGAGAGCCAAGAAGCCGGAGCGAACCGCACACCTGACGAACCAAGTTGACTTGCATACAGACTTGTTTGCGTGCTGCTCCTTCCGTCACGGCTTGCGCCGCGCCACCTTCCTCAGGGAGGAAGGCTTTGGTTTGCCTATAACAAAAGCCGCCCGAAAGGGGCGGCTTTTGCAGTATCTTCCAATCGCTTAGATCGAAATGATTCCCAGTGCACTCATAACCGAGCTGACGAGAATTGCAACGAGGAAAATCGGAGCAATCCAGCGAATCATAACGCGGAACATCGGCTCGCGGCGGAAAGAAGAATTTTTCTTGACTTCCTTGGCGATATAATCGATGCCGACAACCCAGCCAAGGAACAGGCAGGACAGCAGAGCAACGATTGGCATCAGAACGCTGTTCGAGATGAAATCGAAGAAGTCCAAGAATGCCATGCCGAGCGGCTGAATGCCGGACAGCGTACCATAACCCATTGCGCTGAGCAGACCCAGAACAATGCAGATGATATAGGTGACGATGCAGGCATTGCGGCGATTCATGTGGAAACGGTCGCCCAGAATCGAAACAACCGTCTCATACAGCGAGATGCACGAGGTCAGCGCTGCAAAGAATACCAGTACAAAGAACGTGATGCCGATCAGCGTGCCGAGCTGCATGCTTGCAAATACCTTCGGCATGGTGACGAACATCAGACCAGGGCCTGCGTTCAGCGCTTCGCTGTCACCGCCGGAGAATGCAAAGACTGCCGGAATAATCATCAGACCAGCCAGCAGAGCAACACCCGTGTCGAACAGCTCAATCTGTCCGACAGACTTCTCAATGTCCTCACCCTCCGGCATGTAGGAGCCGTAGGTGACCATAATGCCCATGGCCAGAGACATGGAGTAGAACATCTGACCCATGGCGCCGAGCAAGGTATTCGGGGACACGTCGGACAGGTGCGGCGTGAAATAGTACTTGACGCCTTCCCATGCACCCGGACGAGTGACGGAATACAGAGCAATGATGATGGACAGCACAATGAGCAGCGGCATCATCAAGGTGCTTGCTTTTTCTATGCCGCCCTTGACGCCCATGGAGACAATCACAGCGGTGATTGTAATAAAGACAACAAGGAAGAAGAACGGCTGCCACGGATTGGTGATAAAGTTTGTAAAGTAGTTATCCGTTGCAGCAGCAGCCGCGCCGTCTTTGATAAAGACAGCCATATACTTGACAATCCATCCGCCGATAACACCATAATATGGAACGATGATAATAGGGACGAGACAGGTCAGCAGACCGATAAAGTGGAACTTCTTGTTGAGCTTATCATACGCACCGACAGCACTTAGGCGGGTGGAACGACCCAGTGTAATCTCTGCCGTCATCAGAGAATAACCAAAGGTCACAGCCAAAATGATGTAGATGAGCAGGAACGTACCGCCGCCATACTTTGCTGCGAGGTACGGGAATCTCCAAAGATTGCCGAGGCCAACGGCGGAACCCGCAGCTGCCAGGACAAAACCGATGCGGCTGGAGAAACTACCGCGTTTTTTGTTCATGAAACAAATACTCCCTTCTTAAAACTCCGTGTGCCCGCAGAGGGGCACCAGTGGTTCCTATTAGTTATACTATATTTAAGCGAAAAAAGAAAGAGAGAAGTTATAAATTGGGCAAAAAATTTCGATATTCACAGAATTTTAATCTAATAAATGCGGTATCTGTGCATAATGCGGCAAAAAATAGGGAAACCTTTGTGCATCTGTAAAAAAAGGAGGCCGTTTCATGCGTGTGAGAGTAGTTCGAGAAGGGTGCATTGGCTGCGGGCAGTGCGCGGAGATTTGTCCGCAGGTGTTTTGTTTGGCGTCGGATGGATTGGCGCGTGTCGAGCAACAGCCGGAAGCCGGTTTGGATGCCGTGGTACAGATGGCGGCGGAAAGCTGTCCGGTCAGCGTCATTGAACTGGACGAGATATGAGAAACAGCCCTCGAAGCTGCGGCTTTGAGGGCTGTTTTTTATCTATGCAAGAAAAACAAGAAAAGATATTGCGTTTTACCTGTTGTCTGTATTACAATAGAACTATCAAGCATGAGAAATTTGGGTTTGAAAATTGACAACTGAGGTGAATGAATCATGAATGAGAAACAGATGGCAGGATATGAAGCAGCAAAGTATGTCAAGGACGGTATGCTGGTAGGCATTGGTACCGGTTCCACGGCATATTACCTGATTGAAAAGCTGGGTCAGCGCGTCAAGGAAGAAGGACTGAACATCAAGTGCGTGTCCACGTCTGATGCTTCTACCGAGCAGGCAAAGAGCCTGGGCATTCCGCTGCTCGACACCAACGACGCACCGGAGCTGGATATCTGCATTGACGGCGTAGACGAAGTAGATCCGCAGTTCAACGGCATCAAGGGCGGCGGCGGTGCGCTGTTCCGCGAGAAGATCGTTGCACGCAGCGCAAAGTACAACATCTGGGTTTGCCACAGCGCAAAGCTGGTAGAAGAAATCGGCGATTTCGGTCTGCCGGTAGAGGTTCTGCCGTTTGGCTACAAGCATGTTGTCAAGAAGATGGAAGATGCAGGCTTTGAGCCAGTACTCCGCATGAACAAGGACGGTTCCATCTACGAGACCAACAACCATAACTATATTCTGGATACCAAGTACACCAACTCGAAGTTTGGCAAGGACTATGCAGCTATGGAAGCATTCCTCAAGGGCACCCTCGGTGTTCTGGAGACTGGCTTCTTCCTCAACTGCACTGACCTTATCATCTCCGCAGGTGCAGACGGCATCACCACCATCGAGAACCCGAACAAGTAATTTTGGGAAAATACAGAAAACGTCAGAATCGGAAACGCTCCGGTTCTGGCGTTTTTTTCGCCCTTGCGCACAAACCAAACTTGTCTCTCCCTCTGGGAGAGATGTCGCGCAGCGACAGAGAGGGCAGGCTCCCTTGTGAGGGAGCTGGCTTGCCGCCGCGCGGCAAGACTGAGGAAGTTTGTCAGATTGACAAAATACGTATCAGATTTACTCTAAGACGAATTTGTTAGCGTGTCTGCCCTCTCAGTCATTTGCTTCGCAAATGCCAGCTCTCCCAAAGGGAGAGCCAAGAAGCCGGTGCGAGCTGGGAGTCTGACGAATCAGGGGACTTTGATGCGGACTGTTCGTGTGCTGCTCCTTCCGTCACGGCTTGCGCCGCGCCACCTTCCTCAGAGAGGAAGGCTTTTGCAGCTCGTTTCCATTTACAACTAACTGTCGAATTGCTATAATAAGAGTATCGAAAAATATCGGAAGAAATGGGGGATAGAGATGGATGTAAGTCAGTTTCTATCTGATGCAGCAAATGTAGCTACAGCTGCAGGCGGAGCAGGCGCGGCGATTAGTGCTGGCAAAAAAATAAGAAAAAAGTTTAAAAAGAAAAATAATCCACTTCTTGATCGTTATTACAACGATATAATGGATGATTTGGATAAAGACGAAAAATCTGTACTGACAGGCAATGGAGCGTTGTCAAATGATGCAGTCTATATTGATGCATACTCCGTTGAATATCCAGAAACAAAGATTTTAAAGACAATTGACCGATGGAGTGGTAAAGATGACTATGGAGTGATGTTGATTCATGGCGAGCCGGGACATGGAAAAACGACTTTGTGCCGCAAGGCTGTTTATGAATACGGCATGGATCGGTTTTGTAAGGATAAGACGAATGTCTTTTGGTTTCGGCTGAATCCTGCGTATTCTGATATTATCGACAAAAATGGTAATCTTGTTCTGGAAAATGCATTCTGTTGGGGAGATATTGAGAGTCTGAGAGAAATGATTCCTCTTAGAGAAAATAAGGATACATATAAAGAGAGTGTTATCTTTTTGGATGGCTATGATGAATTAAAAGTGCAAGCTAAGAGTAGATTGAGTGATTTTATAGATACTGTTAAAAAGTATGCAAAAGCGTATCAGATACATTTTGTTGTTACGGCTCGGACGAGAAGTGTAGAATATGAATTATACGAATTAGAAATCCCTACTTTACAATTTGCACTGATGTTAGAAAAACAGCAAAACGAATGGATTAAGAAAAACGCCCCTGGTTACAAAGAAGATTTTGAAGTATTGCGTGAATCTTCTAAAGAAATGAAAGAGATGTTGGGCATTCCAATTTTATTTCGTATGGTTGTAAAAGCAGAGCTGGAAGATACTGCAAGTGGAGTTGTTCAGTTATACGATAGACTGTTTCGAGCAACAATGGAACGCAGAGGGATGCAAAGCGAAAGCAGAGAAGACTGGCACAGAGAATATGAACAGCTTGCATATGAGATTTATTGCAATGATGATACCTTTGCTGATGTGCGAGAGAAGAATATGCCAGAAGAGTTCTTATATATGTTTCATCTTAAGGGCGAGGGAGAACAGCATGTAGAATTCCTGCATCGTTCTTTCTACCAGTATTTCTTGGCACATTTTCTGTATCGAAAGATGTCTGAGGCAAAAGATGAAAAAAGTGCAGAAGCGTTTCTGTGTTGCCTTGCAGAACGATGGATAGATAGGGATATATTGAACTACATCCAGCAAATTCAAGAGAGTAAGCAGCAAATTACACAGGAAAAGTGCGAACAGATTATAAACACATTGGAACAGACGGGCACAATTATCATACGAGCATTGCAAGCGCCGAATAAGAATGGGGATGCAGAAAAACATCGGCTGAGAAGATGCAATAATATTTTTGTCAATGCATTGAGTGTTTGCTGTATTGTTGCAGCAGTTGCGAAAAGTAGCTTTGCCATTTCTTTGCGCGATAAGAAAGACATTCATCAAGCAATGCAAAGATATGATTGCAGCAGCATTTGGCTTGAAGATGTAATTTTAAACGAAGCGGATTTAGATAGAGTAAATTTAGCTGGAGCAGATTTAATTGAAGCAGATTTAAGAGATGCAGATTTAAGCAGGGCGGATTTAAGAAAAGCAGATTTAACTGGAGCAGATTTAAGCAGGGCAGATTTAAGATGGGCTAAAAATTTAGATAATACATGTAATTACACATTAGTAGAGTACTGGGGAGGTTGCAAAATTTTGTTGAAGGACAAGGACAATCTTGTATTTAACAATCCTGATGCGCGCGGCATTATTTGGTGTGACAATGATACTGGAGAGCCTATTGAATCTCGTAGCCATAACAATGAGACTGCCAAGCCGATTAAATCTCTTGACGAGAACATTATTATTGGGTGGATTGACAACCCGATTGAACCCTAACCTCTTGTCCAATCTATGACTTTCTGTTATACTGAACGTAACCTAAAACAAGGAAGGAAGATTTCTGATGCTGACTCCTGCAAAGAAGGAATTTATTGAGTTTATGATGAGCGCAGACGTACTGCGTTTCGGTGATTTTGTTACCAAGTCCGGCAGAAACACGCCGTACTTTGTCAACACGGGCAACTATAAGACCGGTCTCCAGTCCTCCAAGCTGGGCGAGTTCTATGCCGCTATGGTCAAGGAGACCATCGGTGAGGACTTCGACGCGATGTTTGGTCCGGCGTACAAGGGCATTCCGCTGGCTACCTCCGTTGCCGGTGCACTGGCTAGAAACTACGGCATTGACAAGCCGTTCTTCTTCAACCGCAAGGAAGCGAAGGATCACGGCGAGGGCGGCAATCTGGTCGGCTACAAGCCGCAGGACGGCGACCGCGTGATTATCATTGAGGATGTTATCACTGCCGGTACCGCGATCCGCGAGACTCTGCCGGTTCTGTTCAACGCCGCTGACGTCAAGGTAACCGATATGTTTATTTCCGTCAACCGCTGCGAGGTTGGTCAGAACCCGGGCAAGACCGCAGTTATGGAAGTCGGCGAAGAATTTGGCATCCATGTACACTCTCTGATTGATGTACGCGACATTCACGAGTACCTTCAGAGTCAGGAGCAGTACAAGGACATTCTGCCGCTGATGGAATCCTATATGGATAAGTACTGCGTATTCTAAAAAATTGCACAGCGCACACGCCCTTTCCGTCAAATTTCGGCGGGAAGGGCTTTTTTTGCGCAAATGTTGTTTTTTGCAGGATTTTGCCGTATCACGCATAAAATAACCATGCGATGTGCAATATTTTTGTAAAGAAGATGAGAAATACAGGAAACAATAGACATTGCAGCGATAAAATGGAAAAGTGTTGATAAACTTAACGTAATTTTTCGGCACAAAATAACCACGTTTTGGTATTCGTTATATTTTAAACAGGGTAAACTGTACAAATGATGGTTGTATTCCGGAGAACAAATTGTTATAATGAAAATACCTGAGATGGTGTGAATTTTCTGTGCGCTGCTGGAAAGGATGAAGGACAGGATGGACAAGCATCAAATCCTAAAGGAATGCATGGAGAATTTGGCACTGCTGACACAGCTGGGAGTCTCGATTGCTGTGCCGCCGATTTTGTGCCTGCTGGCTGCGAATTGGCTGCGCGGAAAATGGGGGCTTGGCTTATGGATCATGATTGTCGCGCTCGTGCTGGGACTCGGAGGATCAGCCTCCAATGTGTGGAAGTTTTGGAAGCAGCTCAAAAAGCGTGAGGAGAGAGAGACGAAGAAGTGAGCGTGTCACGGGTGGAATTTATGAGACAGGTGGTGAGACATATCAAGATTGAACCGGCAGTCAAAACAGAGACCAAGCGGATCGCAATCAGCGTTGTGGCGATGAGCGTCGTAATGGAGATTGTATTTCTGGCTCTTGGACGATTTGACAGCACCGTTTTGTTCGGCAATCTGCTCGGCGGCGGCTGGGCGATTTTAAATTTCTTTATCATGGGACTGGCTGTCCAGAAATCCGTGAAAAAGGAATTGCCGGAGGAAGCAAAGCTGGTTTTGCAGAACTCTTATACCAAGCGCCTTTTGGCGATGGTGGCGATTCTGCTCATCGGCTTTAAGGTGGAGTATTTCAATTGGGTTGCCGTCGTTATTCCGATGTTCTTCCCGAGAATCACCATTGGACTCATGAAATTGCCTATCTTTCATCGAAAGGAGGAAGAATGATTCATGGAAGTATCCATCACCGGCGCCAAGATATACTACGTCATTCCCGGCATTAACTACCCGATCACACAGACCGTTGTCAATGCTTGGATCGCAATGGTTGTCATTGTGGGACTGTGTATCTGGCTGACACGAGGGATGCAGGTGCATGCGCGCACCAAACGGCAGGTCGTGGCGGAAATGATTGTGCAGATGGCACAGAAGCTGGTCCGCGGCAATATGGGAGCAAAATGGGATAGTTTTGTTCCGTTTATCGCAGCGATTTTGTCCATGTCCGTTGTCAGCTCTTTGATGGGCCTGACCGGCGCGTATTCCCCGACAAATGATCTCAACACATTCCTTGCATGGGGTATTTTGGTGTTTGTCCTCATCACATACCACAAGATCAAGGCAAACGGTTTCGGAGGGTATCTCAAGGGCTTTACGGAACCAATTTTTGTCATGACGCCGATGAACATCATCAGCGAGATCGCAACGCCGGTCTCGATGTCTCTGCGTCACTTTGCAAACATCTGCTCCGGCTACGTCATCGGTCTTTTGTTGTATGCCGCATTGGGAGCAGTCAGCCAGATTATCTTTTTCTGGCTGCCCGGCTCATTGGGCACCATTCCGTTTTTACAGGTCGGTATTCCGGCTGTGCTCAATGTGTATTTTTCTGTTTTCTCCGGCTGCGTTCAGCCGTACATTTTCTGTATGCTGACGATGCAGTTCGTCGCACAGGCTGCGGGAACAGAGGAATAAGACCAAACAAAAACTCTATGTTTTCAGCGGCAGGCTCACCATAAGAGAGGATGAGACGCCGCGACTGACACAAACAGGTATTAGGAAAATTCAGGAGGAAATAATTATGGAAAAGGCAATTGTACTCGCAGGATCTGCAATCGGCGCTGGCCTGGCAATGATCGCCGGCATCGGCCCTGGTATTGGTGAAGGCTACGCTGCCGGTAAGGCGTGTGAAGCAATCGGCCGTCAGCCGGAGTCGCAGAGCAAGGTAACCTCTACGCTGATTCTTGGCTGTGCACTGGCAGAGACCACCGGTCTGTACGGCTTCGTAGTAGCCCTGATCCTGATGTTCGTAAATCCTTTCCTCGGCAAGCTCTAAGAGACAGCCGAGCTTCCTGTTTTGCGTAAAACAGGGAATACTTTCAGGAAAGGAGAATGAATTTGGGTACTTTAGATCTGGTTTCCATCGTACCATGGGAAATTATTACACAGCTGATCAACCTGCTGTTGTTGTTCCTGCTGCTCAAACACTTTCTTTTCAAACCCGTACAGAATATTCTGAACGCACGTCAGGCAGAGATTGACAAGTCTTATGCCGATGCTGAGACCGCACAGACCCGTGCGGAAGAGCTGCGCGACGAATATGAAAAGCGCATTAGCGATGCCAAGGCAGAGGCTGCGGACATCGCCAAGGCTGCCAGCCGCAAGGCACAGGCGCATTATGACGAAGTCGTGGGAACGGCGAAGGCTGATGCTGCCCGCCTGCGCGAAAAGGCAGAGGCGCAGATCGAGCAGGAAAAGAAGAAGGCCATGAACGAACTCAAGGACGAGATTTCCGGTATCGCCGTGGATATTGCATCCAAGGTTGTAGAGCGCGAAATCGACGAAAAGGATCACGAAGAGCTGATCTCGGAGTTCATTAAGGGTGTAGGTGAGGCTTCATGACGGATATTGCAGAAGCATACGGCAAGACGCTGTACAGTTTGGCAAATGAGTGTGAAGCGACCGAGGAAATCCTCGGTCAGATCGCCGTCCTTCGACAGGCTTTTGAGGAGAATCCCAAGTATCTCACGCTGATGGGAGCACCGACGCTCAAGAAAGAAGAGCGCGTTGCCCTCGTCGATGAGGCATTTGACGGGAAGCTCCACATCTATCTGCTCAATTTTCTCAAGGTGCTCATCGAGAACAATTCCGTGCATGAATTTATGGATGCCGCGAAGCAGTTCCGCAAAGAGTACAATTGGGAACATGGGATTGAAACCGTGACGGTGGTATCCGCCGTTGCGCTCGATGCCGCACAAGAGGCCGAGCTGACCGCGAAACTGCGCAGTCTGACCGGCAAGGAAATCCATCTGGAAAAGCGCGTCGATCCGTCTGTATTGGGCGGTCTGCGTCTGCAAATGGAAGGACTCCAGATGGACGGCACCGTGAAGAATAAACTGGATGCGATCCGCAGCAAACTGCTGCATTCCATCGCATAAGTTGGGAGAGTTGGTGAGACTATGCAGTTACGTCCAGAAGAAATCAGCAGTGTTATCAAAGCACAGATAAAAAATTATGATACAAAGATCGAGCAGAGCGAGACCGGCACGATTATCCTGATCGGTGACGGCATCGCACGTGCAGACGGTCTGGAAAATGTTATGGCAAACGAGCTGGTATCGTTTGCAAACGGCGAATACGGCATGGCAATGAACCTCGAAGAGAACTCAGTCTCTATCGTTATGCTGGGTTCCGACAAGGGTGTTCGTGAGGGAGATACCGTCAAGCGCACCGGCAAGGTTGTATCCGTGCCGGTTGGCGAGGCGCTTCTCGGCCGCGTCGTAAACGCACTGGGTCAGCCGATAGACGGCAAGGGCCCGATTGAAGCGACAGAAACCCGTCCGATTGAGTCTCCGGCACCGGGCATTATCGAGCGTCAGCCGGTAAATGTGCCGCTGCAGACCGGTATCAAGGCGATTGACTCCATGATTCCGATTGGCAGAGGTCAGCGAGAGCTGATTATCGGTGACCGCCAGACCGGTAAGACGACATTGGCGGTGGATACCATCATCAACCAGCGCGGCAAGGATGTCATTTGCATCTATGTGGCCATCGGTCAGAAAAACTCGACTGTAGCGACGCTGGTAGAGGATTTGACCAAGGCGGGCGCCATGGATTACACGATTGTCGTGGCATCGACCGCGTCCGAGCTGGCACCGCTTCAGTATATTGCACCGTATTCCGGCTGCGCCATGGGCGAGTACTTTATGAACAAGGGCAAGGATGTCCTTGTGGTATATGATGACCTGTCCAAGCACGCCGTGGCTTACCGTGCACTTTCTCTTTTGATTCGCAGACCGCCAGGACGTGAAGCATATCCGGGCGATGTCTTCTATCTGCACTCCAGACTGCTGGAGCGCGCAGCACGTCTGAATGATGACAACGGCGGCGGTTCGCTGACTGCTCTGCCGATCATCGAGACGCAGGCGGGCGACGTCTCCGCGTATATTCCGACCAATGTTATCTCGATTACAGACGGTCAGATTTTCTTGGAGACAGAGCTGTTCCACTCCGGTATCATGCCGGCAGTAAACCCGGGTATTTCCGTCAGCCGAGTCGGCGGCAACGCGCAGATCAAGGCGATGAAGAAGGTATCCGGTACGCTCAAGCTGGCGTATTCCCAGTATCGAGAGCTGCAGTCGTTTGCACAGTTCGGTTCCGACCTCGATGAGGACACCAAGCGCCGTCTGGCGCAGGGCGAACGCATCGTGGAGGTGCTCAAGCAGAACCGCACCGCGCCGATCGCAGTAGAAAATCAGGTTGCAATCATTTATGCCGTTACCAACAATATGCTCGATGATGTCAAGGTTGAGGATATTATGGACTTCGAGAGCGAGCTGTACGCACATCTGGATGCCAATCCGGATGTTCTGGCAGAGATTCGCAAGAAGGGCACAATGGGCGATGAGACCGCAGAAAAGCTGAAAGATGCAATCGTAACGGTCAAGACTGCTTTTCTCAAGACAAGATAAGGAGGCTGAAACATGGGAGCCTCTATGAAGGAGATCAAAAACCGCATCAAGAGCGTGCAGAGCACGCGGCAGATCACCAAGGCGATGGAACTGGTTGCTTCGTCCAAGGTGCGCCGCGCGCGGGAGCGCATCGAGCGGACGGAGCCGTTTTTCAATATCCTGTATGAAACCATGACGGGTATTGCCTACGGAAAGCGGGATTTCAAGTCTCCGTTCGTGGAACCGCGGGAGGAGATCAAAAAAGTCTGCTATGTCATCATTGCCGGTGACAGAGGTCTTGCGGGCGGCTACAACAGCAATGTGATGAAGCTGGTGGAGCGCCATATTGCACAGCAGCATGGCGCGGAAATCTGCACCGTGCCGGTCGGCAAAAAGGCGATGGAATACTGCAAGCGGCGGAATATGGAAATCCTGACCGAGGAGTATACCATTGCGGAGGATACGAGCATCGGCAACTGCCATACAGCCGCGCATTTTCTCGCACACGAGTTTGTAAAGAGCTCGTTTGACAAGCTGTATATCGTGTATACAAACTTCGCTTCGATGCTGACGCAGCATGCAACGGTCATGCAGGCGCTTCCGGTGCCGTATGAAAAGAGCGAGGCGAAAAACGAGAGCGGCGCGATGACGCTGTATGAGCCGGGACCGGAGAGCGTGTTTGACGCGATTGTACCGGAGTATATCGCCGGTATCTTTTACGGCGCACTGTGCCAGTCCTACGCTTCGGAGCAGGCAGCACGCCGCACGGCAATGGACTCTGCAAGCAAGAACGCAGACGATATGATAGAAGATTTGAGCCTGAAGTACAACCGTGCTCGTCAGGGCGCGATTACGCAGGAAATTACAGAGATTGTAGCGGGCGCGGAGGGCGAATGACGTCGCTCCGCGGCGCGCGCAAAGAAACTAAGAAGGAGAAATGTGCATGAACGAGCAAAACGTGGGTACCGTGTCGCAGGTTATCGGACCGGTACTTGATGTAAAATTTGCAGACGGACAGCTTCCCAACCTTCTCAATGCACTGGAAGTAGATAACCACGGCGAGACCATCATCGCTGAGGTGGCACAGCACATCGGCGACAACACCGCCCGCTGCATCGCGATGAGCTCGACGGACGGTCTGGTTCGAGGCGCAAAGGCAGTCAATACCGGTGGATCGATTCGCGTACCGGTCGGCGAGGAGACGCTGGGACGCATGTTCAACCTGCTCGGCCAGCCGATTGACAACGGCGAGCCGATCAAAACCGAGGAAAACTGGGAAATTCATCGTCCGGCTCCGTCCTTTGAGGAGCAGGAGGGTGCAGTAAATATTCTGGAAACCGGCATCAAGGTCGTTGACCTCATCTGCCCGTATGCAAAGGGCGGTAAAATCGGTCTGTTCGGCGGCGCCGGCGTAGGCAAAACCGTCCTGATTCAGGAGCTGATTAACAACGTCGCAAAGGAGCACGGCGGCATTTCGGTATTCTCCGGTGTCGGCGAGCGTACCCGTGAGGGCAATGACTTGTACGGCGAAATGGCGGAGTCCGGCGTTCTGAATAAGACTGCGCTGGTGTACGGTCAGATGAACGAGCCGCCAGGAGCACGTATGCGTGTTGCGCTGTCTGGTCTGACGATGGCGGAGTATTTCCGCGACCGCGAGAATCAGGATGTGCTGCTGTTTATCGACAACATCTTCCGTTTCACGCAGGCAGGCTCGGAGGTATCCGCACTGCTCGGCCGTATGCCGTCCGCAGTAGGCTACCAGCCGACACTGGCAACCGAAATGGGTGCTTTGCAGGAGCGTATTACATCGACCAAGCGCGGTTCCATCACCTCCGTACAGGCAGTTTATGTGCCGGCGGATGACTTGACGGACCCGGCTCCGGCAACGACATTTACGCATCTGGACGCAACGACGGTACTCGACCGCGGCATCGCATCGCAGGGCATTTATCCGGCAGTAGACCCGCTGGAGTCTACCAGCCGTATTCTGACGCCGGAGATTCTGGGTCAGGAGCACTACGATGTAGCGCGTCAGGTACAGCGCGTGCTGCAGCGCTATAAGGAGCTGCAGGACATCATTGCAATCATGGGTATGGACGAGCTGTCCGAGGACGATAAGCTCACCGTAGCCCGTGCGCGTAAGATTCAGCGCTTCCTGTCGCAGCCGTTTACTGTCGGCGAGCAGTTTACCGGCATCAAGGGCAAGTATGTTCCGCTCAAGGAGACCATCCGCGGCTTCCGTGAAATTCTGGAAGGCAAGCACGATGATCTGCCGGAGTCTGCATTCCTGTTTGTCGGAACCATCGAGGAGGCCGTAGAAAAAGCCAAGAAGGGGGAATAACGCATGAGTGTATTCCATCTTCGCATTGTGACGGCGGACGGTGAGTTCTTCAATGGCGAGGCGCAGCGCGTGCTCGTCCGAACGATTGACGGCGACGTCAGCATTCTGGCGAATCACATTCCGTATCTGACGGCGTTGGGTATGGGTGAATGCCGCGTGACGGGCGCAGACGGTGAGACGCGCCGCGCGGCGTGTATCGGCGGCATGCTGTCCGTGCGGGACAATCAAGTGAATCTGGCTGCTACGACGTTCGAATGGGCGGAAGACATTGATGTCGACCGCGCCGAGCGCGCACGGCAGCGCGCAGAGCAGCTGCTGCAGCAGCGCGCAGATGCCCGCGATCAGGAATTGGCGCAGGCAAGACTCAAACGTGCGCTGACACGTATCAGTGTAGGAAAATAATTGCAGGAAAAAACCGGCTGATACCGTTTTTGGTACGGAATCAGCCGGTTTTTGACGTTGAAATAGGAAACACGTGACAGGACAGATGTGACATGATATAATGTATGTAATTATCGAATGAAACAATAGGAGGAAGCAGATATGTATTGCAACCGGTGCGGTGCACATATCCCCGAAGATGCGGATTTCTGTCCACAGTGCGGATGCCGCGTTTCCGGAAAGGCAGCACAGGCGCAGATGCAGGAAGGCATTCCGATTCGTCGGGCACACCGCAGCAACTCCGTCATCATTGGCGCGATTCTTGCGGTGGCGATCGTCTTGATTGTCTGCATCATCTGTTTGACCGTTGTGACCAGAGGCAATCAACAGGCGCAGATGGAAGCGTCCAAGCAGAGCCAATCCGAGCAGGTACAGCAGCCGACACAAAAAACAGATTCGTCGGACAGCGGGGCAGCAAAGAAAAGCGAACAAACAGAAAAGACGAAAGCATCGTCTGATTCTCAAGTGACGAACAATTACTATTATTATGGTGACGGTGCGGCGCACGCCAATGATTATTACGATGAGGTAGGAAACAACGGCTATCTCTGGCCGTCAGATACGGAATATATTGTCACCAGCGACTTGAGCGGTTTGAATCAAGACACCGTGGCAGCCATTCGCAATGAAATTTATGCACGGCATGGCTATGCCTTCAACAGTACGCGCTGGCAGAATTATTTTTCCGGCAAGACATGGTATCACAGAGACAGCTCCTGTACATCGAGCAATATTGATTCCCGGCTCTCGGATGTGGAACGCACGAACATTGCCACATTGGTTTCGTATGAGGAGAGTAAGGGATGGCGATAAGACATCTGATAACAGGCAGCGTCCTCACATTGCTGCTGCTCGGCGGATGCGGCAGTGTGCCGGATACAGACGCCGGTTCGGCGGATGCAGGCAGCGCGCCGCAGCAAGCGGTGGTTGTTGACCCGCCGCTGGACGATACAGCCGTGCAGGATGCGCAGGCGCAGCCGCTCGCCGGTGTCGTTCTGTGCTTGGACCCCGGCCACGGCGTGACGGATGCCAGCGCATCCGAGCGCATGTCGCCGCTGTCGCAGGAGACCAAGCCTGCCTATGTCAGCGGTGCGGAAGGCGATGGGCAGACGGAGGAAGAACTCAACCTTGCGGTTGCGGAGCTGGCTCGTGCAGAGCTGGAAGCGCGCGGCGCGCAGGTTGTGATGACGCGTCAGGATCATACGGCGACCGTGAGCAATCAGCAGCGCGCCGACATAGCGAATGAAGCGCATGTGGATTTGTGCATTCGCATTCATGCGGACGGCGCGGAAAGCAGTCAGCCGTCCGGCATGTCTATGCAGGTGCCGGCGGGAGATTTGCTGGGCACACCCTCGATTGAACAGCCGAGTGCACAGGCTGCGCAGATTATTTTGCAGGCTGTGACGCAGCAGACCGGTGCGGTCAGCCGCGGATTGACGCCGCGCAGCGATTTGACCGGATTTAACTGGTCTGAAGTACCGTGTATTTTGCTGGAAATGGGCTTTTTGAGCAATGCGCAAGAAAATGAGCAGCTCAAACAGCAGGAATATCGACAGAATATAGCGGTTGGCATTGCAAATGGTGTGTGCCAGTGGAAACAGAGCATGGAATCAGAATAAAAATAAAGAGGTTTGATGAACTATGAATGTTAGCATAAACGGTGCATTTGAAATCGCACTGCAAACAGCTGCTTCGTTGTACGAAGGCACGCTGGCAAAGCTGCTGTTGCTGCTTGTGCTGGGAGTTTTGTGCTTCGCGGGGTGCTGGATTGTGCGCTGGGTCAGTGCACTGTATGGCGCGGTAACTGGCGTGTGTCTGGGCATTTGCCTGACCGGCGTGCTCGGTTCGCTGGGCGTTGCCAATGGCGGATTGGCGTGGTCCTCCGCGGCGATGCTGGTGCTGGGCATTGTGCTCGGCGTCATCGCGTATCGCGTGACACACCTTGGCGTATTCTTGGCGTGCGGCATGCTCGGTGCGCTGGTTGGATATGTGCCGGGCGCGTTCGTGGAACAGGTCGTTGACGGCGGACTGATGCTCGTTTTGCTGGCATGCTTTGTGCTGTTCGGTGTGACCGGTGTGCTGTTCCGCGTGCCGGCGTATCTGATTGCAACCAGCTTGCTGGGTATTCCGACGGGTATCGTACTGGCGCAGCTGCTGTCGATTGCCTCTGTGCCTGTGCAGATTGGTTTGGGCGTTGTGCTGACCATTGCAGGTTTTGCGGCACAGACGTTGATACCGCACTGCATGCAGGAGCGATTGAGACAGGCAGAAGAAGCGATGCAGGACACCGACCCGCATATGCAGATTGCAGAGGAACCGGAACAGCCGGACACCATTGATACCATTTCGGATACGGTTGCACAGCACATCGGATTTTCCGATTCGATTCGTCCGTCATTTCTTTTTGCGGAGAAACCGGAGCAAGAGGTGCAGGAACCGGAACAGGCCGAGGACTGCACCATGGCAATTCCGAAGCCGGAGCTGTCGGAGGAACCGGACGAGCCGGAAGAGGTGGATACATCCACGATGTTTCTGCCGAAAGCTGACATCGTACAACAGGAACAACCGGACGAACAACCGGAGGCAGACGAACAACCGGAACCGGACGAACAACCGGAGCAAAAAAAGTCGCTGTTTGCCGACATGTTTCAGGAAGAAGAATTGGACGAACCGGAGGAGCACGAACCGGAACCGGTTTTGGCAGAAGAGCGGCCGTCGCAGCCTGCGGAAAAATTTTCGCTGGAGCAGCTGCTGATGGACGATGAGGAAGCGGTTAATCCTGTCAAGCGGGCAGAGCCGCAGGAACAGCCGGATGAACAACCGGAGCCACAGGAACAAAAACCGGAGCTGACACCGGAGCAGGCGGAACAACGCAAACAGCGTGTGCTGACCGCAGTTTTTGCCGTTGTTATCGTGGCGGCGTCGCTTGTGTTCGCTGCGTTTGGCGTGCAGCATGTAGAGGTGCTGCTGGCGCTGTGCTTCTGCATGTATCTGGGTATGCGGTATCGCTTGGCGGCGTTTGGATTTGCCGTGCTCGCTGTGCGGCGGCTGTATGATGCAATTGTTTTGCTGATGCAGGGCGGTCATCTGCTGGAAGCACTGACGGATGGCTGCATCTGTGTCATCTTTATCACGTTGACGCTGCATATGCTGCGAACCTATGCGAACAGCAAGAATCAAGTGGATACAGACGAGACAGAATAAGCATGAGAAAAGAGGTTCCGTCAATTGACAGAACCTCTTTTGATATGCCGGATAAAAACGAAACGAGACGGTTCACCCAACCGTCTCGTTTCTCTCTCTTCTCTGTATGGCATTTCACTCCCGCCTTCTGTATAAGGCGGGTCATGCAGTACTCCTGCTAAAAAGTACAATTGTAAATATATCACAACTGCCCTGTAATTTATAGTGGTAAAACCGCCAAAATAACGAGGAGTTTTTTGTGCAAATAGCTTGGTGCGGGCTTTTTTGGTGAGATTTTTGTGCAATTCGCAGATTTTTGGGCTAAAAATGGTGTGTTTGTGATAAAAAGCTGTGTGACTTGAAAAAATATGCTATACTGAACAAGAAAAAAATATCGTTTTCAGAGGTGGACATGGATAGTTTTATTTTTAGCTTGAATGCCACGATGCCGGTGTTTCTGGTCATCGTGCTCGGTTACATACTCAAGCAGATCGGATTATTTACAGATGAATTTTGCCGAGTCGGCAATAAATACGTGTTTTTGGTTGCCCTGCCGGTTTTGCTGTTCCGCGATATCGCGCAAACAAATTTATATGAAGATTTCGAGCTGTCGTTTGTGCTGTACTGTGCGGGCGTCACGACGCTGGTGTTTTTGGGCGTCTGGTTTTTGGCGGCGCATATTCTCAAGGATAAAAGTCTGGTCGGCGCCTTTGCGCAGGCGTCTGTGCGAAGCAGTGCGGCGATTTTGGGCATTGCATTTGTGGAGAATATGTACGGCAATGCCGGATTGGCACCGCTGATGATTGTGTCCGCCGTGCCGCTGTTTAATATTTACTCGGTCATTATTTTGACATTTTCCGCCAACGGCGGACAGCACGGCACAGAGGCGATTCGCAAAGCGTGCATCAATGTGCTCAAAAATCCGATTATTATCGGCATTGTGCTCGGACTGCCGTTTTCCTTGCTGCGCATAGAGATTCCAACCATTCCGCTCAAGATGATTGAAAGTGTCGGCGCAACGGCGACGCCGCTCGCGCTGCTCGTTGTCGGCGCCGGATTTGAGGGAACCAAGGCGCTGGCAAAAATCAAACCGACGCTCTGGGCAACCGCAATCAAATTGTTTTTTTTGCCGGCAGTCTTTCTGCCGCTCGCCGTTGCGCTCGGCTTGCAGAACGCGGAGCTGGTCGCCGTCCTGATTATGCTGGGCTCTCCGACGACGGTTTCCTGTTATGTCATGGCGACCAATATGGGAAACGATGGAGAACTTTCCACAAGTATCATTGTGCTGACAACGCTGCTTTCCTCCGTCACACTGACGGGATGGATTTTCCTGCTGCGCAGCATGGGGCTGATGTAAGAAAGAACGCGCAAAAAGCGCTGTGTTTCCTTGACAAGTGATAAGACCAGTGCCATAATAAAAATGGAACTGTTTGCGCATATACATAGAAAAATGCGCATCATAGGAAAGTTAGTTGAAAAATAGGATTGTAGAAGGAGTTATTACATGAAAGGATTGATTCTGGCAGCTGGCAAGGGTACACGGCTGTATCCGATGACCCGTATGATTTGCAAGCCGCTGCTGCCGGTATATGACAAGCCGCTGATTTATTACCCGCTCAGCGTTTTGCTTCAGGCTGGTATCACGGATATTATGGTCATTATTCCGGAGGGAGAAGAAGAAACCTTTAGCAAGCTGCTCGGCGACGGCAGCGCATGGGGCGCACATATTTCGTATGCGGTGCAGAAGGTGCCGCGCGGCATTGCGGATGCATTCCTTGTCGCAGAGGACTTTATCAAGGGCGATTCGGTTTGTCTGGTACTGGGCGACAACATCTTTTATGATGAGAGCCGCGATTATCTGTTCCTCAAGAAGGGCAGAGAGCTGAAGGAAGGCGCGCTGGTATTCGGCTACTATGTAGAAGATCCGCGCCCGTTTGGCGTTGTAGAGTTTGACGCAGACGGCAATGCGCTGAGCATTGAGGAAAAGCCGCGCTTTCCGAAGTCCAACTATATCATTCCGGGCTTGTATTTTTACGACAGCGATGTGCTGGACATTGCGCGCAATCTCAAGCCGTCGGCGCGCGGCGAGCTGGAAATTACCGATGTCAATTTGGAGTATCTGCGCCGCGGCAGCCTGAAGGTTGCACCGCTTGACAACGATTTTGTTTGGCTGGATGCGGGAACCGCAGAGAGCCTGCTGGAGGCCGGCAATCAGATTCGCGAGGTACAGGCGCGCACCGGACGGTATGTTGCTTGTCCAGAGGAAATCGCCTGCGAGCAGGGACTGATTACGGTGGAGCAGGTGCACAGCTTGGGCGATGAGCTGAGCAAGACGCTGTACGGACAATACCTGCAGTGCATGCCGATGAAAAAAGATCAATAATAATGGGACAAAGGCGGCCGAGAGGTCGCCTTTTGTGCAAACAAGGAGGAATTGTGATATGACGACCGTGTATTTTATCCGGCACGGCACGACCGAGAACAACATTGCCGGACGGTTTCAGGGACGGTCAGACATCCCGCTGGGAGAAAAGGGACGAAAGCAGGCGGCTTGCTTGGGCGAACGATTTGCGCATATTCCGCTGGATGCCGTGTACACCAGCCCGCTTCGGCGCGCGTATCAGACCGCAGAGGGCGTGTGCGCGCATCTGCCTGTGCAGCCGATTTGCTGCGACGGGCTGCGGGAGATAGACGGCGGCGTGCTGGAAGGCAGGACGAATGATGAAAATATACGGGATTATCCCGATGTCATGCGCAATTTCCGTGAGCATCCGGCAAAATTTAACCCGCCGGACGGCGAGAGCGCGGAGCAGGTGCATGCGCGTGTGCTGGGCGCGATTGAAAAAATTGTCAGCAAAGAACGAGACAAAACCATCGCGGTTGTGTCGCATGGCTTCGCGCTGCTGTGCAGCATCGGCAGTTTGGGCATCCCGTTCGATGCGCTTCCGCCGCAGATTTTGGCAAATGCTTCCGTGAGCTGCATTCAATTTGATCAAGACGGCAGCTATCGCGTGGGGCTCTGGAATGACCAGAGCCATTTGCCGGAGCAGCTGCAATTTCATTCTCCGTTCTGGAAGGAAGCAGAGACGAAAAAAATCAGCACAAACGTCTGATGACTGCAATCTGTTGTCTTTTGGATATAAATATGGCACATCTGACAGGACAGACAACAATGCCCCGCTTGCTGCACACAGCAAAAGCGGGGCAAAATTTTTTTCCGAATTTGAGATACATCCGACAATGTGGATAAAAGAAAACGCCGCATTTCGCCGAAAACTGGCGGAAGCGACGGGACAGCGCACCCATCCGATTCTTGACAAAATGGGTGTTTTGTGGTATTATAAATTAGTTTCCACATAGGACGGTGGAAACGTTCACTAAAGATATTCTAGCATTTTTTCACCGAAGATGCAAGAAACGAAGAAGTAATAATCACTACGCAGCCGGGCGTATCGAATACTTGAGAAACGGAGTGATGGGTACAATATGGCAAATGAAGCAACGATCAATGGCGTACACGTTCATGATGTGCAATATGGACGCACCACCAGAAAGAGCTTTGCCAGAATTCCGGAAGTTCTGGAAATGCCGAACCTGATCGAGGTTCAGAAAAAATCCTACGAATGGTTCCTGACCGATGGTCTGCGCGAGGTCTTTGAGGACGTCGCCAGCATCACCGACTATACAGGCAATCTGGAACTGTCGTTCATCGACTATAAGCTCGATGACGAGCCGAAATACAGCGTAGAAGAGTGCAAGGCGCGCGATGCAACGTACGCTTGCCCGCTGCGCGTTCGCATGCGTCTGCGTTACCGCGAGACAGGCGAAATCAAGGAGCAGGAGCTGTTCATGGGTGACTTCCCGAAGATGACAGATTCCGGCACCTTCATTATCAACGGCGCAGAGCGTGTTATCGTATCCCAGATCGTCCGTTCCCCGGGCGTATACTACGGCATGACGCTGGACAAGACCGACAAGCCGCTGCTGTCCGCAACGGTTATCCCGTACCGCGGCGCTTGGCTCGAGTACGAGACCGACAGCAACGATGTATTCTATGTCCGCATTGATAAGAATAGAAAAATTCCGATTACCTCTTTCATCCGCGCAATCGGCGTAGAGACCGATGCAGAGATCATTGAGATGTTCGGTGAGGACGAGCGCATTCTCGCAACGCTGGACAAGGATCCGTCCAAGACCGTTGAGGAAGCACTGATTGAGATTTATAAGAAGCTGCGTCCGGGCGAGCCGCCAACGGTGGATTCTTCCCGCAGCCTGCTCAATGCGCTGTTCTTTGACACCCGCCGCTACGACATTTCTGCGGTAGGTCGTTACAAGTACAACAAGAAGCTGAACATTGCACGCCGTCTGGCAGGCCACACGCTGTGCGAGACCGTCACCGATCCGATGACCGGCGAAATTATTGCAGAGGAAGGCACACTGTGCTCCCGCGAGCTGGCAAATGAAATTGCACGCCGCGGCGTACACGGCACCATCATCGAAGCAAATGACGGCACCAAGGTCAAGGTATTCGGCAACGGCATGGTTGACATGAAGGACTTCGTTTCCTTTGACCCGCAGGAAAAGTGCGGCATCAAGGAAAAGGTTCGCTTTGAAGTGCTCAAGGAGCTGCTGGAAAATGCACAGACCGAGGGCAAGAGCGAGGACGAGCTGATTGACGATATCAAGGCTGCCAAGGATGATCTGATTCCGAAGCACATCATCGTTGATGATATGCTGGCATCCATCTGCTATCTGCTGGGTCTGGGTCATGACATCGGCAACACCGATGACATCGACCATCTGGGCAACCGTCGTCTGCGCTGTGTTGGCGAGCTGCTGCAGAACCAGTTCCGCATCGGCTTCTCCCGTATGGAGCGCGTCATTCGTGAGCGCATGACCATTCAGGATCTGGACATCGTTACCCCGCAGTCCCTGATTAACATTCGTCCGGTCACTGCGGCAATCAAGGAGTTCTTCGGATCTTCTCCGCTGTCCCAGTTCATGGATCAGAACAACCCGCTGTCCGAGCTGACCCATAAGCGCCGTATGTCCGCATTGGGCCCTGGCGGTCTGTCCCGTGACCGTGCATCCTTCGAAGTTCGAGACGTACATTACAGCCATTACGGCCGTATGTGCCCGATTGAGACCCCAGAAGGTCCGAACATCGGTCTGATCTCTTACCTCGCAACTTACGCACGCATCAACGATTTCGGCTTCGTAGAAGCACCGTATCGTTTCATTGATAAGGCAACCGGCCGTGTTACCGATGAGATTCAGTACATGACCGCTGATGTCGAGGACGAATACACCGTATGCCAGGCATACGAGCCGCTGGATGAAAACGGCTGCCTTGCAAACCCGCGTATCACCTGCCGCTGCCGCGAAGAAATCGTCGAAGTAGACCGTCAGGACGTCGATCTGATGGACGTATCTCCGCGCATGATGGTATCGGTTGCAACCGCCATGATTCCGTTCCTGGATCACGATGACGCAAACCGTGCACTGATGGGCGCGAACATGCAGCGTCAGGCTGTGCCGCTGCTCAAGACCGAGGCTCCGGCTGTTGGTACCGGCATGGAGTACAAGGCTTGTGTAGACTCCGGTATTGTTCCGCTGGCAGAGGGTGACGGTACCGTTACCCGCGTTACCGCGCGTGAAGTGACCGTAAACTACGACACGATGGGCGAAAAGACCTATCGTCTGACCAAGTTCCTGCGTTCCAACCAGTCCACCTGTATCAACCAGCGTCCGATTGTCAATCTGGGCGAGCGCGTCAAGAAGGGCGATGTACTGGCTGACGGTCCGGCTACCTGCAACGGCGAAGTTGCTCTGGGCAAGAACGCACTGATCGGCTTCATGACTTGGGAAGGTTACAACTACGAGGATGCTGTACTGCTCAACGAGCGTCTGGTTCGTGACGACGTATACACCTCGATTCATATTGAAGAATACGAATCCGAGTCCCGTGACACCAAGCTGGGACCGGAAGAAATCACCCGTGATATTCCGAACGTCGGTGATGACGCCCTGCGTGATCTGGACGAGCGCGGTATTATCCGCATCGGCGCCGAGGTTCATTCCGGTGATATTCTGGTTGGTAAGGTTACCCCGAAGGGCGAGACCGAGCTGACCGCAGAAGAGCGCCTGCTGCGCGCCATCTTCGGCGAGAAGGCACGCGAAGTGCGTGATACCT
>ERZ1026850.178-NODE-178-length-41424-cov-8.114337_pt1 | contig 41424 bp, 57 predicted proteins | sample MGYA00380155_ERZ1026850 | MGnify/ENA primary metagenome ERZ1026850 (study PRJEB33269, sample SAMEA4719791) | human gut metagenome | biome: human-associated habitat; feature: organic feature; material: feces | place: Cameroon | collected 2013-10 ... | reverse complement strand
AATTTGCGCGAGCAGACGCGGAAGGACGGTACATCGTAATGCGTGATGCGGAGCAGGAGGGCGTTGCCCGCCTGCGCGAGCTGGCCGAGGCCGACAAGGACGGTCGGCTGGTGGTGCTTGAAAAAGGGGGAAATCATGGATAGAGATATTAGAAGAACTCTTGCTCGCAAATATAACGGGATGAAGCAGCGATGCTACAATCCGAAAAACTCTGAATATAAGAATTACGGCGCGAGAGGAATCGGAATTTGCGAAGAGTGGCTTTCAAACCCTGGTTCGTTTTTTGAATGGGGAGTTTTGAACGGGTACGAAAAAGGGCTGACTATCGACAGGATAGATGTCAATAGGGGATATGAACCCGAGAATTGCAGATGGGCTACTATGGCAGAGCAACAGTCAAATAAGCGGTCAAACGTAATGGTTGAGTGTAACGGAGAAATGGTAACTCTGGCTGAAGCAAGTAGGCGCATCGGAATCAGCGAATCAGCGGTATGGATGAGAATAAAACGCGAAATCCAAGTTGACATGGAGCCATACAAGTGGGAAAAGCCTGTAATTCGAGATGATGGGGCAATCTTCCATAGCGTGAAAGAAGCAGCTAAAAGCGTAGGGGTACACGATACAAAAGTTTCTGCCGTTTGCAAAGGGAATCGAAAAACAACCGGCGGACATTCATTCCGGTTCCTCACCCGCGAGGAGGCGGAGAAAGCATTGGAGGCGATGAAGAATGACTGAGTTAAAACCTTGCCCGTTCTGCGGTGGAGAAGTAATCCTTGAAGCAGTAGATGGCAACAGCCCAGAAGAGTGCTATATATACTGTCCAGAGTGCGGTTTTGAAAGTGGAGTATATAGCGAACCAAAATTTATCGTCGAAAAGTGGAACAGGAGGGCTGACAATGGATGAATACATTGAGCGCGAAGAGGCAATCGCTTATATCCGTGAGCAATCGGAGGAATGCCAGAAAGCGTTTGAAGAGCTTGGCGGGGAAAGCGGAATCTATGCAGACGCCTATAACGATTTGGCGGAGGACTTTTACAGCATTCCTGTTGCTAGGGCAGTATCACTTCACGACATTTACAGAGTTATTGCAGGGCATAGCTATTATCATGGCGACCGTATCCTTGCAGCATTGACATGTATCGTAGAAGGAAAAGAAGTGAACCCTGTACGCCCTGCTGACGTTGCGCCGGTGGTGCACGCACAGTGGATTGAAGATGAGAGTGGAATTATTATCTGCCCAGAGTGCAAACGGGGATATAACCTGATCGCTAAATTTACCAACTACTGTCCTGCATGCGGGGCGAAGATGGACGGAGGCGACAAATGATGTCATGGTGGAACGCAAAATACACGAACGGCAACGGTGACAACGAAATCACTTTTGGTAGCAAATATTACGAGAGGGCAAAGGCGGTTGAAAAGGTATGTCAGGCCGTGATTGATAAGAAGGTCAAAACACCAGACGATGTGGCAGTCGTGACACGGTGCAAGGACTGCAAACACCTATACGGAACGCTTTGCACGGTCTGCGGCTTGCTGCCCCGTAAACCGGACGATTTTTGCAGCTACGGCAAGCCGAAGGAGGCGACATGCTGACGATCACGATTAAAGCCAACGTCCCCGCCGCCGATGCGCAGGGCATCAAGGAGCGCATCGCCATGGACATTGAGCGATACGGCGACTGCAAGGTCGTGAGCATCACGAGCGACCGGGGACGGGAAGAACAGATAAAAATGAAAGGGGCAAAACTATGAAATATCGCAAAAAACCTGTAACTATCGAGGCTGTGCAGTGGACGGGCGACAATCGAAAAGAAATCTATGATTTTTGCAGTGATGCGTATATGGCAAATTGCTCGTTGTATATCAAAACGTTGGAAGGCGTGCACATTGCAAGAGTTGGTGACTATATCATTAAGGGCGTTCATGGCGAATTTTATCCATGTAAGCTGGACATTTTTGAAGAAACGTATGAGGAGGTAACCGAATGAGCATCAACATCAAGAAGTACACCAAAGACCAGATGGCGAAAATGGTGAAGGAAGCGCAGAGCGCCCAGAAAGAAGCAGAAGATGCTGCGACAACGTATTTTGAGGGAGCTAAGAAGTTGCGCGAGCAAATCAGCAAAACGGAAACCCAGGAACGTGACCTGAGAGCCAAAAACGCCATGCTGACCGAGCAGATTAGCCGGATGAACGGCGAGGCCATCAACCGTGCCAACGAGATCGCGGGTCTGAAAGCGGACGCGGATGCGTTGCGGAACAAGCTCGCTGACACCGAGGCGGCGCTGGGGCGGGCGAATGACGAGCTTACTTTTAAGGGCGCGGCGCTTAACGTAATGCGTGGCGGGCGATACAACGCCGAGCAGCGCGCCAATTACGCAGAAGCCCACCCGTGGCGCAACCTGTGGGCGTGGGTGAAGAGAAAGCTGGGGTGCAAGGCATGATGCACGACCCTATCGGCAAGCTTGGGGCCTATGGCTTGTGCCCCGTCTGCGGAGCGCCGGGCGTGGACTGGGACCCCAAAACGGATGTCAGCGAATGCAAGCGCTGCGGCTTCCGAAACGAGGAACAGGTTCGCAGGAACTACGAGAAGCGAAAAAGAAACGGCGAAGTATAACGAAAGAGGCAGGGATGACCGAAATTTAAGAAAGGGGTGGAGAACCCCTTTCTTTTCTTTTATATTTCTTTTCTTTAGGGAGAGGGTGCTATACGCAGTATGTATCTATGTTGTGTGTATGTAACTATACAGAGGAGAGCGGAGAAAGGGAAGAGAAAGTTTCCGTGCCCGTGGTGAGAAATAAAAGATGTCGTGTTACCGTCGGAAATAGGAAGCTCGGTTTCCCGAGCGGGGATAAGAATGCTGCGCGATAAGGCCGAGGACGGGGGGCTTGCAGCATAAAAAAGAAAGGCGGTGGCGGCATGGCAAAAGCGGGGTGTCATCCCAAATATGCGACGGTCGAAGAGATGCAGGCCGTCATTGACCAATACTTTGAAGACTGCAAGGGCGAGCCGATCATCGGTGACGATGGGATGCCTATCCTCGATAAATATGGGCAGCCATTTATCATCAATCAGCGCCCGCCGACGGTGACGGGACTGGCGCTCGCGCTGGGTTTCACGAGCCGTCAAGCACTGCTGAACTATCAGGCGAAGAAAGGATTCGTTGACACGGTTACGCGCGCGAAGGCCCGCATCGAGGCTTACGCGGAAGAACGGCTCTTCGACCGAGACGGTCAGCGCGGCGCAGAATTCAGTCTGAAATATAACTTCCGCTGGGTAAATGACGAGAAGAAGGACGACGGCGAAGAGAGCGTGTGCGGCGTGGCAGAGCTGCCCGCCGTGATGCCTGTTCCACAGGGCGCGGGAGGTGATGCGAATGGCGAAGCGTAGCGTGGTATGGAAGCCGCAGCCCAAGCAGGCACTCTTTATGAGCCGATGGGAGGATGAGGCTCTATACGGCGGCGCAGCCGGTTAGGCGGGGGAAAATCCGATGCGTTGGTCATCGAAGCATTGCGTCAAGTAGATATCCCGTATTACAAGGCAATCATCCTGCGAAAGACCTTCCCGCAGCTCGCCGAGCTCATCGACAAGACGCTGAACTATTACCCGCGCATCTATCCGGGCGCGCGCTACAACGGCAGCAGCCACACATGGACATTCCCAAGCGGGGCGAAAATACTCTTCGGCTCGATGCAGTATGCAAAGGACAAGATCAAGTATCAGGGGCAAGCGTATGACTTTATTGCATTCGACGAGCTGACCCACTTTACGTGGGAGGAATACAGCTATCTCTTTTCCCGCAACCGACCGAACGGGCCGGGAACGCGGGTGTACATACGCAGCACGGCAAACCCCGGCGGCGTGGGGCACGGATGGGTCAAGGAACGATTCATCACGGCAGCGCCGCCGATGAGGACCATCCGCGAGGACGCGGTCGTGCGTTTTCCCGATGGGCATGAAGAGCATCGGCAGAAGAGCCGCATCTTCGTCCCGAGCACGGTGTTCGACAACAAAATCCTACTCGCCAACGACGAAAGTTATCTGACGCGCCTTGCGTCGATGCCGGAGGCAGAGAAGAATGCGCTGCTCTACGGAGATTGGGACACATTCTCCGGGCAGGTGTTTACCGAGTGGCGCAATGACAGCGAACACTACCGCGACCGCATCAATACGCACGTCATCGCGCCGTTTCAGGTGCCGAAGGAGTGGCCGATCTGGTGCGCAATGGACTGGGGCTATTCAAGGCCGTTTGCCATCGGCTGGTTTGCGGTCGACCATGACCGCAGGCTCTACCACATCCGAGAGTATTATGGCTGCACGGGCACGCCGAACGAGGGCGTGAAGATGGAGCCGACGGCGGTAGCCCGCGAAATGAAGCGTATTGAGGCAGAAGACCCGAATCTCAAGGGGCGGCACATCTTCCGTGTGGGTGACCCCGCCATTTGGGGCACGCAGGGCACGGAGAGCATTGGATCGCTCTTTGAACGCGAGCGCGTCTACTTCGAGAAGGGCGACAACGCCCGCATCGACGGCAAGATGCAGATGCACAACCGATTCGCGTTCGATGAGAACGGCGTGCCGATGCTGTATATCTTCGATACGTGCAAGAATTTCATCCGCACGGTGCCAAACCTCGTTTACGACGAAAAGGACGTTGAGGACGTGAACACCGAGCAGGAGGATCATATCTACGACATGACACGCTATGTGTGCATGGAGAATCCCATTGCGGCGCGGGTAAATAAGCCGCCGAAGCTGGTCTTGTACGACCCGCTGGACATCAACAAGCCGAGCTACGACAGATATGAGTGGTTCCAACACAACTGACAGGAGGGGAAGACATGGCAGGGATGAGAAAATTCCCGCAGACGCAGCAGCAGGCCGACGCGGCTGGCGCTGCTGCGATGTTGGATGCAAAGGCAGAAGCGCCGCTTGTAGGCGCATTCCGCGACAGCGACGCGGCGATGAGCAGCGGCGCAGCCATCGGCAGCAAGGAGATCGGTGACGCCGTAGAAACGCTGCAAAAGTACAAGCAGGGCAAGAGCAACTTCGAAAATCGCATCATCAGCGAGGAGCGCTGGTGGAAGCTGCGGCATTGGGAGGATATCCGACGCGGGGCGAAAGATGCGGGGGAATCGCCCGAGCCTGCGAGTGCATGGTTGTTTAACTCGATCATGAATAAGCACGCAGACGCGATGGACAACTACCCCGAGCCCGTATGCCTGCCTCGCGAGCAGAGCGACGAGGAAAGCGCGCAGACGCTCTCGTCCGTGCTGCCGGTCATCATGGAATACAACGAATTTGACAGCACATACAGCTTCGAGTGGTGGGAAAAGCTCAAACACGGTGTGGCGATCTACGGTGTGTTTTGGGACAAGGGAAAAGACAATGGGCTCGGCGACATCGCTATCGAGGGCATTGACCCGCTGAATATCTTCTGGGAGCCGGGTGTTGAGGACATCCAGAAGAGCCGCAACGTGTTCACTGTGGCGCTCGTCGACCGCGACATCATCGAGGACGAATACCCGCAGTTTGCGGATAAACTCAGCGGCAGCAGTATTGAAACGGCGAAATACGAGTACGACGACACGGTGGACACGAGCAACAAGGTCGCCGTGATCGACTGGTATTACCGCAAGAAGACCGCAGACGGGCGAACGGTGCTGCACTACGCGAAGTTTATCGACGAGGAGCACATCATTTACGCCAGCGAAAATGACCCCGAATATGCGGATGGCGGCTTCTACGAAGACGGCGAATATCCGTTCGTGTTCGATGTGCTGTTCCCCGAAAAGGGCACACCAGCGGGATTTGGATATACGGCCATTGCAAAGGATCCGCAGCTCTATATCGACAAGCTGTGGGGCAACATCCTCGAAACTTCAATGATGGGCAGCAAGCGCCGGTATTTCGCGAGTGAAAGCCTGAACATCAACGAAGAAGAGTTCCTTGACTGGCGCAAGCCGATCATCCACGTGTCCGGACAGATCGACGAGAGCAGGCTCCGCGAGGTAACGACGCGCCCGCTCGATTCCATCTACGCGAATATCGTGCAGATGAAGATCGACGAGATGAAGGAAACGAGCTCAAACCGTGACGTGTCCAACGGCGGCACGTCCAGCGGGGCTACGGCTGCGGCGGCTATTTCTGCATTGCAGGAAGCGGGCAACAAGGCGAGCCGCGATATGATCTCGGCGTGCTACCGCGCGCAGGCGAAGATCGTGAAGCTGTGCATCGAGCGCATGCGGCAGTTCTACGACGCAGCGCGCACTTTCCGCATCACAAACGAAATGCCTTATGAGTATGCGCAGATCGGCGTGAACGAGCTTGGCGATCAGGTGACGGGCGTGGACAGCCTCGGAAATGACCTGTTCCGCAGACCGGTCTTTGACATCAAGATCAAGGCGCAGAAGAAGAATCCATTCTCCCGCGCAGAACAGAACGAGCGGGCGAAAGAGCTGTATTCGCTTGGATTCTTCTCCCCAGACAGGGCGCAGGAAAGCATGATCGCACTCGACATGATGGACTTCGAAGGAATCGACAAGATCAAGAGCCAGGTCAACGAGGGCGCGACGCTCTACAACGTCGTGCAGCAGCAGAGCGATCAGCTGCAAAAGGCGCTCGCGGTCATCCAGCAGCTTACGGGACAGGATATGGGACTTGGCGTGACAGGCGGCACGCAAGGCGGCGGCTCACAAAGCGCTCCGAGCGGGAGCAGCGGCGGGACGGAAAGCCGCAACGCCGACGCGCAGGGTGCACAGACGCCGTACATGCAGCAGCTCGCCGAGCGCAGCAAGCCCAACATGGACACGGGCAGCAGCGCGGCGATGCCGGGAATGTGAGGCGCAGGCCATGACGCAGGCCCACATCGAGCATGACGTCGGGCGGTATATGCTCCTGTGCGAGGGGCATTCCGCCGATGCGGCGTGCTGCAACTACATCACGGGAGTGATGTATGCTTTCGGTGGCTACGTGAAGAACATGGAGGCCGAGGGCGACTGCGAGGTCTACGGATTCGAGATCAACGACGATGCGCCGCGCTTCCTTGTCCATTGCGGCGGCGATGAGCGTATCGAGGCGGCATTCATCGCCGCTTGCATCGGGCTCAAGCAGCTGGAAAACACAAGACCGGACGCCATTACGGTCAGTTTCCAAGAAAATTAAAAAATTTTTCTCGCCCCGTGGTGAGACGGAGGAAGCTGCATGATACGCTTTAAGCGTGCGGTGTAGCTTCCTCCTATTCATACGCTCGCAGGGAGGCGTGCAGAACGTCTTCCATACGGGAGAGACGGCGGGTTTTCTTCATCTTTCCCGCTGTGCTCCCCGTCCCTGCGGGCAGAGGGGCGCTATTGCCGCACAGCCTACACGGAGGGCCGAATGTCCGCGATTTGACAAGCAGGAGGGATACCATGAACCTCAAAACTACGCTTCGCGTGATCCTGAGCCTCTTTGACGGCGGCGCTGCCGCTGCGGGAGCCGCTGCCGGTGCATCGGGCGGCGCTGAGGGAGGCGCGAGCGCACAGGGCGATACCACACAGGCAAGCTCTTCTCCCACCCGGAAGGGCAAATCGGGCGAATACGCCAACGTTGTTTTCGGCAAGCAGGAGACACCTGACGATACGGGGGCCTCTTCTGGCGAGCCGAAGGGCGAGGGCGCGAAGATGCAGCAGCGCGACGCCGGGGCTGCGGAAAAAGGCGGGGAAGACCTGAAAAAGGAGTTCCTTGACCTCGTAAACGGCAAGTACAAGGACGTCTATACTGCGGAGACGCAGCGCATCATCAACCGCAGATTCGGCGAGGAAAAGGCCAAAGACCAGAAGATCGCCGATTCGCAGCCCATTCTTGACACGCTGATGCGCCATTACGGCGTGACAGACGGCGACATGAATAAGCTGCGCGCGGCTTTTGAGGGCGATACAGCGCTCAACAGCGTGCTCTACAACGCGGAAGCGGAGAGCATGGGCATGAGCGTGGAGCAGTACCGCGAATATGCGCGGATGCAGCAGGAAAACGAAGCGCTCAAGCGTCAGGAAGAAGACAGACAGCGCCAGCAGAAGGCCGACGAGACCTATAACGATTGGATCCGTCAGGCAAGCGAGCTGGTAGGTACGAAAGACGCACCGGGCGATTATCCTGACTTCGACCTGAAGCGTGAGGTCGCTGAGAATCCCCGCTTCATTGCGATGCTGCGCGCGGGCGTGCCGGTCAGAGACGCTTACGAGGTATCCCATTTGGGCGACATTCAGGCTCGCAGCGCGGCGAAAGCTGCGGCGGAAATGGAAAAACGCGTGATGGACAACGTGCGCGCGAAAGGGATGCGCCCGAACGAGAACGGAACCACTTCCCAGCCGGGGGTCATTGTTAAGAATGACCCGAGCAAATTCACGAAAGCCGACCGCGCAGAGATCGCAAGGCGCGTGAGGCGCGGCGAGCGCATCGTATTCTGATGCCCGCCTATTTTTACCGACTGTAAGAAGGGAGACAAAACTCTATGAAGAAGCTCAAAGACATTTTCATTCTGCCTGTCGTTCTGAACCTGTTTGAGGGCCAGACGAACGTGACGACCGACGACGGTCTCTCGGGCGAGATGAAGACCTACTACTGCGACACCCTGATCGACAACGCCGAGCCCGAGCTGGTGCACGACCGCTTTGCGCAGAAGCGCAACATCCCCAAGGGAAAGGGCAAGGAGATCGAGTTCCGCAAGTATGATCCGCTGCCCAAGGCCTTAACGCCCATCACCGAAGGCGTGACGCCCAAGGGACGCAAGCTGTCCATGACCACGCTGACCGCGCAGGTCGACCAGTACGGCGACTTCGTCGAGATCTCCGATATCCTCGACCTGACCGCCATTGACAACAACCTTCAGGAAGCCACGGTGCTGCTCGGCTCTCAGGCGGGTCGCACACTCGACACCATCACCCGCGAGGTCATCAACGGCGGTTCCAACGTCCAGTACGGCGAAGGCCAGGTGACGGGCCGCCATCTGCTCGTTGGCGGCGAGACCACGGGTAACCACTATTTCACGGTGCGTGCCGTCCGCAAGGCGGTTCGCTTCCTGAAAACCATGAACGCCCCGCGCTATGAGGGCTCCTATTGGGCCATCATTCACCCTGATTGCTCCTATGACATTCAGGATGACCCCGACTGGAAGCGCCCGCACGAGTACAAGGACACCAGCAACATCTATGACGACGAGATCGGCAAGATCGCGGGCGTCCGCTTCATCGAGACGACCGAAGCGAAGGTGTTCCACGCGGATGACCTGACCGAGGGCGCGCGTGACCTGACCGTTAAGAGCGCATCCGGCAAAGTGCTGACCGTCAACGAGACCATCACCACTGCCGACGCCGCAAAGCTGGCGGGCCGTGAGGTCGTCATCGGCGGCGCGCTTCTTGAGATCGAGAGCGCCGCGGCTGCGGCTGCTGGCAGCGCGACGATCACGCTGAAAGAAGCTCCCGGCACTACCCCGACGGCGTCGACCGCCATCTATCCGGGCGAGGCTGGCGCGAAGGGCCGCAACGTCTACTCCACCCTCATCATGGGCGCAGAGGCTTACGGCACGACCGAGCTGACCGGCGGCGGCCTTGAGCACATCGTCAAGCCGCTCGGCTCTGCCGGTACGGCTGACCCGCTGAACCAGCGCGCGACCGTCGGCTGGAAGGCCACCAAGGTCGCCGAACGTCTGGTCGAGGCGTATATGATCCGCGTGGAGACCACCTCCACGTTCGATGAGACCCCGCTGACCTAACCACCAAGGGGGCGGCTGCGGATGCCGCCCCCGACACTGAAACGGAGGAAAGACCGATGAGCGAAACGAAAAATGTCGCTGCGGCTGCTGATGCCGCCCGCGCAGGCGAAGAGTACGTCAGCGTCCGTCTGTTCAAGGACAGCGGCAAGTACAAGGATGACCTGCTGGTGTGCGTGAACGGCGAAAGCTGCCTGATTCAGCGCGGCGTGACCGTGCAGGTCAAGAGAAAGTTCCTGTGGGCTATCCAGAACCAGATGAGACAGGATGCCTCGACCGCGAATCTCATCCAGACGATGAGCAGCGACTACGTTGAGAGCGCGAAAGCCCACAACGCGTAAGTGAATACGACCGCGAGACACGAAAAATGAGTTGCGACACGGCGCAGCAAGGGACGAAACAAGTCGCTCTTGCTGCGCCGTTTTCCATAAGAGAGGTGACAATATGGTGATTGAAAATGCCTACGCGCTCGAAGAGATCAAACTCGGGCGCAGGGGCGAGAATCAGGCACGCAAGGTCGTCTTTGACGTGCTGAGAAAGTGGCGCGAGGGCTACGGCGAGGGCGTTGCGAGCCTGATCGTGCAGCGAAACGGCGATGCGCAGCCGTACCCCGTGACACTGACGGAAGAGGACGGCGCGCTCGTGTGGCTGGTATCGAGCGCCGATACGGCGGTCGCCGGTGAGGGCGCGGCAGAGCTGCGCTATACCGTGGGCGATGTCATCGTGAAGAGCCAAATCTATAAGACGCGCGTGCGCGACACGCTGGGTGACAGCGGCGAGACCCCGCCTTCCGCGTGGCAGAGTTGGGTCGACGAGGTCTTGCAGGCGGCGGCGGATGCGGAGACGGCGGTGGGCAAGATGCCTTACGTCGACGAGGAGACCGGCAACTGGTTCAAGTGGGACGCGGCGGCGGGCGCTTTTGCCGACACGGGCGTTGCCGCGACCGGCCCGCAGGGTGAAGTCGGCCCCAAGGGCGATACCGGCGAGCAGGGCCCGAAGGGCGACACCGGCGCAACCGGCCCCAAGGGCGATACGGGCGCAACGGGTGCGCAGGGCCCCAAAGGCGCGACCGGCGAGACCGGCGCGACGGGCCCCCAAGGCCCCAAAGGTGAAACCGGCCCGCGCGGTCCGCAGGGAGAGCAGGGCATTCAAGGTGAAACCGGCCCCGCTGGCCCGCAGGGTGCAAAGGGAGACAAGGGCGATGCCTTTACCTATTCCGACTTCACGGCGGAGCAGCTTGCCACGCTGAAAGGCGACAAGGGCGATACCGGCCCTCAAGGAGAGAAAGGGGAGGCCGGCGCGACCGGCCCGACCGGACCCGAAGGCCCACGCGGCCCACAGGGAGAACAGGGCCCACAGGGGCAGACCGGCCCGCAAGGCGAGCAGGGCCCCGCAGGGCCCAAGGGAGAGACCGGCAGCGGCTTCAAGGTGCTGGGCTACTACGGCACAAAGGCCGCGCTGGATGCCGCACAGAAGGCGACCGCACAGCCGGGCGACGCCTACGGCGTGGGCGCGGCGGAACCCTATGACATTTACATCTTCGACGGCATTACCGGCGAGTTCGTCAACAACGGCCCCTTGCAGGGCGCGAAAGGCGACACAGGCCCGCAAGGCCCGCAGGGGCCGAAAGGCGATGCCGGCGAGACTGGCCCGCAGGGTCCTCGAGGTGAGGTAGGGCCGCAAGGGCCGACCGGCCCTGCTGGCGCAGATGGCAAAACGCCGGTTAAGGGCACGGATTACTTCACGGATGCGGACAAAGAAGAGGTAGTGCAGTCTGCGGCTGAAAGCGTGGCGAGCGTGTATGACCCGCAGGGCAAGCGGACGGACGTATTTAAGTACGTCGATGACTTAGATTCTGGCGTTGTGCATAAAACGGGCGATGAAGATATCAACGGAGCCAAAACATTCAACGCTCCTTTAAATACTTCAGGTATTGACCAAATCACTTCGAAATTTAAGACTTCAAACGGCGGAGCTGTCAGTATTGGAAAAGAAGGGGCAAACAACGGAACGATGTTGCAACTTGACCAAGTAGATGGAACGGCTCGACTGAGGTTCCGCGCAAGTGCAGCTGCCGGAGCAATGATATGGGAGCAGCCCGAACAAGGAGCTAAACTTTATGTTGATTTAGGCGAAAAAGGAGTAGATTATCATAGGATTACCTTTCCCACGAGTGGATATGGAACTCTTGCTCTTCAATCTTCGGTAGATGACAAAGTTCCTAAGTCTCGTAAGATCAATGGTCATGCGCTTTCGGAAAACATCAATTTGACCGCTTCTGACGTAGGAGCATTGCCAGATACCACCGCAATTCCGTCTGTTCCCACCACGACCGCCATCCTCAAGGGCGACGGCTCGGGCGGGCTGGCGGCGGCGGTGGCGGAGACGGACTTTGCGTCCCCCGTTACGCTGCGCAAGGTCACGCTGACGGTCGCAGGCTGGAACAGCAGCACCAAGCAGCAGAGCATTGCAGTCTCCGGTGTTCTCTCCGACGGCACAAAGCAAAGGGTTTTTTGCTCGGCGGTCGATGAAAGCTATGACAGCGCGTGGAATACGTGCTACGTGCAGTGCGCGGGACACGCGGCGAATTCTTTGACATTTCAGTGCGACGAAATACCAACGGTAGCAGTCGAGGTGTTCGTCTCCATCCAGCCGGTCAGTTTTGCATCGTGAGGTGATGTTATGATCGTAAATTATCCGAGGATGAGACGGCGCAGGGCGGCGTGGCCTGACGATCTCGATACGGCGTTAGAGTTTTCGTCGGCAAACTCATTCTCTGTTGCAGCACCCAAAAACTGGGACGGCAAAATAGAATACACCAATGGGCATGGATGGAAAACATGGGATGGCGGCGCTATTGCTTCCGGTGAAATCGAAAATAATCATTGCATTTATCTCAGAGGGATTAGGAACACAAAAATAACCGGAGTAAATTCTATCAACGCAAAATGGAACATTAGCGGGACGAATATCGTCTGCAACGGGGATATCGACCGCCTGTTAGACTATTCAGCCGTAAAAAGTGGAAAGCGTCCCACAATGGCGAGCTACTGCTACGCCTATATGTTCCTAGGTTGCACAAGCCTCACGACTGTACCGTCGCTGCCTGCTACTACGCTAGCGGCACACTGCTACCTCTATATGTTCTTCGGTTGCACAAGCCTCACGACTGTACCGTCGCTGCCTGCTACTACGCTAGCGGAACGCTGCTGCGCCTATATGTTCTTCGGTTGCACAAGCCTCACGACTGTACCGTCGCTGCCTGCTACTACGCTAACGGCAAACTGCTACGCCTATATGTTCCGAGGTTGCACAAAAATCAAACTATCTACCACGGCATCTGGCACATATACTAAGCCGTATCGCATTCCCCAAAGTGGTACTGGAACAACAAAGAAGCCTAATTCAATGCAAGATATGTTTGCGTATACGGGAGGCACATTCAAAGGAACGCCAGAAATCAACACCACCTACTATTTGGATGAATCCAACACCATTGTGTAAAGGAGGCTAACATGGCAGAATTTATCAAAGTCAACGGGCAGGAGTACCCTGCCAAGTTTATCAGCAAATATCAAGACACATCGTGGGACAAGCGCGAGACACAGACCATCTACCTCACCATGACCCACGACGAGGCGGCGGCACTGCTGCCCGACAACACACCGTGGAGCATCGTGCAGCGCGACACCGTATCCAAGTACGATTCGGACGGCCAGCCCACGGGCGAGACCAAAGAGGTCGTCAACGAGTACGACAACAGCGAGTATAGCATAGCTGGTGACATCACTGATCACCGCGACGGCACTGTATCTATCAAGATGGGCAAGCCCACGGAGGCAGAAACCGCCGTCGGCGCGGTGGTCGCCCTCACGGGCGAGGTCGTGACCGTGGCGCGCGCCGCAGAGCTGCGACCGATGATCGAGCAGGCCAGCGCGTCGCTCTCTGACGGCGAGGCGGCGAAGTCGCCCGAGCTGTTCCCGCGCTGGGCGGATCATATCGGCGAGGTCGTCAAGCCCGGCGACCGCCGCAGCGACACGGATGCGGACGGCGTGCTGCGCGTCTACAAAGTCCGCGAGGGTCAGGGCCACACGACACAAGCGGACTGGCCCCCGCACCTGACGCCCGCCATGTGGACGATTATCAACGTCGACCACGCGGGCACGCAGGATGACCCGATTCCGGCTGCTCGTGGTATGGAGTACACCTATGGTCTTTATTACAAAGACCCCGAGGACACTAAGCTGTACCTCTGCGAGCGTATTGGTGAGCAGTCCGGTAACAAAATCATTCTTCAGTATCTGCCACATGAGCTTGTTGGTCAGTATTTTACGGAGGTCTAATGTATGAAACTGCTGAAAGCTATCCGTGACGCAGACGCGCTGCGGCCTAATCAGCTGAGCACGCCGCGCAAGGCGGAAATCCTCATGGTGCTTGAGCACCGAATCGCCGAAATGATGGGGGCGGAAGCCCCCACCCTCAAGGTGAGCGTGGAGGATGACACCGCGAGCGTCGAGGACATGGAACTGCTTCTGCCGGACGGACACAACGAGTGCTATCACTTGTATCTGGCCGCGCAGCTTGACGCCTACAATCAGGACAGCGCGCTCTATGCCAACGACCACGCCATCGCCAACGAGGCGGTGTCCGATGCTATGGCATGGTGGCGGCGCGAGAACCGCAAGGAAAGCAAGGGCAACTGGAAGGTGTGATGACGAGTGCCGACGACATTTCAGCTGGTGGAGACGACCTTTCCGAACGGGGAAGGCAAAGACACGCAGGAGCAGATCAACGGGGTCTATGACTACCTTTTTGTGCTGCTGGAACAGCTGCGATATACGCTCTTCAATCTGGATGGGAGCAACATCAATCAGAACGCATTGAGCGAGTTTATCAAGAATATCTCCGAGCCGATCTATGCCAAGATCGAGGACACGGACAAGAATGTGAACGAGCTGTCCATCACGGCGGAAGGCCTGGCAGGACGCATCAGCGACGCAGAGGGGAATATCACGCAGCTCGGCGTGACGGCGCAGGGCTTGCAGGCGAGCGTTTCGAGCCTCGACGGCAGCGTGACGAACCTAACTGCTGATATCAACGGTCTGCGCACAACAGTCTCCGGAAAGATCGACGGGAACGATGCGCAGACGCTTATCGACCAGAACCTAAATCAGATCACGCTGGCGGCGACGAGCGGCAGCAACGGCACGGTCTTTGCGATAAATAAAAACGGCGTGCAGATCGCGAGCACGGGGACGGTCGACCTGCACGTCAAGGCAGTCAACATCGACGGAACGCTGACGGCGGGCGCGCTGCGCGGGAATACCATCGCGCTGATTGATAATAATGACAACACTATCGGCGGCTTTACGCTGGCGGACACGACCACGAACATAGGCTTAGGCATGACGACCACATGGGGCGGCATCAAGATCCAACCTGCGGGCAACATCTTTTTACAGGCGGGCACAGGCGGCGATATCACCATTCAGAGCGGGCGTGTGCAGCTCGGTTCAGCGGCGCTGTGTCTGGCCTCGGCAAGCTTCGGCACATCCGCTCCAAGCGGAGCGGGCGTAGCAGGGCAGCTGTATATCCAGCTGGTGAGCTAATATGAGCTATCGTCTAAGAGTATACGGCCCCGTTGACAGCAGCTATTCTCAAATCCTGTTGTTAAATGGCAATGTCTATCTTGACCGCGTTTCGCCTGCTGGGGAGAGCTCGCCGTGCTATGACGGTTATGTCGATGGCTTTAGCGTTAACATCCAGCCGACGTTTAACACCGAGGCGGAATTTAATGGCTTCGCAAGCGTCTTCTCGCGCTGGGTGGTCAACGCGGACGGTCAAACATCTTACCAGACACCGACCGTCAACGACGGCTATCGGTGCCAGCTGGACTGGACGCGCTTTGCAGGTGCATCCAATGTCTATGTGAGATTAGAGATCACCACATCTCAAACATACTACGCACAGCTCGCTTATAACGCCAACGGTGGCACGGGCGCTCCGGCAACACAAAGCGGGTCGAAACAGAATGTCAATCCATATGTAGACTTTACGATATCGCCTATCACGCCAACAAGACCCGGTTATATTTTCGGCGGATGGACCCTGGACGGCACGACCGGGACCATCTACCCGGCGGGCGCAACGATCAGTGTTTACGGCTATAACTACTCCCCCGGTCCAACTCATACGCTGTATGCCGTGTGGACGGAGGACACGAGCGGGTCGGCATGGTTATCCCCATACGGCGCAGGCTACAATCGAGGGATCATGTGGATGTATTCTAATTACTGGCACAAGGGCATCCCGTGGATCTGCATGGGTGGAACAGTATGGAAACGAGGTGGATAATTTTGGAGGTAAAGAGCATGAATGAAAAGATCAAGCAGGAAGCGGCGCACGCGATGCGCCTGATCGGCATTTTGAACGTCAACGGTGATGCCGTCGATGTGGTGGCAGCGGTGCGCCAGTCGCTTCGCAATATCGCGATGATCTGCGACGGCACAGAAGCGCCGGAGAAGAAAGAAAGCGAGGGACCGGATGAGACTGCCTGAGATCACGGCGTATACGAACCGGCGCGTGCAGCAGGAGAAATTCGGCGGCATCAACCACACGTTTGGCGCGGCGGGCGGCGAGCTCTACGACATGAAGAATCTGTCTGCGCGGTATTTCCCGCTTCTGGCTCCCCGCGCGCGGCGCTATACCGTCCGCAAAAATATGAGCACGTCGAACGGTATCTTCAGTGCGGGCAAGCTCTACGAGGTGTACGGCACGAAGCTCTACATCGACGGCGAGGAGAAGGCGACCGTCGCGGACAGCGAAAAGACCTTCTGCGCGCTGGGCGAGCGCGTGCTCATCTTCCCCGACAAGATCGTGTGCGAAAAGGACGGCACGATCAAGCCGATGGAGGCAAGCTACGCCGCAACGGGCCTGAAATTCGGCAACGGCACGTATGCCGACGAAAAGGCGTCGGCAAACAGCATCACGACGACCGGCGCGGCGTTCCCATTCAACGTGGGCGACGCCGTGACGATCTCGGGCTGCACAAAGGAGACCTACAACAACCGCACACCCATCATCCGGGAGATCAGCGAGGACAAAAAGACGCTGCGCTTTTATGAAAACACCTTCCGCCTGCCCGATGGGCAAGAAAGCATCACGGAGCCCGGAACAGTCACGCTCAAGCGCAGCGTTCCCGATATGGACTTCGTCTGCACGAACGAAAACCGCGTGTGGGGCTGCAAGGGTGACAGCATCTTTGCTTCAAAGCTCGGCGATCCGTACAACTGGAATGTGTTTGACGGACTATCCACGGATGCGTTCAGTGTGGAGAGCGGCACGGCGGGGGCGTTCACGGCGTGCGTGAGCTATCTTGGCTACCCGTGCTTTTTCAAAGAAGACAAAATTTTCAAGATGTACGGCACGATCCCGACAAACTTCCAGCTCATGTCAAGCGCTGTGCTTGGCGTGATGAAGGGCAGCCACAAGAGCCTTGCCGTGGCGGGCGAAACGCTTTATTACCTCTCGAAGGTCGGCGTCATGGCGTACAGCGGCGGCATGCCGCGCTGCATCTCCCGCGTGCTGGGCGACGATGTGCGCCTCTCTGACGCGGTGGGCGGCAGTGACGGTCTCAACTACTATGTAAGCCTGAAAGAAGACGGAAAGGCGGCGCTGTACTGCTACAGCAGCGAAAACGGGACGTGGCACAAGGAAGATGCGCTTGCCGTGGTGCAAATGGCCTATTCGGGCGGTATCATGGCCTTAGTAGACGGCGGGTGCGTGCTGCTGGGAAATCCGGCGGATATCCCGACCGGGGCAACGCGCGAGGGCGCTGTCAGCAGCGAAGCGGAGTTTGCCGACTATGACGGTGGCTCGTTCGACGCGAAGCATGTGCAGCGCGTGCGGGCGCGCATCGAGGCGGAAAGCGGGGCGAAGATCGTCTTTCTCGTCAAGTTCGACGGCGGCGCGTGGGAAGAGGTCGACCGCTGCGGGGCGCAGGAAAAGGGCGTTTTCACGCTCAACTGCCCTATCCGCCGCTGCGACCACTTCAAATTAAAGATCAAAGCTACGGGCGAATACCGGCTCTATGCGCTCGAGTACGAATACGTGACGGGCGGCAGAAAGTGAGGGGACAATGGCAGATAATTTCAAACACAAAAATACAGACCTGACGCTCATCAACGATTCTGGCGACCTTGATCTCATCCGGCAGTATACCGAAGCCTACAACAAGGCTTACGCCGAGGGGGACAAGGCGGGGCAGCAGGCGGCGCATGACGCGGCTGAAAGGATCCGCGCGAAGTATGACTATTCCGGCGGCGTGGACGGCAGCGATTATATCAAACTCGGCACGGGCGCGAGCCCCGCGAAGGCTGACACAAGCTGGCTCGATAAGCTGGGAGAGAGCAGCTACAACTACGACCGGAGCGGGCAGATCAGCGCGAAACTCGACGCACTGCTGAACCGCACGCCGTTTTCCTACGACGCAGCGAGTGACCCGCTCTATCAGCAGTATCGCAAGCAGTATACGCGCGAAGCGGACCGCAGCGCCGAGGACGTGCTCGGCAAGACGGCGGTGATGACGGGCGGAATGCCGTCTACGGCAGCGGTAGCGGCGAGCCAGCAGGCGAGCGACTACCAGATGAGCCAGATGACGGACAAGATCCCCGAGCTTCAGCAGCTTGCCTATAGCATGTATCAGGATAAATTGAGCGGCGACCGCGCTGACCTGAATACGCTCATCGGCCTTGAGGACAACAACTACAACCGCTGGCTGACCGACCGCAATTACCTCTATCAGCTTGCGCGCGATCAGGTGGGAGACCAGCAGACGGCGGATGCGCTGGCGTATCAAAAGCAGCAGGACAAGCTGAACTACGACTATCAGAAGGAGCGCGACGCTATCGAGGACGCGCGCTATGACGCGGAATGGCAGTATAAATTGCAGCAGGCTGCGCTGCAGGCGGCGCAAAAAGCAAGCGGCGGCAGCAGCTCGAGGCGGTCTTCCGGCAGCAGGACGGGTGGCTCTACCGGCGGCACGATGGACTACGAAGGCCTGTTCTCCGCGGCGAAGGCAAGCGGCAACCCGAAAAGCTGGCTTGCGCAGAAGGCCAACTACCAGAAGTACGGCTTCACGTCGTCGAGCGGGCTTTATTCCGACTACGAAAACTGGCTGGAAGGGCAGAGCGGAGGAAGTGACGGGGGCAGTCTCAGCAGTAGCGCTTCGAGAATATTATCGAGCTTAGAGAAGATGAGGGCGCAGACTGGTAGCAATACAGCCATTGCAAATACGATTGCAGTGTATGCAGATCAGGGCAAGTTGACGGATGCGGAGGCGCGATATCTGTTCAGCCACTTTGGCTATGACCCAGACGAATGGCTTGAATAAGCGGAGGTGAATTATGCCGATCAAAAAGGAAAAGCTGGATTCCATCAAGGGATATCGTGAGTATCAGAACAAAAGCGGGGCGGCTGCTGCGGTCAACAACCCCGCTCCCTCTTCTTACACACCAGCGCAAAAGCCTGCGAGAGTAAAGCAAGCCAAGCGGGAGCAGATTTACACTTATTATCGATCTGTTTCTACGCCGAAGATGACGGCACCGGAGAAGAAGGCGACTTCGCCGATGTTCCGTCAGCAACAGAATGTCGTGACACCGAAGAATCAGAGCGCACTTGCGCAGGGCCTCGGCAAGGGGGCTTTGCAGCAGAAAGAGGCGAAAAACTACCAGAGCGAGGATGCGTTCAATCAACATGTGCAGGATGTGAAGCCGCAGACGGTCGCGCAGCGCGTCGGGAATACGGCAAAAGGCGCGGCGAAGACCTATGGGGGAAGCCTTGTGAATCTTACCGGTCTTGCACAGTCCGGCGCAAACATCCGAATGAGGAAAGAGGCGGAGGCGGAGGTCGCTGATTGGGATCGAGAGATCGCCGCACAGCAGGCACTTTTGCAAGACCCGACGCGCTCGGATGGTGACAAGGAATCGGCCAGAAATGTCATCATGGCGCTGGAAGCGAAAAAGTCCGCATACTTAAAGGCATATGGTGTTGGCGGTGAGGCCGATAAAACGGCGGACGCCATCTATCAGGCGGCGGATAAGCTGACTGACAGCGGCACGAAGGATATCAACAAGGCGAAAAGCGGGCTTGGCAAAGTCGGGCAGCTTGCCGTTGATGTTGGCGTTGCAGGCGCGCAGATGGGCGCAGATGCGGCTCTCGGCCTTCTGACGGGCGGCAGCGCGCTCCCTGCAATGTTTGCGCGCAGCACGGGCGGAAGCGCGCAGGAGGCCCGCAGACAGGGCGCAACGCACGAGCAGCAGGTCAATTACGGTTTTGCCAGCGGCGCTCTCAGCGTGGCGACCGAGAAGATCGGCAACGCGGCAGCGCCGTTCAAGAAGATGTTCGGCAAGGGCTTCTTAGATGACGTCATTGAACGCACGATGGGCAACCTAACAAAAAGCGCGGCGGGCAAGATCGCACTGTCGTTCCTTGAAGAAGGCGGCGAGGAGGCCATCGAGGACCTTATCCAGCCCGCCTTGCAGATAATCTATAACGGAAAGACGCTTGGCGGGAGCTACAGTGAGCTGGAAGCATCGGAAATTTTGAATGACTTCCTTGTCGGCGGCATTCTCGGCGGTCTTGGCGGTGGCGTGGAAGTCGCGGCAAACCGCTTTGCGCGCTTCGATAACTCCCTCGGCGAGAGCGGGCGCAAGGCGATCCGCGGTTCTTATCAGGAGGGCAAGGACACGGCGGAGCACGTGAAGGACTTTCTTCCCGCCTACAATGCGGGCGTGGAGGGCAAGGCAAATCCGAACCCAACGAATGAGACGGCCTACGCGGGCTATGCTGCGGGGCAGAACGACGCGAAGGCGGCAGCGGGAACAGGAGAACACATCGACAGCCGCACAAAGGAAAACGTATCGGGCAGAAACGTGAACGCTTTCCAGTTCGACCACCCAGAGCTGCACAGTTATTACAGCGCGGCGGCAGAGCAGATCGCCGGTATCGCAGATATGAGCCTTTCGCGCGGACAGCAGAAGGGCGCACGGCAGCGGACAGCAAACGGATACCAGCGAAGCAATCAGATATTCGAGACACCCGCCATGCGCAAGGCGATGGACGAGGGCCTGACGCGCACGCAAATCATTGATGCAGCGCAGCGCATCATCAACGATAACGGGCAGGAGAACGTTAAAGCGGCGAAAACGCTCGAGATCGTTCTTGACGACATGCTGACGAATGGGTACACTGCTGTTGATGGAACGGCGGTCGCCCCAAACACGGATTATATTGCAGCAAAGCAGCAGATCGCAGGCGCAGAGGCGCAGGCGACCGGATTTGACAAGTATGTAACTGACAACCGCCTTGCCCTCGAGACAGGAGAGGTGACAATGGACGAGCTGCGCGCAGAATACGCGCAGCAGGAAGGAGCCGAACATGGAGAAGCAGTACATTTACGCAACGGCAGCGAACGGGATAACGGTGCGGATCCCCGCGGAGAAGTACGAGGCGTGGAAGAAGGCGCAGGACGAAATCCGGGCCGGAAGGAAAGGCGACACTTCGCAGACAGCGAAGCAGCTTCGCTCGATTATGGAGAAAAAGTAAGCACTGCGAGCTTCGGCATCGGCAGAGGCGCATTCAATGACAGCGTCTATCTTGTGAAGAACGAGACGGCGGAAATGCGCAAGGCGAAGGACCTCGCCAAAGAGCGCGGCCTGCGCGTGACGTTCTTTGCCGGGAATAATCTGACATTCCGTGACAAGAGCGGGAAAACGTTCCAGGTGCGCGGCTACGTTTCAGGTGACCGCGTATTTATCCGTGCGGATCATCCGGAATTTACGTCGTACCAGATCATGCGGCATGAGGCCGGACATGATATGATTGCAAAGGGCGAAGTCGATTTGAACGAGGTACGCACGCGCATCGATAAGACCTTTACCGGCGGCGAGATCGATTCCCTCTGCACAGCATATGCAGACGCTTACTCGGGCACTGGCATGACGGCGCAGGAAATCTGGGAAGAGGTCGTTTGTGATAGCCTCGGTGATATGAACATTTTCGCCGACAGCGAGATCAGCGATGCGGCGGCATTCCTTCTTGCGCATATCAAGTTGGAGAGTGAAACCGTTGCGCATGAAAACTCGCGCGCGCCGCCAAGCGGAACAAATGGCATGGCGAGCATTGAAGAGGCTGCCGATGGCAAAAAATATGTCCGCGCCGACCGGCAGGTCATTTTTGGAAATGACCCGCAGAGTTGGAGCGAACAGCTGGAAGACTATATTAACGGGAAAATCCGCCGTGGACAAGACGTTAAGCTTATCGGCGCGGATGGCGACGAATTGGTCCTGACTGCGACCTCGGCAGGGAAACTGAGCGACAACCACACCAGCGATGGGCGTACTATGAGCGAGGCGGCATTTGAGCGAAAAGTAAATGCAGCATCGCATATTGACGAGTTGGCGCAGGTTTCTGTCAAGGGGGACAGGAACGTTGTAGATCATAACAGTCGACATGGAGACATGGCAAGTAGCGGTTGGAATTATCGCACGGCGTTTTTCAAAGACTTTGACGGGAAATATTACAAGGTTACGATATCGACGGCGCAGAGCGCAGACGGTAAGATGATCTATAATATTGGGCAGATGCAAGAAAGAAGCATCCCCCAAATTAACGGCTCTTCCGCTGCGGACAGCGGCGCTCTGCGAGGGGATGCTCTTGAGGATAGTCTATCTCGCGACACGCAAAATGTCAAGTCGAAGTTCAGTGGGGCCAACACGGTGGAATATATCGCCGGAGACGATGCAGATCGGCTTGCAAAGGTCAACGGCGTGAATGACGCGCAATTCTCCCGCGAGATCCCTGAGGCAAACTACGAAACGTTGAAAAAGAAGTACGGATATATCCCGGCGGGCGAGCGTGCATACCGCGAAGTGCAGGTACCGAAGAAGACGGCGGATGACAAATACGTCAGCCGCACGATCCGCACGGTGCTGGAAGCAAAGGCCACGCCGGACGCAATGGTTCCGACGTTGGAACGAATGGTGTCAAAAGGAGAGTTCTCCTACGACCGCTATACGGACAAGCAGGCCATTAGTGACGCAGAAAGCCGCATAAAAACCGAGGGTTGGCAAAAGACCCTGAACAAGTGGAAAAGTTCCACCAAAGAGGGAATCAGCAAGGAAAATACGGCGATTGGCTGGGCGCTCTACAACAATGCAGCAAACAGCGGTGATGTGGAGACAGCTATCGACGTGCTCGATACCATCGTAAAGCGCCAGAGAAATGCGGCACAGGCGTTGCAGGCAACGCGGCTGCTCAAGCAGCAGGACCCCAGTACGCAGCTTTATGCGGCGCAGCGCAGCGTGGAGAACTTGACAGAAGACCTCAAAAAGCAGTACGGGGAAAAGGCCCCTGATCTGAAGATTGACCGCGACCTCGCTGAGAAGTTCCTGAACGCAAAGGACGACGATGCGCGCACCGAGGCGATGAAGGAAATCTATCGTGATATCGGCAGACAGATGCCGAGCCGATTCATTGACAAATGGAACGCTTGGCGCTACCTTTCGATGCTCGGCAATCCACGCACGCACGTGCGCAACATCGTGGGCAACGTTGGATTTGTCCCTGCTGTCACGGTAAAGAACGTCATCGGCGCAGGCATTGAGAGCGCTGCGAACGCGGTGAGCGGCGGCAAAGTCGGGCGCACGAAGGCAATCCTGACGACGAAGGACGCAGGGCTTATCAAGGCGGCGTGGAGCGACTATGCCAACATTCGCGAGCAGGCGCTTGGCAGCGGCAAGTACAATGACAATGTCAATGCGCGGCAGGAAATCGAGGAAGGACGCACGATTTTCAAGCTAAAACCGCTGGAGGCGGCACGCAGATTCAACGGCACGGCGCTGGATGCAGAGGACGCATGGTTCTCCAAGCCGCATTACGCGGCGGCGCTGGCGCAATTCTGCAAAGCAAATGGCATTACCGCGGAGCAGGTTGCTGGCGGGAAAGGCATTGAAGCGGCACGCGAATACGCGATCAGAGAGGCGCAGAAAGCAACCTATCGAGACACCAATGCGTTTTCACAGATGATCTCCGATCTCGGCAGATACCGCGGGGATAACAAGATGAAACGCCTCGGAAGCACCCTCACCGAAGGAATCCTGCCGTTCCGCAAGACCCCGGCCAACATTCTGGTGCGCGGCGTGGAATACAGCCCTATTGGGTTCCTCAAAAGCATAAGCTATGACCTTGTGCAGGTGCAGAAAGGGAATATGCAGGCAACCGAAATGATCGACCGGGCCGCCGCCGGGCTGACCGGCACGGGGCTGATGATGCTCGGCCTTTATATGGCGAAAGAGGGCATTCTTCGCGGCAGCGGCGGCGATGACGAAAAGAAGAAAAAGTTTGACGAGCTGCAAGGGCATCAGGAATACGCGCTGGAGCTGCCAAACGGCACGAGTATTACGCTGGATTGGCTTGCGCCGGAAGCGCTTCCGTTTTTCGTCGGGGCAAACCTTTACGAGCAGATGCAGGCGAACAACGGGTATCTCACTATGAGTGATATGCTTCAGGCAGCAAGCAACGTGACGGACCCGCTTCTTTCCATGAGCTGTCTGCAAAGCCTGAACGACGTTTTTGACGCGGTGGGGTATGCGTCCTCCGGGGACACAAACGCACTAACCAGTGCGGTAGCAAGCGCGGCGACGAGTTATTTGACGCAGGGTATCCCGACGGTCTTCGGGCAGGCGGAGCGCACGGGCGAAAGCACGCGCATGACGACCTATACGGATAAGAACAAATTCCTGACGCCGGATATGCAATATGCGCTCGGCAAGGCCAGCGCGCGTATTCCGGGCGTTGACTACGGGCAGATTCCCTTTATCGACGCATGGGGGCGCACGGAAAGCTCCGGAGGCGTGGGTGCGCGTGCATTTAACAATTTTGCGAATCCCGCGTATGCCTCGAAGGTAAGCGGCAGCAAAATGGAAGATGAATTGAGCCGCCTGTACGAGGCGACCGGTGAGACCAAAGTCTTGCCGCAGCGCGCACCGAAATCTTTTACCGTGAATAAGGAAAACAAACAGTTGACCGGCGAGGAATACGTCAAGTACGCCACAAAGCGCGGGCAGACTTCCTATAAGATCGTCAGCGAGCTCACGGGGCTTGCGAGCTATAAGTCCATGAGCGACGACGACAAGGCGGATGCCATTGCGAAAGCCTACGAATACGCCAATGCTGTCGGGAAAATGAGCGTGAGCAATTACCAAACGGATGGATGGGTAGCAAAGGCCATAGAAACCGTTAAAAAGACGGGTGTTTCAGAGGCACAGTATATTGCGCTCTATCTGGCGAAGGGCGATATCGAAAGCCTGAAAGACAGAGACGGCGATACCATCAGCAACAGCGAGGGCTTGCAGATCATGGAGATTGTCTATCAGCAGAAGGGACTTTCCGACAAGCAGCGCGCGGCGCTCTTTGAGGACTTCGGCGTCGGGAAGAGCATCCGCCATTGGAACCGCGCGAGGGTGGATGAACAGCTTGCGATCATGCGGAAGAAAGCGACGTAAAGAGAAAGAACCTGTCGGAAATCCGGCAGGTTCTTTTGCCCCGTGGTGAATTTGCGGGGGAGGCATGATAGGCTCATGGGAGAACACCAAAAAATAAGGGGGCGTGAAAAATGGATAATGCAAAGCACTACGATGACGCGGCGATCGCGCTGATCGAAAGCCGATGCAAGAGCAACACCCACCGCATCGACGAGTTACAGGAGCATCAAACGGCGCTGGACAGGCTGGCAACGTCGGTCGAGGTGTTGGCGACCAAGCAGGAGACCGTCGAGGGAGATGTCAAGGAGATCAAAGAGGACGTGAAGGCCATCACGGGCAAGGCGGGGAAACGCTGGGACAGTCTGGTCGACAAAATCCTTGCGGCGCTGGCGGGCGCATTTATCGCGTGGCTGCTGTCTGGTGTGGCCTTATGAAGAAGCTGAGAAAGCGGGACAAGTACGTCATCGCGGCAGTGCTGAACCTCTGCTGGTACTGCATTGCGGTGCTCGTATTGACCGCGCATGACAAAGTAGTTCCGGATAGCCTGACGGTGGCGTGGTTCGCCGCGTGGACGGCGGAGCTGGCACTACTGGCGGGAATCAAAATCAAAGGAAAGGACGAATAACATGAACGAATTACTGAACAAGAGAATCGCAAACCTTCTGAGCGTGAAGAGCCTTGTGACGATCGCGCTGACGGCAACCTTCTGCGCGCTGACAGTACAGTCGAAGGTGACGCAGGAATTCAACACCGTGTACCTCATGGTCATCGCGTTCTACTTCGGCACGCAGAACGCCGCAGGCAGCGCGAAGGGAGAGTAAAGGCATGGCAAGATCAGAAGATATCCTTGCCATCGCGCGCAAGGAGATCGGCACGGTGGAGCAGCCGGGCAACCGCCAGAAGTACGGCAAAGCCTACGGCATGGACGGCGTGTACTGGTGTATGCAATTCGTGTGGTGGTGCTTCCAGCAGGTGGACAAGCAGCTCTTCTACGGCGGCGGAAAGACCGCGAGCTGCGGCGAGCTGATGAACTATGCCAAGTCCCACGGCCAGTGGGTCACGTCCGGCTACCAGCCGGGCGACGTGCTCATCTATGACTTTCCGAATACGAAGTCTAAGACCGACCATACAGGCATTTGCGAGAGTGTAAGTGGGCAGTACGTGACCGCCATCGAGGGGAACACCTCGAGCGGCACGGCGGGCAGTCAGTCCAACGGAGACGGCGTGTACCGCAAGAAGCGGTCGAAGTCGTTTGTGGTAGGCGCATATCGCCCGAAGTACGAGGTGAGCTATCGCGAAGTTCTCAAGATACGCGCGGGGCTGCTGGACCCGACGCTCGACTACCTCGCAGCATACAAGTACGGCGATGACTTGATTCGAAAGCTCGCCACGATGAAGTAAAGCAACGGCGGAGCGGTCGAAGAAGTAACGAAAGGAGCACGGACGGCGAAAGCCCTCTCTGCAAGTCCATCGATCAGGCATGGACGGAACACACAGAGCAATCCGAGCAAAGCTATCCTCTATGGCCCCCAAGCGGGCCGTGGCGTATATCCTGTCTTTTGAGCTACCAGATGACGAGGCGGCGTGCCTTATCGAGTGCGACGTGCGGCGGAAAAGCTGCGTGCAAGTTGCATTTGAGAGAAGTCTATCCGTTGACGCGGTAAAAAAATACCGCCGCCGGGCGTATCATAAAATTGCATCTGAACTATATGAAAAAAGAAACGGCCTTGCCATTTGGTAAGGGCCGTTTCTTTTTGTGAAAAGTAGGTCGGGATCGACCTGTAAGCACAAAATACCATTTTTCGAGCAAAAATGCAAGAAGAATCATTCGACATTTTCCGACGCACTTTGCATACACTTTACAGGCACTTTTGGGTGCCTGTTTTTTTGTACCATGAGAGCAACAAAGGAGGTGCGCGCATGGGATACTTTGGCAATCCTTATCAGCCCCAGCCGATGGGGTATAACCCCTACGGCGGATATGCCCCTGCAAGCCCACAGAACGGCGCAGGAGCGATGCAGGCGTTTGCGGGTCAAATTACCCGCGTGAACGGGAGAAACGGCGCAGAGGCGTTCAGGCTCGCTCCCAATAGCTCCATTTTGCTGATGGACGAGAACGACCCCATTGTCTGGCTCAAGCAGACAGACGGCGCGGGGTATGCGACCGTCACGCCGTACACGGTCGCGCCGTATCAGGCGGCTGCGCCGGTAGACGTCAACAGTTTGGAGAACCGCGTGAAGAGATTGGAGGAAATGCTCAATGCCAAATCCGATGATGCAGATGCTACAGGGAAGCAGCAGAAGACCAAATAACCCCCTTGCAATGTTGGGAGAATTTCGCAAGTTCGCGCGAGGCGTGACGCCACAGCAGGCGCAGCAGGAAGTCGAAAGACTTTTGCAGTCCGGGCAGATGTCTCAGGAGCAGTTTCAGCAGCTTCAAGAGCAGGCGAAGGAGTTCGCACAATTTCTGCGATAAGCCGGGTCGACACGGTTTATTGATAAATTTTTTAGGGAAGGAGAACCCAACATGGATAACGGTATGTCTCTCAGCGATATCGCCGCAGTCACCCGCGACAATGACGGCTGGGGCAACGGTGGCGCATGGTGGATCATTATTCTCTTCCTGTTCGCCTTCATGGGGAACGGTTGGGGCATGAACCGCAATGGCGATTACGGCCAGTACGCCACGGCTGCGACGCAGCAGGAGATCCTTTTCGGTCAGCAGTTCGGCCGTATCGATGACCGCCTGACCAACATCGGCAATGGCATTTGCAGTCTCGGCTACGAGATGCAGGGCAACATCGGCCAGCTGGGCAAGGAGGTCGCGCTCGCACAGAACGGCACGAACATGACCATCATGCAGACCGGCAACGACATCCAGCGCCAGATGGCAGACTGCTGCTGCACTACGCAGCGCGGCCTTGATGCCATCAACGCCAACATCGACGCGAAGTTCGCAGCGCTCGAAAAGAGCCAGCTCGAAGGCCGCATCGCCCAGCTGGAGCAGGCCAACAACCAGCTCTATCTGCGCGAGCAGATGTGCGGTGTCGTGCGCTATCCCAACGGCTACACCTACAACGCGGGCGCGTCCCCGTTCTGCGGTGGCGGCTGCTGCAACGGCAACATCTGACGCCCTATTTCGGCGAGGCAAGCGGGGCGGCAACAGCTGCTCCGCTTTTTAATTTTTTAGGAGGGTAAAAATATGAGTAAGTCTGCAATTTACACGACCAACGTCAGCAATCCAACCGTTGCGGTCGGCGGCATCGTGCCGGTCGGCTCGACGACGCGCCGCTATGGCTGCAACATCCGTCAGGACGGCAATGCGATCACGCTGTGCGGACAGGGCTATTATCTTGTCAATGTCAGCGCGACGGTCGCGCCCACGGCTGCCGGCACGGTCAGCCTGACCGCGCAGAAGGACGGCGTCGCCATCATCGGTGCGACGGCAGCTCAGACGGTCGCGGCGAACGGCGTGGCAAACCTCAATATTACGGCTATCGTGCGTAACGCCTGCGGCTGTGACGGCTCCCTGCTGTCGCTGGTGCTTGACGGCGTGGCATCGGTCGTCAACAATCTTGCGGTCACGGTCGAAAAACTGTGAGGTGTGCCATGAAACTCATTGAAAAACTGTCGGCGATGGTCGACGAGGAGATCGAGGACGCGAAGAAGTACGCGAAATGCGCCCTTGAGTACAAGGACGAATGTCCCGCTCTTGCGAAGACGTTTTACGAGCTCTCCGGCGAGGAAATGCACCACATGACGATGCTCCACGCCGAGGTTGCTGGCGTCATCCAGAAGTACAAGCAGGAAAAGGGCGAGCTTCCCGAGGGCATGAAGGCCCTCTACGACTATCTGCACGGGAAGCAGATCGAGAGAGCTGCCGAAGTTCGGACGATGCAAGGGATGTTTCACGAGTAAAGCGTGTTAGCGATTTGTTAGTAACTTCCACAGAATAGGATAGAATAGCACAACTTTTAAAGTTTGATATGTGAGATATTCTGTAATATTCCGGAAGAAGTGCAACAAATACCGCGATATTTTATAGGCTGCATTTTGGCGCGGAATAAAACTGATGCGCTGTGGAGCAGCGGAGAAAATGGCTGGAAGCCGCAGAAATGCTACGTTTCTGCGGCTTCCTTTTCTTCGCTTTTATCCTTGTTTGTTAGTAACGAGTTAGTGACAGCGCTTATTAACGTTTGGGCGTCTAAGTGGGTGTAGACGTCTGCTGTGGTGGAATACTTTGCATGGCCCAAGACACGTTGGAGCACTTCGGGGGCAAGACCTTCCTTGACCGCGCGGGACGCGTAAGTGTGGCGTGTGGCATGGGGTGTCTTCTTTTCTATCCCGAGCCGGGCGAGTAAATCATAATAATCCCGCTTTCTGAAATTCTCCGGCGTGCGCTGGCCGGAGTACCCTGAGATCAAGAGCGGTCCGTTCACTCGTTCGGCGAAATAGGCAAAAGCCGCTTGCCCCTCTGGGCGAATCGGGATAATGCGGTTTTTACCGGCTGCCGTCTTCTCGCCGCCGATCACGTATGTCTCGTGATAGTCTCCGGCGGGGAGGGAAAATAGCTCTCCGATGCGCATACCGGTTGAAAGCAACATCGTCACGATCTTTGCGGCTTCGCTTTCATCCGCTTCGATCTTTTTGATATCTTCATCGGAAAATATTTCCTTTTCCGTTTTTACTGTTTGGGGGATGGTGATAAATTGCGCGAAATTTGTTGTCGATATCTCCTCACGAATGGCCCATTTATACAGCTGAGTAACTAATTGCTTTCTCTTTCTTATCGATTCCGGCGCGCCTTTTTTGGCGTCGATGGCCGCTTGCAGATCGGTCGTTCGCAGATCGCGAAATTTTTTCCCGTATATGGGCGCGAAAGCCCTGTATGCGACGGTGTATGTCTCGATGGCGTGTTTGCCGATGTTTCGGTAATGCTCCGTTTTCCATGCGTCATACACTTCGGCAAAGGTCATGTTGTATCGGTCGGTCAATGCCTTGCCCGTAAGCCGTTCCAGCGCTTCCAGCGCGTCGGTCTTCTTGGGGTAGTAGCCGATGATGACCTTATTCTTTGCGGCGACCCAGGGGCGCGATCTGCGGCCGGAGAGCTTATATACCGTGCCGGTTCCGTTGGCACGCTTGAGCGCCTTGCGCTTTTCCGACGCTTGCTTTTTGCCGCACATAGGGCAAAACAGCGCGCCATCCGGCAGCGCTGCTTTACATTTGATGCAATTCGCCATGTCAGCCCCTCCAAAAACCATAGTCGGTGCAGTGCAGATCGATATACACGCACCATGCGGACAGCAGCAACACCGCGATGAACAAAATTAGAATCACGCCGTTGCGGATACGGACGCCGCGCCGCATGATCTCGATGGTATCGGCCTTCGCGTCCACGTGGCGTTCGAGCTCGTCGTTGCGCGCCTGCAAAGTTTCCTCGGTCGGCGTCAAGTGTTCGGAAATTCCGAATATTTCGTCAAGGGATATGCCGAGCGCCTTGCAGATCGGCGCGACGGTGTAAATGGACGGTGCTTTTGACAGCTTGGAAAAGAAGTTCTGCACGGTGGACAGCGGCACGCCGGAAACGTCGGAAATGTCGTGGTAGGTCAGTTTCAATTCTTCTTTACGAAGTCTGCACAGCTCTTGAATGTTCATTTATATCACCTTAACTTTTCCGGTTTCCGGCTACTTGTGGTGCCGAAAGTTAGTCTGTCGAACGCTGTCGAATGCCGTTGTGTTGCAAGGTTTTGTTATTGAAGTGGTAAGGTAAAGCGCGATAAGGTCAAAGCAAGCAGCGGCGACCGCTCCCCGCTGCTGCTGAAAAGCCCTCGCCGGTGTTGCAGAGGCGGCGAGGGCTTTTCTCAAAACTTAATCCCAGCACACCGGGCAAGCACTATATCCGATAGATTGACAGTATTCGATATTGTGGGCCCAATATTCGTTTGCCGCTTGAAATACCGGGCATTCGTAATTGTGATAGTACGATGACCCGTCAACGATAAATCCGATATTGTTATACAAGAAAAGAGCTGCGTCCAGATGGTCATATAGCCCCTCTTTCTGGATATTGGCGCGGGCAAGTGCTGTATTCAAGTCTCCGACTTTCGTTCGGTATTCTTTGATAGCTTCTTCTTTTTGGGTGAGTTTATTATTCAGCACGCGAATCTTTTCGGCTGCTTCAGAGGATTCATTTGACCATGAAATGCCCTGCCAAACATTCCCTATAAGGCTCAAGGCGAGCGCGACCGCAAGGGCGATTGATAACGTGCGCGGGGAGGTCCGCTTGTTTTTCTTTTCGGGGATGACGGCAGGCAGCTCCGGCTCGGACGGGACGGGATCAGGTGAAGCCGGAGTTGCCTGCCCGGAAAACGCTTCTGAATTTGGCGTAACATCTGGTTCTTCTGGGGTATCAAATGCTCCCGGAGAAAACAAAAGACGACGCTTTCCGAAATAAATCAAGCAGAAATATAGCCAAACTGATAAGAATATGACCTCCATTATTGGGCGACCGAAATATTCAAAGTCAAACAGGTCCCAGCGCGCGCCGAGGATGGCGAGGAAAGCGTTATAAACAATCTGCCATCCAAAAAGGGCGGAATAAAATCTGACCCCAGACCACTCCATTCTATTTAGCCCAGCGGCGGCTCCGAGCAAAAGGGCAATGCCAACCCACATATATATGGCATCTATGATAAAGTACGGCTTTGCAGCTTCGGCTGCCGTGCTAATTGCGACCGTTGCCTGTATTGCGCGGAAAAAGTTTAGGATAGCTCCAATCGGAAGGCACGCCCGCATTAGTTTGTAAAATTTTAATGGGGTTTCTGATTCGTGGAGATAGCATGGACGAATGAAGTGATCTCGTATAGATTTGATGACTTTTGATTTCTTGCTCTCCTGATAACTGGATTGCTTTTCAAAATAATCGGGGTCGGTATACAATCCCACGCGCAAGACCTCCTAACACCATTTTTCTATGTTGAAGACATGAGCTTATGAGAGATAATAGGCGAAATAACTTGAACGGAGGATACATAGATGCATACAAAAGACGAATACTTACAAGAGCTTTCCGAAGTACGAGAACTTCCAGAGGCGCAGCAACGTGACGCTTACGAAAAATTCAAGGATAAGTGGAACACAATCCTTGATCCGACGTGGCCAAGCATTAAGGCTCGTCTTCCGAAGATTGACGAGTTGATAGTTGAGGGAACCGATCTGACACTCGGCGAGCTATGTCGGCAACAACATTTTGATTGGCGCGCACTGCCACCCAGCCTTTGATGAGGTCAGAATAAGATACGCAAAATGTAGCGGCGATGCGCTGCAATTGGGCTTCGGTTGGATCGACGATTCCAAGCATAATATTGTTTGCCGTATCAATATCGCACCCAAGAATCTGTTGCATGACAGCAGAAGGTACATCGTACTTCGCGGCCAGCACTGAAACAGGGTGCGCAGACCTCACTCGCATATTAGTTTCGTCAAAAATCGGGCGCTCGTCCTCTTTGGGGGCGGGCGCTTTTTCTGCGCCTTTTTCTGGGAGGATGGGAAGCTCGTCGCCGTCCAGCTCGGCAAGCGTGATGCCGAAATGGTCGGCGATCTTCTGGCGCGTTTTTGCATGAGGGATAGCTTTTCCAGCTTGCCAATTTAACACAGCTTGGTTTGTCGACCCAATTATCTTAGATAAGCGATAGGCAGAATAGTCCCTTTGAGTCATGCAATAGTTTAGATTTTCGGTAAATGCCATAAATATTGACCTCTATTATTGTGTACAATGATACGTAATCATTTATTGACATATGCTCAATCATTAAGTATAATTAAGACCGTGGACAGGTAATGAAAAGCCAAGCCACCCCGGCAAATCGAGCTGGCGCGAATCAATGTTTGTAGCAAAACTTAGAGTAGCACCATTGCTCCAATTTGTCAAGAACTACATCAAAGTTGGAGGTGAAAAGATGGGGTTTCCCGAGAACCTCGCTCGACTTCAGGCCGAGCGAGGCGAGACGAATTACCGTCTCGCCAAAGAGATCGATGTCTCGCAGACATCCATTAAGAGCTGGAAGGACGGCGCGTGCTACCCGCACCCGCGCCACATCAAGCGGCTCGCCAAGCACTTCAAGGTGAAGGAAGAAGTGCTGACGGGCAAGGAGGGCACATGAACGAGCTAATCAAGATCACTTATAACAATGACCGCCCTGCGGTCTCGGCGCGAGACCTGCACGATTTTCTCGAAGTGAAGACGGCTTATAAAGACTGGTTCCCGAGAATGTGCGAGTACGGGTTCACCGAGGGCGAAGATTTCAACCCGCTCAAAATTGAGCGAGTTCAAAACGAGGGTGAGCGCATGGTTGCTCGAACGGTTGACGACGCAGTGCTCACCATCGACACGGCGAAAGAGCTTTGCATGATCCAGCGCAACGAAAAGGGCAAGCAGGCCCGCCAGTATTTCCTTCAAATTGAAAAGGAATGGAATAGCCCCGAGAAAGTCATGGCCCGCGCGCTGCAAATCGCAGGGGACAAGCTCAAGAAACTTGAAAGCAAGGTCGAGGCCGACGCGCCGAAGGTTCTTTTTGCCGATGCGGTCAGCGCAAGCAAGACTTCGATCCTCGTCGGAGAGCTGGCAAAGCTGCTGAAACAAAATGGCGTTGACATCGGGCAGCACCGACTGTTCCGCTGGATGCGCGAAAACGGCTATTTGATTCGCCGAAACGGCACGGACTTCAATATGCCGACGCAGAAGTCAATGGACTTGGGGCTTTTCACCGTCAAGGAAACGGCAATCACACATTCCGACGGCACGGTGACGGTGAGCAAGACCACGAAAGTTACCGGCAAAGGCCAGCAGTATTTCATTCAGAAGTTTCTTGGAGAGGAAGGAACACGCAAATGAGCATAAATGAGTTTGCCGGTAAAGTCGATTCCATAGGGTGTGATCTTTCCGGGTGGATCGACACGCTGTCCCTCTGTATCGCAGGGGCAATCCAAGAAGACGAGCTCTCTGAGACCGGAGATTGCCGGTTTTATGGAGCGCTGGTTCAGATTGAAACGGCGTTGCGGCGCGTGGAAGAGGAATTATGCTGCGAAGTTCAAGCGGCATTGGACAGTAAGGAGGAACAAAGATGAAGACGATCGCAACGATGGACTTAAACGAGTGCGCGGCGTATCTGAGAGATCACGGGCTGCGCATCTCGAACGAATCCCTGGCAGACGGCATCCAGCAGGGCGCGTACCCCTTCGGCGTTTGCATCGAGGGCAAGCGCAGAATCTTCCAGATTTTCACGCGGCTGGTGAACGAGTGGATCGCGGAACGCGAGGTGGAGGCATGACGATGTTTTATACCATTGTCGGAGCCGTGACGGTCGCCTACGGCATCACGACCGCGCTCATCAAACTGGACAGGGGGTACCGCAAATGAGAAAGCACGACAGACGGACGCGCGAGCAGCGCAAGGCAGACGAGGCAATGCTTTTCGCCGGTATCTGCCTGCTGCTGGCGGCAGTGCTCATCGCGGTCTCGGCGATGATGTGATGTACCGCTGCGAATGGTGCGGGCTGACCTTTGACGAGCCCGACGTCCTGCGCAGGCGCGAGAACCTTGACGGGGAGCGCGGCGTGGAGACGCAAACGATACTATGCTGCCCCTTCTGCGGGGCGGAAGACATCGAGGTAACGAAAGATGAAGATGCAGAAGATATCGACGCGCGGGATGAGCCGCGAGGCGTGGCTTAAAGAGCGCAAGAAGAGCCTCGGCGGAAGCGACATGGGTGCGGTGCTGGGGCTGAATAAATACCGCTCGCCCTATACGGTGTGGGCGGAGAAGACCGGAAGGATCGGCGAAGAGCCGGAGAACGAGGCAATGCGAATCGGGAGGGACCTCGAGGGCTACGTCGCAACTCGATTCGAGATAAAAACAGGGTTGCGTGTCCGCAAGGTGAACTACATCCTGCGTAACGATGAGGCTCCGTGCCTACATGCGAACATTGACCGTATGGTGTTACCGGCTGGTTGGCACGCGGGCCTTGAATGCAAGACCGCGAATGCGCTGAACATGAAGCGCTATGCAGTTGGCGAATTTCCCGAGAGCTATTACGCGCAGTGCGTGACATATCTCGCCGTGACGGGCTGGGAACGCTGGTTTCTGGCGGCGCTGGTGCTGGGCAAGGGCTTTTACTGCTACCAGATCACGACCGTCCCCGATGACTACGTTCCCGGATGGTGCGAGAGCAGCGTGTATGTCAGCCCTGACGAGATTTCAGCGCTGAAACGCTGTGCAGCGGACTTCTGGCACGATTATGTAGAGGCGGACAGCCCACCCCCGCTGGACGGCACGGACAGCACGACGGAGACCATCACGCGCCTTTACGAAGGCGGCGGCGGGGATGTCGAGCTATTCGGGCGCGAGAGGCTTGTCGAGCAGTATCAATACCTGATGAGCCGCAAGCAGGCCATCGAGAAGAGCGCGGACAGCATCAAGCAGCAACTCATGTCTGACCTCGGTGACAATGAGCGCGGCTACTGCGGGCGCTTTACGGTCGACTGGAAAGCGCAGAGCCGCCAGACTTTCGACGCAAAGGCGTTTGCAAAGGATCACCCCGAAATGGATCTGAGCAGTTACTACAAAACGACAAATTTCCGCAAATTTGCGGTGAAGGAGGATAAGGAAAGATGAAGGAAGGATTGATTCAGAACGCGCAGGGCGCGCAGGCCGTTAAGAAAGGCAACCCCACGATGCAGCAGTACATCAAGCAGATGGAGGGCGAGATCGCCAAGGCGCTGCCGAGCGTCATCACGCCGGAGCGCTTCACGCGCATCACGCTTTCCGCACTGAGCGCGAACAAGCAGCTCGCGCAGACCACGCCGCAGAGTTTTCTCGGCGCGATGATGACCGCGGCACAGCTCGGCATGGAACCGAACACGCCGCTCGGGCAGGCGTACCTGATCCCGTACCGCAACCACGGTCAGCTGGAATGCCAATTCCAACTGGGATACAAGGGGCTCATCGACCTCGCATACCGCAGCGGCGAGGTCAGCATCATTCAGGCGCAGGTCGTTTATGAGAACGACGAGTTTGAGTATTCCTTTGGCCTTGAGCCGAAGCTCAACCACAAGCCCGCCTGCGGCGAGCGCGGCGAGCCGAAATTCATTTACGCAATGTTCCGCACGAAAGACGGAGGATTCGGCTACGACGTGATGAGCGTCGAGGACGTTCGCAACCACGCGAAGCGCTTTTCCAAGGCCTATAGCAATGGGCCGTGGCAAACGAACTTCGAGGAAATGGCAAAGAAGACCGTGCTCAAGCGCGTACTCAAGTATGCACCGCTCAAGAGCGACTTTGTCCGCGCGGTGGCGCAGGATGAGACCATCAAAACGAAGATCAGCGAGGACATGTATTCCGTGAGCGATGACACGGTCATCGAGGCGGAGAATTATACCGTTGATGAAGAGACTGGCGAGGTCGTGGAGAACGAGGACGGGGCGGCGGAGCAGTGATGCTCCCACGCCCCGGATGAAGGAGGGAGCACATGAGATCGATACGAGGCGCGCTGTCGTGGTTCAGCGTAGACTGCTGCATCCATACATCGCCGAAGGTGATGAAGCTCGCGGGCCTGCTGGGGCTGGACCTCGACACGACGGTCGGGAAACTGTGCAGGCTGTATGCGTGGGTCAAGATGAGCGGCAACGAGGATGGCTACATAGGCTTCGTGCCGGATGATGAGCTCGCGGGCATTATGCGGTGGAGCAAAAAGCCCTCGACGCTCATCGAGGCGATGACCGGCTCCGGCATTCTCGACATTGCAGAAGATGGCGGATATGTGCTGCACGGGTGGTATGAACGCAACGGAAGATCCACGGAAAAAGCGCGGAAGGATTCCGCGAGAAAAGCGTAATCATTTCCACGGAAATTCCACGGAAATTCCACGGAATAAGATGCGGACATTCCGACCGAATAGAGCGTGGAAATTCCACGGAAATTCCGACCCCCACAATAACAGTAACAGTAACAAGTATATATTATACTCTCTACTTCTACGGGTAGATAAAAGAAATATATACTCTCTGCTTCTATCGAGCGCGCTATTGTTAGACTTCCGTTAGAACAGGAGGACGCGCATGACGAAAGATGAAATGACGAAGCTGGCGGGAATGCTGGATGCGTTTTTTACGTCAGCCCCTGCCAACAGGCGCGCGAGCGCCAATGAAAATATTTTTCTGGCTTACTCGCTGGCGCTGGAACCGTACCCCTACGCAAAAGTCAGGGAAGCAGTGATCGAGCACAGCCGGAAAAGCCGGATGTACCCAGACCCCGCGGAGATCATCGCCTGTATGCCGCAGGACCCCAATACGACGCTGTGGGGCGCAGCAAAGGCGAAGACAAGCGTCGCATGGATGAAGCCGCATCTTGAGGCACTGGCAGCGCTGGAAGAGGAACGGGAAAGCGTCTCCCGCTATGCGCGGGAACACGGGATGACGTGGGATGAGGCGAAAGCTCAAATGGCGGGCGGTGCGACATGAGCGGGTATCGCGGGGGCATTTTCAAGTGCCCGTATTATTCGCGGGACTACCGCGACTATCTCAACTGCGAGGGCGCACAAGTCAAGCTGCCGAAAGAGGAGCTGGACGAATACACGCGGCGCTACTGCGCCAGCGAAGAATGGCGGCGCTGCCCCATTGCACGGGCACTGACGCTGCACTACGAAAGGACGGAGAACCATGAGTGAAAGAAACCGTGACAAAGTGAAGCGGCTCGAGCACGAGCTCGGCAGATATCAGAAAAAAGTCGCAGACCTGACGCAGGAAAATGCGCGGCTGCGCGAGGAAATGAAAGGGCTGAACCAGCTGAGGGCGGCGTTCGATGCGTGGATCATCCAGATTGCGCTTGCCTACGGCGAGACGGTGAAAGACCCCGACACGGGCGAGGATATCCCGCGCATGAAAGCGCTCCACCTCGCAATGCCAAAGGTGAGCCCGCTGCTGAGAAACTACGAGATCCACCAGCGCGTCGATGAGAAGAACGTGATGCACATTGCTGTCGGTTTGCGAGATGACCCTGCGGACAGCAGGAAGGAAACTACCGCAAATGCCCCTGAGAGCACGCAGGAGCGCTCGGAAGACGAAAAACGTGAAATTACACCCCAGGAGGATGAAAACGCGCAGAGCGCGTCTCAGGGCGATTTACGGGAGGCCGACGATGGCACTGACGTCGGCTGACCTCGCGCGGCTGGGACCTGCGGCGCAGAAGCAGGTACTCGATAAGCTGGCGGGCGCGCAGCGTCCGAAAAAGAGCAAGTACGGGAACCGCAAGGTCGTGATGGACGGCATCAAGTTCGATTCCGAGCGCGAGGCGGCACGGTTCGGCGAGCTGAAGGTACTGCGAGCGATGGGCAAGATACGCGACCTGCGCCTGCAAGCAAATTTTACGCTCGTGGAGGGCTACACGACCATCGAGGGCGAGCGCATCAAGCCGATGGTCTACCGTGCGGATTTTACCTATGAGCGGGCGACAGAGCCGGACTGCAACGGCGTTGTGCACTGGCTGCGCGAGGTGGAGGACGCGAAAGGCGCGAAAACAAAGGACTACCTGCTGAAAAAGAAGCTGATGCAGGACAAGTTCAACATTACCATCCGCGAGATATGAGCAGGTAAGGGAGCGAACTATGGGAGTATTTGACCATTGCCGCCATTGCCTGCCACCCGTGCGCTATCCCGGCTGTCAGGACCATTGCCCGCACTATGCGGAGGACAAAGCCAAATGCAAAGAACGGAACGAGGCGTTGAAGGCGTATTACATCGAGAGGAACGATTATCGCGCCGCACGCCGCAGAAGAAAATAAAGGGAGCGAAAAGATGAATGCAAAAGACACTGCGGAGCGCATCCGCAATTTGAGAAAGGCGAAGGGCATGAGCCAATCGCAGTTTGCCGCCATGTGCGGCCTTGTGCAGGGGCAGCTTGCGAATTATGAGTATGGGCGCATCATGCCGACCATCCCGCTTTGCGAGCGCATCTGTGAGGCCGTGGGCATCCGTGTGACCGACTTTTTGAGCGAGGATAAAGCGCCGAAGGGGCCTATTCCGACCGAGCAGCGCATCGGCGAGCGCGTCAAGGCGTGGCGGCAGATGCGCGGGATGAATCAGATGGACCTCGCGGAAAAGGCGGGCGTGGCAGACAGTACGATCTCCGCCATCGAGCGAGGGGAAAGATATGGCGCGGTATCGACATATCTGTACCTTGGCCAAGCGCTGAACGTGCCTATCGAGGCGCTGCTGGGGGGCGAATGATATGAGCAGATTCGTCATGTCAAAAACGCCGTGGGAGCGCTGCCCATATCCAGGGCTGAAAGCGTTTCTGGATTCGACAAATTATAACCAGACGACGCTCGCCGCCGCGACAGGCATCAGCGCGTCGGTCATCAGCCGATATGTCAAGGGCGATATCGAGCCGACCATCCAAAAGCTGCTGGCGCTGGAAGACTTAACGGGCCTGACGTTCCGGGAGATGTTTGGGGAATGCGAGGGGAGAAGATGACAAAGCAAATCCTTGACGTGACCACGGAAGAGCAGACGAAGCTTTGGGCAGAGGCTCACGAGGGAGCAGTACATAGCTGCGAGACGTGTCGGAACTACGCGGCGCTGAGAGAGCCGTTTGTCCGCAGCGACGAGGCCGTCATCTATGGCTATTGCTTCCGCTATGGAGACAAAGACTACAACTGGGGCATGGGCAAAGGCTACCCGGTATTCATTCCGTCTGAAGCCGACGTGCCATGTGACGGCTGGAAGAAACGGAAAAAGGAGGCGGACGCATGAAGGTACTGGAACTATTTGCCGGGACACGGAGCGTGGGCAAGGCGTTCGAGCGGCGCGGGCATGAGGTGTATTCCATTGAATGGGATAAGGACTTTGACCATATCGATTGGTACACGGATATCATGACCGTCACAGCGCAGGATATCTTGGACCGCTTTGGGCGCCCGGACGTTATCTGGGCGAGCCCGGACTGCGCGACGTTTTCCATCGCGGCGATATCACATCATCGCCGCAAAGACCCTGTGACGGGGAATTTGGATCCAATTAGTGAGTATGCAAAGATCTGTGATGCGGTCGATCAACACGTGCTGCGGCTTATCATGGCACTTAGCCCCAAATACTGGTTTATCGAGAATCCGCGCGGCGGGCTGCGCAAAATGTCGTGGATGGAGGGACTGCCGCGATACACGGTGACATATTGCCAGTATGGAGATACGCGACAGAAGCCGACCGATATCTGGACGAACCACCCAGACCCGAAATTCAAGCCAATGTGCCACAAGGGAGACCCGTGTCATGTACCCGCGCCGCGAGGGGCGAGGACAGGGACGCAGGGGCTGAAAAACAGCAGAGAGAAAGCAATCATCCCGGCAGCTCTGTGCGAGCACATCGTAGACATTTGTGAGGAGGCCTGACCATGTACATCGGCGAACCATTTAGCTGGAAGCCTGCCGCATTTGAAGGTTGCAACGGCATCCTGAGCGTTACCACGAAAGAGACGACTGCGCATGGGCGCGTCGTCTACATCAACGAGGCGCACCGCTACTTTACGGCGGAGGCGTATCTCAACGGGAATAAACTCAGAGAGAGTTTTAAATTTTGAGGAGGGAAAGATGGACGCTATTGAATTTGTCAAGCAGTTGAGACGCATGGATAAAGGCGTGCCCAGAAAATATGGTGTTTTCAGCGATTCCCCAGAGGACGTTGTTGCCGAAGTTGAGGAATGGGCAAAGATGAACCCCATCAAGACGCGGCAGGGCGTGTTTCTGGAGCAGTGGCCTGACTGCCCGATGGACGATGATGACGTTGTCGGGACGTGCCCAAGAAATGTTGACAAAAATTATATCTGCGGTGTGGATAGTTTTCGTGGATGCCCCGATTGCCGCCGCGAGTTCTGGATGCAGGAGGTGGAGTGATGGTTTCGGACGAAGCATTGAAAAAGCTGCAAGAGCAGATCGCGGCGTGGCCGATGACGCAGCGGTTCGTGGTGCAACAGCTCATTCGGGATTATTTGAGGGACCGGGAAGACCTGCGCGCCTACGAGGACACGGGGCTGACGCCGGAACGCTGTGCCGAATTTGCGCGAGCAGACGCGGAAGGACGGTACA
>ERZ1026850.175-NODE-175-length-41629-cov-8.585294_pt1 | contig 41629 bp, 30 predicted proteins | sample MGYA00380155_ERZ1026850 | MGnify/ENA primary metagenome ERZ1026850 (study PRJEB33269, sample SAMEA4719791) | human gut metagenome | biome: human-associated habitat; feature: organic feature; material: feces | place: Cameroon | collected 2013-10 ... | reverse complement strand
GATGTAAAGCAATATTAAGGGAAGGATGAGAGGATGAAGAAGCGCAAGTGGCATAAGATAACAGCAGCTCTGGCAAGTGTTGCTGTAATACTGTCATCACCGGGAATTACGGATCTGGTGAAGGGATCGTCAACTGAATTTGTTGATATGGAACCAATATCTGAGGAAACCATTCCGGCAAGTGAAAATGAAGAAAATATCTCAAGAGCGACAGAAGACTTCTCAGATACAACAGAAGATTTTTCCGAAACAACCGAGGAGACAGAAGAAAATTCCGGAAGTGAAACAGCCGCTGAGGAAGGTTCGGAGAATAACGAAGCAGAGAGCGTAGACTGCATTGAAGATTTTTCCTGTGAAGACACAAGTGATACAGAAAATGTCAGTCCAGATTCTGCTTCCGCTGTGACCGTTCTGCAGAAGGCAGATGAGACAGAAAATACGGAGCTGGCACAGGGCGAGGCACACAAAGTTAGAATTACTTCAAGTGTTCCAGAAGGACAGGAGGCAGCAAAAGTCAGACTATATCTGACGGATGCACAGAATGAATCTCCGGTGACAGATCTTAAGATCACTCTTTCAAGTGGAGAGAGTACACAGGAGATCATCAAGGATCCGGTTCAGCTTCCGGAAGCCCTGAACCAGAATGAGCCGCTCACGGTCACAACGATTACGGAATACCAGCTGGATGAAGAAGGCGATTATGTATTTGACGAAGACGGTAATTATCAGATTGCAGCTTACTATCTGGAATATGAAGTACCGGCAGGAGGAAGTACAGCATTTGAGGCATCTTTCGTTTATACAACAGATGCAGAAGAATATGATTTCCAGGCAAAACTCAGAGCCCGGATGTTCCGCGGGACAGAAGGAACAGGCGAAGAGATTTCACTGAACGAAGAGGAAAGCAGACTTACACTTATCTGGAACAGCCAGGCAGAGCAGGAAATGGAAGATGATGCTCTGGTGGAGATGGAAGAACTGGCAGTTGAGGATGTGGGGGATGCGAGGCCTTTGAAGGCTGGAGACTGGTTGTTCCTGGATGTGAAGGATACTAATAGCTGGAACTTCGATAAAGCACAGGTATCCATCAATTATGGAGTTTCGGGGCATAGTTGGAATAATAAACCAATGACAAAAGGAAGAGATGAAAGATTTCAGATCCAGCTTACTACTGATATTGTTGGCGAAAACAATAGCTTTAAATTTACTTTAGATAATCCGAAGGGAGGAGGAGAGAAAAAATGGATGCCGGCGAGTGGAAATGATTTATCTTTCACTCAGAATAATGGCTCAAATCTCTATATAGCAACTGATGATTCGAACGGAGAATGGGGCAGAGAGTGGTATGATCCATTTGACAAGAATGATCACACTTTCTTCGCCGGGAAAACCATGTATTTTGAGAATAAACCAGGAAATTCACTGGATGAAGTTTACGCAGTCTTTTACGAGAAAAACACAGAGGGGAATTTACAGCAAATAGGAGAGCCTATTAAAATGACAGCCATTCAGAATGGCTTTTCAGTAACGATTCCATCAGATGCATGTTCGTATGTACAGTTTACGGATGCATCTGGAAAGGAATTAGGTGATAAGTACTCAAACTTCTACGGTCAGGGAACCGAAGAAAAGGATGTCGAGAGTTTCCTTTTTGCAGTCGGATCCAAGGATTGTTATATATATGCCGGAACAGCCGAAAAATCCACCTGGGGAGTGCTGGGAGAGAGAACCGTTTATTACGATGCGACCCTGTCAAAGATGTCTTATGCAGGAAGCAGTAATGGAAATGGTGGCCAGGGAATTCCATATAATAGCGATTCAAATGTTTACTACTATGCCACCAAAGAGAATGGAGAGGATTCAGTTCATGGTGTGATGACACATGTGAAAGATTCAGATCTGTGGAGTGTTAGTCTTTCTGGAGTTTACACAAAAATCCGTTTTGCAGGATATGAAGTTCAAAATGCAAATATTTCGGATAGTGGTAACGGAACAAATCTGGAGAATATTCCAGGAGACCTGAAAAATCCATGTTATTTTGGAGATGACAGCGACGATGTGATCTACAAAGACGGTAACCGTGGTGGCTACTGGGGTGAGAAAGACAGCGTCCGAGATGCAGAGAGCGGTAAGGAAAAGACGGTTGTCGATGTGCCAGAGGGAACGTTCAACAGGGATTCCAATACTCTGTATGTAGATACTACCCTGTACGATTATTATACAGACTATGAGCTGAATGGACAGAACCGTGATAATTATGATGACAAAGTAGATATTGCCAGTCACAGGATCTATCAGCCGTTCAGACAGTTTAATCAGGCTTTAAGTACATATTATGATAAAAATAATGTAACCTATCCGCTTTACTGGGGAAACTTCCAGAACTATAGTGGTTCTCATTTTAAAGAGATTGCAGACACGTTGAATTTGTATGGATATTCTAATTATAATCAGTTCTTTTATGAAAACAACTCGATGTGGGATATTAATGGACAGGAAATAAAACAGGATGGACAGGATGGACAGAATGCAACGCAGGGCTTAATTGGAACACAGTTGTCTGATGGATCATTGACACTGGTAGGAGCAGGAGGTGCGATCGTCGCTCCGTTCTTTGACGAAGATTTTCTGAAAGGCAATAACAGTAAGCATACAGTCCTGGGAAATGTATACCATAATGTTACTTTCCCATTTATAAAAAAAGCATTGACAAGTTCATCGACATCTTCATCAGGAACCGTTGACTACTGGTGTTTTGACAGTGCAGATCAAGATAACTCAAACAAAAACCTTCGTCTGAAATATGATTCTTCAAATGGATACTTTCTGCAGTCATCGAATGACATTGTGAAGGGGCAGACAGTAGATGGAGGAAACGGACATCCGGCCACAGCAAATGGAAATTATTTTCCTTTAAACTCATCATCGGAGAGTGGAAATGCCTGTAAGCTGAATTATGGATTTGGACAGAAACTTCAGTTTAAATTTCGTCTGACACAGGATGGAACAGTTACAACTACAAGTAACGAAAAAGTTCCGATAGAATTCAACTTTTCAGGTGATGATGATGTATGGGTATTCATAGATGATCAGCTGGTTCTTGATGTGGGCGGTGATCATGATGTTGTATCCGGTCGTATCAATTTCAGAGACAAGAATGCCTGGGTAAGTAAAGTAAAGAATCAGTCAGGCGGCGGATTTACTGATAATAAAACAACAGCTTTTCCGGAATCTTTTGATTCGGATTTTTACAAAAAAGAACATACTTTGACCATGTTCTACATGGAGCGTGGACTTTGGGAATCGAATATGAAGGTTACCTTCAACTTCCCGGATGAGAACCAGCTTCAGGTGGAGAAGCAGGTGGACACTACAGATGTAAATGATCTGTTTAAAGACTTATTCAAGGATACAGACCTGTTTGACTTCAAAATAAAGAACCTTGCAACTCATTATGGAACAAAAGCTGCGTCAGCTACAACAACAGAACCGGTGAAAATCCGTGATTTGGATTACAACGTTGCCCCGGCACATACCAGTAATATATTTGAAAAGGCTACAAAAGAGGGATCAGCTTCTGTTCACTGGTATGCGAAAGAGCAGGACGTGGAAAGTGCTTATCGGTTAGATCGATATGGAGTACTGACTTTAAACAGTCCGGTAGATATTTCCAATATGCAGTATCTGGAATTTAAGTTCTATTACGATTACGATGACACACCATCACTTTCCAATATGTATCTGCAATTGGAAGATTCAAGTGAAAAGGTGGCAGGCTGTCTGGATAAGGAAACTCTTTCCGGACGAACTTATGGTACTGTTTCCGTTGCAAGCAAACAGTGGATAACTGTAAAACTGGATCTCACAAAATTGTCAGGAATTGAAGGCTTTGGTAGCTTGAAAAAAATCCGTTTCGGTTATAACTATCCAAGAGATATTTATCTGAAGGATTTTATATTCCGTCCGACGGCAGAACTGACAGCTTCTACTGGATTTGTGACGAAGCAGTATGATATTGCGGACTATGGTTCAGCCACATCAGGTAAACTGGAAAATCCAAAAGGTGCGGTGTACACTTCTTCTGCAAAGTCAGGAGCCTATGCAATTGAGGATGATGGAAGCTTTGTATTGCGGGATAAGGAAACCATTACATTTAAGGATCAGTTCCGTCGAGGCAGTTATATTTACCTGAAAGAAAAAGTCGATCCAAATCTGTTTGATACGACTTGGACCATGTTTGAGAATGGACAGCCGGTGACTTCCATGGGAACAGGAAGCACTGTAACAAATGGAAGCGTGAGCAGTCTTAATAAGGTGACAGGGTTTTCCGTTAATGATGGAAGAACAGAAAGCCACATTACGGGGACTGACACAGAAAGTCAGAGAATCGATAATGCTTATAGTGGCACGAAACCGACAAAGGATACCTTCGTATTTCGTTCTTATGCGAAGCCGGATGATACTACGACTTTAACCAAATTAAAGGCAGTCTTTTACAACAAAGTCAAGACAGGTTCACTGACAATCAGGAAAGAAGCTGCATATAAGACAGATCAGTTGGATGGTACTTATAAATTTAAACTTACATTTACCAATGTGGGTGGTGCCGGATTGGAGACTACGCCGATTAAAGTACCGGAGGAAATATCTCTGAACGCCAATGCAGACTATACAATCACAGGAATTCCAATCGGAACCTTCTTTACGATCGAAGAGATAACACCGACCGATGGCTCCACCCTCGACAGTATTTTGTTGAAGCTGAATGGAGATGGAGTGCAGCAGAAAGTCGGAACGACCGTACTTCAGGGATATATCAAACCAGCAAATACAACGGGAGAAGAATCACAGGCAGAAGTAGTATTTAAAAATACAAAAAAACCAAAGGTAAATCTGTCTGTGGAAAAACTCTGGAAAAAAGCAGCAGATGAACCTTATGCAGGAACACTTCCGGATAAGATTTATGTCCAGCTGCAGAGAAGGTCGTCGGATACAGCTGCATGGGAGGCAGTAGATTATAACAACAGCATTTATACAGAGCTGACATATAACATTTATACTGAAGAATGGAAAACATCGTTTAAAGACCTGGATAAATATGTGGACTATACAAAGTCACAGTCACCGCAGGATGCATGGAAGTATCGTATTGTTGAGGTAACCTTGACAAAAGATGCAGATGGAAAAGTGACAAAAGTAACACCTGTGGAAAATGGAGGCTGCATCGAGTTCGCGGAAGACAGATTTGCAGTTACTTATGATTATGGTGATACAGGAATTTCCATTGATGCTACAAAGAATACAGGTTCTGCAACAATTACCAATACCTACCAGCCGTCAAAGACAAGCATTCAGATTCTGAAGATAAAGGCAGGAACATCAGGAGATACTCTGGTGAAACTTGCCGGGGCAGAATTTAAGCTTGAAAAACTGACTGCCGATGGAAAAGATATTGACCCTGCCTTTACAGCACGGTCTGTTATAACGGGTGATGAAAACGGAGAACTTGGATTTGCAAAATTTGAAAATCTGGAAGATGGAATCTATCAGATCACAGAGACAAAAGCTCCGGAAGGATACAATCTTTTGAAATCACCGATCAAGGTTGTGATCAACAGAAGAGAGAATTCCATCACAGTAGATGGAGGCGAAAATTCCATTGGAAGTCTCCAGGGGAATACACTTACGATCCAGGTTGCCAATCAGGCAAAATTCCAGCTGCCGGCAACAGGAAGCTGGAGCAGACTGATTCTTGGCTTTACCGGTGCGATCATCGCCGGAACTGCGGTAATCATGTATCTGTTGTTACAAAAGCGGAGAAAGGAGGGCAAAACTTCCTGACCGCTTGAAGAAGCAGACAGATGATTCAAATATATGATACCAGGGTTGTGGCGTGCAATGCACGAAACAATTCCCAGGTATCTTAAAAAGAAAAATGAAAAAGGAAATGAAGAAAGAGAAAGAGAGGAAACGAGTATGAAGAAATTCAAAAAACTCCTTGCCGGTCTCCTTGCCGGCGCAATGATGCTGGGCAGCATGTCAGCAACTGCATTTGCAGCAGATGCGACTACGACTACAAAAATGCCAACAATTGATACATCACTGGAAGGTTCACTGACAATCCATAAGTATGAATATAATGGTACTGGCGGTGTAACAGGAACAGGAGAAACATCTGATGCGAGCAATGTGCCATCCGATGCAAAACCTCTTGCAGGTGCAGGATTTACTATTTATAAAGTAGCAGATGCAGCTGATTTGGAAGAGTATTACAGTACAACACCGACAACTCTTCCTGCGGTAGATGATTATGTAGATGATAATGGAAAAATCAAAAGTGCTTATAGTAGCAAAAAATTTGGAAAAGAAGTAAAAACAAATGGTGATGGAATTGCAAAATTTGAAAATCTTGCTCTTGGTTTCTATGTAGTAATCGAGACATCAACTCCTGATAAAGTTACCACTCCAGCAGCTCCATTCCTGGTATCTATCCCGATGACAACGGCAGAGGGTGATAACTGGTTATATGATGTACATGTTTACCCTAAGAATGTGACAACTTATGGTGGCGTGACATTAGTGAAAAAAGGAAATAATAACACACCTCTGAGTGGTGTAAAATTTGTACTTCAAAAAAAGAATGGCACTGGATGGACGGATGTTACAAAAAATGAAAGTGATAACTCTGATTTATCACTTGAAACAAACGCAGAAGGTAAGATTACTGTAAATGGTCTTTCACAGGGTACATACAGATTTATCGAGACTGACCGTGGCGGCAATGATGGATATATCATGGATGGTGCTACAGCATATCAGTTTACTGTTAATGCTAATGGTACAATCAAGTATGGAGATAATGATCCAGCGGCAAATATTACACTTCCTGTAACTAACGAAAAACCTGACATGACCAAACAGGTGCAGAAACGAAATAATACTTGGGGACAGGATGCAGATTACAATGTAGGTGATATGGTACCATACAAGATCACAGTAGATGTACCGTCCAATATTAAAAGCTTAAAAGAATTTACACTTACTGATACACCTACAAATTTGGAAGATGATATTGATTCAGTAGCAGTAAAATATGGAGAAACATCTCTGACAAAAGATACAAATTACACAATTAGTAAAGATACAACTAATGGAAAAGGATTCAAAATTTCATTCAAAACAACAACAATGGCTGCTTGTGCAGGACAACAGCTTGTAATCACATACAATGCAAAACTTCTTCCTACAGCAGTTACATCAACAGCTACGAACAGCGCAAAACTGGAATACTCCAACAAGATCCTTCCGGATACAGATGATGGAAGCAACCCGAATAAACCAGGAGAACCAGGAAAAGATTCTATCAAGAATACAACAACTGTATATACCTTCGGACTGCAGGTAGTAAAGAAAGCAGATAATGAAAACGGTAAAGCACTTGAAGGTGTGCAATTTGATCTTTACAAAGAAGTAGCAGCAGACACTGCTAATGCAATAACTGGAGATGCAGCAAAAGCATTAGGACTCGATTCCACTAAAGCATGGCTCAAAATTAATAAAGCTCCTTTAACAACTGATAAAAACGGTAATGTTTCTCAGAGTGGTCTTGCAAATGGAACTTACTATCTGGTAGAGACAAAGACAAACGAGGGATACAATCTTCTGAAAGCACCAGTTAAAGTAGAATTGAGTATTGTATATACTACAAGCACTAAAGATGAATATTATAAAGATGAAAAAGGTGTGAAAACTCTTGTGAAACATGAAGTTGAGACTACAACATTCACAGAAAATTCAATAACATCTACAGGAACTCACACAGAAACTATCATCAATAAAAAAGGCTTTACCCTTCCAACAACTGGTGGTATGGGTACAATCGCTATCACAGCTCTTGGTGTTGCCCTTGCATTCGCAGGTGTTCTGATTATCGGCGCATCCAGAAAGAAAACTGTGAAATAAGAACTGAGGAATGACTAAATATAATTCATTAATTAGCTACCATAAATTCTCTTTTTGAATAAATCCTACAGGACAGACTCGTCACTCTGCCGCAAGGCAGAGTGTGGGTGTGTCTTATTTGCCTTATATGCAGAAGTCTGAAATACAGCTCAGGCCGCTTCATATAAGACAAATGAGAGGCAGGGTCAAAAGCCCCGGCTATCACAGGGAAAGGAACTACAGGTCATGAAGAAACCAAGGCTGACGACGATTTTCAGTATGATCCTGATCTTTGCGGGAATCTCGCTCGCATTATATCCGACCATCAGTAATATACTCTCACAGAAGCATGCTTCGCAGGCGATTGCGGAGTACAATGATGAGATAAAGGACATGGATGAAGAAAAAATCGATGCGGTAAAGGAAGCCATGCAGCAGTATAATGAACAGCTTGGAAATGCAGTTACTCAGGATGCTATCGGTGAGCAGCAGACAGGCACCAGTCATGTGGATATGCTGGATATCGGAGATGTGATCGGCTATCTGACCGTGCCGGTGATCAATGTAAATCTTCCTATATATAAAGGTACATCACAGGATGTTCTGGCCAAGGGAGTCGGCTATATTCCGGAGACTTCTTTTCCGCTGGGAGGAGAGAGTACGCACAGTGTGCTGACAGGGCACAGAGGACTTCCGGATGCCAAGCTTTTTACAGATATGGACAAGGTACAGAAAAAAGATCAGTTTTATATTCATGTGCTGGATGAGGTACTTGCGTATGAGGTTGATCAGATCAAGGTGGTCGATCCGGAGGATACTTCGGATCTGGATATTGTGGAAGGAAAGGATTATGTGACACTTGTCACCTGCACGCCGTATGCTGTCAATACGCACCGTCTTCTTGTGAGAGGACACCGTGTGCCGTATACAGGAGAGGAAAAGGCAAAAACAGTTTCGCAGATCCGTCCGGCAGCAATGGCGAAGCGAGTGGTAGATGTATGGCCATGGTTCCTGTTTATGATGGCAGGTGTGGCTATGACAGAAGGTGTGATCATTTTACTGATTCTCATAAAGAGACACCATGATAAGAAGAAAAAAGGATAACATCATTCTGACCCAGGGTTCGCGTGAACCTTGATGATACTGAGAAAGACAGGAGAAAGCGAAAAATGGAAAATAAAAAAACAGAAGAGATCATGAGAGAGGTCCGTAAGGTGATTTTCGGCAAGGATGAATGTATCCATCAGGTAATGACAGCGATTCTTGCGGGCGGTCATATTCTGATCGAAGATATCCCGGGGGTCGGCAAGACCTCCATGGCACTTGCTTTTGCAAGGGCAATGAACCTGACACAGAACCGTGTTCAGTTTACTCCTGACGTACTGCCGTCGGATATTGTCGGATTTTCCATGTTTATCAAGGAAAAAGAGGCATTTGTCTATCAGCCCGGAGCGGTGATGTGCAATCTGTTTCTTGCAGATGAGATCAACCGAACTTCTGCCAAGACGCAGTCAGCGCTTCTTGAGGTTATGGAGGAAGGAACAGTCACCGTAGATGGTGTGACAAGGAATGTTCCGGATCCGTTTATCGTCATTGCGACAGAAAACCCGATCGGATCCGCCGGAACGCAGAGACTTCCGGAATCTCAGCTGGACCGTTTTATGATCTGTATTGAGATGGGCTATCCGGATATTCAGGATGAAGTGCAGATCCTGATGAAGCAGTCCGGGTTTGGGGCAATGAAGGATGTAAAGGCAGTGATCAGTGCGGATGATCTTGCCCGGATGCAGAGAGAAGTCTCTGAGATTTTTGTCCATGAGACGGTCTGTCGATATATCGTGGATCTTGTAAATGCAACGCGTTCACATGAACTGGTGTCTCTGGGACTGAGTACCCGTGGTGCCATAGCAGTGACCAGGATGGCAAAAGCCAGTGCATATATGCAGAACCGTACATTCGTACTGCCGCAGGATGTGGCGGAGGTTTTTCCGGTGACTGCAGTGCATCGTCTCAAATGCAGTGCGAGGGCAAAGTTAAGTCAGGGAGACCAGAAACAGATCATCGGAGAAATCCTGAAATCTGTCAGACAGCCGCGGCCGGAGAGATAAGGTATGAAAAGTAAGATCATATATATAGTACTGGTGCTGGCTACGTTGTGGGCGGCAGCAGCCGGCAGAGGAGAGTTTGCTTTTTTTCTGCTGGTTTTTGAGCTCCTTTTTGCAGTATGTATGGCAGTTGGCGTATGGTATGTGGCGGGAAAGCTTCGCGTATCGGCGAAGACGGAAGGTTCTGCAGTCACCAGAGGCGAGCGGGGGAAATTTATTCTTGAGATCGAAAACCCGACAGTTTTCCCGGTCGGAGATATCCGGATCGTGATGGAGATCACCGGCGCAGGCAGGATCGTCCGGCACACTGCGGCAGACAGAAAGAGCAGGGATTCGTGGCAGATTTTGCTGGAACCGGTACACTGCGGTTTTTTCAGAGCCAGTGTGACGGAACTCAGAGCATTCGACTATCTTGGACTTTTTTCGGCAAAGATCAGGATTCCTTCTCTTGCCAGGACAATCGCAGTCATCCCCAGGATCCATCCGATGGACGGGGAAACAGTACAGGGATTTTACGGGGAAGAGGAAGACAACGAAAATGCAGCCAGGGCAGGTACGGACAGTCAGGAGATTTTTGACACGAGATATTACCATCAGGGAGATATGCTCAAAAATATTCACTGGAAGCTCAGTGCCAAGGAAGATGAACTTCTTGTAAAGGAATTCAGCATGCCGGCCGGTCGGATGGTCAGTGTTTATCTGGATACATCGGACGGGACGGAAGAAAAAACAACACCGGATCAGCTGGATGAGTTTCTGGATCTTGCGGCATCTCTGGGAGATGCGCTGGTTGAGAAAGAGCAGCTGTTTGAATATGTCTGGATGGAAAAGGGAACGAAGGAAGCCCTGCATTTCGAGGTGAACGGAAGGGAAGCTTTTTATCAGGCGCTGGAGTGTATTCCGGGAATTTGTCAGGGAATATCCGACAATGTCCTGGTGCCGGAGCATGGTGGTGTCAGGATCACGATGGACGGACGGATACAGCGATATTTTCCGGAAGGTGAAGGACGTTTATGAGAAAAAAACAGACACAGAAGGAACAGAACAATATGGAGGTGCTTATCCTGGATTCAGGGTACGTCCCTCAGTCAGAAAAGAAGCAGACAGAGAAAGGCGGAATGTTTCTGTCTTTTCTGGTGCTTTTTGGGGCAGTCGGAGTTCTTGCCGGAAGTCTGGTTTCAGCGTTTTCGATAAGGGATGAGAGATTGTGGCTTCTGATACCGGGAATCTTTCTGTTCAGCCTGTTTTTCGGATGGTTTTATACGGACAGAAGGCTGGATTCGAAAAGGATCTATGGTTTTCTTGCAATTGTGATCCTTTACATGGCAGTCTGTTTTGTGCTGCAGAACAGAATTACCGCAGGCTTTTATCAGACAGCTGATTTTGTGATGAGCAGGATCAATCAGGTCTATCATGGAAACATGAGACTGTATGGAGTAAAGGGAAGCGGTGATGTGGTGATCTTCTGGCTGCCTGTACTTTTTCCGGTGACGGGGCTTCTGGGGGCAGGAATTGTCAGAAGGAGGAACTGGCTTCTGATTCTTTCCGTGCTGTTTCCGCTGGTCGCACTGATGATGATCGCCGGAGGCAGACCGGGAAATCTCTGGATGTATTTTCTGGCAATGAGCATTCTGCTTTTGTTCGCCGCAGGGCGGAGCCATTTCTCTGGATGGAAAGGGGGGATGGCGGCACTTCTTGCTGCCGTGGTCGTATCTGTCCCGTCATGGTGTATTTCCATGCCATTGGCAGGAGCGGAGATCCCGGCAATTCAAAGAAGCACGACAAGGATACAGAATCGGCTCCTGCAGTCTCTGTGGAGTTTTCTGCCGAAGATCTCAGGGGGAAATCTGCAGCTCTCTCTGGAAGGAATCGCGGGAGGCGTAGACAACGGAGAACTCGGAACGACAGACGGCGTGTTTTTTACCGGGGTGGATGCCCTGAAAGTGACCAGTGTGCAGAGACCTTCGGAGACGGTCTATCTGAGAGGATATATCGGTGAGACTTATACAGGGAGCAGTTTTGAGCCGGGAGCGGAGGAAAATTTTCAGAACGCAGCGGCTGTCTGGAAAACAGACGGGGATTCCTCAATCTATATACAGAATCTCCCTTTTCTGAGGACGATGTATTATGAGAAGCAGTCGTCAGGAGAGAATGCCGGGGAGTCGGATAGTGCAGTGAACCAGATCACCGTAGAAAATCTGAATGCCAACCCGGAGTACACGTATGTTCCATATGATGCTTTTTTGAATGATGTGTATCAGATCAGTAACGGGGATGGGGCAGTGTGCGGACAGAGCAGGCAGGATGATATTTTTTCCTGTTACTGGAGAAGCAGTGCCAAAGAGATTCTGGAAAGCTACCGGGACGGAAAGGATACTTCCGGTATGCTGAATGATACGGAAAAATCATATCGGAATTTCTGCAGTACCTATGATCTTCAGATCCCCGAAAAAGGGCTTGAAAGGCTGGAGAAGGAATGTGCGGAAGCGAAGGAAGAGAATCACTGGGGAGAATCTGAGACGGGTGCAGAGCTGCCGGACTGGGCAGTTGCAGATGAGTATGAAGAGATTCGTCAGTATGTGGTAAAAAGACTTCTTCGTGACTGCAGCTATGAGACAGATACGGACAAGCTGAAGGACGGCCAGGATTTTGTGGAGACTTTTCTCTATGACACAAAGGAAGGCTACAGTATGCATTTTGCGGCTGCTGCGACGATGATGTTCCGTATGTTTGGCGTTCCGGCACGTTATGTGGTGGGATATGTGGCACCACAGGAGCTTTTTTCAGAAAATGCCGATCAGACTTATACCGCTGTTCTGGAGGATGACAATGCTCATACCTGGGTGGAAATCTATCAGCCGTTTCTTGGATGGACTCCGGTGGAAGTGACACCGGGTATGGAAACAGAGTTTGTTGACCAGACGGAAGAGAAAGAGCAGAGTGACAGTGTCCCGGAGGAAACGAAGGCGGAGAAAGAAGAGGAAGAAATCAGCGTATCCGGTTTTGCAGTCCGTCTTGCCGGTTGGTTTACAGGACACCTCGCAGATATTCTGAAGTTATGCGCTGTACTGTGCGTGCTGATGCTTGTTCTTGGAAGCGGAATGAAGATTCGCGCTGTACATAGGGCTCGTTACGGAACGGGAGAAGAACCGGCAGCTGCGGTGAGGGCGATTTATCGCTATATCTGTCGTATTCTGTACAAAAAAGGCATGTCGAAGGACTGCACGGCGGCAGACGGTGGAACGATTCGTTATATCAGAGAGTTTTGCCCTGCCTTTACGGAGGAAGATGGCAGCAGACTTCAGGAACTGATCCTGAGGGCAAGCTATGGAAATGAACCGGTGACAGAGGAGGAGCGGCTGTGGATGCGCCGGCTCTGCCGGCAGATAAAGCGGTCTGTACGTGGAAAAAAACGTTGACAAAGACCATGTCGGTTGCTATAATACCTGCATGAACAAAGGCGTTCTTTTGGAGGGTAACCTTCCGAAAGTACGCCCTTTTTTTATATTTTTTTTAAGATGAGATAATAAGGAGAGAATGGCATGGGGAATTATACCAGAGAAGAAATATTACAGATGGTTGAGGAGGAAGACGTAGAGTTTATCCGCCTTCAGTTTACTGATATGTTCGGTGCGATCAAGAATATTGCTGTTACGGCCCGGGAACTTCCGCGTGCATTAAATAACCAGTGTATCATTAACGCGGAACAGATTGCGGGAATGGATCCGGAGAAAGGCTCCGATCTTTATCTTCGTCCGATACGGGACACCTTTGCAATCCTGCCGTGGCGTCCGCAGCAGGGAAAGGTTGCGAGAATGATCTGTGATCTTTACTGTCCGGATGGTACACCATACAAAAACAGTCCGAGATATATACTGGAGCGTGTGGCGAAAGAAGCTGAGCAGGAGGGATACACCTGCTATATCGATCCGGAGTGTGAGTTTTTCTTATTCCACACAGATGATAATGGAATGCCGACAACCGTAACACATGAAAAGGCAGGCTACCTGGATATGAGTCCGCTGGATCTTGGTGAGAATGCAAGACGTGATATGGTACTGACACTGGAAGATATGGGAATGGAAGTAGAATCCTCTCACCATGAGGCCGCACCGGCACAGCATGAGATTGATTTCAGCTATGGTGAGGTGCGTGACATTGCAGACTGTATCATGACCTTCAAGATGGCAGTCCGCATTGTGGCAAAACGTCATGGACTTCATGCAACTTTTATGCCGAAGCCAAAGTCAGAAGTAAATGGCTCCGGAATGCATATCCAGTTTTCTTTATTTAAAAATGGAAGAAATTTATTTGAAGATGCTGAACATCCGGGAGAACTCAGTGAAGAGGCACGCTATTTTATAGGAGGTCTTCTTGCTCACAGCAGGGAGATGGCACTGATCACAAATCCGATCGTAAACTCCTATAAGCGTCTTGTTCCGGGATATGATGCTCCTACAGAGCTTACCTGGACAGAACATAATCAGAATTCTCTTGTGCGGATTCCTGTAACAAGGGGAGAGGAAACAAGAGTAGAACTGAGAAGCCCGGATGCAGCTTCGAATCCGTATCTGGTACTGGCAGTATGTTTTGCAGCCGGACTGGATGGAATCCGAAATAAGATCTCTCCTGCAAAATCGTCAAATATCGCCAGCCCGGATCAGGCACCTGAGCATCTTCCGGAAACACTGAAGGATGCGATCGAGCTTTTTGAAAACAGCGAATGGATCCGTGGAGTGCTGGGCGAAGATTTTTGCAGAACCTATCTTTCTGCGAAGAAGGATGAGTGGCTGCGTTATATTCGACAGGTAACAGACTGGGAGGTCGAAGAATACCTGTATCGCCTGTAGACAAAATAGAGGAGAGACACTTGTATGAGCAGCATCGTGATTGCATTACCCAAAATTGAAGATGCAAAAAAGATCCGTGCAGTTCTGGAACGGCATGGTTTTACAGTTGCATCAGTATGTACAACTGCATCAAATGCTCTGTCAAGTGCGTCTGAACTTGGGAGTGGTGTACTGATCTGCAGTCACCGGCTTCCGGATATGAATTATCTTGATCTTTCGGAATGTATGCCGGGAGAGTTTGAAATGCTTCTGCTCGCATCCGCGAGAATGCTCTGTGAGGTGCCGACTTCGATTCTGTCGGTACAGATGCCGCTGAAGGCGAGTGATCTTGTCAATACAGTGAATATGATCCTGACACAGCAGGAGCGAAGAAGACGAAAAGAAAAAAAGAAACCGAAGGCACGGTCCTGGAAAGAACAGAATTATATATCCAATGCAAAAATGATGCTGATGCAGCGTAATCATTTGAGCGAAGACGAAGCCTATCGTTATATTCAGAAATCCAGTATGGATTCCGGGACAAATATGGTAGAAACTGCACAGATGCTTTTGATGCTTTTATATGATGGATAACAGACCGAAATCTTTTAAGAGACTTATATATATATATGGAGGATGAGGAAATGGAGTTTTTGGATGGTACATGGAAAAAAGAAATCAGTTCATGGGATGATTTACTGGGAGAATCTCTTCTGAATCAGGAAGTTGTTCTGGAAGGCGCAGTTCACAGCATTCGTAATATGGGTGATGTTGCATTTGTGATCCTCAGAAGAAGAGAGGGACTTTTTCAGACAGTTTTTGAAAATGAAAAAGCAGATATTTCAATCCATGACCTTAAAGAGGCAATGACAGTTCGCGTAAAAGGAATCCTGCATGAGGAAAAACGTGCTCCTCATGAAAGAGAGATCCGTATCCGTGGAGTTGAAATCCTGTCTCAGCCAGCTGAGCCGATGCCGCTGGCAATTGACAAATGGAAATTGAATACATCTCTGGAGGCAAAACTGAATCTGCGTCCGATCGCGCTCCGTAACATCCAGGAACGATCCAAATTTAAGATTCAGGAAGCACTTACCCGTGCTTTTCGTGATTACCTCTATGAAAACGGATTTACAGAGATCCACACACCGAAGATCGGAGCAAGAGGAGCTGAGGGTGGTGCGAACCTTTTTAAATTCAGTTACTTCCACAAACCGGCAGTTCTTGCGCAGAGCCCACAGTTCTACAAACAGATGATGGTCGGTGTGTTTGACAGAGTATTTGAGACAGGACCGGTATTCCGTGCAGAGAAACACAATACCAAACGTCATCTGAATGAATATACCAGTCTTGATTTTGAGATGGGATATATCGACAGCTTTGAAGAGATCATGGCAATGGAAACAGGATTTCTTCAGTATGCAGTTGAACTTTTAAAGAAAGATTATGCAAAGGAATTACAGATCCTTAAGGTTCAGCTTCCAAAAGTCGACAAGATCCCGGCAGTGCGTTTTGACAAAGCCAAAGAGCTTGTTGCAGAGAAATATAACCGTAAGATCCGCAACCCGTATGATCTGGAACCGGAAGAAGAGGCTCTGATCGGAAGATATTTCAAAGAAGAATACGATGCGGACTTTGTATTTGTAACTCACTATCCGTCCAAGAAACGTCCATTTTATGCTATGGATGACCCGAACGATGAGAAGTTTACATTAAGCTTTGACCTCCTTTTCCACGGACTTGAGGTGACAACCGGCGGACAGAGAATCCACGATTATGCTCAGCTCAAAGCCAAGATCGCGGCAAGAGGAATGGAAGAAGAAGGAATGGAACAGTATCTGGATACCTTTAAACATGGCATGCCGCCGCACGGAGGTCTTGGTATCGGACTGGAACGTCTGACCATGCAGCTCCTTGGAGAAGAAAACGTCCGTGAAGCATGTCTGTTCCCGAGAGATCTGAACAGACTGGAGCCGTAAGATAAGGAGGAAAAGTCAGATGGCAAAAATCATAGATGACGAGACAATTGAAAATGTATGTATCCTTGCAAAGCTTTCTTTAAGTGACGAAGCGAAAGAGAAGGCAAAACAGGATATGCAGAAAATGCTGGATTATGTGGAAAAACTGGACGAACTGGATACAGATGGTGTGGAGCCGCTGTCTCATATTTTTGGTGATGAAAATGTATTTCGTGACGATGTTGTGACAAACGGAGACAACAAGGAAGCGATGCTTTTCAATGCACCGAAAGCGAAAGAAGGACAGTATCAGGTACCGAAGACCATTGGATAGAGGGGAATAGATTATGGAACTGGGAACAATGACAGCTCTCGAGCTGGCAAAAAAAATCAGACAGCGTCAGGTAAAGGTATCAGACGGCGTCAATGAGGTTTTTGACCAGATCGAGAAAAAAGAAGGAAAAGTACACGCATATCTTGATATATATAAAAAAGATGCCCTTGCAAGAGCAAAAGAAGTAGAGAAGGGGATCATGGACGGCACTTACACAGGGCCGCTTGCCGGAGTGCCGATCGCAATCAAAGACAATATCTGCATCAAAGGCAAAAAGACAACCTGTGCATCAAAAATTCTGGAGAATTTTGTGCCACAGTATAATGCGGAAGTGATTGACCGTCTGGAAAAAGCCGGTATGATCATTATCGGTAAGACAAACATGGATGAATTTGCCATGGGAAGTACGACAGAAACTTCTGCCTATGGCGTGACAAGAAATCCGTGGAATCTGGAACATGTACCGGGTGGTTCATCAGGTGGTTCCTGTGCCGCTTTGGCAGCAGGAGAGACCTATCTGGCACTTGGTTCTGATACAGGCGGTTCTATCCGTCAGCCAAGTTCTTTCTGTGGTGTGACCGGAATCAAGCCGACTTATGGTACAGTATCCCGTTATGGTCTGGTTGCCTATGCATCTTCACTGGATCAGATCGGGCCGGTAGGAAAGGATGTGGCAGACTGTGCCGCACTTCTGGAAGTAATCGCTGGACATGATCCGAAAGACAGCACTTCTCTGGATCGTAAGGATCTTGATTTTTCAAAGAGTATCGAGGAGAAAAAGCTTCTCGGAATGAAGTTCGGTGTGCCGAAGGAATTCCTTGCAAAAGGTCTTGATCCGGAAGTAAAAGATGCTTTTATGGAAACACTCAAAGTACTCACTTCACAGGGTGCTATTGTGGAATTTTTCTCTGTAGAGACTATGGAATATATGATCCCTGCCTACTACATCATTGCCAGTGCGGAGGCAAGCTCCAACCTGGAACGTTTTGATGGTGTAAAATACGGCTATCGTGCAGCTGAGTACGAGGGACTTCATGATATGTACAAAAAGACCAGAACAGAAGGTTTCGGAGAGGAAGTTAAACGTCGTATCATGCTCGGTTCGTTCGTGCTGAGTTCCGGTTATTATGATGCGTATTACCTGAAAGCACTTCGTACAAAGGCTCTTATCAAACAGGAATTTGACCGTGCATTTGACAAATACGATGTGATCCTTGCACCGGCAGCACCGTACACTGCACCGAAGATCGGAGAAAGCCTGAAGGATCCACTTGCCATGTACCTTGGCGATATTTATACCGTTGCCGTAAACCTTTGTGGTCTGCCTGGAATCACCGTTCCGTGCGGTCAGGACAAAGCCGGAATGCCGATCGGTGTCCAGATGATCGGAAACTGCTTCGGAGAACACAAGATTCTCCGTGCAGCAGCTGCTTATGAAGCAGAGAGAGGGGTATTTCCGACTCCTCTGAAAGGAGGCAGAGAGGCATGAAACAGTATGAAACCGTCATTGGTCTTGAAGTTCACGTAGAATTAGCGACAAAAACAAAGATTTTCTGCGGCTGCTCGACAGAGTTTGGTGGAGCGCCGAATACACATACCTGTCCGGTCTGCACCGGAATGCCAGGCTCACTGCCTGTACTGAACCGTCAGGTGGTTGAGTTTGCACTCAAAGCCGGTATCGCGGCTAACTGTCAGATCAACCAGTACTGCAAATTTGACAGAAAGAACTATTTTTACCCGGATAACCCGCAGAACTACCAGATCTCTCAGCTTTATCTGCCAATCTGTCATGATGGCTGGGTAGAGATCGAAACTTCTGCCGGAAAGAAAAAAGTCCGCATCCACGAAATGCATATGGAAGAGGATGCCGGAAAGCTGATCCATGATGAGTGGGAAGACTGCTCTCTGGTAGACTATAACCGAAGTGGTGTACCTCTGATCGAAATCGTATCCGAGCCGGATATGAGAAGCTCGGAGGAGGTTATCGCATACCTTGAAAAGCTTCGCTGCATGATGCAGTATCTCGGTGTATCCGACTGTAAGCTGCAGGAAGGTTCCATGCGTGCCGATGTCAACCTGTCTGTCCGTGAAGTCGGCAGTGAGACTTTTGGAACAAGAACAGAGATGAAGAACCTGAACTCCTTCAAGGCAATCGCAAGAGCAATCGAAGGGGAGAGAGAACGTCAGATCGAACTGATCGAAGAGGGAAGAGCTGTTGTGCAGGAGACCCGCCGCTGGGATGACAATAAGGAATCCTCTCATGCTATGCGTTCCAAAGAGGATGCCAAGGATTATCGTTATTTCCCGGATCCGGACCTTCCGCCGATCCATATTTCGGATGAGTGGATCGATGAGATCCGCAGTTCCCAGCCGGAACTCAGAGAAGAAAAACAGCTTCGTTATCAGCAGGAATTTGAACTTTCCGCATACGATGCAGGAATCCTCACGGAATCCAGACATCTTTCTGAGCTGTTTGAGGAAGTCGCAAATCTCTGTGACAGCCCGAAAAAAGCAGCAAACTGGTTTATGGGAGAAGTTCTGCGTCTGACCAAGGATAAAGGTCTTGATGTGGAGAAGGTGTCCTTTACACCGGAGCATCTCTCAGACCTGATCCAGATGGTAGAGAAAAAAGAAGTCAGTGCACAGAACGCGAAGAAAGTTTTTGAAAAAGTTTTTGATGAAGACATTGAGCCGGTATCCTATATTGAAGAGCATGGACTTAAGATCGTGGAGGATACAGGACTTCTGAATGATACACTTTTGAAGATCATGGATGAGAACCCTGGACCGCTGGAGGAGCTCCTTGGCGGTAAGGAGAAAGTTTTCGGCTTCTTCGTCGGAAAGATGATGAGAGAACTCAAAGGCAAGGCAAGCCCGGATGCAGTCCGTGAGGCGCTTGTAAAAGAAGTAGAAAAGAGAAAAAATCAGTGATAATCTGATAGTACAGGAGATGTAATATTATGGTAACAGTAAATAAAAATTATCTGAAACTGCCGGGAAGTTATCTTTTTTCCACTATTGCAAAAAAGGTATCCGCGTATCAGGCTGCAAATCCGGATGTTGAGATCGTGCGTCTTGGAATCGGAGATGTTACACAGCCGCTTGCACCGGCAATCATTGATGCACTTCATAAATCTGTAGATGAGATGGCACATGCGGAGACTTTTCATGGATATGCGCCGGATCTGGGATATGAATTCCTGAGAAGTGCGATCGCAAAAAATGACTACGAGGCACGTGGATGCCAGATCAGTGCCGATGAGATTTTTGTCTCAGACGGAGCCAAAAGTGATTCCGGAAACATCCAGGAGATTTTTGGCACAGATAACAAGGTAGCTGTCTGCGACCCTGTTTATCCTGTGTATGTAGATACAAATGTTATGGCTGGACGTACCGGCGATTATAACAAAAAGAACGAGAACTTTGACGGTGTGATCTATATGCCGTGTCTGGAAGACAATGGTTTTCTTCCGGAACTTCCGGTAGAAACTCCGGATCTGATCTATCTCTGTTTCCCGAATAACCCAAGTGGCGCTGCGATCACAAAGGATAAACTTCAGGAGTGGGTAGATTACGCAAATAAGAATGGCGCCGTGATCATCTACGATGCTGCTTATGAGGCTTATATCACAGAGGAAGATGTGCCGCACAGCATTTATGAATGTGAGGGTGCACGTACCTGTGCGATCGAGCTTCGAAGCTTTTCAAAGAATGCCGGATTCACTGGTGTACGTCTTGGCTTTACGGTTGTTCCGAAGGATCTTGTCCGTGAAGGTGTTGCACTTCATGACCTCTGGGCAAGACGTCATGGAACCAAGTTCAATGGTGCCCCATATATCGTACAGCGTGCTGGTGAGGCTGTTTATTCTCCGGAAGGAAAGGCACAGCTGAAGGAACAGGTTGCATACTATATGAGAAATGCACATACCATCTATAACGGACTGAAAGAGGCTGGATATTCTGTATCCGGCGGTGTGAATGCTCCGTATATCTGGCTCAAAACACCGAACAATATGAATTCTTGGGATTTCTTTGACTATCTTCTGGAAAATGCACATGTTGTGGGAACTCCAGGTTCAGGCTTTGGTGCACATGGCGAGGGATTTTTCCGTCTGACTGCGTTTGGTACGTATGAAAATACACTGGAAGCTCTGCGCAGAATCAAAGCATTATAAAACTGCATAAAAAAGAACCGGTACAGGTGTAAAAGAGGTGGTTTTTGACAAACTGCCTCTTTTTCGTTGCTATCGCCCGAAATATACCGTATAATTTACCATAAACACTAAGACAAACTGCCGGTTCTGATTAAGTGAGAAAACTGCCGGCCAAAGGAGTTTAAATATGTATATGGAAACAACTGAAAAATTACTTGATTTTATAAAGAAAAGTCCAACTGCATTCCATGCGGTGGAAGAAATGTCCAAAAGACTGACAGACAATGGATTTGAAGTGCTTTCTGAGAAAGAACACTGGAAACTGGTTCCGGGCGGAAAATATCTGGTGACCAGAAATCATTCTGCGCTGATCGCATTCTGTATACCGAAGGAAGATACAAGAGTATTTCACATTATGGCAAGCCACAGCGATTCTCCTTCATTCAAGATTAAGGAGAATCCGGAGATCAAAGTAAATAACAGTTACGTGAAGCTGAATGTGGAAAAATACGGCGGTATGCTTATGGCACCGTGGTTTGACAGACCGCTTTCGGTTGCAGGAAGAGTGATCGTCAGAGGACAGGACGGACTGGAAGAAAAACTGGTCAATGTTGACCGTGACCTTGTAATGATTCCGAATCTGGCAATTCATATGAATCGTGATGCAAACAGTGGTCTTGCATACAATCCGCAGAAAGATCTTCTTCCATTATTTGCTGCTGAAAATATTGACAGAACGGTTCTGGAAGTGATCGCAGAAGAAGCCGGACTCAAAAAAGAAGATATTATCAGTCACGATCTCTTCCTGTATAATCGCGTACCTGGAACGGTATGGGGAGCAGATAAGGAATTTGTTTCTTCAGAACGTCTGGACGATCTGCAGTGTGCGTTTGCGTCTATGCAGGGAATTCTCCGCGGCAGATCAGAAAAATCAATTACAGTGCATTGTGTGATGGATAACGAAGAGGTTGGAAGTGAGACAAAACAGGGTGCTGCATCTACATTCCTGAAAGACACTCTTCTCAGAATTAATATGGGTCTTGGAAGAACCTATGAGGAATACCTGATGACACTGGCAGGCAGCTTTATGCTTTCTGCTGATAATGCGCATGCATTACATCCAAACTATACGGACAAGACAGATCCGACCAATCTTCCGGTAATTAATAAGGGAATTGTTATTAAGTATAATGCGAATCAGAAGTATTGTACGGATGCAGTATCTGCAGCAGAATTTAAGGATCTTTGTGACAGGGTGAAGGTTCCATATCAGACCTTTGTCAACCGCTCAGATATCGCAGGAGGTTCTACATTAGGAAATATTTCCAATACGCAGGTGGCACTGAACGCAGTCGATATCGGACTTCCGCAGCTGGCAATGCATTCCCCGTATGAGACAGCAGGTATAAAAGATACGGAATATCTTGTAAGAGTGGCAGAAGAATTTTTTGCATAAAAACAGTTTTATAGAGAAGGACAGAATAATGAGTGATAAAAAAGCAGTTTTTTTTGATGCTGACGGAACAATCTGTGATATTGAAAAAGGAGTACCGGACAGTGCAATAGAATCGATTAAGGAACTGATCGCGAATGGTCATCAGGCATGGCTCTGTACAGGAAGAAGCCGTGCATTTGTACCGTGGTACCTGGAACAGATTCCGTTTACCGGAATGATCAGTGCCTGTGGTGCGACCATTGAGAAAGACGGGAAAAGACTTTATAACAATGAGATGACTCCGGAAGTGGCGGAATATTCGGTAAAGGTACTTCGTAAGTATGGACTGGTTCCGGTAATGGAAGGTGCCGACTACATGTACTATGATAAGGATGAATATAACACAGATGTAAACTGGTATACGGACCTGATCACGGAGGCTCTTGGCGCAAAGTGGAGACCGATCAAAGGAAATGAGAAGTGTATGCACATCAATAAGATCAGTGCCAAAATGAAGGACGGATGTGATGCGGATCAGGCGTGTCGTGAACTGTCGGAGTATTATGATGTGATTCGCCATGAAGATAATTCATTTGTGGGAACAACGATTGAATTTGTGCCTAAGGGATGCAATAAGGCTGTCGGAATAGCAGCAGTGTGCCGGAGCTTTGGAATCGAATGGGAAGATACCGTGGTGTTCGGAGACAGTAATAATGATCTGTCCATGTTTGAATATGCTGCCACAAAGGTAGCTATGGGAAATGGTTCACCAAAGATCCGTGAACTGGCAGATTATGTCACGACAGATATGTTCCATTACGGTATTCGCAATGGACTGACCAAACTGGAACTTATTTAACACAGTGAATTAAAGGGAAAAGAGAGAAGCTATGAAATACGGAAAAATAAGAATAGAAGACGGCAATTTTATTTTCTCCAAACATATGATGATGAACTATCTTCCCTGCAAAGATATCCTCTGGGCCTATAAACGAAAAGAAGGTGTGGAAGGTGGTGTACAGAAGCAGTACAGTACCAGCTCACTGGTGATCATTACGCGCAGAAGGAAGAAATATCAGTTCGAGATGACAGACAGAGAAATTCAGAACTGCATTCAACTTTTAAAGGCGCTGAATCCGGAAATTGTAACCGGTTTCCCGCAGGGAAGCAGGATTCCGCTTCAGAGCCTTCCAAATACAAGAGATCTCGGGGCTATTCAGACAGAGGATGGCAGACATATTCTGCCAAAGCGTCTTCTCAGAAGTGGAAGTCTGTATCATATCTCCATCACAGATCAGGATACGCTGCTGAACGAATATCATCTTTCGACAGTGATCGACTTCCGGACACGAATGGAGTGCCTGGAAAGACCGGATACCATTATAGAGGGCGTTCAGTATCACGATATGCCGATCGTGGATGAAGAAATTCTGGGTATTACCAGGTCCGGTACACCGACAGAGCTTCTGAAAGCCTTCAGGGAGGCACCGGAAGATTTTATGCTGAAGCAGTATGAATCACTGGTGCATGATGATTACAGTGTAAAACAATATGCACGTTTTCTGGATGTTCTTCTTCATCAGGAAGAGGGAGCTGTACTCTGGCACTGTAATGTCGGAAAAGACCGCACCAGTGTAGGAACGGCACTTCTGCTCTGTGCACTCGGGGTATCCAGAAAGACGATATATGAAGATTTTATGAAAACAAATATGTATCTGGATAAAGAAAGAGAATACATGATCCGCTTTCTGGAGACAAAAATGATAGTAGATAATCCGGTCATGGATAAGATCAGTCTTTTTTACAGGGTCAAAGAAGAATATCTGGATGTTGTATTTGAAACAATTGAACGGGATTATGGTTCTTTGGACCGGTTCATGAAAAAAGCACTGTATATGAATCCAAAAAACATTGAACTTCTGCGAAAAAAATATCTTGTATAAAAAAGTATACGATGTCAAAAAAAAGCCATGTATACAAAATTTTTCGTTGACAAACGGTTTAATGTTGCTATAATAAAGAACATGTAAACGATTTTACGATGGAATTGTTTAAAAGATTAAAGTGTTGAAAGCGGGTGCGTTATGCAGAAAAGAATTTTGTCCCTGTTAGTAGATAACACTGCAGGTGTACTCAGCCGTATTTCCGGTCTGTTCAGCCGCAGAGGTTATAATATTGACAGTCTGACAGTCGGTGTGACTGCGGATGAACGTTATTCCAGAATGACGGTTGTATGCAGTGGAGATACGATGATCCTGGAGCAGATCACCAAACAGCTTGCAAAACTGGTTGATGTAAGAGACATCAAGGTTCTTGAACCGGACAACAGTGTAAGCAGAGAACTGGTTCTTGTCAAAGTTGCAGCAAGACCTGATCAGCGAGAGGGAATCATTTCTATCGCAAATATTTTCCGTGCCAATGTGATTGATGTTGGCAGATCTTCACTGGTCATTGAGATGACCGGCAGTAAGAGTAAGCTTGGTGCTTTTATTGATCTGCTTGGTGAATATGAGATACTTGAGCTTGCAAGAACTGGTATTACCGGACTTTCCCGAGGTGCCAGCGATGTGAAATTCCTGTAGGATACAGGCGGTTTACATATTATTCATTCGTTTGCTAAGGGGTATGACCCTTTAACGATAAATAAAATATTATTTTATAAATAGCTTAGGAGGAAACAAAGATGGCAAACAGGATTTTTTACCAGGAAGACTGCAATTTAGGATTATTGGATGGTAAAACAATTGCAATTATCGGCTATGGCAGTCAGGGACATGCACATGCACTTAACTTAAAAGAATCAGGCTGCAATGTCATTGTTGGTCTGTATGAAGGCAGCAAGTCCTGGAAGAAAGCTGAAGAGCAGGGCTTTAAAGTATATACAGCAGCAGAAGCAGCAAAACAGGCTGATATCATCATGATTCTGATCAACGATGAAAAACAGGCCAAACTTTACAAAGATGACATCGAGCCAAACCTTGAAGAAGGCAACATGCTGATGTTTGCTCATGGTTTCAACATTCATTTCGGATGCATCGTTCCGCCAAAGAACGTAGATGTTACTATGATCGCACCAAAAGCACCAGGACATACAGTAAGAAGCGAATATCAGGCTGGAAAAGGAACTCCTTGTCTGGTAGCTGTTGAGCAGGATTACACAGGTAAAGCACTTGATAAAGCACTTGCTTATGGTCTTGCAATCGGCGGTGCAAGAGCTGGTCTTCTTGAAACAACATTCCGTACAGAAACAGAAACAGACCTCTTTGGTGAGCAGGCAGTTCTCTGTGGTGGTGTTGTTGCACTTATGCAGGCTGGTTTCGAAACACTTTGCGAAGCTGGTTATGACCCGAGAAATGCATACTTCGAATGTATCCATGAGATGAAACTGATCGTAGACCTGATCTATCAGTCAGGATTCGCAGGAATGAGATATTCCATCTCCAACACTGCTGAATATGGCGATTACATCACAGGACCGAAGATTGTTACAGAAGATACAAAGAAAGCTATGAAACAGATCCTTACAGACATCCAGGATGGTACTTTTGCAAAAGACTTCCTGCTTGATATGTCTGATGCTGGAAAACAGGTTCACTTCAAAGCTATGAGAAAACTTGCTTCTGAACATCCGTCAGAAAAAGTTGGTGAAGAAATCCGTAAACTGTACAGCTGGAACGGCGAAGACAAACTCATCAACAACTAAAAACCGAATACCCAAACCTGAACTGTTGAGTTTAAGGTTTTTGTATAAGCAGAGTTATAAACGGCATGCCCGAGTTTTCGGACATGTCGTTTTTTCGTGTAAACACCTGTCAGAAGGTGACGAACGAAATTCATTGACATTTGTTAAGGTAACGCATAAGATAAAGGCATCTTAAGACATTTTTTCTATCAATTCATGCAGATCTGCAAAAAATCCAATTTATTTACAAACCGATACAAAACGAAAGGAGTTATATGAGTACGGCAGAAAAGGCCGGAAGATTTTTTCTGACCCTGGCAGGGATCGTATGTGTTTCTTTTTTACTTTTGCCATATATTGGGATTCATGTGGACACGGTCATGTCCGGATCCATGGAGCCTGCATTAAAAACAGGAGGGATTGTTTTTACAGATACAAAGAAACGAATCCCGGAAGCAGGCGATATTATTACATATGTGGCAGGGGCAAACAGAGTATCTCATCGAGTGATCCGAAAAGAAGCGCAGGGTTATGTGACAAAAGGAGACGCAAATAACAGGGAAGATGCAGCAGCTGTACAAGAGGAACAGATTGTTGGAACAGTGATCTTTTTTATTCCTTATCTTGGATATACAGCTGCATTTATCAGGCAGAAGACGGTCGCGGCAGTGCTTTCTGTTATGGTTCTGCAGGAAATGCTCTTCCTGGTCATGCAATGGAAAGGAGAACGCTGGCGGAAAAAGCGTAAAGGGATTTATGAAAAATAATATAAAAAAGGTACTGGTTGCGGCTGGAATACTGGGATTGGCTTCTGTAGGAAGTGTATCTGCATATCTGACGGACTTTGATAAGGTTTCCAATCAGTTTACAGTAGGAAAAGTTGACGTGGAACTGAAAGAAGAAAACTGGAATCCGGAAGATCAGAAGAAAATTGAACCCGGCAAGTTGATCCATAAAGATCCGAAGATCAGTAATACAGGAATGAATGATGCATTTGTTTACCTGGAAGTTTCCATACCGATCGCAGAAGTAACAGCAGCGGCAGATAATGGAAACAGGCTTGAAAAAAAAGAGCAGGAGCTTTTTTTATTTGAAACGCAAAATAACTGGACGAAGCTCAGCTCACAAAGAGTCGAAAATGCGCAGGTATATGTATATGCGTATGATAAGGTGCTGAAGCCTCAGGAAACAACAGAGCCTTTATTTGAATTCATAAAATTTCTGAATGTGATAGAGGGACAACTGGATGGTCAGCAGCTGGAGGTGCCGGTCAGGGCATATGCGATCCAGACATCTTATACAGGCGGAGAGGCAGACACTATTCCGGAGCAGGCGAGAAATGCTTACCAGAAATATGTGGAACAGAACCGAAAGCAGCCGGGAGCGGTTACAAAAGAATAATCTGAAAGCGGGGGAATGCATATGACAGGCAAAAAAAGAATGTTTGTCGGACTGGGTATCCTGTTGGGAATGCTGACAGGAACCCAGGGAACTGCAGCCTACCAGTCAGCGTTTGACGGAACTGTAAACACAGTGATACCCGGGAATGTCAGATCGGAGATAGGGGAAGAGTTTCCCCCTCCTCCGACAATAACACCTGATAAAGATACAGAGATAGACAAGAAAATATGGGTGTCAAACAGTCCTTCAGGACAGGTGGGAAATAATGCAGACTGTTATATAAGAGTTTCCGTAGGATACTCAAACAGTGAGATCGGAAAAGCAGTTTCCATGAAGAATCAGGACAGCACCAACTGGATATATCATGACGATGGATTTTTTTATTATAAAAACACGGTTCGCGAAGGAGAAGCAACGCTGCCGTTGTGTACAGGATTTATGATCGATCATACAAAAGTCGAAAAAAGTTACTGGAAATATCTGGAGGATTTTCAGATACAGATTTATGAAGAGTCTGTAGAAGCCGGAGCATTTAAGGATTACCAGGAAGCCTGGCAGTATTATACGTATGGCAGGTAAGGAGGCTGTGGATGGAGAAGAAAGTAAAAATCATAGCCGGCCTGTTTCTTGCAGTTATCCTGTCAGCGGCAGGAGCCTATGCGGCTTTTTCTGACAGCCTGAATATAGTTAATCATATTTCGGTGGGTGATATCAGTATTTCTGTTTCAGAATATGCAAGGAAGGGAAATGGTGAGATAAAATACAAAGCTCCTGATGAGGTTCTGCCGGGACAGACAATATCGAAGATCCCAAGGATCAAAAATATGGCGCTTCCGTGCTGGATCAGGGCGAAAATTGTGTTTGGCGGAGAAAATGCAGAATGCAAAGGTCTCAGCGAAGAAAATGTTCACGATATTCCGACAGACTGGGTCAGACGTGGAGAATATTATTATTACACGAAGATCCTGCGTAAACAGGAAACAACAGATCTGTTTCAGCAAATATCCATTCCGGAAAACTGGACAGAAGAACATGCATTGCAGAACTTAACAGTGGATATACAGGTGGATGCAATTCAGGCGGCGAATTTCAGACCGGATTTTGATGCAATGTCACCGTGGGGAAATCAGATGATCCAGCAATGCATTCATGAGCAGGATGGAACGCTTACCTGTAAAAAAGGAGCAGCAAAACTTTCCGTAGAATTCAGTGGAAAAGCACATAAACTGATCGCTGTACCGGATGACTTTTTTGCGAATCTGGAAACTGCAATGCCAGGGGATATACTTACAGATTCAGTTGAAATATCGAACACAACAAAACAGGAGGTGGAGATTTATTTCCGGACAAGCACAGAAGGCAGAACAGAAGCGCAGATACAAATGCTGAAAGAAATTCCTTTCCAGATCAAGCAGAACAGGAAGGTTTTGTATAAAGGAACTCTGGATTCTGAGAAGCTTACCAGAATGCAGTCGCTTGGAAGTTTTGTGGCAGGACAAAAGGACAGACTGGAATTTCAGCTGAAGATTCCTGAAGACTGGGATAATGCCTATGCGCTCAGAAAGACGGATGTCACCTGGATATTTGCAGTGAACGAGGAAAAACCATCAGGCCAGGAGCCTGGTGAAGAAACAGGATCAGACAGAAAAAAAGAATCTCCTGCGAAGAAAAAAGACTTTGAGAGTAAACGAAGGAAAGCGATAAAAACAGGAGATGTGTCTGAAATTCTGCCGGCAGTTATCCTGCTTTTGGGAGCCGCTTCCGCAGTCCTGCTCATCCGAAGATTTAAGGGAGGAAAAGAAACATGAGAAAAAAATTTACAGGAATCCTGGTGAGTTCTGTGCTGACGATGTCTGTGCTGTTTGCAGGAGTGCAGGCATCAACTGAGAATGGGCCGTCCGGAGAAACGGAAGTGTCTGTGCTGGAAGAGAATGATGACAGAATTGAAAATACTGAAAATGAGACGGATACGGAAGCTGAGGATGAAAATGAAGAAGTGGATCTGACAGAAAATGAAGTGGAAACAGAAGAGCCGGATAAAGAACAAACGGATAAAGAACAAGCAGATAAAATCGAGGAAGACTTTTTTGAAGAACCGGAAGAAGAAACAGATGTTGTCCAGGAAGATGAAGAACAGGAGGTTGTTCTGGAGCCGGGAGAAGACGAAGAAGTATTTTCGGATGATGCGGGAGATGAGAAGGTCAGTCGTGCCGGCAGCAATATAGTGGTTCTGCGAGTGGATGCAACGTACAGAATGAGAGAAGAATATGCGTTCACCTATGCTTTTCGGAAGGGAGTGACAGAGCTTTCCTATATCAGCCGACATAATAAGGATCTGAATGGAAAACTGCATAACTGGTTTGGTGATGAAAAAGGTTATACAGAAGCGTACTGTGAGACGTTTTATGGCTGCAAGATAGATGATGATACATATACGGATCCGATTACTGCGATTTACAGTAATGTGGGAGAGTATCAGGGAAAGATCGTGGATCTGCGAGTGACTGTACCGAGCTGGGGACCTGTAAATAAAAATCATGTCGGAAAAGATGGTAAAAAAATAATCCCTTGCGTGACATTTTATAAAAACAGAATTGCTTTTAATACGATTGCTGTCGGGGTAGTGAAATTTAAGTTTGAATTTCTGGAACACGGCACAGAGAAGAAGATTTTTCCCAAAGGACACACGACAGCAGCAGATCTTGACGGTGGACAGGGAATTCGGATTTATGATTCCTGGGGTGTGGATCGTATTTATCTCAGAAAGGGCTACAGTTACCTGAAGGTAAAAAGTGGAAGTAATTATCAGGAGATAAAAAGTGAGGAAAAGAGTGAAAGTCTGAATAATAATGATGTGAGAGGCTGGTGCCATCTGGATTTCAATGGATCCTTTACATTAAACTGGCTGTCGCAGGAAACATGGAAAACCGGGACCGGCCTGCAGAATGCTTTTTATGTTTCAACGGGACAGACGGTTGGTACCTATGAGCCGAATCCGGCACCTGAAAAAAGAGTCGGAGATGAAGGCAGTTCCTATGCCTCAATGTCCAGACATGAGTTCACCAGAACAGATCCGCCATATGAAATTACAGAAGGGAAAAAATTTGACTATGTGATCAGCCAGCGGGTATTACCGGGAACGTATTCCTCATTTGAAGTAAGTGATACGCTGGATTCATGCCTTGACTATCTGGGCGCAAAGGTTACGACATCACTGGGAAATGATGTTACGGACAAATTTCAGATAAAAAATAATGCGGGCAAAATTGTATTCGCCGCAAATTCCGGATTTTTGAAAACAGATGAGTCTTACAATAATGTGACTTATTATTTTCGAATAAAAGTGAAGGCGAAAAGCAACAGAGAGATTGAAGCACATGATCATTATCAGAAATCAAAAGAATTCTATTCCATAAAAAATACAGCATCGCGGACAATCGTATCGGATAAGATGAACGATACACAGAAAACAAATGAAGCATGGGTCAAAGGGAACACAGACCTGGCTGTCGGAGAGATTATTGTGACCAAAAAGATAAAGGAAGCAGATATCACATGGGCACATGGGAATCCGGTATTTCGGTTTCAGGTCAGGGGTACAGATAACAGAGGAATTCCACATTTATATGAAAACTATGTGGAATTTGAGCCGCATACGTATCAGGTGAATGGCGAGGATGCAGTGATGAGCTGCATGTTTAAAGGAATTCCGGAAGGTCGTTATACGGTAAGTGAATTGCCGACACTCCGTTATCAGTTTGAATCGGTTTCGGCTGAGACCGCGAATGTGTCGATTGCAGAAAAAACAGGAATCGTGTCGATCAGTGCCGGAAACAGCAGCGCGTCCGTGACCTTTAAAAATAAAAAGACAAGATATGACAGGTACAGTCATACGAACGTGATCAGAAACGTGATTCCGGTTTCAGGAAAATAAAACAGTTGCAAAACAAAAAGATGCTTGCTATAATATCTCTCACCGGGGTATGGCGTAGCTTGGTAGCGCGCACGGCTGGGGGCCGTGAGGTCGCAGGTTCAAATCCTGTTGCCCCGATTGAGAGCAGTAAAACACTTTAATACGCTAACACGTAAATTTACTCTTGACAATGAAGGGATGCCGTGTTAGTCTTTATTCATCAGCATATATGGTAAATGCATTGATAAGGAATAGTACATGAGGCCTGGAGCACAGAGAACTGTCGGTTGGTGCGAGGCAGCGGAAGGAAATCATGGAACTCGCCTTTGAGCATCTGTCCGAACTTCTGAATATACAGGAAAGTAGGCACAGACGGTATCCACCGTTATATGGAGAGGATATAAGAGTTTTCCGAATAGAGCAGAAGATTCCGTATCCCATGAGTGTATGAACCGTTCATAAATAAGAGTGGTACCGCGAAAAACAGATGTCTTTCGTCTCTTACAGTAGCCTGTAGAGATGGAAGATTTTTTTTGTAACAGGAAATTACTCCGTAATCTTTCTATTACACAAAAACGCTCCGCGAGGATGCGTTGTAATAAAAATCTACATGACAGAAACGAGGAGAAAAGAACATGAAAAACGTAACAAAATACCAGAAACAGTATTATATGCCACCGATGAAATGTATGAAATGGACTGAAAAAGAATATGTAGACAAAGCACCGATCTGGTGCAGTGTAGACCTTCGTGATGGAAATCAGGCTCTGGTCATACCGATGAGTCTGGAACAGAAAATTGAGTTCTTTAAGCTTCTTGTAAAAATCGGATTTAAAGAAATTGAAGTTGGATTTCCGGCTGCTTCTGAAACAGAATATACTTTTGTGCGTACACTGATCGAACAGAATCTGATTCCGGATGATGTAACGATTCAGGTTCTGACACAGGCCAGAGAGCACATTATCCGTAAGACCTTTGAGGCTGTCAAAGGTGCTCCGAAAGCAATTGTTCATGTGTATAATTCAACTTCAGTTGCACAGCGTGAACAGGTATTCAGAAAATCAAAAGAAGAGATCCTGAAAATTGCAGTAGAAGGTGCGAAGCTTTTGAAACAGCTGGCAGATGAAACGGATGGTAATTTCCAGTTTGAATACAGCCCGGAGAGCTTTACAGGAACTGAGCCGGAATATGCACTGGAAGTATGTAATGCAGTTCTGGATGTATGGCAGCCAACACCGGAAAACAAGGCAATTATCAATCTGCCGGTAACAGTTGAATTATCTATGCCGCATGTATATGCCAGCCAGATTGAATATATGAGTGAAAATATGAAATATCGTGAAAACGTGATTCTTTCTCAGCATCCGCATAATGACCGTGGCTGTGGTGTGGCAGATTCTGAACTGGGACTGCTTGCAGGCGCAGACAGGGTAGAAGGAACTCTGTTTGGAAATGGAGAACGTACAGGAAATGTTGACATCGTTACACTTGCAATGAATATGTTTGCACAGGGCGTTGATCCGGAACTTGATTTCTCCGATATGCCACATATCTGTGAAGTATATGAAGAGTGTACAGGCATGAAGGTTGATGAAAGAAGTCCATACAGTGGAGCACTGGTATTCGCAGCATTCTCCGGTTCACATCAGGATGCGATTGCCAAGGGTATGCACTGGAGAGAAGAGAAGGACCCGAACCGTTGGACAGTTCCGTATCTTCCGATCGATCCGACAGATGTCGGAAGAAATTATGATGCAGATGTTATTCGTATCAACAGCCAGTCCGGTAAAGGTGGAGTCGGATACATTCTGGAAACAAAATATGGCCTGAATCTGCCGGCAAAAATGCGTGAGGCAATGGGATATGCAGCAAAGGCTGTTTCTGATCACAGTCATAAGGAACTTCATCCGGATGAAATCTTCAATCTGTTCAAATCTACATTTGAAAATGTTGTTGTTCCATATAGTATCAATGAAGTTCATTTCCAGCAGACAGACGGTGGTATTACTACACAGGTAACTTCTTCCTTTAATGGTAAGACGATTACGACAGAAGCAACTGGAAACGGACGTCTGGATGCGGTAAGCAACGCACTGAAGAAAGCATATGGACTTGATTTTACACTGGTAACTTATCAGGAGCATGCGCTTGAAAAGAGTTCAAGCTCCAAAGCGATTGCATATGTCGGCATTCAGAAGCCGGATGGTATGCTTTCCTGGGGAGCAGGTGTAAATCCTGATATTATCCGTGCGTCTATTGATGCGTTGGTAACTGCAATCAACAATCAATAGGTATCATAGTCGGAGGCTTTTAACCCCGACATCATATTAAAAATAAACATAAAGACAGCTCTTCCTTTTTAACAGTTAATAGTAAAAAAGTATTAACAGGGAAGGGCTGTTTTTATGCATGTTTCACAGAAAAAATTGTTGCTATGGAAAAAATAAAAAGATTCTGTTAAAATTAGTTAACGTATGCCTATATAGTTAAATTTGGATGACAGAAAGGAATCGGTACACAGATGCTAAAGATTAAAAGCTATGTGAAAGTAAAAAGTATTGCGGAAGCGTATGAACTGAACCAGAAAAAGACTGCCCTTGTTCTTGGTGGTATGGTCTGGCTGAAGATGGGAAACCGCAATATTTCTACGGCCATTGACCTTTCCGGCCTGGGGCTGGATACGGTGCAGGAAACAGATGAGGAATTTGTGATTGGCTGTATGACATCGTTGAGAGAGCTTGAAATAAATGAGAGTTTGAATGAATATACACATGGAGCAGTCAGAGAGAGCCTTCGTCACATAGTAGGAGTGCAGTTCCGTAACTGCGCGACGGTAGGTGGAAGTATATGGGGACGATATGGATTTTCTGATGTACTGACAATGTTTCTTGCCATGGATACATGGGTTGAACTGTACGATGCGGGACGCATTCCGCTGACAGAATTTGTGAATCGCAAAAAAGATAATGACATTCTTGTAAATATTATCGTGAAAAAGCAACCGTTATCTGTCTGTTATGTAAGTCAGCGAAACAGCAAAACGGATTTTCCGGTTTTGACATGTGCTGCAGCTTTGATCGGAGAAGAAGCAAGAACAGTGATCGGTGCAAGACCGGGACGTGCGGTTGTGGTTTCTGATGAACAGCAGCTTCTTAAAAATTTTAAAGATATGACTGACGGACAGCGTGAGGAAGCTATTCAGAAATTTGCAGAATATGCTGCAGAACAGGTGAAGACGGACAGCAATATGAGAGCATCAGCAGAGTACAGAACGCTCCTGGTTAAAGTCCTGACACGAAGAACATGGGAAGCAGTAGGAGGAATGAAGAATGAAAATTAGTTTCTGGCTGAATGGAGTTAATTGTCAGGAAGAAATCGAACCGGGGATGCTTCTGATCGATTTCCTGAGAGATAAAGGATGCTACAGTGTGAAAAGAGGATGCGAAACAGCGAACTGTGGGCTTTGTACAGTTCTGGTAGATGACCGTCCGATTCTGTCATGTTCCACACTTGCTGTCCGTGTTGACGGAAAAAAAGTAGTGACAATGGAAGGAATGCAGAAGGAAGCAGAGGAGTTTGGAGCTTTCCTTGCAGATGAAGGCGCAGAACAGTGCGGATTCTGTAATCCTGGTTTTATCATGAATGTATTTGCAATGCTCCGTGAGATCAAAGAGCCGACAGAAGAACAGATCAAAGAATATCTTGCAGGAAATCTGTGCAGATGTTCAGGATTTGTCTCACAGACAGCAAGTATTCTGAAGTTTTTAAAATATAAAAAAGCACAGGAGGAAGCATAGGGATGAAATATGTAAATCAACCTGTACGAAAAACAGATGCAATGGCACTGGTAACAGGAAAACCTGTTTATACAGATGATCTGGCACCGAAGGACTGTCTGATCGTTAAAGTGCTGAGAAGTCCGCATGCAAATGCATGGGTAGAAGAAATCAAGACTGAAAATGCCGAAAAAGTTGCCGGTATTGCATGTGTTCTTACCTATAAAGATGTACCGCAGAAACGTTTTACTCTGGCTGGACAGACTGCACCGGAAATGAGTCCGGACGATCGTCTGATCCTGGATCAGCATGTTCGATTTGTTGGTGATGCAGTTGCAATCGTAGCAGGCGAAACAGAGGATGCGGTAGACAAAGCGTTAAAGAGAATAAAAGTGAAGTACCGTGTGGAAGAAGCGGTGCTGGATATTCATAAAGCAAAGGACAATCCGATCCTTGTACATCCGGAAGATAACTGGAAACTGAAGATTCCGCTTGGTGGAGATAATAAGAGAAATCTGTGCGCATCAGCCATGGAAGAAGAGGGCGATGTAGAGAAAGTACTCAGTGAGTGCAAATACACAGTAGAACATACGTATCATACAAGAGCCAATCAGCAGACCATGATGGAGACATTCCGTACAGCCTGTTATATGGATCATGTTGGAAGACTGATCGTTCTGTCTTCTACACAGATTCCGTTCCATATCCGCAGAATCGTCGGAAGAGCCCTGGATATTCCGGCTTCTAAAGTACGTGTGATCAAACCGAGAATTGGTGGTGGCTTTGGTGCAAAGCAGTCATCTGTAAGTGAAATATATCCGGCAATTGTTACCTGGAAGACCGGACGTCCATCCAAAATGATCTATTCCAGATATGAATCCATGATCTGTTCTACTCCACGTCATGAGATGGAGATCACAGTACGTGCAGGAGCAGATGAAAATGGAATCATCAAGGCAATTGATGTTTATACACTGTCCAATACAGGGGCTTATGGCGAACACAGTTCTACAACAGTAGGACTGAGCGGACATAAATCCATTGCGCTTTACAGACATACAGAAGCATATCGTTTTGCTTTTGATGTAGTTTATACCAATGTACAGACAGCCGGAGCATATCGTGGATATGGTGCTACCCAGGGTATTTTTGCGGTAGAATCTGCAATAAACGAGCTGGCGCACAAAATGGGAATGGATCCGGTAAAGGTCAAAGAACTGAATATGCCGGTTGAGGGCGGTCCGCTTCCTGGTTATCATGATGTTCCTTATGCACAGAGCTGTACAATGGATAAGTGTATGGCGAGAGCGAAAGAAATGATGAACTGGGATTCCAAATATCCATTCCGTGATATGGGTAATGGCAAAGTACGTGGAGTCGGAGTTGCAATGGCTATGCAGGGATCTTCTATTGCAGGCGTTGATGTTGGTGGTGCAGATATCAAGCTTAACGAAGATGGATCTTATACTCTGGCACTTGGCTGTGCTGATATGGGAACCGGCTGCGATACGATTCTTGCACAGATGGCAGCAGACTGTCTGGAAACTCGAATGGAAAATATCGTTGTGTTCAGCGTAGATACAGATATTTCTCCATATGACTCAGGATCTTATGCTTCAGCGACTACCTATACAACAGGAATGGCAGTTATGAAGGCCTGTGAAGAATTAAGAAAGAAAATCTGTGAAGTAGGTGCAGAGATGCTGGAAACAGATGTGGATAAAGTTGCATTTGACGGATCCAGCGTATATGTTGAAGGTGAGGATGAAGAGAAAAAAGTTTCTCTGGAGCAGGTAGCACTGAAGAGTACGTTCTTTAATAATATTGAACTGCAGGTTACCAAATCTCATTCTTCCCCGTTGTCACCTCCGCCGTTTATGGTAGGTATGGCAGAGGTTGAAGTAGATACCGAGACAGGAAATGTGGATCTGCTGGATTATGTGGCAGTTGTTGACTGTGGTACACCGATCAATCCGAATCTTGCACGTGTGCAGACAGAAGGTGGTATTGCGCAGGGAATCGGAATGGCTCTTTTTGAAGATGTCCAGTATACAGATAAAGGAAAGATTCGAAACAATTCTTTTATGCAGTATAAGATTCCGACAAGAATGGATGTTGGAAATATTCGGGTCGATTTTGAGTGCAGTTACGAACAGACTGGTCCATTTGGTGCAAAATCAATTGGTGAGCTTGTAATTGATACACCATGTCCGGCTATTGCCGAGGCAGTTTATAATGCAACCGGAGTACGGGTACGTGAACTTCCGATCACCCCGGAAAAAATTGCAATGGGAATTCTGAATAAGAAAGGAACAGACAAGAATTCATGACGAATATGATAATGGGCTCTTTTCTGGCAGTGGGATATCTTGTTGTATTCTGGCTTTTCGGGGCACTGATCCCCCGGAAATTTCAGTCAGGCAGATTTTCAATCATGTGTATCAGTGGTTTCCTGCTTTATTATACCCTGTTTGAAATTGTGGCATTTCCTATGAAATATCGGTGCTGTTCCCTGAAACAGCTGACGATTATATGGGGAAGTCTGCTGATCGTTCTCTTTTTCTGGATCTTCTGGAAAAAGAGAACACTTCTGGCAGACAGTATCAGAGGAATTCCAGGAAACAGACAGAAAAACATATCCTTAATAGTGTTGGTGCTTGTGGCAGTGGCACTTGCTGTATTTCTTGGGCTGAATACAAATACACTGTCAAATTATGATTCCAATAACTATATCGGACTTCCTGTAGCTTCTGTTTATTCAAATACGTTGGAAAGAGTTGCACCTTATACAGGGAAACTTCTGAAGTCTCCAAATTCGTTTTATATTATGAATACAGATACACTGCAGAGTGCAATCGTTTATCAGGTGCTGAATATTCATCCGCTTATGGAACGTAAGTGGAGCTTTACAATTGTGATGGTGCTTCTTTTTGAGATGGGATTGTATCAGTGTGCAGAAAAGTTTTTTTCTGAAGAAAAAGAAGCAGAAAAAACAGTGTTTGTCATACTGGCAGATATGGTTCTTCTGTTTTCCTACAGTCTCGGAGGTGTTTCACAGTATTTTGCATACCGAACATATGAGGGAAAAGCTGTCATTGCATATTTTTATATGACGGTGATTTTTGGGTGCTGTCTGGCAATTTACCGCAAAGAAAAAAGCCTGTGGCCGTGGTGCGGACTGTTTCTGTGCGGAACCGGTGGCATCGCTTTCAGTAATTCCGCATTGTTTATAGTACCATGTATGACAGGACTTACATTATTTCCATATATTTTGTGTGAGAGCATACGCAGAAAACAGTGGCATCTGCTGAAACGCTATATAATCGTGCAGCTGCCGTCGGCGTTCTGGATGCTGATAAGTTATCTGGTGTAGAAGGAGGAAAGACTATTGGAAAATTTAAATGAAACAATTCAGTTTCTGAAGCAGTCTCTCCAGACTTATACAGGAAGTAACCCGATATGGCTTTTGTATCCGGTGGCACTGGTGCTGATCTGGTTTCTGGGAAAGAAAGAGGATCGCCGGTTGTTTGTCGGAACACTTGTGACAGAATGTCTTACAATTTTTAATCCGTATGCAGTCAGGGTTCTTGTGGATGTATTTGGATTTGGAAATCGATTTGTCCGATTTTTGTGGATAATCGTCTTTTTTATTACAATAGGGTATGCTCTGACGCTGGTTATATTTGCATCCAAAAAAATATGGGTAAGATTTCTGGCAGGCGGAGTCAGTATTGCACTGATCGCTGCTTTGGGAATTCCGGTATTCAAGGGTACGGATTCCTTTCCTTATCAGAAGGCAGAAAATGCGTATTTTATTGATCAGGAAATAATGGATCTGGCAAATATCATACACAGTGAGGGAATCGAACAGCCCCGAATACTCAGTGATGGATTGCTTCTGCTGTACCGGCAGTATGATCCGGATGTGAAATCCTACGTAGGACGCAGCATGCTCCAGCGTATAGAGCGATCATCGGAAGAAAAAATCATGAAGAGCAAAAAGATTAAAATTTGGATGAAAAAGGTTATAGCGGTTTACTTCTATCATGATTTTTCGTATGAAACGGAAGAGTTCCAGCATATTCTCAAAAAGAATAAAGTCAGCTACGTGATTTCTACATCACAGGAGCTGGATGAGTATCTGGCAGGTACCACAATGTATGTGATTGGCGAAACTGGAAACTGCAGAGTCTGGAAAGTTGTCTGAAATACCGGGGCGGTGAATGGAGTGAACAGTAACCGTGGGAATAGTCAGAAAAGAAGGAATAATTCAAAAACTTTACAAATAGGCAATTATGTGATATATTATAAAAAGCTTTAGGAAGAAAGCTTGCACCTGTAGCTCAGTGGATAGAGCAGTGGTTTCCGGTACCATGTGCGGGGGTTCGATTCCCTTCAGGTGTGTTGCACGAGGTAATGGGTCTGCCTCAGTGCGTTGTAAGTTAAGGAGGACAAGAACTTGGATAATTTCAGGGAATGGTTATCAGATAACCTTCGCTATATTATGCTTGGCGGAGCAATTTTGATAATCGTAGCTGTATTGTTCTTTGGCATTCGTGCCTGTGTCGGAAGTGAGAAGGGTACTTCAGACGAAGAACAGATTACAGCACAGGACAACAGCCAGGGAAATGATCCTTCTTCTCCGGAAGATGATGGGGAGACAAACGACGGGAAGAAAGAAGAAACGAATCCCTTGGAGGATGGCAGTGAAGAAGTTACTGCACTTATGAACAGCTATTACAAGGCTTTAGGGGAAAAAGATATTACAACATTGAAAACATTGGTCAGAAACCTGACACCTTCTGATGAATCCAGAATTGCAAATGCAAAGGATTATATTGAAAAGTATCAGGTAAGCAAAGTGTATATGAAGAAAGGACTGGATGACAATTCGTATGTGATTTATACGAGTGGTAATTTCATCTGTAAGGGGATTCAGACACCGGCGCCTTCTTTATGGAGTTCATATGTTGTAAAAGACAGCGATGGCACTTATAAAATATTAGGTGACCTGGAACAGAACACAACAGTTTCCGCTTATATGGATTCGCTGAAATCTGATGATGATGTAAAGAAGCTTACGGCTGAGGTGCAGGCAGAATACGAACAGGCGCAGAAGAACGATACCGCACTGGCACAGTTCCTGGCAGGCCTGGGTGAAGAGGCAGATACTTCTTCTTTTGAAACGAGTGCAGACGGCACGACAATGACAGTTACAGAAGGGTGTAATGTTAGAGCTGAGGCAAATAGTGACAGTGATATCATAGGTGGTCTTGATGAAGGGGATCAGATTCAGAAACTGGGTCAGGAGGGTGACTGGATTCAGATTGAATATGATGGACAGACTGGATATGTTTACAGTGGATTGCTCGAGTAGAATATTCAGCTAAATAAAAAAGCACAGGATTTTATTCCTGCGCTTTTTTTATTTCTTCAGCGAACCATCGGCCTGAAGTTCATAATCTTTCCCGTCTATGCTGACTGTTCCGGTTTGCATAATACCATCCAGATCCAGATAATAACGTTTGCCATTGTCGTTGATCCAGCCGGTCTGCATGATCCCGTCCTTGTCAAAATAATAATGCTTTCCATCAGTGTCGATCAGCCACCCGGTGTAAGGTGTTCCGTTAACAAGAAACATCCAATGGCTTCCGCTGGATGTCCAGGTTCCGTTTGCTGCCTCAGGAGAAGCCTCTTTCTTAACCGGTGGCTCCGAAGGAGTCACAGAAGGAACCGCGGTTGGAGTGGCGGATATATGATCTGCTTTCTGTGGAGCTTTCGTTACGGAAGCTTCCGGTGCAGAAGCGGATTTTTTTGTTTCGTATGACCATATGGCAGTGATTTTATAATCAGGGTCAAAGGAAGTACGCTGAAATAAAAAACTGGCAGACAGACATAATAAAACTGCAATCAAAAGAAGCAGGGGATTAAGGTGTCGTTTATGATTGGACATAATTCCTCCTTTATACAGTAAGCCAATCCTACTGTTTGCTTTGTTCATATCATCGATGAACAGTAATATTATGATACAATATGTAATAAAAAAAAACAAGCTCTCGGTTGCGGTCAGAAAGAAAAAACTATATAATGGAAAAATGGACGAA
>ERZ1026850.174-NODE-174-length-41755-cov-6.811319_pt1 | contig 41755 bp, 42 predicted proteins | sample MGYA00380155_ERZ1026850 | MGnify/ENA primary metagenome ERZ1026850 (study PRJEB33269, sample SAMEA4719791) | human gut metagenome | biome: human-associated habitat; feature: organic feature; material: feces | place: Cameroon | collected 2013-10 ... | reverse complement strand
CTATATTAGTCAATAAGAGAATCCGATCGTATGAATTGAGTGAATTTACCAAAGAGCATGAGAAGAAAATTATAAAAGCTATCAGCTAAAAGTTACATTTTCCAGGTTGTTGAGGAGAAATAAGGATCGGAAAGTGGCGGGAATGCTTGATTTATATCACAAAACCGTGATTCAAAGTGGTAAGAAAAGTGGTAAGCACCTGAAATGTAGCGAGTGGTAATTTCTTTTTCAAATAAGAGATGGTATTATTATCATGGAAGTAATGAACAGAGAGTAATCGAGAAAATTCGGTTGCTCTTTTTTATTGTGAATGAGCTTACATGTGATATAATAAAACAAATTAACAAATCGAAATTTAAAGAGGAGGAATAATGCAATGAACTTCTTTGAAAATACTCGTAAGCCACAAGGCTTCGGCGGAAAATTGATGACGAAGATGATGAACATCGGTCACGCCAAGTTATCACAATGGGGATTCTCAAATATCTCAGTGAATCCGGACGCTGCGGTACTGGATGTTGGTTGCGGAGGCGGTGCAAATATTGTAGCCTGGTTGGGCAAATGCGGAAATGGACATGTGACAGGAATGGATTATTCGAAGGTCAGTGTGGCAGAATCTCAAAAACTGAACGCCGCCGCCATTAAACAAGGGAAATGTTGCGTGGTTCAAGGTGATGTATCTGCTATCCCTTTTCCTGATGCGGTTTTTGATTATGTTTCTGCTTTTGAGACAGTTTACTTTTGGCCGGGATTGAAAAAATGTTTTTTTGAGGTAAATCGAGTTCTGAAAAACGGAGGGACATTCCTGATTTGTAACGAATCTGACGGAACGAATGCCGCAGATGAAAAATGGACAAAGTTGATTGATGGTATGAAGATTTACACCTCTGATCAACTCATTGCTGCTTTGAAAGAAGCAGGTTTTACAGAGATAAAAACGTATTCAAATACAAAAAATCATTGGATAAGTATTGTTGCAACGAAATAGCCAATTTCAAGTTTGCAGAATTGTAGAGAAAAGGCTGGGGAAGTCCCCAGCTCAATTCGCTGCATGGAATCCATCTTCTACCAGCATGTTAAAGTACTTTGATATCCTCAGCATACATTGACAGACATTTCCTAAAAGAATACAATAAAAAAGATAGTGTATAGACTTTATACAGGATATGTTATGTATTGCCCTGCAGTTACTGTATAAAGACTGTAAGTTACCGCCGGTACTTAGATGGCGTTCTTTGACATCTTAGGTACCGCTGCGGTAATTTCCAAGCGGAAGCGGGTCTGCATACAGTAACTGCAGGGCATATAAGAAACATAGACGAAGAAAGGATTCCCCCATGAAGTGGACAAAATTCAAAGTGAAAACCATAACCGATGCCGAGGACATCATCATTTCCTCTCTGTATGATTTAGGGCTGGAGGGCGCGCAGATTGAGGACAAGGTGCCGCTTACCGCTCTGGAAAAGGAGCAGATGTTTGTGGACATCCTGCCGGAGGGACCTGCGGATGACGGCATTGCGTACCTAAGCTTTTTTGTGGAAGAAAAAGAGGACGGCGGACTGACGCTTAACGGCGAAGATACCACCGTGGACGCCATTCTTTCCATGGTAAAGGAAGAACTGGACAGCCTGAGGCAGTTCATGGACATCGGTGAGGGCAGCATCACCGTGGATGAAACCGAGGACATTGACTGGATAAACAACTGGAAGCAGTATTTCCACCAGTTCTACATAGACGATATTCTGGTTATCCCTTCCTGGGAGGAGGTGGAAGTAAAGGATAAGGATAAGTTAGTGCTGCACATTGACCCCGGTACGGCTTTCGGCACCGGTATGCATGAGACCACGCAGCTCTGCATCCGCCAGCTGAAAAAGTATGTGACACCGGAGACAAATCTCCTGGATGTGGGGACCGGAAGCGGCATTTTAGCCATTCTTTCCCTGATGTTCGGCGCAAAGCACGCTGTAGGTACGGACCTTGATATCTGCGCCGTGGACGCGGTGCGGGAAAACTGCGAAAGCAACGGCATTGATCCCGCCAACTTTGAAATGATGATCGGCAACATCATCACGGATAAGGAAATTCAGGACAAAGTGGGCTATGACTGCTACGATATCGTAGTGGCAAATATTTTAGCGGATGTGCTGGTGCCTCTGACCCCGGTGATTGTGCACCAGTTAAAGAAGGGCGGCATTTACATTACCTCCGGTATCATTGACGACAAGGAGCAGACCGTAGTGGATGCGGTGAAGGCCGCAGGTTTAGAGGTTCTTGACGTTACCTACCAGGGCGAATGGGTCAGCGTTACCGCCAGAAAAAATTAAGTAAATTCAAATTCATGTTATGAGGGAGGACACAAATGGGAAACATTAAAAAAGTAATGGAAAAAACAGCTCCGGCATTGGGCCTCAAATACGATGCCAAAAGACTGGTGGTTTACGGCAATCACAGAGGATTTACCACCGTCATCCAGCTTTTACAGCAATCCAACAACGTGCCGAAGGTCTGGATAAGCCTGATGGCGGCAACCGCACAGGGAACACCGCTCAGCGGCTTTGAAATCCAGAATCTGCCCATGCCGAAGGGCGTGGAAGTGTCTGTGGCACAGTACAGTATCGGCATTTCCGTACCTTTAAAGGGGAATAATGATGCCATAACGGGAAATATTACCACCGCACTCCGTACCGTTTTGGATTATGTAATGGCACAGGGCGGCGTAAACTGCGATGAAAACGGTATGCCCAATATGACGGAGGTATGGCGTGCCAAAGGAAACTATATGATTTTAAGCCCCGAAGGAGCGGTTTCCCTGCGCAACCGAATGAGCATGGAGGCTTCCGCACTTGCCATGAAGAAGGAAAACTATGTGCTGGGTATTTTAGGCGCGCTGGCAGGTTCCGTGGTAGGCGCCCTGGTTATTTTCCTGATTGCCAGACTGGGTTATGTTTCCATGTGGGCAGGCGTGCTGCTCGGACTTGCGGTTATTTTCGGTTATAAAAAGCTGGCAGGCAAGATGTCCGTAGCGGGTCTTGTTATCTGTGCGGTTATTGCTCTTGCCATGACCTATGTGGCATTCTTGTTTGACTGCGCCACCACCCTGTATTTTGCATGGGATGGCCTGCTTTCCTTCGGAGAATGTCTGGTGGACCAGAAATTCTATTATGATTTAGCCGGAGCAAGCGGCGGCTATTACGGCAATTTAGTGCTGATGATGCTGTTCAGTATGGGCGGCGCCATCGGTTACGGCGTAGCCCAGTATCAGGGTCAGAAGGATGAGCGGGAGATATACCGTTTAAATTAAGTCCGGCAGAATGAGGAAACAGACATGTATCATTTTTTCGTGGAACCGTCCCAGATACATACAAATGACAATACTGTCATTATTCTGGGCAGTGATGTGAACCATATTAAAAACGTACTGCGCATGAAGCCCGGTGAAGAAATTGCCGTCAGCAACGGCGAGGACGGCAGGGAATACCGCTGCGGCATTAAAGAACTGAACGAGGAGAGCATCCTCTGCGAACTTCGCTTCATAAAAGAAGACGGCGTGGAGCTTCCGTCAAGAGTCCACCTTTATCAGGGGCTTCCCAAGGCGGACAAGATGGAGCTTATCATCCAGAAAACCGTGGAGCTCGGCGTAGCGGAAATCATTCCGGTAGCCATGAAGCGCTGTGTGGTGAAGCTGGATGATAAAAAGGGCAGACAGAAAACGGAGCGCTGGCAGGCGATTGCGGAAGCGGCCGCCAAGCAGAGCAAGCGCGGCATCATTCCCGTTGTCAGGGAGCCCATTTCTTTTGCGGAAGCAGTAAAAGAGGCATCCAATATGGAAGTAAAGCTTCTGCCCTATGAGCTGGCGGAGGGCATGGGCGCCACAAAAAAGATTCTGGAAAATCTGCCGAAGGGTGCCGATATTGCGGTGTTTATAGGACCTGAAGGGGGATTTGCGCCGGAGGAAGCGGAGGCGGCAAAGGCAGCAGGCATAGAACCCGTTACCCTCGGAAAGCGCATTTTACGCACCGAAACAGCAGGACTTACCGTCATGGCGTGGATAATGTATCAGCTGGAAGAAGAATAGCATATATTGTTATATAGGACGGAAAAAGGAGAAAAACCATGGAAGTATACCTGGATAACTCGGCTACCACAAGGACTTTTCCGGAAGTAGCGGAACTGATGTCAAAAATCATGTGTGAAGATTACGGCAATCCCTCGAGCATGCATAACAAGGGTGTGCAGGCAGAGAGATATGTCCGGTATGGAAGAGAGACGCTTGCCAAAATTCTGAAGGTAAATGAAAAAGAAATTTATTTCACTTCCGGCGGAACAGAGTCAGATAATCTGGCACTGATAGGCTGCGCCATGGCAAATTACAGAGCGGGAAAGCATCTGATTACCACGAAAATCGAACATCCGGCCATTTTGCAGACGATGCATTATTTAGAGGACCAGGGATTTGAAGTGACATATCTGTCAGTTGATGACAAGGGACAGATTTCCTTACAGGAACTGCAGAATGCCATGCGGAAAGATACCATTTTAGTATCCATAATGCACACCAACAATGAAATCGGTGCTGTGGAGCCGATTGCGGAAGCGGGCAGACTTATTAAGAGCACGAACCCGTCCACCCTGTTCCATGTGGATGCGGTGCAGGGCTTCGGCAAATACCGCATTTACCCCAAACGTATGGGCATTGACCTCTTGTCTGTAAGCGGTCACAAAATTCACGGCCCTAAGGGCGTCGGTTTCCTGTATATCGGAGAAAAAGTAAAAATCCACAACATTATTTACGGCGGCGGCCAGCAGAAAAACCTGCGTTCCGGTACTGAAAACGTGCCCGGCATTGCGGGTATGGCAAAGGCGGCAGAAATGCTTTACAACCATCTGGAAGAGGATGCGGAAAGACTTTACAGCCTGAAAGATTATTTCTGTGAGGGACTCAGGAAAATTCCCGACATCCGGATCAACAATCCGGAGGGCATGGAGGGCGCGCCCCATATTGTCAGCCTTTCCGTAGCGGGAGTCCGCAGCGAGGTGCTTCTGCATGCACTGGAGGATAAGGGGATTTATGTATCGGCGGGCAGCGCCTGCTCCTCCAATAAACCCCATACCGCAGGTTCGGCAACCATGAAAGCGATTAAGCTTCCGGAGGAGTTCTTGGACTCCACACTGCGTTTCAGCATGTCGGTCTACACCACCCGGGAAGAATTGGACTATACATTGCAGGTAATGTATGATATTATCCCTATGTTGCGAAAATACACGAGACACTGATATGTACCGGTAAAACACCGTTTTTTGAAAACGAGAGGAGATATATGTATAAAGCATTTTTGATAAAGTACGCCGAAATCGGTGTAAAAGGAAAGAACAGATATTTATTTGAAGATGCGCTGGCAAACCAGATTAAATATGCCCTGAAAAAATGTGACGGAGAATTTCAGGTAAGAAAGACCCAGGGCAGAATTTATGTGGATGCCATGACGGATTTTGACTTTGAGGACACGGTGGAGCATCTGCAGCGTGTATTCGGTATTTCAGCCATCTGTCCCGTTGTTTACGTGGAGGATGAGGGCTTTGAAAAGCTTTGCCAGGATGTCATTGCCTTTTTGGACAGCGTATATCCCGACAAAAACAAGACCTTTAAGGTCAACGCCAGAAGAGCCAGAAAAAATTATCCGAAGGATTCCATGACCATCAATATGGATCTGGGAGAAGCCATCCTCAATGCGTTTCCCGAAATGCATGTGGATGTGCATAAACCCGAAATCATGCTGAATGTGGAAATCCGCGAGAAGATTTATATTTATTCCGAAACAATTCCGGGACCCGGAGGCATGCCCGTGGGTACGGGCGGAAAGGCGATGCTGCTGTTATCCGGCGGTATCGACTCTCCGGTAGCCGGTTACATGATTGCCAAGAGAGGCGTCAAGATAGATGCGGTTTATTTCAATGCACCGCCCTACACCAGCGAGAGAGCAAAGCAGAAGGTTATCGACCTTGCCAAAATCGTGTCCCGTTACACCGGTCCGATTTACCTGCATATCATCAACTTTACGGATATCCAGCTGTACATCTATGAAAAGTGTCCGCATGAGGAGCTGACCATTATCATGCGCCGCTATATGATGAAGATTGCGGAAAAGATTGCACAGGAAACAGAGTGCCTGGGACTTATTACCGGCGAAAGCATCGGCCAGGTGGCTTCCCAGACCATGCAGAGCTTAGCAGCGACCAACGAGGTATGCGAGCTGCCGGTTTACAGACCTTTAATTGCATTTGACAAACTGGACATCATTGATATTTCCGAAAAAATCGGTACTTATGAAACATCCATCCTGCCGTATGAGGACTGCTGTACCATATTTGTGGCAAAGCATCCCGTTACCAAGCCGAACTTAAAGATTATCAAGAGGCATGAGGAAAATCTGGCGGAAAAGATTGATGAATTAGTAGACACCGCCTTAAAGACGGACGAGCTTATCATTGTAAGTGAGAATATGTAGCAAAAAAAGAACACCTGGTTATTCACACAGGTGTTCTGCTTTTCCGTTCTGTTCATGCTGCCCAAGGCAGCCGGTTGAAACGATGAAGCCAATTAGATTATGTAGGGCTTTAATACTGCCATAACATCATCGATGTTTTCCTCTGCATGGATATTTAAGTCGATGGGCTTAGAAAGGTCTAAGCTGAAGATACCCATGATAGATTTAGCGTCGATTACGTATCTGCCGGAAACCAGGTCAAAGTCGTAATCAAACTTGGTAACATCATTTACAAAAGATTTTACTTTGTCGATTGAGTTTAAAGAAATCTGAACAGTTTTCATTGTTATTACCTCCTTACGTGTTTCATACCTTCGTTATCATCTTACTAATAACAAGAAGAAAAGTCAATCATAAAACATTACAAATTTTGAGAGGAATCTGTATGAAAAGAGCAGCATTACACAACCTCGGATGCAAGGTTAATGCGTATGAACTGGATATTATGCAACAAAACCTACAAGAAAAAGGGTATACTATTGTACCATTTGATGAAATGGCGGACATTTATATCGTAAATACCTGTACGGTCACGAATATTGCGGACCGGAAGAGCAGACAGATGCTGCATCAGGCAAAGAAGCGCAATCCGGAGGCTGTCGTGGTGGCTGTGGGCTGTTATGTGCAGACGGCGGATGAGGAAGCCCTGCGGGAACAGGGAATAGACCTTGCCATCGGCAACAACCGCAAAAAGGATTTAATCCCCATTTTAGAGAAGTTTCTGGCGGAGCACAAGCAGGAAGAGGACGCTATCATTGACGTGAATGCGCCCTGCGATTACGAGGAAATGACCTTAAAGCACACGGCGGAGCATACCCGTGCCTACATTAAAATCCAGGACGGCTGCAACCAGTTCTGCTCCTACTGCATCATTCCCTATGCCAGAGGCAGGGTGCGCAGCAGACGTTACGAGGACATCCGCCGGGAAATGGAAGGGCTGGCGCAGAGCGGCTACAAGGAAGTGGTGCTGACCGGCATCCATATCAGCTCCTACGGCATTGATTTTTCCAAAGAAGCCTGGGAACAGGGCGAAACGGAAGTGAAAGTAAAGGATGACGGCAGAAGAGATTATGCCGGAGAATCCAAGCTGATTGATCTGCTGGAAAAACTGCAGGACATCGAAGGAATTGAGCGCATTCGCATCGGTTCCTTAGAGCCCCGCATCATGACGGAGGAAAATGTGAAGCGGCTTGCTTCGATAGAAAAACTCTGCCCCCATTTCCACCTTTCCCTGCAGAGCGGCTGTGACGAAACCTTAAAGAGAATGAATAGACACTATACAACCGGTGAATACTTGGAAGGAACGAGGAGACTGCGGAAAGCATTTTCCCATCCCGCCATTACCACGGATGTCATTGTGGGATTTCCGGGAGAAACGGAAGAGGAATTTGCAAAGACCTGCGGTTTTTTAAGGGAAGCGGACCTTTACGAAATGCACATTTTCAAGTATTCCAAGAGAAAGGGAACGGTGGCGGCAGGCATGCCGGACCAGATACCGGGACCCGTGCAGACCAAAAGAAGCGCCGAGCTGCTTGCCATGGAAAAGGAACTGTCGAAAAAATACCGGGAGTACTACATAGGAAAGGAAATACCGGTGCTTTTTGAAGAAGAAAAAGAAATCGGCGGCATCCGTTATCAGATGGGACACAGCCGGGAGTATGTGAAGGTGGCAAAGAAAACGGAAGAAAATCTTTCCAACCGGGTTTTGTCGGGAAAAATTGTGGATTTTCTGCAGGATGATATTCTGCTCATGCAGTAAGAGGATTGCTATTTGATGTAATCGCAGGTTGAATTTTTTGACAAGTTGGGTTAATATAAGTAATAAGTCGTAATAAACCAAAAAATGAACGATAGATAAATATAAGTAAAAACAAAAAGATAGAAAATCCGGTGAAAGTGAGGTAAGAAATATGCAGGAACAGGATTTGGGAAATACACAGTTTTTTAATGTAGAGTCAGAATTGGAAACCGGCGTAAAGGTTGTTCTGTATACAGTGTACGAAGCATTGGTGGAAAAGGGTTACAACCCCGTAAATCAGATTGTGGGTTATATCATGAGCGGTGACCCGACTTACATTACCTGCCACAAGAATGCCAGAAGCATGATTATGAAGGTAGAGCGTGACGAACTGGTGGAAGAGCTTTTAGCTGACTACATCCACAACAACCACTGGCAGCAGTAAAGGAGAAGCACATGCGTATAATGGGGCTTGATTTTGGCTCAAAGACTGTGGGTGTGGCTATCAGCGACCCGTTGCTTATCACTGCACAGGGCATTGAAATTATCCGCCGCAAGGAGGAAAATAAGCTTCGCCAGACACTGGCAAGGATTGAAGAGCTGATTGTAGAATACGGTGTGGAAGAAATTGTTTTGGGTTATCCCAAAAACATGAACAATACAGAGGGAGTCAGGGTGGAGCTCACAAAGGAGTTTCAGGATAAATTAGAGAGAAGAACCGGACTTCCTGTTTATCTGTGGGATGAAAGGCTTACCACGGTGGCTGCGGACAAGGCCATGATGGAAGCGGGCATCCGCAGGGAAGAACGGAAAGAACACGTAGACAGGATTGCGGCATGCTTTATTTTACAGGGATATCTGGATAAGAGAGCAGCAGGTCTGTAAATAAGGAGAACTTAAGTGGAAAAGATTACATTCACTCCCGACGGAGCAGACGGAGAAGCAGTAGATTTTTATGTATTGGAACAGACCAGAATAGGCGGTATCAACTATATTCTGGTGACAGAGGAAGAAGAAGGGGACGGAGAAGCCCTGATTTTAAAAGACCTTTCCGCAGACGGAGAGGCTGAGAGTATTTATGCCATTGTAGAGGACGAGAAAGAGTTAGCGGCGATTGCGGACGTTTTCTCCGATATGATGGATGATGTTACCTTGGAGTAACATTTTACGGACAGGTAAAAAGTTTCAAGGAGTCAGACGGAGCGGTCACTCCCCAAACTTTAAATAGAAAACGGGCAAGACGGCAGTAGCCACAGGTGCCGGTAACGGATTTTTCATGGGGACTCGGGAAATGTTCATGAAAAACAGGACGAAAGCACCGGAAGGGAGTATTGCGGTCTGCCTTTGCATGGAGGTAAATTGATTGAAGAAAAAAGAGAATACAGCAGCTTCCAAGCTGAAGATCATCCCTTTGGGCGGCCTGGAGCAAATCGGTATGAACATTACTGCCTTTGAGTACGAAGACAGTATCGTTGTGGTGGACTGCGGTCTGTCCTTCCCGGAGGATGATATGCTGGGTATTGACCTTGTTATCCCGGACACCACATATCTGGAAAACAATTTGGACAAGGTAAAAGGCTTTGTCATTACCCACGGACATGAGGACCATATCGGCGCCCTGCCTTACGTGCTGCGTAAGGTCTGTGTGCCTATTTATGCCACAAAGCTGACCATGGGTATTATCGAAAACAAATTAAAAGAACACAACTTAGAGAAGAGCACCAAGAGAAAGGTTGTTAAATTCGGCCAGTCCATCAATTTGGGACAGTTCCGTATCGAATTTATCAAGACCAACCACAGTATTGTGGATGCGGCAGCCCTTGCCATTTATTCCCCGGCGGGCGTTGTGGTGCACACCGGCGACTTTAAGGTGGACTACACACCGGTATTCGGTGATGCCATCGACTTGCAGCGTTTTGCGGAAATCGGTAAAAAGGGTGTACTTGCCCTGATGTGTGATTCCACCAATGCGGAGCGTCCCGGCTTTACTCCTTCCGAAAAGACCGTGGGTAAAACCTTTGATACCCTGTTTGCCGACCATAAAAATACCCGAATTTTTGTGGCAACCTTCGCATCCAATGTGGATCGTGTGCAGCAGATTATCAATACGGCATACAAGTTCGGCAGAAAAGTAGTGGTGGAAGGCAGAAGCATGGTGAGCATCATCGACACCGCCTCCAAATTAGGCTACCTGAATATACCGGACAAGACCCTTATCGATGTAGACCAGTTGAAGAATTATCCCGACGAGCAGCAGGTTATCATCACCACCGGCAGCCAGGGCGAAAGCATGGCGGCGCTTTCCCGTATGGCGTCCAACATGCACAAGAAAATTACCATCGGAGCGGGAGATACGGTTATCTTTTCTTCCAATCCCATTCCCGGCAATGAAAAAGCCGTTACCAAGGTTATTAACGAACTCTTCCGCAAGGGTGCGGATGTTATTTTCCAGGATACCCATGTATCCGGACATGCCTGCCAGGAAGAGATTAAGCTGATTTATACACTGGTGAAACCGAAGTACGCCATTCCGGTGCACGGAGAATACAAGCACCTGCGTGCCCAGGCAAAAATCGCAGAAAACTTAGGCATTCCCAAGGATGATATTTTCATTCTTTCTTCCGGCGATGTGCTGGAGGTGTCCGAGGAAAAGGCACGGGTTACCGGAAAGGTGCCGGTCGGTTCCATTCTGGTAGACGGACTCGGCGTAGGAGACGTCGGCAACATTGTGCTCCGCGACAGACAGCATCTGGCGGAAGACGGCATCCTGATTGTGGTTATGGCGCTGGACAGAGTGGACGGCTACTTAGTATCCGGTCCCGACATTGTTTCCAGAGGCTTTGTTTACGTCAGAGAGTCCGATGAACTGATGGATGAGGCAAGACAGCTTGTAAACGATACACTGGAAGAGCTGCTTGACAAGGGTGTTACCGACTGGGGTAAATTGAAGACGGCAACCAAGGATGTATTGTCCGATTACGTCTGGAAAAAGACCAAGAGAAGCCCCATGATTTTACCGATTATCATGGAAGTTTAGTAGGAAGGGTGGAGAACAGTGACAAATCTGGAGGAAGCGGTAGCAAATCTTCTTGCTGCCATAAAGGATACAGAAGAATACCGGGAATACAGCATCCAGAAGGAGAAGGTTGCCAAATTCCCGGAGCTTAAGGCACAGCTTGACGACTTCAGAAAGAAGAGCTTTGAGCTGCAGAGCCGTACCGACAGCCGGGAGCTTTTCGATAAAATCGAAGAATTCCAGCAGGAAAAGGAAGATTTGATTGAAGACCCGCTGGCTGAGGATTTTCTGGCAGCGGAATTGAACTTCTGCCGTATGATTCAGGAAGTGGAGTTGGACCTTACGGACGGCCTCGATTTTATGTAACAGGGAGGAAGACCCATGAGTACCAGACAAATGGTAATGGCGGTAGTAAGCGCCATATTAAAAGTGGCAATCGCGGTAGCGGCGGTTGTGATTATCTACAAAGGGGCAGTAATTGCCTACGATTACGGCTACCGTGTGTTTAAGGAAGAGCCGGTGGCGGAAGCACCCGGTGTGGACATCCAGGTAGATATCACCATTGGAAAAAGCACAATGGACATAGGCCAAATTCTTGAGGATAAGGGTCTTATTCGCGATGCCAAATTGTTCTATATCCAGAATCTGTTGTCCCATTACAAGGATAAGCTGCAGCCGGGTACTTATGTTTTGAACACGTCCATGACCATGGAAGAAATGATGGAAATTATGTCCGTCGTACCCGAGACGACGGACGAAACCGATACCTCCGAAGATACCACGGGCGGCGCAGAAGATGACGGTACCGTTGGCGGAGCCGAGGACGAAGGTGCCGGCGGCGCAGAAGATGACGGTACTGTTGGCGGAGCCGAAGACGAAGGTGCCGGCGGCGCAGAAGATGAGGGTGCTGTTGGTGGAGCCGAAGATGACAATGCCGGTGCAGGAGATGCCGGCGCCGGAGAATAGTAATGATAAATGATGAAAGAATGGTTGCCTTTATTAATTCATTTGATAAAGGCAATACGTCGTTTTTAAACCAGATAGAAAAAGAAGCAAGAGCGGATGCCGTGCCCATTATCCGCACGGAAACCCAGACACTTCTTCGCTTTCTCATGGCGGCGCACCGCCCCATGGAGATTTTGGAGGTGGGAACGGCGGTGGGCTTTTCTGCCCTTCTGATGCAGGAATACGCACCTGCGGGCGCGCATGTGACCACCATAGAAAAATACGAAAAGCGTATCCCCATTGCCCGGGAGAATTTTAAACGGGCAGGAAAGGAAGATGCCATTACCTTCCTGTGCGGGGATGCTACGGAAATACTGAAAGAACTGCAGGGCGAATACGATTTTATTTTCATGGATGCCGCCAAGGCGCAGTACATTCATTTCCTGCCGGAGGTTACCCGGCTGCTCAAAAAAGGCGGTCTTCTGGTATCGGACAATGTACTGCAGGACGGTGATGTGCTGGAATCCCGGTTTGCCGTGACCAGACGCAACCGCACCATACACGCCAGAATGCGGGAGTACCTGTATGCCCTGACCCACCACGAGCAGCTCGAAACCGTGATTCTGCCGGTGGGTGACGGCGTATCCGTCAGCACCAAAGTGGTGTAGAGTATATAGATAGAAAATAGCAGTTTTGTGCCGGAGGCGGCATGGTATAGAAAGGGTCAGATTTATGAGAAAACTGGAACTACTCATCCCGGCGAGCAGCCTGGAGGTTTTGAAAACAGCGGTCAGCTTTGGAGCGGATGCCGTTTATATCGGCGGAGAGGCGTTTGGTCTGCGTGCCAAGGCGAGAAATTTCTCCATGGAAGAGATGGCGGAGGGCATTGCATTTGCCCATGCCCATAGTGTAAAGGTTTATGTGACCGCCAACATTTTAGCCCATAACGGCGACTTAAACGGTGCAAGAACCTATTTTGAGGAGCTGAAAAATTTAAAGCCGGACGCCCCGGATGCGCTGATTATTTCCGACCCCGGCATGTATACCATTGCCAGGGAGGTCTGCCCCGAAATCGAAAGGCATATTTCCACCCAGGCTAACAACACCAATTACCTGACCTACCGTTTCTGGTGGGAGCAGGGGGCAAAGCGTGTGGTTTCCGCCAGGGAGCTTTCCTTACGGGAAATCAAGGAAATCCGGGAAAACATTCCGGAAGAAATGGAAATTGAGAGCTTTGTGCACGGCGCTATGTGTATTTCCTACTCCGGACGCTGCCTGCTCAGCAATTATTTCACGGGAAGAGATGCCAACAAGGGTGCCTGCACCCATCCCTGCCGCTGGAAATATGCGGTGGTGGAGGAAACCAGACCCGGCGAGTACATGCCCGTTTATGAAAACGAAAGAGGCACCTATATTTTTAACTCCAAGGATTTGTGCATGATTGAGCACATTCCGGAAATGGTGGATGCCGGCATTGACAGCCTGAAAATTGAGGGCCGCATGAAAACGGCGCTGTATGTGGCAACGGTAGCCCGGACTTACCGGAAAGCCATCGACGATTATTTTACCTCCGAGGAGCTTTACCGCAGCCATATGGACTGGTACAAGGAGGAAATCTCCAAGTGTACCTACAGGCAGTTCACCACCGGTTTTTATTTCGGAAAGCCCGATGAAAACACCCAGATTTATGACTGCAACACCTATGTGAACGAATATATTTATTTAGGAATGATTGAGGAAGCAAAGCCTGAAAAAGGACTGGTTCGCATTACCCAGCGGAACAAGTTCTGCGTGGGTGATACCATCGAAATCATGAAGCCCTCCGGCGAAAACGTGGAAGTGAAAGTCGAGGAAATGTTTGACGGAGAGGGCAATGCAGTGGAAAGCGCACCCCATCCCCAGCAGGAAATCTGGCTCCGTTTAAGCGTGATGCCGGATGTACAGGATATTCTCCGCGTGGGCAACCGCAAGGATGCCATGCCGGAATAAAGCAAACACATTTTCACACGCTGCGCCGGAATTCGGAGCACATTAAGAATTTCACCTTGCTTTTTTCAGTAAAGTAAGATAATGTGAAAGACAGAGTATAAGAAAAGTACACCCTGAGGGTTCCTTTACACAGGATGGCTTCAAAGTTGTAAGTCTCGAAAGGAATAAATACTTTATGAGTGAAATGATTAACTTAGAGGATTTATTTGCCAGCAAGGTTTTTACACTCGGCAAAATGAAGGAAAGACTTCCCAAGTATGTATACAAGGAAGTCATTAACGTTATGGAAAACGGCGGAGAGCTTTCTCTTGCCACAGCGGATGTGGTTGCCAAAGCCATGAAGGATTGGGCTGTTGAAAACGGCGCCACCCATTACACCCACTGGTTCCAGCCCCTTACCGGCATCACCGCAGAAAAACATGACGCATTTGTCAGCCATCCTGACAAGGACGGACATATGCTTCTGGAATTTTCCGGCAAGGAATTAATCAAAGGCGAAGCGGACGGTTCTTCCTTCCCTTCCGGCGGACTTCGTGCCACCTTTGAAGCAAGAGGCTATACTACATGGGATATCACTTCCCCTGCTTTCTTAAAAGAAGACGCGACCGGAGTTATTCTCTGTATTCCCACCGCATTCTGCTCCTATAAAGGCGAAGCACTGGACAAAAAGACTCCACTTCTCCGTTCTATGGAAGCCATCAGCGAGCAGGCACTCCGAATTGTGCATCTGTTCGGCAATACCGCTGCGACCAAGGTTGTGCCCTCCGTTGGCGCAGAGCAGGAATATTTCTTAGTAGATAAGCAGAAATATTTACAGAGAGACGACCTTATTTTTGCCGGCAGAACCTTATTCGGCGCACCCGCACCCAAGGGTCAGGAGCTGGAGGATCATTACTACGGCACCATCCGCGAGCGCATCGGTGCCTACATGAAGGATTTGAACATCGAGCTCTGGAAGCTTGGTGTTACTGCCAAGACCCAGCACAACGAAGTGGCTCCCGCACAGCATGAACTGGCGCCCATTTACGAAACCGCCAATATCGCGGTTGACCATAACCAACTGGTGATGGAAACCATGAAAAAAGTGGCTGACAGACACGGCATGACCTGTCTGCTTCACGAAAAGCCTTTCGCCGGCGTAAACGGTTCCGGTAAGCATGATAACTGGTCACTTACTACCGACAATGGTGTCAATTTGCTTGATCCGGGTGAAACACCTAACGAAAATATCCAGTTTTTACTGGTTCTTGCCTGCATCTTAAAGGCAGTAGATACCCACGCAGACCTGCTCCGTCAGAGCGCTTCCGATGTCGGAAACGACCACAGACTGGGCGCAAACGAAGCACCGCCTGCCATTATTTCCGTATTCTTAGGCGAACAGCTTGAGGATGTGGTAAAGCAGTTGGTTGAAACCGGAGAAGCAGCACACTGCTTAAACGGCGGCCGCATGAAGACCGGTGTTTCCACCCTGCCTGATTTTGAAAAGGATGCAACGGACCGCAACCGTACATCACCTTTTGCCTTCACCGGCAACAAGTTTGAATTCCGTATGGTTGGCTCTTCCGATTCCATTGCAGACCCGAACACAACCTTAAATGCCATTGTGGCAGAGGCTTTCTGTGAAGCAGCCGACAGACTGGAAAACGCAGAAGACTTCGACATGGCAGTACATGACCTGATTAAGGAATACATGACCGCTCACCAGAGAATTATTTTCAACGGCGACGGCTACTCCGATGAATGGGTAAAAGAGGCAGAAAGACGCGGACTTCCCAACATCCGCTGCATGATTGACGCAGCAGGTACCTTAACTACAGAGAAATCCGTCCGTCTGTTTGAGAAGTTCGGTATCTTTACCAAGGCAGAGCTGATTTCCCGTGAGGAGATTATTTACGAAACCTACGCAAAGACCCTGAACATTGAAGCATTGACCATGATTAACATGGCAAACAAGAAGATTATTCCTGCGGTTATTCGTTACAGCAAGTCCCTTGCCGACACGGTCATTGCCGTTAAGGATGCCGGAGCGGATGCTTCCGTGCAGAGAGACATCTTAAACACTGTCAGCAGCAAGCTGATTACCGCCAAGAACGCACTCCTCAGACTGGAGGAAGCTACCGCACAGGCAGGCAACATCAAGAGCGCCAAGGACAAAGCTTTCTTCTACAAGGATACCGTCAAGGTAGAAATGGATGCCCTGCGCAAGCCCGTTGATGAACTGGAGTTAGTTGTTGACAAATCCATGTGGCCCATGCCCACTTACGGCGATTTAACCTTTGAAGTGTAAAGTATAAAAGATAAGTGCAATGTATAAAAGATAAGTGTAATGTATAAGCGAAAACTTATATGTTGCACTTTTTTTGTGAGCAGGGGAGGAGAGGTTGATGGATACGTGCCAATGAGAGAAGAAGGGCGAAAGGCACGTAGGATTTAGAAGAGTATTACGTGCCGATGAGAGAAAGTAGGCAAAAGGCACGTAGGATTTAGAAGAGTATTACGTGCCGATGAGAGAAAATGAACAAAAGGCACGTAGGATTTAGAAGAGTATTACGTGCCGGTGAGAGAAAATGAACAAAAGGCACGTAGGATTTTGAAGAGTATTACGTGCCAATGTGGGAAAATGTACAAAAAGCACGTAAAAGTTGCGGCTGTCCTACGTGCCAGCGAGAGAAAGTGAGCAAAAAGCACGTAGGAGCTGTAGTTGTCCTACGTGCCGGTGAGAGAAAGTGAGCAAAAGGCACGTAAAAGCCGAGTTTGTCCTACGTGCCGATGAAGAGAAATGTGCCAAAAGCACGTAACCCCGGAAAAGCTTGCGAGGGCTCTGGAAAAATGGTACTTTATTTTATGAGTGAAGCATTAAATTTTGATAAGCGGAAAGGTATAAGAAGCATGGAAACGGTATACATAGCCGGCGGCTGCCTTTGGGGCGTGCAGCATTTTTTTGACAGCCTGCCCGGAGTACAAATGACAGAAGCGGGAAGAGCAAACGGAAAACCCAATTCTCTGGATGGGGAATATGACGGATATGCAGAATGTGTAAAAGTCATTTTTGATGAAAAACTTGTTACTGTTACAAATCTGATGGAGTATTTGTTTGAAATTATTGACCCGTATAGCCTCAACAAACAGGGCGTTGATGTGGGAAAGAAGTACAGAACCGGTATTTACAGTACTTCCGAAAAGCAGCTTGAAGAGGCAAAAGGCTTTATTAATCATCGGGAAGACCGGGATAAGATTGTGGTAGAAGTATTGCCTTTGACGAATTATGTCAGAAGTGCGGAAGAACATCAGCATCATCTGGAACGATATCCGGAGGATTGCAGCTATTGCCATATTCCGGACGAAGTATTGAATAAATACAGAAATCATTAGGATGCGGATGAATTACGAAAAAGAAGAGGCAAGACCCGGAAACGGGAGCCGATTTGCTGCCCAACGGTTATAAAATAGTAAGACAGTCCTTTTTTGATGATTTGCAAGGCGAAAAAAGAACCTGCTGGGATATAGAAATCCTGCAGGATGATGACAAAGGATATGCCTATGAAATCAGCAGATGTCTGTATTTTGACACCTGTAAAGAACATGGGTATCCGGAGTTTTGCAAGGTGTTCTGTACGCATGATTGGTATGCATACGGGGTATTGAAGCATCATGCCAGATTTATCCGGAAATCCACGATTGCGGAAAACGGTACGGTATGCCATGACACGATATTAAAGGTGAAATAATCCGAGGAAGGAATATACATATGAAAATAAGGTGTGTATGGGAACACAATGGTAACGATAGTATTGTGTATTCCGATAATTTTGCAGGCGCCTATACCAGGGGCAGGACGAAGGAGGAAGCCATTCGGAAAATGCCATTGGAAATTGCAGCGTATTCAAGATGGGCGGGCAAGCCGTCCATTGATTTGGCGGAACTTGAAATAGTTCAGGAAAAAGCATCGGAGCTCACAATTTCCGATGCTGACTCCGATGTGCTTTTTGACAGGGAGAGAGAAGAATTAAACATAGAAGAGTATGAAGAATTAAAGGCATTGGCATTGAAATCCGCACGGGATTTTCTGGCACTGTATGAGTCAGTGCCGGATGGAAATAAAAGCTGTCTGCCGGCCAGAACAACATTTTACGGACCGGTTCCCCGCACCGCCTATGAGATGTACGAACACACAAAAAATGTCAATCGTTATTATTTTAATGAAATCGGTGTTGACGCAGACAATGAGGGAAGCATTACGGAATGCAGAGAGCGGGGATTTTCTTTGCTGGAAAGCCAGCCGGATTTTTTGAAAAACACAGTATTTCGCGGAAGCTATGATGAGGAATGGTCGCTGCGGAAGGTGTTGCGCAGATTTATCTGGCACGACCGGATACATGCAAAAGCGATGTATCGGATGGCGGTTAAAACATTTGGTAGGGACGCCATACCAGATATATTTTTCTTTGATGAGTAACATTTGCCTGGGGAAGGGCAGGTGTAACTTAAATAAGGGTTTAAGGAAAGGCTATCGGAAGGAGATTATTGATGAAGATTACATCATTTCCGCTGGAAAAAATTATAATTGAAGCCTATATCTGGGAGCCGGTAAAGATGAAATCATCCGCTTGTTGGGAGAACCGGAAATGATACAGGAACAATATGGCGGGGGTACCTGGCGGCATTTTGAAACCCTATATTTATGGGGTGTCGACTTTTGATACGGAACAGAAGGAATTGGTTAAAATACTATCCGAGAATAACAACGGGGATGTTGACGATAGCGAAAGCTGTTCTTATGCGTTTACGGGCTCCAGCGTCAGCGTCTGGACAGAAGATGATGAAGAATTCTGGATGACAATAGGAATGGGAGAGAAAGGATATTATTGTTAAGGGAATAAGAAAGCACTTGATATTTCAGTATTTTTGACAGAGATTTTCTAATAATTCAAAATTGTTTGTTCTTTTGGCGAGAGGTGTTGAAACACCATTCCGTTTTTTGTGACTGTATACAATTTCGGCATTTTTGCGGATACGGTTCTTTTGCCGGTTGATTTCACGGCTTTCGGCTTGAAGCAAATACCTGTAACTTGTATTTTCGATTGTCTTTTACGTTCGTATGGGCAAAAATATGTTTTTGATAATGGCTTAAGTAGTTTATGTACTCACTTTTTACTTCATAAATTCTGATGTTGTTTTTCATACAGGACCTTTCTTCACAAAAAAATGGTAGAGACTCAAATAGTCTCTACCATCTGTTAACTTGCTCACTTTAGGGCTGTGCATCACCCACTTATAACTCGCTCACTTTAGGGCTGTGCATCACCCGCTTATAACTCGCTCATTTGTAAGGCTGTGCATCACCTTCTGCAGATAGTATACTATTTGGTTGGAATGTTAGTCAATATAATTTGGGGGACTATTGGTAAGATTAAGAATTTTGTTAAATCAGGTGAAAGAGATAAGGTTATTTGCTATACTCTTTTTAGAAATATAAGATTTAGAAAGATAATAACAGATTTGATGAAGTATGTAAATTGTAATATATAAAAAAATAATAGAAAGAAAATTATGAACATGACACCTCTTGAAATTATAAAAAGTAAGGCTCCGTATGCCAGCGGCTATGAAAATATACCCGGGGAGGAGCAGAACCGCGCAAAGAAGCTTTGCTGGGAATACAACCGTACGGTGCCGGTTCGGTTATCGGTGCGGGGAGCGTTGTAACGCATGACATCCCGGCGGGTGTTGTGGCGGCAGGTGTTCCATGCAAAGTAATTCGCCCTATCAGTGAAAAGGATAAGATTGCTCCGGAAAAAATCCTGTTCTAAAGGAATGGACACGGAAATAGCGGAAATTACAGGTAAGTATTAAAAAATGGATACTTACCTTTTTTGTTGTGCAAAACTTGACTTAGATTCTGCTAACTGCTATAATGACAAAAAGTCATTAAGAAAGACGCAAATTAAAAAAGCGAAAATTAAGAAAGACAAAAGTTAAGAAAACACAAATTAAGAAAGATGCAGGTTATTTATGCAAAAAAGAATAAATGATACAGAATTGAGAAAAAAGCAAATACTGGAGAAGGCATCCGCATTGTTTTTGGAAAAAGGATATGCCGGAGTCGGAATTGATGAGATTGCAGAGGCATGCGGTGTTGTACGCGGAACCATATTACGGTACTTTCACAGCAAAAAAGAGCTCTATGACGAGATACTTTTCGGAAGAGGAAATTGCGCCGGAACCGTTTTGGGAGAATACTGCGATGATAAAAGCATCCCGGCAGCAGAGCTTATCCGAAAACTGGTGAGGATTACGGAAGTACAGTTTACGGCGGTCATTGATACCTACAGAGAGAAATTAAAAGAGGAAGAATTTCGCCAGAATTTTGATGTGTTCCGGTTACCGATATTTAGAAATGAAGCAAAAATGCTGGAGAAAATACTAATTCGCGGAAATGAAGAAGGGGCATGGAATATCCGTGACCCGCATGTACGGGCGTACAGTTATTTTTTTGCGATGTTCGGTCTGGCAGAGGCACCGGAGGTGGATGCAGAAATGATGAAGCGGGAAATTCGGGAGATAACAAGGCTTATGCTGCAGATAGAAATTACAGAAGAAAAAGAAGAGGGAGACTGAGAAAGATGTCATTAAAATACACTGTCATAAAAACAATGTTCCATATCATACCGATGCAGAAAATAATGGCAAAACCATATGAAGAGCTTGTGAAACTGTTTCACACAGAAGGAGCCAAGCCCTCCATTCCTGATTTAAAAGATGCAGAGCTTACATTTCAAACTCACACGATAGAAAATTTTCCGGTATTGGAGATTTCCCATAAAAAGAAAAGTGACTATGTGTGTATTTATGTTGCCGGCGGAGGAATGCTTAAATATCCCAAGCCATCCCAGGCAAAGGAATTGATTGCATTGGCTAAGAATACCGGAAGAAATATGCTGCTTCCGTATTTTCCGCTTGCGCCGGAGCATGATTTGATAGATGCGCTGAACATGTTATATGCGACTTATAAAATGGCATTGGAGCATTATCCGGCAGAAAAAATTGCCTTTTTGGGAGGTTCATCGGGAGCGGCTATGGTTCTCTGGCTGATGTCATATATCAATAGGCAGGGAGAAGGCACTCCGATGCCGGGGAAGATTGCGCTCAGTTCTCCCGGCTCCGCTTTGACGGCAGAAGAAAGAAAAAGGGCAGAAGAGCTTAACAAGACTGATTTAATTATGAGCACCACCGCACTGGACAATATTTTCCAAGGAATGACAGGCGGAAAAGAACTTCCGGAAGAATTACTGTATACTTCCAAAGGAATTTATGAAGGGATAAAGGATGTTTATCTTTCCTATGGCGGGGACGAAGTCTTTTCGGCAGCGGCGCAATCAACCGCACAGTGCTTAAGAAGCTATGGGGCAAAAGTAACACTTGAAATTGCGGAAGGCATGTATCATACCTATGCGGTGATGCCGTTTGTAAAAGAAGCAAAACCGGGAAATCGGAGGCTGGTTGCGTATCTGACGGTAGAAAAACAGTAAAAAACGGAAATATGGACTGTAAACAGATGCAGATTTTATGGAAAATGCCCACAATGAATGGACTTTCCCTTAAAATGTGTCAATATTTAAGGGAAAGAAGAATTCTTCTTTTGTACCGTGCATGCAGGTATATTCCACCTGAGACAAAAATTGTCAGGAATAAAGATTTTACATAATTATTTAATGTGTTCTCTATATCGGATGTATTTCACCAGAAACGTGGCGAATATTACAAGATACATCCCTAAAATGCAGCCAACAATGATGGTGATAAAATAATTATCGTTGCTGAAAAGGTTAATGAAAAACTGGGGCAACAGTACGGATAGAAATATAATCAGCAACGGTAGCATTCTGCCTTTCATTACCCGTTGCATCATTTGAAATCTTGAGTCATCATCACAAAAAATTTCTTCTGTTGAACCATTGTCGGCGACGGCTTTTCTAAAATAACTGTACCCGAAAAAATCCTGTATATATTCCCAGCCGCAATCTTCAAACATTTTCAGATATTCATCTTTATGAGCAAGCCCTTCCTGATTATAGTCAAGCTGATAAACAACATCCTGCGGAGTGCATTTTTCAAAATGGTACATGCCCAATCCTGTTACTTTAATAAATTTCCAGCCTGATTTGTGCATTTCCCGTAAATAATCCTGCTCTTTTTCATATTCAAATATTGTAAACCATTTAAATTGTTTTTTTGACTCCATTTACATCTCCTCCTGAGCTATCTTATATAAGCGTTCAATTCGTTTTAGTTCAATCTGCAAAACCTCTAACCCTAAAAATTTCACTGTGACTTCTAAAAAGATGGAATTCAAGCTATAATGGAACCGGAAACCGTATGATGAAATCCCATCCAGAGTGGAATGCTCTTTGACGGACAAAGGAAAATCGGTGGTGAAATATCAGAAATATGAGCATCGCAGGTAAGGAGAAAATATTTTAAAATACACAGAAGGAAAGGCGTTTACACAGGAAACAGCGCCGCAATCCCGACTTGCAACCCGCAGTTGACAGATTTCCATGGGTAGGCGGTGGCTGTGCAACCAGTGATTTTGGTACAATTTTCCCAAAAGGAAAGGAGAGCTGACTATGAATATGGCAGACAGAATACAATACTTAAGAAAAACGAAGGGACTCTCCCAGGAAGAACTCGCAGACAAAATAGGTGTGTCCAGACAGGCGGTTTCCAAATGGGAAAGTGAGCAGAGCACACCGGATATTGAAAAAATTATTATGATGAGCGAGATATTTGAAGTGACAACGGACTACATTCTGAAAGGAATAGAGCCGGTGAATATGACAGATAAGAAAACGATGCAGTCATTGTATCTGGGATTTGCGGTAGTATGCGCGACCATAGCAGGTATCTGGTCATTCACCGCCAATCGTTTCAACTGGGATGAATGTTTCTTTATTGTGATAGCCGGTGCGGTAATCGGCTGCGGACTTGGACTGCTCGTGCAGGTATTTATGCGGTTATTTCAAAAATAAAGCAGCTTATAAAAAAGACGTATGAAAAAGATATTTTCACACGTCTTTTTTGAAATCATTTTTGCATTTACATGAAATTTACTTTTGTTTCCGTGCACGTAAAATCACGAATTATTACGGATTTACGGGAAGGGTATACAGATATACCAGACCATCGGGATAGCTGCCGCCTTCTTCTACTGCAACAACTGCATGAGCGGAAACAGTTGCGCCGGCCTGCTCAACCAGAGACTTCAGTGCCTTGGTAGTACCGCCGCCGCCGTAAACGTCATCTACTAAAAGAACTTTTTTACCGTTCAGGTAAGCAACATCATCATCGGTCAGATATAAGGACTGCTCTACGGAAGTTGTAACGGATTTGTAAGAGGCTTCTACTGCGTGATGCTCGCCGCCCTTTGCTTTACGTGCTACTACGGTGTGGGTAAGTTCGGGATTCACCTGCTCAGCCCAACGTACGGCAATGGCATGTGCCAAAGCGTTGCTCTTTGCAACGGGATTTAAAATAGTATCAAAGGTAACGCCATCTTCCAACATCTTCTTAACCAGTAAATCTGCGGATTTTTCATTCATGCTCACCTGACCGGAGATGTCAAGGAATGCTACCTTATTTCCACCAATCATAACAAAAGGAAGGTCAAAAACCTTGTCCTCCAAAGTAACTCTTAAATACTCTTTGTCACCGACGGTGACAACCTGTGTCTTAACGCTGTCTGCTACTGACATTTTCCATACCTCCCAGTAAAATTAAAAGGGAGATATTGCCATCTCCACTTTTCTCCTTATTATAAGCCCTATTATTCGCACCTGTCAATTCCTTCCGCACGGGATAACGCCATTCCTTTCACAAGTGCTTCCGCACGGGATAACGCCATTCCTTTCACAAGTGCTTCCGCACGGGATAACGCCATTCCTTTTACAAGAGCTTCTGCGCCGCACCCATCCGTTTGCCATTACCCTTGATACTGCTCCTTTTTATAAACGGTTAGCCGAAACTAACTTTTTCATTGACAATACAGTTAGCCGAGGCTAATATAAAAATATATCGCTATTCAGAGCCATGCAAAAGGAAAGTTGTGCCAACAGCAGTTTTGTAAATATGATCCTGAATAGCTACGTGAAATTGACTTAGACAATAAGACAGACTTGCAGAACGAAAATTGCAGAAAAAGAGGAAAAGCAGAATGGATAAAAGGGAAAATATGATAACCGTACAGAATGCAGTAAAAAAATACGGCAAAGGGGAAAATGAACTCTATGCCTTGAACCATGTGGATTTGAACATTGGAAAGGGCGATATCTGCGTGATACTGGGACCCTCCGGTTCCGGTAAAAGTACGCTCTTAAATATGCTGGGCGGACTGGACAGCCTGGACGAAGGAACCATCGTAGTGGACGGCGTGGATATTACAAAACTGGGACGCAAGGAGCTGGTGGAATACCGCAGAAAGAAAATCGGCGTAGTATTCCAGTCCTATAACCTGATTGCGGAACTGAATGTGCAGGAAAACATCCGCGTGGTGCAGGATATTTCCGAAAATCCGCTGCCTATAGAGGAGCTTTTGAAGGATTTGGGACTGGCGCAGCATGCCGGGCATTTCCCCACGGAACTGTCCGGTGGACAGCAGCAGAGATGCGCTATCGGCAGGGCACTGGTGAAAAATCCGGCGCTGCTTTTATGCGATGAGCTGACCGGCGCACTGGACTCCGTTTCGGCAAGGGATGTGCTGTCCATTCTGGAAAAAATCAACGAAAAGTACCGCACAACCATTGTGATTATTACCCATAATGAAGGAATAGCCGGTATGGCGAACCGTGTTATCCGCATTCACGACGGAAAAATCGTCAGCAATGTGGAGCAGCAAAAGGCAAGTGTAAAGGAGTTGACAATCTGATGACTTTACAACGAAAAATAACCAGAAGTATCAAAAAGAATCTGTCCTTTTATCTGACGGGAAGCCTGCTCACCGCGATTACAGTCATGCTGCTGATTGGCGCGTTTGCGGTCAGCGAGTCCCTGTATACCTGGGCAGATGCGTATTATGAAAAAACAAACATAGAGGATGCCAGCTTCCAGACGCAAATTCCGATTACGGAAGAAGAAATGGCGCAGTTAGAAAAAGACTATGACCTGACACTGGAAAAGCAGGAATATCTGGACTTTGCCTATCAGGACACCAAGCTGCGTCTGTTTTCCCCTACGGAGAAGATGGACTATTATACCATCACGGAGGGAAGCGACCTGAAAGAACCGGGGGATATCCTTCTTACCTACCGCTATGCAAAAGCCAACAACATCGCCATAGGGGACACGATGGTTATCGGACAGGACGGCACGGCAGCAAAGAGCGCAGAGGGAAAGTCCTTTACCGTGCGCGGGCTCATCATGAAATCCGATTATGCAGTGATGCTGTATGATTTGACGGAAACCGCAGCGGATAAGTCCGGCTTTGGTATCGGCATTGTATACCCCGAAGATTTTGCAGTGCTGGGAAACGGCGCACTGCAGTATTCGGTTTGCTACCTGGACAGGGACAAAGAGACCGCCTTCCGTACGGAAATTTATGAAAAATACGACACGCAGGAATATCTGGAAAAAGCCGCCAATTCCCGTATTTCCCTGATTTACAGCGAAGCGGATGATTTAGCGGCGGAATTTTCCCTGTATGCTCCCATCATTATGATAATTGTGGTGGCAGTGATTGCCATGGTTCTTCGGAGAATGATAAAGAGGGACGGAAAGACCATCGGTACCCTGATGGCGCTTGGCTACCGGAAGGGTGAACTGGTGCGTCATTACATGGTGTACGGCATGGTGCCCGCCATTGCCGGTGATATCATAGGTGTTATAGGAAGCATTCCTTTTGCAAAGCTGTTCTGTGCATTTTATTTTCAGGATTTGGAATATACGGAGTATCAGGTTGTCATGCCCTGGAAGTTAGTGGGTGTGGCGGTGCTGTTCCCGATTGTGGTTTACGGACTGGTTTCCTATCTGGTTCTGAACAAAGCCCTGCAAGCCGATGCGGTGTCCCTGCTTCACGGCTTGCAGAAAGAAAAAAATGTGCATGTTTTCCGCAACAGCCAGGCCAATCTGAAGCTTGTTTACAATGTGCGTGCGGTATTTATGAATGCCTCCCGGAGCATCACGCTGATTATCGGTATTGCGGTTGCCACACTTTGTATTGTGCTGGGCGGCTCCTTCCGGGATGCATGGAACAATTTGCTGGAAAACAAAGTGCCTTTAGCCATGCTGGGCGGACAGTACGAGTATGGATTTAAAAACTACCAGACGGAAAATCCTTACGGCGGAGATGCTATTTTTGATGTAAGCTTCGGCGCAAGTGCAGATGACTCTCGTTTCAACCTTATCGGTTATGATGAAGAAAATGATATTTTCCATGAAACCGTGGACGGTAAGGCGCCGGTTTACGGGGAATATTATATGACGAGCTCGGCAGCAAGAACCTACGGCATAAAGCCGGGGGATGAGTTCGCCTTTTACAATACCGTCACCATGCAGGAAACCAAGGTGGTGATAAGCGGCATTGTGGAAAATGATGTTCTGCAGCTTGTCCTGACCAGCAAGCAGAACATGGCGGATATTTTAGGCAGACCCGACACGGAATACAACGTGATTATCAGCAAAGAAAAGCTGGATATTCCGGCGGACCTGCTGCGGAAAAACGCATCCTTGAAGGACTATGAAAATCAGGTAAAACGTCTGTCGTCAGTTTCCGGCATCGTTCTGCAAATCTTAAAAGTACTGGGCGTGATTATCTGTCTTCTGATGATAAATATGATGTCCGGCATGATTGTGGAAGAAGGAAAGAGAAATATTTCCATGCTGGAGGTGCTGGGCTACAGAAGCAAAGAAGTGCGGCAGTTTGTAATGACATCCAATCACCTCCTGGTGCCCATCGGTTTTTTGGTGGGAGTACCGCTCGGCTATTTGACCGCTTATTCCATGATGGCGGCATCAGCCCGGTCATCGGGTATGTATATGGGGCTGCCCGTAAAGCCGCTCACCATTCTGGTAAGTGCGGCAATCGTGGCGGTGGCATATGTACTTTCTCTGTGCCTGTCCGGCAGAAAGCTGAAAAAGGTGGATATGGTCGAAAGCCTGAAGTGCCCGTTGGAATAACCGGAAAATCTGAATGAGCATTAGAACAGCTTTTCCCGGGAAACTGAACTTAAGCAGCCTTGTTGCTCTTCTTGCACAGAACAACCATCCAGACAGTAAAGATAACCAGAGCGCCCAGGCTCATGTTGGAGCAGGCAATACCGTTAAGTACGGCGGAAGTGCTCATTTTTCCGAGACCGTTAAATAAAATCTTGAAAAGTAAAGGGTTGATAATCCACATCCAGCCGGGCAGGCAGGTTTTCTTCTTGGCAATGATGAGAGCCATGGTAACGACATTGATAAAATAGAACAGGAAGAAAACGACGAAACAGGGAACTATGTAGCCGCCCTGCTCCTGTAGGATAACGGTCAGGATGTTGTCATCGGGTGCCGTGCCGGTTTCCAGTGCCTTCTTCATACCGGTAAGCAGATAGCAGCAGATAATATGGATGGCGCCGCCGAAAGCTACGAAAGCGTAAAGCGATGCCCGGTATAATCTGGCAAGCAGAGAAGTTTTATCTTCCATAATCTCATACAAAACATAATATCCGAAAATAGAAACCGGAATGCCCACATAGCCGAAGAAGCCGGCAAGTCCTATCCGGGTGTAGCTGATTTTCTGGGCTGCCAGGATGTACTGACCGAAAGCACCAACAGCGCCAACGGAGTCTACACCCAAAAGCAGGCAGTCGCCAATCATGTTCAGAACTGCACCAATCATTCCGTAGATAAGAAGTTTTTTCACTTTAGATAAATTGTAAGTATTCATTTTTGTCCTCCCGTATTAGAAATAGCATGTTGTGAAACGATAATTTTCGCTTAATCACAATAGTTAGCTTGTGCTAATCAAAAGGATTATAGCACTGTGAGGAGAAAAAGGAAAGTCCCGATTTAGCAGGAAAAGGAAAGTCACGATTTAGCTGGAAAAGGAGAGTCCCCTGCTTTAAGGAAAATGAAATGGTAAAAAGAAAGAAAAATAAATTTCAAAAAAATAAAATTGGGTATTGCAAAAACTTTGGAGTTCGTATATAATGCATAAGGTAGTCAGCTAAAGGGCTATCGCCAAACGGTAAGGCAACGGACTCTGACTCCGTCATTTCAAGGTTCGAATCCTTGTAGCCCTGCTAAACCTCAGTGTTTTTCACTGAGGTTTTTTTGTACCCTGAATTTCCTCCAATGGGGAGATTTACAGTCAATAAAACCGCAGCAAGTAATAACATCCGACCGCCCGTACCGCCTGGGAAGGAGAAAGAGAAGAGCCAGGCGGTACAAAATGCTGTAAAATCAGCAAGGCAACAAGAAAAGGCCGTGAGAGTACCGCCTGGGAAGGAGAAAGAGAAGAGCCAGGCGGTACAAAATGCTGCAAAATCAGCAAAGGAACAAGAAAAGGCCATGAGAGTACCGCCTGAGAAGGAGAAAGAGGAAAGCCAGGCGGTACAAAATGCTGTAAAATCAGCAAAGGAACAAGAAAAAGTCATGAGAGTACCGCCGGAAAAGAAAACAAGTCAGGATGGGCGGTATTTGTAAAAATCTCGTTTTAGACCACCTCATCTCCGATTTAGTCTACCGACATCTCCGGAAATCTCTGTTAGAATAAAAATTAGGAATTGAGCCATATAAAACACGGGAAAATATCAGAACATTTAAGAAAACCCCTTCCCACATCTGAAAAACCCCAAACACAAACATAATTCACACAGAAAAAAGAGAAAGGCGGAACCCTATGTTACAGAGTATGAAAAAGGACGCCGTGCACCTGCTGCCCGGCTTATTCAAGGAAAGAGAAGAAGTAAACCGCAATTACCTGATGGAGCTGTCCAACCAGGCGCTTCTGCAGAACTTTTATTTAGAAGCGGGCTTCGTGCTGCCGGGACTGCAGGTAGTGGACGACCCCACTACGGCGAACCTGCACTGGGGCTGGGAGGCGCCTACCTGCCAGCTTCGCGGACATTTCCTGGGACATTATCTGTCTGCGGCAGCGGCTCTGTCCGCCATGAATGATGACGAGGAACTGCATGCCAAGTTAAATGTCATCATCAAAGAACTGGAAAGATGCCAGAAGCAGTGCGGCGGCAAGTGGCTGGCGCCCATCCCGGAAAAATATCTTGGAATGTTACAGAAGGGACAATATGTATGGTCTCCCCAGTATGTTATGCACAAAACCTTCGTGGGTCTGACGGACACCTACCGTTTCACCGGCAGCAAAAAGGCACTGGAGTTGGTGGAAAATCTGTCCGACTGGTATGTGGAATGGATTGAAAAAGATTTGAAGGATACTCCCTGGGTAACCTACAAGGGCGAGTCCGGCGGTATGCTGGAAGCATGGGCAACCCTGTACGGACTGACCGGCAAGGAAAAATATAAGAAGCTGGCGGAAAGCTATGCGGCTCCCCAGATGTTTAAGGATTTAATGGACGGCAAGGATGCGCTGACCAACTGCCATGCCAATGCCAGCATTCCTTTGGCACAGGGCGCAGCAAAAATGTATGAGGTTACCGGCGAGGAAAAATGGCTGGATATTGTAAAAGCATTCTGGAAAAATGCCGTAACCGACAGAGGCAGCTATTGCACCGGCGGACAGGGTGCCGGCGAATTCTTTACTCCGCCTTACTTGGAGGGCAGATACCTTACCGACAGCAATCAGGAATTCTGTACGGTTTACAATATGGTGCGTCTGGCAGAATATTTATTCCGCTTCACCAAGGAAGCGCAGTATGCCGATTATATCGAAAAGGCGCTTTACAACGGATTTCTGGCACAGCAGAATGCATCAACCGGCATGCCCACCTACTTCCTGACCATGAAAGCAGGCAGCAAAAAGAAATGGGGCACGAAAACCAGGGATTTCTGGTGCTGCCACGGAACTATGGTGCAGGCACAGACCCTCTATCCGGAGCTGGTTTATTTTACCGACGGGGAAAAAGAGCTTTATGTGGCTCAGTACATTCCTTCCGAAGGAAGCATTGCGTTCGGGGAAAAGAAGGGCAGCATTGAGCAGAATGTCAACATGAAGTATTACAACGAGCAGGCATTTTTTGACGAAGAGGACAAGAGCCAGGATTCCCGTTGGTCCGTGGATGTGAAAATCCACATGGAAGAGAAGACCGAGTTTATACTGAAACTGCGTATTCCGGCATGGGTTAAGGAAGAAGTACAGGTATCTGTTGCCGGAAAGCCCCTTTCAAAAGAGGAATACCGCGTGGAAGAAGGCTATCTGGTATTGCACAGAGAATGGAAGGAAGACGTCATCACTCTGTACCTGCCCGCAGGACTTTCCATGGAAAATCTGCCGGATGAACCGGACATGTATGCCGTACTGGAGGGACCCATTGTGCTGGCAGTCATGAGTGCAAGTGACAAAGGAATTGTGGGCGATACCGGGCATCCCGAGGATATTTTCCATCGTCAGACCGAGCATACCTACGGTGTGTTCCCCTGGAAGCAGAGTACTTACCGCACGGTAAACCAGCCGGAAAATATAGTATTCAGGCCCTTGTATGAGGTGCAGGACGAAACCTACACGGTTTATTTCACACGGAAATAGAAATTTCCGGGAGTTAAAGATTTCCGGGAAATAAGCAATTCACAAAAAAGCAGAAGAGTTACATATTTTCATATTTAAAATAGGTATTCTTATAAGCTGTGGGGGTCATACCTACCACCTCGCGGAATACCTTCATAAAGTATTTTTCGTCAGGGAAGCCGCAGGAATATGCGGCTTCTTTTATGCTGCAGTTCTGGCTTACGAGCATTGCCTTTGCCGCGTCGATACGCATCAGGTTTAAGCAGCGGGTAAAGGACATATGGAAATACTTGCGGAATAAGGACGCCAGGTAGTCCGGACTGTAGTTAAATTCGGCAGCGGCGTAAAACATGCTGATATCGTTATCCAGATTGCTGCGCATCCACTTGGTTACTTTATTTAAAATGGGCGGCAAATCATTTTCCTGTACCACCAAGGATTCCTGGGTTTCCCGGGATACCTGCATGAGAAGCAGGGTCAGAAGACAGGCGGGCATGTGCGCCGGGTAGGTGGGCTGCTGGCGGGTCATGTCCAGAAGCTCTGAGAAATACTGGGGGATTTTACCGCGATAATGGGTGGAGCCTCTTTCCGACCAAAGATACAAATCCCTGGCGGCGCTTTCCTTCGCAGCGCCGTCCGCCTTAAAGTGGGACAGCCCCAGTTCATCCAGGGTGGGTAAATCCGGGTATGGGGTGACTTCGGTGCCCTCCGGCAATGTGAAGTGTACCCAGAAATAAGAAAGCAGACTCTTGGAGGGTTCGGTGCCGAAATGTTCATGATAGGGAGGCAGGAAAACATATTCACCGGAACCGACGGTGAAATCTTCCCCGTCCTGGCTTAAATGCAGGCTGCCGGTTTTTACATAAATAAAGACCCACCGGTCGAAGCATCTGCGGTGGTGAAGAAAACCATTGGTGCTGCGCAGGTTGCCGCAGACATCAAAAACAATGGGCCTGGGGGTAGAAAACGAATAGTATTTCATATAATTTCCATGCCTTTCGAGAGAGTATACAAAGCAATCAAATTATTGCAATTATAACATGAACCCTGATTGAAATGTGTGAAAGATTTCTTAATTAAATTAATTTCAAAAATTCATACGCAAAATACCCTGTCCTGTGCTACAATGAGAAAGATGAAAGAGGAGAAACAGTATGTACAGCTTTAAAAGTAAGATAAGATACAGCGAAACGGACAGCGGGGGCAGGCTGTCGTTAGAGGCTCTGTTGGATTATTTTCAGGACTGCTCCGCCTTCCAGTCGGAGGCGCTGGGAGTGGGCTTTTACCCCCTGCAGGAACGCGGACTGGCATGGGTGCTTTCCTACTGGCAGATTGTGGTGGACAGGTTCCCGGATTTTTACGAAGATGTGGAAACGGGCACATACCCTTATAATTTCAAGGGCTGCTTCGGCCAGCGTAACTTCTTTATGAAGGATAAGGACGGAAACTTCCTGGCAAAGGCGGACTCTTTGTGGAGCCTGATTGATACAAAAGCCTTTAAGCTTACCAATATCCCCGAGGATGTTTCAGCGAAATACGAAAAGAGAGAGAAGCTTCCCATGGACTATGCGGGACGCAAGATTGCGGTGCCGGATGGCGGCAGCATGGAGGAAAACATTACTGTGAACCCGCACCATTTAGACACCAATCATCATGTAAACAATGCGCAGTATGTGCGCATGGCGGCAGCCTATCTGCCGGAAAGCTTTGAAATAGGACAGATGCGCGTGGAATACCGCAAGCAGGCGCTGTTACATGACGTGTTGCACCCGTATGTGGTAAAACGCACGGCGGAGAGCGGCGAGGAACTGTATACCGTTTCCCTGCAGGATGAAGAAGGCAAGGCATACGCCAACGTGGAATTTAAGGAGAAAAAGCATGATTAAATTAGGAGAACAGCAGAAGCTTACCGTAGTAAAGAAAGTGGAATTCGGTGTGTATCTGGCAGAGGACGTAAAGGCGGAGGAACGAGTGCTTCTTCCCATAAAGCAGGTGCCGGAAGGAACCGAATTGGGGGATGAAACAGAAGTTTTTGTATACAGGGACTCCAAGGACCGGCTGATTTCCACCACGCAGACTCCGTTACTCAAAATGGGCGAGGTGGCGCGTCTTACGGTAGCGGATGTCAATAAATTCGGCGCATTTTTGGACTGGGGGCTGGAAAAGGATTTATTCCTTCCCTTTAAGCAGCAGAAGGTGCGCGTGAAAAAGGGCGATACCCCTCTCGTTTCCTTATATATAGACAAGAGCGGACGGCTCTGCGCAACCATGAATGTGTATGAAAACCTGCGCTCCGACAGCCCTTATCAGAAGGACGACAGAGTAACCGGCGTTATTTACGAAACAAGCCCCGAGTTCGGTATGTTTGTGGCAGTGGACGATTTGTATTCCGCACTCATTCCCAAGAAGGAAGCCTATGGGGACCTGAAGGTGGGTGACACCGTAAATGCCAGGGTTACTTCCGTAAAAGAGGACGGCAGACTGAATCTGAGCGTCCGGGAGAAAGCCTATCTGCAGATAGAGACCGATGCCGAAAAGGTGCTCAAGGTGCTCGACAGCTTTGACGGTGCCATGCCCTTCAACGACAAGGCATCCCCGGAGGTCATCAAACGGGAGCTGCAGATGAGCAAAAACGAATTCAAGAGAGCGGTGGGACATTTACTGAAAAACGGTATGATAGAAATTGGCGAGAAAAGTATTCGCAGAAAGTAAAAAAACGACTGTTTTTGTTAAGAATGTCTAATTTTTTATCCTTCGAGGGTAGATTTTTTTGTGAAAATAGATTAAAATGGTTTTCATCTATGGAATAGGATGGAGTACGTGTATGATATCAAACCAAATTTTACAGAATACCATTGAGGGGTTAAAAAACATTGCCAGAGTTGATTTCTGTGTCATGGACACAGAGGGCAAGGAGATGGCATCCACAGCAGATATGCGCAACTGCTCCAAACAGGCAGCAGAATTTGCGGCGTCCTTCGCTGACTCCCAGGAAATCCAGGGCTACCAGTATATCAAGGTAATGGATGACCAGCAGCCGGAGTATGTGCTGATTGCGGGTGGAAGCGGAGAAGATGTGTATACCATTGCAAAAATGGCGGCTTTTCAAATCCAGAACCTGATGGTTGCATACAAGGAACGGTTTGATAAGGATAACTTTATTAAAAATCTGCTTTTGGACAACCTGCTTTTGGTAGATATTTACGGCAGGGCGAAAAAACTGCATATCCCCACGGATATCGGCAGAGTTGCTATGATTGTGGAGTCCGAAAACGGCAAGGACAACAATGCTCTGGAGCTTACCAGGGTACATATTGGAAGTAATGGAAAAGATTTCATCACCGCAGTGGATGAAAATAATGTTATAGTAGTGAAGGAGCTTTCCGACACGGACACCAACAAGGACATTGAGAAAATTGCCAAGAACCTGATTTCCTATTTACAGAAGGAAGGCGTTGTCGGCGTGCATGTGGCATACGGTACGATTATCCATGAGATTAAGGAAGTCAGCCGTTCCTACAAGGAAGCCAAGATGGCGCTGGATGTAGGCAAGATTTTCTTTGACGAAAGAAACGTCATTGCTTACAGCGAACTGGGTATCGGCAGGCTGATTTACCAGCTGCCCATTCCTCTTTGTAAAATGTTCATCCGCGAAATATTCGGCGGAAAAAGCCCGGATGATTTTGACGAGGAAACTCTCACTACCATCAGCAAATTCTTTGAAAACAGCCTGAATGTGTCCGAAACATCCAGACAGCTTTTCATTCACCGGAATACACTGGTTTACCGCCTGGACAAGCTGCAGAAAAGCACGGGACTGGATCTGCGTGTGTTTGAAGATGCCATTACCTTCAAGATTGCGCTCATGGTCGTAAAGTACATGAAATACATGGAATCATTTGAATATTAAAGAGGTACAGAATGTCAAGAAAAGAAGAACAGAGAAAACAACGGGAGAAAATGATTGAAGAAAACGGTCTGATTTACCTGGACAAGGTAAGTAAGATTTATACAGCGGGTGCACCGGCATTAAACGGTGTGACCCTGCATATCAACAGGGGTGAGTTTGTCTTTGTAGTTGGCGACAGCGGCTCCGGCAAGTCCACCCTGATTAAGCTTTTGTTAAGAGAACTTATCCCTACCAAGGGAAAGGTATGGGTGATGGGACATGATGTGGCAAAGCTGTCCCACTGGAAAATTCCGAAATTCCGCAGAAACCTGGGAATCGTATTCCAGGATTTCCGTCTGCTTAAGGATAGAAACGTATATGAAAATGTTGCGTTTGCGCAGCGTATCGTAGAAGTTCCCGCCAAGGAAATCCGTAAAAACGTACCGAAGGTACTGGCTACGGTGGGACTGGCAGGCAAATACAAGGCAAAGCCCAAGCAGCTCTCCGGCGGTGAACAGCAGAGAGTGGCGCTGGCGCGTGCCCTTATCAACAAGCCTTCCATTCTGCTGGCAGATGAGCCTACCGGCAACCTTGACCCCAAGAACTCATGGGAAATCATGAACCTTTTAGAGGAAATCAACAAGTCCGGCACAACGGTAGTGGTGGTTACCCACAACCGCGAAATTGTCAATGCCATGCACAAGCGCGTGGTTACCATGAAAAAAGGCGTCATCGTAAGCGATGAAGAGGAAGGAGAGTATATCGATGAAGATTAGTACCTTATTTTATACTCTCAGACAGGGAGTAAAAAATATATTCCGTAACAAGCTGTTTTCCATGGCATCCATTGCCACCATCGCAGCCTGCCTGTTTTTATTCGGCATTCTGTATTCCGTGGTTATGAACTTCCAGCATATTGTCAAAAATGCGCAGGAAGGCGTTTCTGTTACCGTATTCTTTAACGAGGGCACTTCCCAGGAACGGATTGATGCCATCGGGGAACAGATTAAAGCCAGAGTGGAGGTTTCCGATATAAAGTATACGACAGCGGATGAAGCCTGGGCCTGGTTCCAGGAAAAATATTTCGAAGGAAAGCACACGGAAGGTTTCCCCACCAACCCTCTGGAGGGTTATGAAAATTACGAAGTTTTCTTAAACGACGTATCCATGCAGGATGCACTGGTTACCTGGCTGCAGTCCCTGCCGGATGTGCGTCTGGTTAAATACAGCAGTCTGACGGCGAACGCCCTGACCGGCGTCAACCTGATTGTGGCATATGCCTCCGTGGGTATTATCGTCATTTTGCTGGGCGTATCCATTTTCCTGATCAGCAACACGGTTACTATCGGTATTTCCGTAAGACAGGAAGAAATCAGCATTATGAAATACATCGGTGCCACGGACTTCTTTACCAGAGCGCCGTTCGTTATTGAGGGTATGTTAATCGGCGCCATCGGTTCCGGTATTCCTCTTTTACTGATTTACTTTATTTACAATGACGTGGTGACATCGGCAATGTCAAAGTTCCAGGCTCTGTCATCCATCCTGAATTTCCTTACCGTACAGGAAGTATTCCATGTGCTGGTTCCCGTATCCTTAGGTATCGGTATCGGCATCGGCTTCCTCGGCAGCTTTACCACAGTTAGAAAACACTTGCGCGTATGATTAAGAGAGGACAGGCAGGTATGAAAAAAAGACTTGTGATGGTTTTTACGGTGGTGCTCATGCTGGTACTTTTCAGCAACATGCCATCTTCCACAAAAGCAGCAACAAGCTATTCGTCTCTTACCTCGGACAGTATCAAACAGAAGGAAGAGCAGATAAAACAGGCGGAGCAGCAGAAGAAAAGCCTGCAGAATTCCCTGACGGATGTGAAGGCTATCAAGAAGAAGCTGGAGCAGGAAAAAAGTAATCTGAAAAATTATGTGCAGGAGCTGGATGCCCAGCTTGCCGAGGTGCAGGACAATATCACCCGGCTGACCGCCGAAATCCAGCAGAAGGAAGAGGAAATCCGTATTACGCAGGAGGAGCTTGCGGAGGCAAAACAGATAGAGGAAGACCAGTATGATGCGATGGTGGACCGTATCCGCTTTATGTACGAGCAGGGCGAGTCTTCCTACATCGACATCATTTTCAGCGGAGAAAGCTTAAGCAGCATTATGAATGCCGTTGAATATATGGAGCAGATTTCCGCATATGATAGAAAACAGTTAGACCAGTTTATCTTAAACAGACAGTATATTGAGCTCTGCGAACAGCAGCTTGAGACGGAAAAGCAGGTCCTGGACGAAACAAAAGCCGGCGTGGAGCAGGAGCAGAAAGCCCTTGAGGAGCTGATTGCCGCCAAGGAACAGACTATCAGGGAATACGAATACGATATTTCCAACAGAGAGCAGGCCATCAAGGAATACGAAGCCGACATCCAGGAGCAGAACGAAATCGTGCAGGCTCTGGAAGCGGCAATTGCCGAAGAAAAACGTAAAATTTTAGAGCAGAACGGTACCGTCTTAATGTATGACGGCGGTCAGTTCAAATTCCCGGTGGCTACCTATACGAGATTGTCGGACGATTACGGCTGGCGTATGCATCCCATCCTTGGCATACAGAAGTTCCACAACGGTATCGATCTGGCATCTCCCAGCGGTACGGCGATTTATGCGGCTTATGACGGAAAAGTGGTAGCGGCATCTTATAGCAGTTCCATGGGTAATTATGTTATGATTGACCACGGCGGAAGCCTGTACACCATATATATGCATGCCTCCAAGCTGTATGTCAGCACAGGAGACGTGGTCGTAAGAGGGGAGACCATTGCTGCAGTAGGTTCCACCGGCCGTTCCACCGGCCCGCACCTGCACTTCGGCGTGCGTCTGAACGGAGAATATGTAAGTCCCTGGAATTATCTGAAGCAGTAATATAAGGAAAGGTACACATTATGCAGGACAACGAAATTTATACAACGGGCATTGCGCCCGGACAGCAGCCGGAAAACGGCGGAAAAAAAACACAGGACAAAAGCGGAAAGTTTTTCTGGGGCGGACTGTTTACAGGTCTGATTATGTCCCTTTTAGTAGTGAGCAGCGTGTATGTGGTAAACCGCATCCAGTATGCCCATAAGTCAGGCCAGACGGTAGGGCTTCACACCCGGGAAGAAAGTCAGGAAAACACGGACGGAGAAAGTGTTACCGGAGAAGCGGTCAACGAAGACACGGTAGCCAAGATGAAGGTTATTGAAAATGTAATCGACACCTACTTTTATAAAGAAGACGTGGATAAAGACGCCATGGTGGACGGTATCTTTAAGGGCATGGTCGAGTCGCTTGGCGACCCTTATTCCGAATACTACTCCAAGGAAGAACTGGAAAGCCTGTATCAGGACTCCCTCGGCGTTTACTACGGTGTGGGTGCTTATGTAAGTCTTGACACCGCGACAGGTCTTGCGAAAGTCAGCGGTATTATCGCAGACTCCCCGGCTGAGGAAGCGGACCTTCGTGCCGAGGATATTATTTACAAGGTGGACGATGTGGATGTAACGGGCATGACCTTACAGGAAACGGTTTCCCTGATTAAGGGTGATGAAAATACAACCGTTAAGCTGACCCTTATCCGCGACGGTAAAGAAATCGAAAAAGAAGTGACAAGAAGAAAGGTGGAATCCCCCACCGTTAAGTTTGAAATGCTGGATGACGGCATGGCATACATCCAGATTACCGAGTTTGATACCGTGACCGTGGATCAGTTTACGGAAGCCATGGCAATGGCAAGAGGCAATGACATGAAGGGACTTATCCTGGATTTGCGCAGCAATCCGGGCGGCAACTTAAGCTCCGTGGTAAGTATTGCCAAGCAGATGTTGCCCAAGGGCCTGATTGTATACACGGAAGACAGGGACGGCAACCGGGAGGAATATTCCTGTGACGGCTCCAAAGAGCTGGATGTGCCCATGGTTGTTTTAGTAAACGGCAATTCCGCCAGTGCGTCCGAAATCCTGGCAGGCGCCATTAAGGATTACGGCATCGGTACGCTGGTGGGCACCACGACCTTCGGCAAGGGCATTGTGCAGAGACCTATCGAACTGTCCGACGGCTCTGCGGTCAAGCTGACCATCAGCTCCTATTACACACCGAACGGCATCAACATCCACGGTATCGGCATCGAGCCGGATGTGGAATGCGAATTTGACAGTGAAAGATATTACAGCGACGAAGCATATGACAATCAGCTTGAAAAGGCGAAGGAAGTACTGCTTCAGAAAATGGAAGGTACAAACTAATCAATGATGGAAGAAAATTTAAGATATGAAGATTCCGGGATTAATCCCAAGATTTTACGCGCGGTTTCCGAGATGGGCTATACCCAGATGACGCCTATACAGGAACAGGCAATTCCCCAGCTTATGGAGGGAAAGGATGTCATCGGGCAGGCGCAGACAGGAACAGGAAAGACGGCAGCGTTCGGGATTCCCATGCTGCAGATGGTAGATCCCGCCAGCCGGGAGCTGCAGGGCATGATTTTATGTCCCACCAGAGAGCTTGCTATTCAGGCGGCAGAGGAGCTTCACAAATTTTCCAAATACATGCACGGCATACGTGTGGTACCTATTTACGGCGGGCAGGATATTTCCCGGCAGATTAAAGCCTTAAAGGGCGGCGTCCAGATTATCGTGGGTACACCGGGACGTGTCATGGACCATATGCGCAGACACACCATTAAGCTGGACAGCCTGAAAATGGTGGTGCTGGACGAAGCGGATGAAATGCTGAACATGGGCTTCCGCGAGGATATGGAAGCCATCCTGGGAGAAATCCCCGGTGAACACCAGACCGCGCTTTTCTCGGCAACCATGCCGCAGGCTATTTTAGACATTACCTACAAATACCAGAAGGACGCGGTGGTCGTGCGGATTACCAAGCAGGAGCTGACCATTCCTCTGGTAAAGCAGTATTATTATGTAGTGAAAAATATTTACAAGGAAGAAGCCATCAGCAGACTGATTGATACCTATAATCTGAAGCGTTCCATCGTGTTCTGCAACACCAAAAAGATGGTGGATGAACTGGCGGAGCATCTGAAGGACAGAGGCTATCAGGCAGAAGGACTGCACGGGGATATGACCCAGAAGCAGAGGGATTTTGTCATGAACCGCTTTAAAAACGGCAGTCTGCAGGTACTGATTGCAACGGATGTGGCTGCAAGGGGCATTGACGTGGACGACTTAGAGGCGGTCTTTAACTATGATGTGCCGCAGGATACCGAATACTATGTCCACAGAATAGGACGTACCGGCAGAGCGGGCAGAGAAGGACTTGCCTTTACCTTTGCCTACGGCAGGGATTTATACCGTATCCGGGAAATCGAGAGAGTCTGCAAAACAAAGATGACGGAGCAGAAGCTGCCCAAGTCCGCACAGGTTATGGACATTAAGTTAAACAAACTGCTGCAGGCGGCGAAGGATACTCTGGATAAAGAAGATTATGTAAAGCTTCAGGATCAGATTGAAGAAAAGATGGAGGACTACGAGTTAGACCCCATGGAGCTTTTAGCATATCTTGTAAGGAAGGAAATCGGCGAGGCGCCGGAAGAAATCGTTATCGAGGAGCCGCGCAAGAGACGCTCTTCCTTCGACGACAGAAGAAAGCGCTTCTCAGATGATGACAGAAGAAAACGCTTTGCGGATGACGGCGGACATAAATCCCGCGCCTTCGGCAGAGGCGACAAAGAAGGCAGCCGCAGAGGCGGAAGCTACGGCGACAGGGAAAGAAGCAGCCGCAGGGACGGAAGCCACGGTGACCGGGAAAGACACGGACGCAGTGACAGGGACGGTGCACGCGGTGAAAGAAAAGGGAACCGCGAATTCCGTAAGGGTACGGATAAACGCGATTCCCGGGAGAAACGTAAATAATCAAACAGTTACCTTACAGCGGTAAGGGAGGAAGACACCGACGGCCGGTTGCGATAGGCTGCCGGTGTCATTTTATGCTTGCGCTTAAATAAGTTGATGAAGTGGGTGGTATTTTCAATACCGACACGTTCTGCCACCTCATGAACCTTCAAATCGGTATCGTTCAAAAGATGTTCCGCCTCTTCTAAGCGTCTGCCGTTTAAGTACTGCAGGGGAGAAAAGCCGTAGGCTGCTTTGAACTCCCGGCACAGACGGTATTTGTTGATGCCTGCCTGGGTTGAAACATTGTCTAAATTCAAATCTTCGGAATAATGCGTATCGTAGTAGGACTTAATATCCTCTAAATACATCTTTCCGCCGCGGCCGGCGGAAAAACTAAACTCATCACAGGTCAGTTCTGTCAGTAAATCCACTAAAAGCTTATTGATAATCAGTTCGTTGGGAACGTAATTCCGCATGTAGGAAACCAGGGATGTGAGGGAGGCTTCAATCCGGGCCATATTTTCGGAGGAAACCACACCGCGGTATCTTTCTTTATATAATTCATGATAGAAGGAAAGGAAGGGACCCTGAATGTAAAAAATAATGTAATTCCAGTGCGTGGACTGGATGCGGATGCTTACATTGGGCGAACAGGGGAGAAACACAAAGGTATTTTCAGAAGCCACTGTTTTGTTTCCATTTAAAGAAACCGTACCGGTACCGGAAATCGTATAGAGCATGCAATAGACCTGTTCCCTGCCAAAATTATAGCTGTAAGGATAAGAAGCATGAATTTCGTTCCAGGCGAGAACTGTATTTAAGGAATTGGTTGAGGGTGAGCTGTGGTAGCAGGTCTTTAAGGTATAAAATTCCGAGTAAGCCGTGTTATGTATGGACAAATAGTGCATTAACGAATCCTTGACGGTATCGGCAATGTTTTCTTCAAAATGAAAGCCATTCATGATTTCTCCTCCGTTCTGATTTTGATGTACTTATTTTAATACAAAATAAACATAAAGTAAATAATAACTTAAACATAAACAAAGCATAAGCAATTCAAAATTGACAGTAATACGCAAG
>ERZ1026850.173-NODE-173-length-41807-cov-7.032214_pt1 | contig 41807 bp, 30 predicted proteins | sample MGYA00380155_ERZ1026850 | MGnify/ENA primary metagenome ERZ1026850 (study PRJEB33269, sample SAMEA4719791) | human gut metagenome | biome: human-associated habitat; feature: organic feature; material: feces | place: Cameroon | collected 2013-10 ... | reverse complement strand
ACAACAGCCAGCTCAGACGGCTCAGCCACAACAGCCAGCTCAGACGGCTCAGCCACAACAGCCAGCTCAGACGGCTCAGCCAGCGCAACAGCAGCAACAGTGGCACGCTCCATTGAAACCTACTCAGGATACTCAGCCTACTCAGCAAGAGGTTGCTCCTTCGCAGCCTACTCAGGCGACACCGCCTACCCAGACGGCAAAGCCAGCGGAAGCACCCAAACGTCGCACGACCTACGAGGATATTATCCGTCAGATATATCCAGAGATGGACGAAAAGAAGCGAAAAGAAGAAGAGGAGAAGATCAAACGGAAGAAGAATCGTGATAGCACCATCGCTGCTATTGGGGATGCCTTGACGGCCATGGCCAACATTGCGGCCACGACTAGATATGCCTCTCCTGCTGACGTGACAACCAACAACATGAGCAAGAAGGTCAAGGAGAGATACGACAAGATTAAGGCTGATCGCGACAAAAATCATGAGGCTTACAGGCAGATGCTTGCGCGCGCTCAGCAGCTGGATGCTCAGCAATATGAGAATGACGTGGTACGTTACAGCAAGGCTCTCGAGAAGGCTAATGACGATGCTTGGAAGAGGTTCATGGACATGTCTAACTACAATCAACGAGAAAGAGTGAATAATGACACCAACAATTATCGCACGGCTGCGCTTAAGCAGAAGGATAGGCAGTTCAAGGAGCGTATGGAGCAAGACTTTAAGGTTGCCAAAATGAAAGCGGACGCAACAAGGTACGCTGCTGACCGCAGATCTAGCGGTAGCGGTGGGGATCAAGTTGTAGAAGGATATCCATTACCCGACCCCAAAACGCATAAGGACGTATATTTCAAGAACAAGGCCGTATGGGAAGCTAAATACGCAGAGTGGTACCCAGACGATTCGCCAGAAGGGACTAGCTATGAATCCACTCATACTGACGACAAGGGGCATGTGACCACAACAAAAGGTACAAGGACTGGCGGATATACTCCCGGTCAGATTGGCCGAAGAGTAGCTAAGGAGAAGGAGAAGTGGAAAGCCGAAGCTGCGGCTGCAAAAGCGAAGCAGCAAGGCAAGAAGGGTGACTTGATGGCAAACAAAAAATACGGAAGCAAATAACACACACAGCATATGCCAATAGATAATAAGAAGCTGAAGAATCTCTATGACGCAATGCGTCAAGAGGGATACGACCAGTCTTACGATGAGTTTCGAGGGGCATTCCTTGGCAATAATAACTATGCCAATCGTAAGGATATATACGACACGATGTCAAGCGGTGGTTATAACCTTGGCAAGACTTATGCGGAGTTCATGACGAGCATGCAGGCTGCTCCTCAGCAAGCTAACAAGAATGCTGCGGCTCAGGCGGCTGCGGCCAAGAGTGCGCCAACCCAACCCGAAAAAGGTGGCTGGAGACCTAACGCTGAACAGATGGCTGGATACCAACGATTCACAGATGGCGTGATTAGAACGGTCAAGAATGGTGATGATGTGATGAATCGGGTTAATACACGAGTTGCCAGAGCTAAACGTCCCAATCAGCAGAAGGTTAATCTTGGCTTCAACAACAAGCATAGTCTGCTTGGCGGTGGTAGTCAGGTTCAGCATGAAGGCAAGAAGTTCGATGCAGCCAAAGGCGACTTCGTTGACCAATATTCAACGGAGGCTGGTAACGTGTATGACAACGCGTATGAAGCCGATGCCGAACAATATAATATCAACCGCAACAAGAGGGATGCGGAGACTCTTGATGCGGTGGCCGACATTGAGAGACAGATTCGCGAGCAGGAGGAATTGCTTGAGAAGACAAGGAAGGCTTCTCGCGATGTTAAAGCACCAGACAATCTGTGGGATGCTCTCCGTTACACCATGTCTCATGCTGATGGTCCACGTCTTGATCAAGAAGATATTGACGAGGAAGCCATTAAGGCCAATATCACAAACCTACAGAATAGGCGATCGCTCCTGCTACATGGGACTTCAATAGGTCAGAAGGTAGGCAAGTCCATTGGCGACCAACTTGCTGAGGTTAATAAGATGATTGGCGATGATATTGACAATTACTACAAGAGACACCCTAATGGTGGCCCTACCCTCGTCAGCCATGATTATCATGCAACAGGGCAATATCAGATTAACCCATACCTTGATGTTGCAGCAAGGTCTCTTGAGGATGCCCAAGAGATGTTCAATGAGGCTGGAAAGTCTGTAGGCGAGAGTGGATTGACGGGATTCGGTAAAGGAGTAATAAGAGGCTTCGGCAGTAAGTTGTTCGACGCACGTACATGGGACATGGGCTTCACAGATATTAAAGGAGGACTGTCTCTTGCAGAGGTATTAAAAAGAGCCGATGAAGGCAAACCACTTACGGTTGAACAGCAGAAGATGCTCGATGCCAAAGCTACGGAATTGGCATGTGCAGCCTACTTCAGTGGTGCGTTAGGACGTGGATATAAGGCAGGACAAGTGACGGCTGAATCTATTCCCTTCATGCTTGAATTCATGCTTAATCCGCTGTCGAAAACTGGCATATCAGCGCAAGCCATGCTGACTAGGTATGCTCTTAAGCGATTCGGGCGTAAGGCTACCATGGAGCTGGGTGAAGATGCGGCCAAGAAGATTCTCTGTGGCGATATCAGGCAGCTTACAAAATCTGTGTTCGACAAGGGGCTTAGCAAGGGCGCAAGAGGTCTTGCAGCGAAGACCCTGGTGAGCAAGGCCGGTGCTCGCATTGCAGGTGATATTACCGGTGCTGCTGGCATGACGGCCACCACTGGGCAAGGCCGTGTGGTTGCCGATATGCTCAACCGCGCGACTGGCCAAGTGAAGTTTGGCGTAGACACAGACGGCAAAGTAAAATATACAGGTCACGATGCTCCTGAAGAGAGTAGCCTTCTTACGGCTTACGGTAAGGCGTTCGGTTCGCAATTCAGTGAGAATTACTCGGAGTTCATGGGTCCCTATATCTCCTATGTTGGAGGCATGTTCGCCAATGGCCTGAAGAAGATAGGAGGTAAGTACTTGTTCGATGGTCTTTCTTCCTTGCGCAATCGCTCTGCGGCTGCGGTTATGAAGCTTCCGTTCGCCCCTATGGTGTCTGACTTCATTCGTGAAGCAACCAAGTCTGATTGGGCGAAGGTTATAAAGGGCATGCAGAAGCGTGCCCACTGGGACGGCACAGCAGAGGAATATCTTGAGGAGGTTGCTGGCAATATGCTTAATGCCATCCTCGTAGGGGACAACGATTTTTCAACCGAGGAGGGACGTGGTGTGTTCAACCTGAGCGATAACATTGATACCTTCCTTGGTGTCGGCCTGATGTCGGGTGCGATGTCGGTTTCCTCTGCGGCTGGCTATCGTACGCCGGCCTATCGTGCTCGCAAGATGGTTGAGAATGCTGATGCTAGGGGTGAGAAACTTCTGGGCGGCAGTCTGTGGGGGAAGTTCAAATCTTCCTTCGATGCTGCACAGAGCGAGCAGGACAAGCAGGTGATTCTTACTGCATTGCTTCAGAATAGTAGCCTTACAAACGAAGCGCGTAGGGCTGCGCTGCAATATGCAAGCGGTAAGCAATTCCAGCAAGCTGTGGCTGACGGCACCTTCCGCGAGATGGAGGAAGATGCTGAGAAGGGCAATGAAGTTGAGCGTTCTTGCCGTGCCGAATATACGGAGGGGCAGAACATTGATTCTGTGGAGGAGATGCGTGATGCCAAGACGAGGTATAACGTGTTGCTCCGCGAAGCTCTTGCCGTTGAACCTAACGCGGAAATGTATTCTGATCCTCAATTCTACGAGCAGTCCAATCCGAATGCTACGCCTGAACAGAAAGCCGCTATGCGTGCTTATGCTGAGGCCAAGGCTCAATATGAGGGTGTGGCCGACCGAATGAAGACGGACATGGCCGATCAACAGCAGAAGGCCAACGAGCAGGTCGAGAGGTTTAAGAATCAGACTGACGGATTGATCACTAGGGTCAGATTGAGGGGCAGCGATGCGGAGTTCTACGTGACCAGCGGCCACATATCCCTGAACAATGACGGCACCATCAACGATGCCGCCACAAGCAGTAACCTGACAATCGTTGATGGTGAGGGAAATCAGCGATTCATCTCACGTGGTGATGTCGTTGATGTGCTCGCGCAGAATACCCCCGAGGAGACCCTTGAGCAGCTCAACGATATTATCATGAATGAAGCCAAAGCGAAGGCCGATCTCATTGACGGCAAATTGTCCTTCCGTGCTGGCGATACGTTTACCATCCTCAACAACGAAGGTCAGGAGCAGAAGGTGACCATTGCACAAGACCCGTCAACGATGGCCATGTCTGCCGTCATTGAGGGTGAGCAATCAGCTGTACCTCTCACGGAGGATTCCATGGCCAAGTTGCAGCAGATGTCTGATGCTTATCAGGAGTCTCGATTCGGCAAGTATAGGCAAGAACAACAGGATGCTGTGGCCAATGCTGAAAATGAGGCTACGCAAGAGGAATCCACCCCTACTTCACCTACGGCCTCACAAGAGGAGGCCAGTTCACCTACCGGAGGCCGTTCATATGGCTATGGCGAAAGTGTCAGCTACGTGGATGGCGAAGGCCATACGCAGGAGGGCGTGGTTCATGGCAAGACTCCAGATGGAACGTATGAGGTTGAGTTCGACAATCCTCCTTCAGGCAAGAATGTCGTGGATGCATATACACAAGAGGAGCTTGATGCTCTCGTACAGCCTTCTTCGGCTGAGCAAACGGAAGAAGTTGTCCCCGAACAAGTACCAGAGGAAGAACCTGCAGAACCGCAAGGCAATGATGCTGCTGATTCTGTTCCTCCGACAACGGAAGAACTTGTGGAGATGGCGCGTAGAGGCAATGAGCTTGCCCAGTATCAACTTGATCAGCAGGGTATACAGTGGAAAGAACCTGCCGAACAGACGAAGGATAATGCCGTAGCCCAATCTCCCAAGAAGGACGTACCGCGTGACAAGGACGGCAATATCATATATGACCAGGTACCAGTGGCCACCACCATAGAAGACTTGTATGACGGTGCTTTGGATGATGAGGAGATCGGCAACTTCGTGCAGTCTCAGATAGATGCCGCCAATAAGGCCGTTGACAAAATCACCAAGAAGAAGCCAAAAATCTCTACCAACAAATCCGCATACCTCGAAGCCAAGAAGAAGTGGGAAGGGGAATTGCGTGAGGCTGAGCGTAAGGCTCAATATTGGAATGATGTGAAGGCAGAGGTTGAGAAGATCACCACACCTGCTGATGCTAGAGGCTGGAAGGACGAACTTAGCGGTGAGGCAGCTCGCAGACAATATCGTGAGAATTCGGGCAATGACCATGAGGCCAAGAGTGCAAGCGAGGTTGCAGCTGAGTTTTTCAGCCAAAGCCACGTCAAGGTTACCCCCGAGTCCTACCGCAAGGAAACTGGATTCGGGCTTGACGAGCAGCGTAAGATGGTTGGCAAAATATCCAAGGAGGGCAAGACAATTGATCGGTTGTCTGAGGAACTTGCTCTTTTCGATGAAGAGTATTACAATGGTAGATTCTTCGGTGGTGACAGTATGGTTGCCAAGGATGCCTTGATTGCCCATCTCTCCTCTGCTGACGCACGCAAGGGAGTTTCCAAGGTGCAGTCTGAAGCGGAGGCGCAGTTTGTTGAAGATTATGAGGAACAGCGTGAGAGATACTATCAGGAGAGGTATCACATGTCTTATGAGGAGTATATCGAATATTCTGCTCAAGAGATGCCCGAACTCATGAGAAAATACAGTAACTTTGACGAGCAGCAATTCTATAATCGCTACGCAGACGAGATAGAGGCTGACTTTACCAGAAGGGAACAACAATCAAACAACAACAATGGAACAGAAGAAAATGACTCCACAAGAGAAGAGCAACGACATGATCGAGGCAATCAAGTACAATCTGGACAACGGACTGATGACAACAGCGGAAGTGAGGGAGGCGAAGACTCCGAAGGAGCAGTTCGAACTCGCGATGAGGGCAGTGATGAACAGAAATCTTCATCAGAAGAGTCGGCGGTAGGAGGACAGCGTGAGCAGGAGACGGATATTGAACAAGTCGAAGGTGCCAACGAGGTTGATAAGAGAAGTCATAAAACCGATAATCAAGGCAATCCGTTGAACGCTGACGGGACATTGAAGCTGGAGAAGGTGAAGTCTGTTGATGATTTGACGGACGAAGACTTTTCTAAGCCTACTCGTAGCGTGGAGTTGCCGCAGGTTCCAGAGAATGTAGATAATGCCCTTGGTGCGGACGGTAAACCTGTCATAATCAAGAAGAATATCTTTGAGAAGAACTGGGAGGCACATAAATTTCCATTTGCCGAAAGTCGCTCAATATTGAAGTCTGCCTTGTATAATACAGACCTTGTAGGACAGACGCAGCCGACTAAGCGTCCTCTTCACTGGGTTGCAATAAAGTTGGACGAGAAGAGTCCGATTGTTGTACTTGAAGTGAATGAGAATAAAGACAATGTTGAAATAGTTGGTTGGTATACACTTGACGGAAGAAACCTTGAAAGAATAAAAAGACAAGCCGAGAAGAACGGCGGCGAACTCGTTATGTTATCCCCGAAGGATAAGGTGGAAAGCCTTTCCACTCCTCAAAGCGACTTGTCTTCTGATGGCAAAGGTAAAGAAAAGGTTTCATCTAAACAAGGGAGTGTTGGGAGAAAAAATGTTTATGGTAAGAATAAAGTAGCAGACTGGCGTACTTCTGTTTCTTCAGCTATGAGGCAGTATGAGACATCTCCTCATGATGCTCATGTAGCCATGTGTGACATCATTGATGGTATGGACAGCAATGCCCTTTATGGCTTGATGCGCATGGTCTTACGTACTATTACCAGCCTTGACAATGAAAACATTCGTGATGGTTGGAAGGTTGATGCTACACATGACCTATTTGATATATTGAAGGATCGTGGCTTTGTTGTGACGAAAGGTAGCAAGGGGGTGGCGATTGGTGATGTCGTGATAGACAAGCACGGAATTATATATGTAGTAGAAGGTGTCGGTAAAAGTCGACTGGATTGTGGACTATATGATGTAAACGATAAGACTATTATAGACCATATGACTATCAGCAGGGCATCTGTGAAATACTATTATCGTGATGTCAATGGTAAGAAAGATTCTGTGCGTTTGCAGAAGGCGGATGTAGTCGATGCTGAGTTGATGGCTGAGGAGAAGCCTTTCAATGCGGTCATTGAGATGCTCCGCAAGAAATTCCCTGATGCCAGCATGGAAGCACTCACGGCTGCTGATAGGCTTTTGCGTGAACAGGCATTGCCCGGTGAGCGACAGAAGGCCATTGAGGCCGTAGCGAAGGCTCTTGGCCTCAAGGTCGAATGGCGCGACACGATGGAAAAGGAAAATGGTACGTTCAACCCGAAGACTCGCACCATCACCATTGCACGCGACTCCCAGCATGCCCTTGCCAATACGTTCGGGCATGAGGTGACGCATGCTGTGCGCAATCTCTCTGAAGCCGACTACAAGAACCTGAAGGATGCCGTAAGAAGACTGTATTCCTCAGAGAAGGAATACAATGAGGCTGTGCAGGCTTATGGCGATATGTACACCGGCTTGGACTTTGATGCTCTGGAAGAGGAGCTTATTGCCGACAACATTGGTTTCATGATTGGCGGCAGGAACGACATGACGCAGGAACTTGCCTCACGCATGAACCATCGCGTTCTGTGGGCTATCCATGACGCAATGAATAAGGTGAGGAATGCCCTTGCGAAGGTTCTGCACATTGACTCCAAGAAGAACGGACTCTTGGAGACTATTGATAGTGCCAGAGCTACTATCCGCGAAACGATGGCGAACGCCCAGCGTATTGCGAAGGAGAAGGGACAAGGACTTTCAAACGAATCGGGTTCCGCAAAGCAGTCTCTTCGCACGCAGGACACCGCCATACGCGATGCCCTTGTCGAGCGTATGCGCTTGTCGGGCATGGATGTGATCACTGATGAGACCGGACAGAGGGTGCTGGATATGGCGAATAGTGAAGAGGTGATGTTAAGTGCCAAACAAAAAAGAGCACTTGAAACCGCGACGATAGCAGAGCAAGCCACTAATAATGCCACAGTCGTTTCAAGTGCTGATGGTGCAAAAATACAAAATAACCTTGAAATACTTGCAGATAATTACAAAAAACGTCCTAATAAGACGAGAGGTTTTATAACTGATTTGTCAAGAAGTCTTGGTTTAGTACAGCATGAAGCTAGCCAATATGGTACATTCGAGACACGAAATGGTAAGTTGGTTACTATCCGTGTGAGCAATCACAATGCACGTGTTTCGTTCTTTGACGAAAATGGTGAGGAAGACGGTATAAGTATTGTTATATCAAGCCATAAGAACAAAGGGGCATTGAATGATGGCAAAGCTCATTTAGTGGAATATTTCTATCCGAAGCAATCTCTTGAACGTTCAGGAAGTAAACCTTTGGCTGATATAGTCAAGTGTGTGTCTAATGCTTTGGATAGTGGTAAGTTTGATGATGCGACAGGAATCGCTCAACGTCAGGAGGTGAATGCCAAACCAATTCGCGAGCAACGCGTTTACCACGGAAGCGGTGCTGAGTTTGACCACTTCGACCATATCCGTTTCTTCCGCACTGCAAATGGCGAGGCTTACGGATTTACTGTTGGCGGCAAGATTTACATTGACCCGAAGATTGCTACAAGTGAAACGCCTATCCATGAGTATGCCCATTTGTGGGCAACAGCCTTGAAGAGTGCGAATGCCAAGGAATGGCAGAACGTGGTAGGGCTGATGAAGGGCACGAAGGTTTGGGATGAGGTGAAGGCTCTTTATCCCGAATTGAAATCGGACGATGAAATCGCTGATGAGGTGCTTGCCACTTATTCGGGCAGACGTGGTGCTGAACGCTTGCGTGAGGAGCAGCGTAGGATTGCCAAGGGCAATGGTGGCGTGTTCGAGAAGGCCGAAGCTATCAGTGCTTTGGAACGTGTGAAGCAGGCTCTGAAGAGATTCTGGAAAGGCGTTGCTGATTTTCTGCATATTCACTATACGAGTGCGGAAGAGGTTGCCGACCGCGTGATGAAGGATTTGCTGGATGGAGTTGATCCGCGCAGTATGATGGACGGAGGAAGGAGTCTTCGCCCTGATACGCGTATCAATGTGGTAGAGGGGAATACGGAACATGGCTTCAAGAATTATGCTGAAGCTAAGGACTGGGCCAAGGAAAAAATAGCACGCACATATAACAGCGAAGAGACTGGTGGCAAGGGTGACATTCGTATCAGCAATGCTGCGATAAACAAGTATTTGTCACAGAGTGCCGTTGACAAGAGCGACAGCAAGGACGTGCATTTGTCTGTACTGAAGGTGTTGCCTGAAGTTATCCGTGAGAGTGTGGATGCTGAGCAGCATGCGGACTTCAAAAAGGGTGAAGATGGGGTGCGTTCGGCAGAGAATGGCATTAATCCCAATGTAACGATACACAGATTGTATGGCGCAGTACGTATGGGAGGAAGACTTTATAGGGTTAAGGTTACACTGAAGGAGGATAAGACTTCAAAAGAACCCAAAGTACCGCATAGCTATGAAGCAACAAAAATAGAGCTGTTTGCAGGAACATTAGGAAATTCTGATAACAGCCTCTCCCCCAATACAAACAACTCTATAACTGCTGCAAAGTTACTGAAAGATGTTGAGAAATCCTACGATGGCGGCAAGTTTTTTGAAGATTACAATAAAGTTCGGGAGCAATTTATTGGTGAACAGGGTGCAGAGCGAGCCGACCATGCTGAAGAGGTGACAACTCGCATTGACAACCTGAACGTTGCTCGCGAGATGGAAGATGCCAAGAAAGATGCCAAGGCTATCAAGATGGCTACCGGTTGGGAACGTGGTGCTGACGGCAAGTGGCGGTATGAGATACCCGACTTGAAGTATTTTGGCAAGGGTGATGCTGGTTGGAAAAAAGCGCGTGCACGCCAGCCTTGGATTCAGGAACTTGACGCGTTGTCGGACAAATTGTTTGAAGGTGAGGATTTGTCAGATAGCGAGATGGCTCGCTTTGACGAACTTGCAGCTAAGGAGTCTGCATTTAAGGCAGAGTTCTTGAATCGCGAAAAGCCCCATTTGGCCGATTGGGTGGAGAATGACGAGTTGTTCAAGGCTTATCCCGACTTGAAGCGAGTGAATGTGGTGTTTACTGACCAACTGCCTACAAATGTGGGTGGCAGTTACAATGAGCGTGAGCATACTATTGTTGTCAATACGAATTATGTGGGAGACATAGATTCCGTATTGGCTCATGAGGTTCAGCATGCTATTCAGAAGATTGAGGGTTTTGCGAGGGGCGGTAATCCAGAATCTATACAAGAACGGTTTAAGGCTGCTAAAAAGGAATGGCGTGCGCGTGCTTGGGCTGATGAATTGCGTTACAAGGCAGATGAAATGGGCGAACATTACAATCAAGCAGCAGTGGAAAAAGCCTTGATTGATGAGTACAAGGAAATGGGCATGGATAATGAAGAATGGATGCCTGACAAAGAAACTCGCATGAAGGGATTTAATTACTTTGCAAGGGGGTATGCAGACAGAAGCATGGATGCTGATATTAAGAATTTCAGATTGGCTGAATCCACTCGTGCAGACTTTAGTCCTTATATGGAATACACTAAACTTGGTGGTGAAGTAGAAAGCCGTAACGTTGAGAAGCGCATGAAAATGTCCCCAGAGGAGCGCAGGGCGAGTCTTGCCGCAGAGACTGAGGATGTTTCCAGGGAAGACCAGATATTCTTGTTTGGAGAGGGCGGTACGAGCATGAAAACCTCATCTGATTTGAACGAAATGTTTGGCAGTCGTTGGCTTGACGAGCAGACGAATGATGATGGCCGTCATACAACTCAGGTGAAGAGCACCATCAACTCTTACAAGAAGTTTGTAGATTGGGTGAAGCGCGACTCCAATGGCCGTGACGTGGACGTGCTTGATGCGAGCAGTGGATTGGGTCTTGGTACGGCATGGATGAGGGACAATGGGTTCAAGGTTGATGACGTTGAGCCGTTCCCCTCAGACAGTCGTGAAGCACCTACGTTCAGCAGCTATGATGAGATAGACAAAAAGTATGACTATATCATCAGCAATGCGGTTCTCAATGTGATCCCTGACGATTGGCGTGCCAATGTGCTTCATCAGATGGCCGACAAACTCAAGGATGGCGGCAAGCTGGTGATTAATGTGCGTGGGGCTGAAAGCATTAGCAAGCAAGGCAAGGAAGGTGAAACTCGCATAACCCTTGACAGTCCTTCTGAGATACTTGTGTTGCGTCCCAATGGTAGTATAAAGGCTTATCAGAAGGGCTTCACGAAGAGCGAACTGAAGGAATGGTGCGAAAAAGAATTGGGGGAAGGTTATTCGGTTGAAATTGCGAATAACAAGAATGCCGGCGGTAGCTATGACACTGCGGTGGTGGTGACCAAAAATAACGAAAGCGGCACTGTAGGTGTCGCTTCCGGGGATAGCCATCCAAGCTGGAGTGCTCAGGCCCTTCCCAATTCGGTGGCAAAGTTAAACAAAAGCCCCAAATTGACCAAAGATTTAGATGTGCTTTTGAACAAGATTTCATTAAAAGGCATGGGCGCACATGAATTCTTGTTCAATGTGGCTAAAGCCTTTGGACTTAAAGGGGATAATTTCAATAAGTCTTTCTACACAGATTTGGGTGACTCTGTCGGGATTCGTATATCAGACCATACAGCAAGCACCTCAAATGTTGTAGAAAAGAATAAAAATAATGAGGTCTATGGCTTTGTGGTAAAACTCTCTCCCCATCGTTTCAAATCAAGGGAAGATGCTAATTACCTTGAGTACGTTTACTATCCAGACAAGTTGACGCAAGAACGTCAGCAAGAGATAGTTGGAGGTCTGAAGAAATTTCTGGAAACTGGTGACTATGCGCAGCTGCCTTCACCTGACCATGTAAATCGTTCGGGTGTATTTGACAGAAAAAACGATATTGACTTGGAGTCATCTGATGTCAAGCAGTCTCGCAGAGGAACGCCCAATCTCTACCCAGACCATATTGCACAAGCTATCTATGAGCAGTCTGTGAATGGTTTCAAGTTTGACTTGGATGAAGCATGGCATGACTCCTTGCTCAGTGTGAAACGTCTTCAGGAGGCTATATCCGAGACTCGCGGTGTGCCTATTAGAGACTTCGAGAACGTCTATTGGCATGCCGTGACTCTCAGCAGTGTGAATGCGGCTGAGATGGAGCAGTTGATGAATCTTCGTATCCAGCCGTTCATTGAGGCGGTTCAGGATATATGCAAGAAGCATGACCTGACTCAGGAAGACATTGAGGTGTATCTCAACTGCAAGCATGGCTTGGAACGTAACGAAGCGATGGCTCGCAGGGATGCGGAGAAACAAGCCAATGAAGAATTCAAGGACGAGTTGCGAAAGGCAGAGCGAGCCGCAGCCAAAGATCCGCTTGACCAAGATGCGGCTGACGCACTTGACGATGTGAAACAACGCATGAATGACCGCGAGGAAGAACTCTACTTTGAGAACCGCGAGAGGGATTACTCAGGCCTTACGGATATCTTCGACCCGAAGGATAAGGTTACTGGCGACAGACTGGATCTCACCGTTTCTGAATTGGAAGATAAGGCAAAGAAGTGTGTTGATGATTTCGAGAACAAAGTGGGCGTAGTGGACGTGACCAAGCTGTGGGACAACATTCATGAACTCAACAACTACTCACTTCGCAAGTCCTATCTCAGTGGGCTTATCAGCAAGAGCCAGTACGACAGCGTGAAACAGATGTACCAGTGGTATGTGCCTCTTCGAGGCTTCAACGAAGAGGTTGCCGGCGATGTGTACACGTATGTGACAAGGGGCGAGACGAGGACTCAGCAGCTTCTGAAGGAGGCCAAGGGTCGTACTTCACGCGCTGGAGATATTCTTGCCACCATGATGAACATGGCCAATTCTGCCGTGAACCAGGGAAACCGAAATCTCATGAAGCAGAAGATCCTCAATCTCGCGCTTAACGCCAAGAGTCCTTTGTTGTCTGTGAGCAGTACATGGTATCAGACGGATGCCAACGGATTTGACGTACCCATTGAGCCGCCCATCAACGACCAGATGACCCCTTCAGAGCAGAAGGATGCCATCGAACAGTGGGAGGATACGATGGAGATGCTGGCCAAGCAGGGCAAGGTTCATCGCATGAGCGACAATCTCAGATTGAATCTCCGCACCCAGAAATGGCAGGCAGATGAGCATTGTATCCGCGTGCAGCGTGGCGGCAAGGAATATTGCGTATGGGTGAACGGCAATCCGCGTGCAGCTCAAGCACTCAATGACAGACTTGGGAATCAGGTCACCAAGCCGTACAAGGCAACGGAGACTATTCTGGACAAGGCCGAAGACCTCTTCACGGATGGCTTCATTAAGATGTTCCGCTACATGGCTCTGAGCGTGACGAGTCTTAACCCGGAATTCGTCATCAGCAACTTCCAGCGAGACCTCGCTTCCGCTTCGCTCGTCAGCACGGGCAAGTATGGAGTAGGTTACACGAAGGACTTCCTCGTCAATGTGAAACGGCTTGGCGTGTTCACCGGCGAGATGTCTCACAAGAAGGAATACCGCAACGCGGCAGGTATCTATACGCTCTACAATAAGTATAAGTCAAGAACCCTTGACAACAACAACGAGATGGAGCGTTACTTTGCAGAATTCATGGCGAACGGAGGCGAGACCGGCTACACACAGTCGCTCAGCATCAAAGACTATCAGTCACGTATCCAGTCTGCACTTGGAGACAAAGGCTTTGTGAAATGGTCAAAGAATGCTGGCCATGCCGTTGCTGATTTCGTTGAGATGGCCAATAGGGGTGTGGAGAACACCTGCCGATTTGCAGCATACATGACAAGCCGTCAACACGGCAAGAGTGTGCTGCAAGCCATCGTTGATGCGAAGGAAGCAAGTACGAACTTCAATCTCCATGGTGCAGGAGGGTTCGGCAACGCTTGGCTGAGGAAGAGCATTATCTTCATCAATCCTGCCGTGCAGAGTATTGTGCAGTATTGCCAACTGACGGCCAAGCACCCGAAGGCCATGCTCTCCATGCTTGGCGGTACCATCCTTCTTGGTGCAGCTATGGCATTTGCTTGCGCAAGAATGGTCGCCCCGGGCGGCGGTGATCCCGACAGTAATTACTGGGATCTGTCTGATTACGTCCGTCACAACTACATTGTGATACCTAGCGGTAATGGAAATTGGACACGCATTGCACTTCCTCCCGAAATCAGAGCTGTTTATGGTCTTGGTGTCATCGCCATGGAGGCCGCATTGGGCAAGATGAATCATAGCAGCATTCCTGCTGCCATCGGTGACCAGCTTATGCAGTTCTCACCCGTTGCCTTCCTTGATCCTCGCAACTTCTTCAACAGAAGCGACAGCGATCACTCTGTCGGCAAGACCTTGATCAAGGCGTTCACGCCTACACTCGCTTCACCTATTGCAGATGCATACATATGGGATGAGGATTTCATGGGAAGGCAGATTACGGGTAAGAATGACTTCAATGATGACAAACCCGAATTTCAGCGTGTCAGCTATGATACCCTTCCGCAGTTGGTATCCTTCTCTAGGTGGCTCAACAATATCAGTGGCGGCAACGACTACAAGAAGGGCTGGGTCAATATCAATCCATCGGCAGCAGGTTATGTGGCTTCCCAATATCTCGGTGGTCCCTTGCAGTTCTTCACGAAGATAGGCAAGACGGTTGCCATGATTACCTATGAGGACTTGCGCGACATGCGGAATGTGCCATTCCTGAGTCGATTCATGACCTCCACAGACAATGACTATGGCCGCAATCAGGTCAGCAATGCAGAATTCAAGTATTGGTCTGCCATTGCAGATGATGTCAGGACTCAGATCAGAGGATTCGAGAAGGAGATTGAATCTGGCGATACCAAGAACCTTGACGACTACAAGAGGTTGGTCAGTAGCAAGGAATACGAGATGTATCAGATGATTGACTATATGGATTGGCTGAAGGATATCAGGGAACTCAACCAGAAACGCAAGGAAGAGACTACGCAGGATGCCCAGAAGCAGGTCACGCTTGAGATTTATGAGGTTCGTCGCAAGATGGCCGAATGCCTCAATAAGGCTGAAGAGATGGGTGTATATCTTGATATGAGCCAGCTCAACCTTGAATTGGCCAACGCCAAGACCACGGAAGAGAGGGCTGCCATACAAGCCAAGATCAACGAGAAACGCAAAGAGAACCTGAAGAAAATCGGAGCGATTGAATGACAAAGAAGAATCCCCTACCTCATGGTGGGGGATTTTTTGTTGCGCGAGGACGGAAATACGGCAACGCTATGGTTATCTACGCCTAACTTCGCGACATGGACAATAAAAACGAAGATACGAGCATATTGCGTGATATCGCTTATGTGATGCAGATTATACTCTTCATAATCTGCATTGCTTACACATATCGCAACTATCGCCTTCATTCGGGTACGGATGATGTATCCTTACGTGTGGATACCCTATATGTTACGCGAACGGAACGAGTGGGTTCGCCAACATTACGCGATAGCGTTGTGCTCAAATACAAGACAATCCCTGTCGTGAACGAAGCGATGCGTCCAGACACAGCCATGACCGATACAGCCTCCGATGTTGTTGGAACAGAGGCTTCACGTGATAGCGTGAATATTCCCATCGTTCAGCACGTCTATGCAGATACGCTGCACAATGGAATATCGTATCAGGCTTGGGTGAGCGGATACGATGCGAGCCTTGACTCCATCTGCATCAATTCGCGCACACAGACCCTTACCAGGGAAATGCGCATACGTTCTCCCACTGATGAAGCTCATTCGAAGACAAGGAGATTCGGATTGGGCATTGTTGGTGGATGGGGAATAACACAACATGGTTTCTCGCCCTTTTTGGGGGTTGGCGTGACATATAGACTATATTGACAATGGAATACAATTACAACTGCGATGTGACGGCTTTGATTGCCGATATCCGTAAGGAGGTTGAGGTTCGTGCTTCAGCCCTCACAGATGCTGACGGTGGAGCCTATCAGCGAATGAATATCACGGAACGCACGTTACCTCTCATTGTACAATATATCTCTGAGGCGTTTGACAAGGCTGTGGCCATGTGCAGCAAACGATACAATGTGAGTCTTGATGCAGATAATCCCGATACCTCAATCGGTGTTACGCTGGATATCGCGAAGAATCACAATGATGAAACCTTGAAAGTCGCATTCAAGAATCTTCGGGATTACGCCATGTACACTGCTATCGCAAGATGGTACGCCAATACTTCAACCGCTTCGGCAGATGTCGAGTTGCTCAACAGCAAAGCTGCCGAGAGTTATGCAGCATTCGCACGACTGCTCGCAAGGCGTACACCACCGTCAAGGACGGTTCCAGAAACATTGGAAAGAAAGGCAACTAACTTCGAGTAAGGATACACAAGATGAAGCACACAATAGAGATAAGGTTGTACATGAGCGAGATGGCGTATGACGTGCAACGCATTCTTTACACCATCGGTGAGGGAATATCCGTCAGCAGCGATGTGCCCGAATCATCTACGCTCCTTCAGGACGAGAGTGAAGAACGCGAACTCGGCATGCTTCGCTCGTTCACTTCCACATACGGCACGCTCAAGGCGGCACTGAGCGAATATCTCATTGAGGACGAACACCTCGCTGATAATGTGCTTATGGAACTGACCAAGCACCCCCAGTCTCTTACGCTGTATTTCTCTTACAAGGGTAAGCCCGTGGAAGACAAGAGTAAGAGCGTTGACAATACATTGATTACATTGCTCCGCGTGCCGTCCAACTTCAGAACGTCTGTGAAGGAGCAGATCACCAAGTGCATGCACGACTGCATGGTGTCCAATGCCGTTGCGGATTCATTGTCATTGACTCCATATGCAGAGTATGCCGCAAGTTATCTTCAGAGGGTGCAGGATGACCTGCAGGGCATTGAGACGGCATTGCAGCTGCGCCAACGCCCCACACGCGTACATGCCCCATCGGCAGACGAACCACACACCAACGATATGAGATATGAGTAACGACAGAAACAAGACGGAAGCTATATACGGAAGATACGGATGGCTCATCGGACCATCAGACTTGGTTGAATGGATGGAGGCCAATGCACTGAGGAAGATGAATCAGGACACACGGCATGTCACACTGCTTTTCAAGCGTGATTCGCTTGTATACGATATCAGCAATGTGGCTTATGTCGAGGGTGATGTGATGAATCCTTCGGAGAAACGTGGCATGGGAGAACATGCAGGTCATCAGACACAGGATATTGCCGAGGATGGCAACATAGACCGCGTGACGCGCATGCTTGACCTTGCCCATGCATTGTGTGTGGAGATGCTCTATCCGTATACACAGAGTCAGTGCAATGACGGAATGGAACTGACCGATGACTTCAGTGAGACTGCTTGTTACCGCATAGAGATGGATGTTCCATCCAAGTTCAGCCATACTACCGCCATTCTTCTTGAGAAGCTTATACATGAATTCATGGTTGCACGCGTACTTAGCGACTGGCTGATGATCACCAAACCCGATGCAGCCCAATTATGGGCGGCTAGAGCAAGCGAAGTGTTGGACAAAGCCAAGAGCGTAATGCACGCTAGGTCAGGGATTCTGACACGTCCATTGCGCCCATTCTGATTAGACTATGAGCGAAGATGATATCATAAGAATCAACGAAGAACGGAACGCTCGCCTATTCGCCCCATTCAACCCGGTAACGGGAGAGGGCAGTATAGGCGAGCGTGTTCGTATAGAGATTACTGACTTCCCGATTCGAGTGCAGTATATCCCCAAGCAGATGATGAGCAACAGCTATGTGCGTAGGCTCGTCAAGGCAGGAAGTGTCGTTGAATTCTGCAAGAGATATCTGCATGACGAGGACGGAGGCAAGATAAGACGACCCGACCCTTATCAGATTGAATGCGTCATCAAGCAGATGACACGCATACGATGCCGATTTGACTTTCCGTTCTGGGCTGTGGTTTACGTGATGATCAAGGTGAAGGGCGGTGGTGCAGACATACACTTTTCGCTGAATTACCCACAGCGCAAACTTATATCCACATTCGAGGCGATGCGCGTTGCAGGAATGCCCATCCGACTTATCCTGCTCAAGGCTCGTCAGTGGGGTGGCTCTACCGCTACACAGATATATATGTCTTGGTTGCAGCTTGTTCACCAAGTCGGTCTTAACTCTCTCATTGTCGGACATGTGAAGGATGCCTCCTATGAGGTAAAGGATATGTTCGACCGCATGATCAACAGTTATCCGGCAGAGATGCTGCATGAACTCAACGAACAATATGATCCAGCAGAACGCAAGATAGAGGGCGTGGGCAATAGCGGTAATATCACCCGAATCATTGCACGCAATTGCAAGATAAAGATTGGCTCATACGAGAAGCCAGAGTCTGCCCGTGGTGGTGACTACAACTTGGTTCATTGCACGGAGGTCGGTCTGTGGGAGTCAACTGACAAGAAGACTGCGGCCAAGGTTGTTCGCTCGGCATGTGGCGGTATGGCCTACAAGCCATACACGATGATTGTGTATGAGAGCACGGCCAACGGAACTGGCAACTTCTTCGAGAAGGAATACCATGATGCCAAGAAGAATGACTCCCAATACAAAGCTTTGTTTATTGCGTGGTTCGAGATTGAACTATATAGGCTTGAGGTCAAAAACAAACGTGCCTTTGCGGCAAGCCTTCTGAAGAACAAGAATAACGCTTACTCCCCAAGTGACCGAAGCGAGCCGGGAAGATATCTGTGGTATCTGTGGGAATGCGGTGCTACACTTGAGGCCATCGCATGGTATATCGAAGAACGCAAGAAGTACTACGACCATGGGGATATGGCTTCGGAGTATCCTACTGATGACGATGAAGCATTCACCTATTCTGGATGCAAGGTCTTCGACAAGATTCTTGTGGAGCAGCTTAGGGGAGGATGCCGTCCTCCGCGTTATGTCGGGGATGTGTATGGCAATTCGGATGGAGGCAAGAAAGCCTTGCTTGGCCTTCGATTCAAGGAAGATTCAACGGGCTTGCTATGCGTATGGGAGAAGCCTGAGATATTCACGGACATTCGTATTACCGACAGATATCTGGTTGTGGTTGATATCGGTGGCCGACATGCCAAGGCCGACTGGTCTGTCATTGTCGTCATTGACCGACTGCCCTTGATGGATGGTGGCCATCCCGAAGTCGTTGCACAATGGTATGGCCACATAGACATGGACTTGCTTGCATGGAAGGCGATGCAGATATCGTCATGGTATGATGATGCATTGCTTGTCATCGAATCGAATACTCTTGAAACAAAAGACAAGGAACGCATTGTGGAAGGAGACCAAAGTGAATTCATCCTGAATCAAGTCAAGTCCGTCTACCCGAATCTGTATGCACGCCAACAGAGCGAAGCGGACATACGTGAGGGTGCTCCAGTCAAATATGGCTTCCACACCAATGTGTCAACTAAGCCGATGATCATCAGCCACCTTATCAAGATGGTGCGCGAGAAGGGATGGGTTGAACGAGACGAGCAATGTCTTGACGAGTTGCTTACCTATGAACTCAAGCCCAATGGTGCATATGGTGCCATCGCCGGCAAGCACGATGACTTGCTGATGACTCGCGCTATCGGATTATGGATAGCATACAATATCAATGTGATGCCATTGCCACGTCAGGTTACTCTTCATCCCAATAACGATGGACTTAAAGGTGTCGCAAGCCATGTGAAGAATGTGACGGAGGCCGTCATGTAGTGCGTCTTACACGGTTGATGATGGACTTGGCTTGCGATGCAGACAGATAGAATCGCGGTGCAGGAGAATTGACCACGATGGAAACAAGCAGCTGAAGCGGTGCTTCGGGGTGGGAGATTCGCAAATCCTTGACACGAGCGAAGATTTCATCGTACATATCACGTTTCTCCCCGGTCGTGCAGATGTAACGCCCAGCCATCATTGTGCGTATGACTGTTATGGCACGCTCCTCAGACACCCAGAACCGTGAGCACGGCATAGATACGACTTCAGAAAATACCTGATTCATGATGATATGTTTAGTTGTGGCCATCACAACGCGAAACGCATGCAGCAACTCTCTCTCTCGCTCAGCTGCATAGGGAAAAATAGAACCTATGTGTTTCATGTGTAAGGGGAAAATGATACGGTTGCAAAGGTAATCAATATATACTACTCAAGAGGACGGAAATACGATTTTTATTCGGAAGCATGCTTTTATCTTTGCGTAAAATAATGTGACATACATATGGACGAAAAGGACAAGAAAACGGAAGAGGCCGAGCATAAAGCCGATCAGCTTACGCCTGAGTTGCCTCCTGCCAAGGATACGGAAGGAACAGAAGCACCTGCCGGTGCGCCTGCGCCCTCCAAGCGTGATGCCTTGCGTGACAGATTGAGGAAGAAATATCCCGACAAGAACTTTGACGATGACGAAGTGCTCGCTGGGCAGATTGGCGAAGACTACGATGCCACCGAGAAGGAACTTGGCGAATATCGCGAACATGAACGTCAGCTTGGCGAAATGCTTGATGCAGACCCTCGCAGTGCTGTCGTTCTTCAGGATCTGAAGAACGGCAAGAATATAGTCACCTCACTTGTGAATAAGTTCGGCATGGACTTCCTCGAATACATGGATGATCCTGAACATCAAGAGGAACTTGCCCAAGCACAGAAGGAATATCTCGAACGTGTGGCCAACGAGAAGAAGCTCGAAGATGATTATCAGAAGAATCTTGAATCTTCGCTGAATGCCATTGACAAGGCTCAGGAAGAGAACGGTTGGGATGACGATTTCGTCAACAACGGTTTCAAGAAGGTGTTCGACATCGTCAACGATGCCATCAATGGCAAGATTTCACCCGATACCATCCGACTCCTCAACGATGGCGACAGTCATGACGATGACGTGGCCAAGGCTGGCGAAGAGGGAGAGGTGCGTGGTCGCAACGCCAAAATTACCAATACGCTCCGCAAGGGCAAGAAGGGCGATGGTACGCCCCATCTTGGCGGTGGTGCAGGTTCCAAACCTCGCAAGGAAGGCGGCAGCTCCATTTTCGATATTGCGGCTGGAGCACGATAAGAAATTATTAATCCACAAATAAATAAGACATAAAAGAATTATGGGAGAAGAAGTAAAAACTGTGGCAGACCCCACTATTACCCCTTCCGAGGGTTCTGCTGGCGTGAAGAGCCAGATTCAAGGTCAGGCCGTAACCGTCAGTGCAGGTGCAGAGGCCACTGGCGGCATTAACGCTGGTAACCTTTTTGATTCCGCTCTTGACAAAGACCTGTTCATGTTCAAGAGCGATGACACGCCTCTTATGCAGCTCATGCTCACGGCCAAGGCCGTTCAGGTGGACTCACCCGTAGTCCAGCACTATATGATTGACGAGCCGAAGCATACCATCACCCAGCTTACTGAGATTGCAGCCAACACGGGTGCAGACACCTTCGAACTCAATCTCAGTGCCGCCGACAAACGCATCCCTGCGGCATATGGCACGATTCTCGTCAAGGGCGTTGATGGCTATGCCGCAGACGGTAAGACCAAGATGCCCGGTCAGGCTCTCATGCTCTTCGTGGTGAGCAACAACGACAACAAGCCCACGGTGATGGCTGTCAATGGCCCCAAGACGGATGCTTCCGATGAATTCTGTACCGTTCCCCAGATTCCTGCTGGTACGGAGATGGTTGTGCTCTCAAACGCATGCTATGAGACCCAGAAGCATGTTGACCCCGACATGGTTGTTCCGCAGCCTCAGACGCTCTATCTTCAGAAGCGCGTGATGAATCAGATCATCTCTGATTACTTCGACCATCAGAAGAAGCGTATCCCGTTCAACAACGCCATCATCGCAGAACAGATGCTCACGAACTTCAAGACTCGCAACAACCGCACGCTGTGGGCTGGTCAGCAGGGCAAGTTCACCGTGATGGGCAAGAACGGTACGGGTCAGCAGACGGTCTACTGCACCAAGGGTGTACGTTGGCAGTTCAAGCGCGAGTTGCAGCACGAGGGCAAGTGGACTGTCGAGAAGCTCATTGCCCTTGCCAAGATGTTCTACACGGGCGAAGATGTACCTGCAACTGGTATCATCCTCGCTGGTAAGAACTTTCTGGAGAATATCCAGTGTATCGACTACAGCAAGCACCCCGAGATCCAGATTACCACCAAGGTCAACCCCGTAGGCTGGGAGGTGACGAACTTCCACACCGTATTCGGTGACTTGCAGATTAAGCGTGAACCGACTCTTGACAGACTCGGCTGGAGCAATTCCGCTGCCGTTCTTGGTATGGGTCGCTTGGTACACTACAAGTATACCAACGAGCATGAATTCAACGAGAACGTTGAAGGTGAAGAAGCCAAGCGCAAGGGCTTGATCCTCTGGGACGGCCTCGCACTGAAGGGCGCATGCCATATCTGGATTGACGGTGAGGGTGACAGCACAACCGGTGATGGTGTCAGCGCAATGACCATGAAGATGTGGGATAGCGAGGAAGCCCCTGCCAAGGACAAGATGGTGTACTACCTGATGAAGGACTGCCCCGGTATCGGAGCTAACGCCAAGAGCGGAACGATGTGGCAGTGGAACGGCACAAGCTGGGCACCCTACAACGGTGAGGTGATGAGCACACGTGCATAATGAATAACTCTAGCGGAGGCGATGTTCGGATTTCGCCTCCGCTAATATAACTCCATAAACATACGCATAATGGCTAAAATTAAAGTGTATGGCGTGATGGGTCTCATCGAATGGAAGCCAGTCATCCATATTGGCCAAGCCACATTCTGTCCTCTTTTCGCTGGAGGCTCAGTCAGTGGATTCGGTATTACCCCAGCAACATACAAGACAGCAAACCCCGCAGAGCAGCATATCATCGAGCACAGTTCGCACTTCAAGAGCGGACGAATCACTCTTCGTTACACGCTTGACGCACCGACCCAGCAGGAGGAGGATGCGGAAGAGGTCGAAAATGATAGTGCAGCTCACCAAGACAAGGAATCAGTGGAACTGCCCCCTAACCGCACCAAGAAGACAGAAGACCCTTCCATCAGCGAAGAGATGGAATTCGGCTCATTGAGTGACGCGCGTGCATGGCTGTTTGACACTTATGGCATCGACAAGAGCAGCGTGATCACCAAGGCCGCAGTTGCGAAGGCTGCTCGCGCGAAGGGCGTTAAGGTTACGTTTACTGATTAAGCGATACAAACATGGCGAACGCAAAGAAACTTCATTCCCTTAAGAACGTTCGAGTTGAAGACTCAATGGAAGAGAACGACATTGACAGCGTGGCCTACGCCAAGGCCCGCAGACCTGCCCGTGCCTATGACATTCTTCTCGAAGCGAAGACTTACTGGGACAACATGGACTTCTACCGAAAGGAGCGCGAACGTTGTAAGAACTACAACTTCGGCAAGCAATGGGATGATATGATTGAGGTTGATGGCGTGCGCATGTCTGAAGAGAAGTACATTCACAGTATGGGCAATGTAGCCCTCAAGAACAACCTCATCAGACGCTTGGTTCGTAACGTGATCGGTGTCTATCGCTCGCAGGACAAAGAACCTACATGTATTGCGCGCGACCGGGATGAACAGAAGGAGGCCGAAACGCTCAGCACCATCCTGCAATACAATATGCAGACCAACCGCATGAGTGAGATGTATGCTCGCACCATGGAGGAATTTCTCATCGGTGCTTTCATTGTCCACAAGAAGTGGTGGGGATGGAAGGATGGCCGTCAGGACTGCTGGACGGATAACGTCAGTCCGAGAAGGTTCTTCATTGACACCAATGCCCGTGACATGAGAGGATGGGATGTGACGTGTGTGGGGGAGATTCACGATGTGACGTTTGGTGAACTTGCTTCAAATTTCGCCACAAATCCGCAGGAATATGAGCAACTTTCACAGATATACCATGCGGCTCATCAGATGAAGCCCAATGGCGTGATGTTCCGTAACACGTTCGGCATGCCCAACACCAATAGCTTTGATTTTCTCTTCAGCGAAGATGAGTCGCTGTGCAGGGTCATCGAAGTGTGGCGCAAGGAAACCAAGCCCCGTTACCGCTGTCACGACTGGAACACTGGTCAGATGTTCCGAATTGACGTGGAGGATTACGCGGAAGTCGTGGAGGCGGAGAACAAGCGTAGGCTTGAGATGGGGCAGAGCGTTGGCATGGATGAGGATGACATTCCTCTTATTGAAGCGGAGTGGTACGTTGACAACTACTGGTATTTCTATTATCTCAGCCCATTTGGCGATGTGCTTGGTGAGGGAGAGACACCTTACGCCCATGGCAGTCACCCCTATGTGTTCAAGGCTTATCCATTCATTGATGGCGAGATACATTCCTTCGTCTCTGATGTGATAGACCAACAGCGTTATACCAACCGACTCATCACCCTATATGACTGGGTGATACGTGCTTCGGCCAAGGGTGTGCTTCTTGTGCCTGATGACTGTATCCCCGATGACGTTAGCCCCGAACAGTTTGCTGATTCGTGGACACGTGTGAATGGAGTCGTGTTGTATAAGGCCAAGCCGGGTGTTCCTGCCCCCACGCAGGTTGCCCAGAATTCAACCAATGTCGGTATTGGTGACCTGCTCAATGTGCAGCTGAAGTTCTTCGAGGATATCAGTGGTGTGCATGGCGCGCTCCAAGGGCGCAAGGGCGCAAGCAGTGAGAGTGGTGCTCTCTACGCCCAACAGACGCAGAACGCAACGACCTCCTTGCTAGACATTCTTGATTCGTTCTCGCAGTTCGAGATTGATTCTGCCTATAAGGATATCAAGAATATCCAGCAGTTCTACGATGCCAAGCGTGTTACCAATATCGCTGGAGACGATTCCCAGACATTCAGTGCGGACCCTGAGAAGGTTCTACAGATTGAATGCGACATCAGCATTACAGAAAGTTCTACCTCACCAGCTTATAGGGACAATGCCAATCAGATGCTTCTCCAGTTCTGGCAGGCCAATCAGATTACGCTCAAGCAATTGCTTGAAGTCGGCAAATTCCCCTTTGGAGACGAGTTGCTTCAGAATCTTGAGAGTCAGGAGCAACAGATGGCCAATGGTGAGCAGGTGCAAGGTATTGACCCGTCTGTGATGCAGCAAGCAGCCCAAGAGGGCAATCCGAGCACAGCAGCCAGAATCTACGACCTTATCAGAGGCGGTGATAGTGGCAATGTTCAACAACCTAATCAGATGGCACAATGAAGGCTTACAATATAATGGATATCAAGAGGAGGGTTCGCTCCATCATTGACCAGAATATGGAAGATGGTCAGCTGAGTGCCAATATGGATGTTGACACACTTGAACTTGACGATGTGATTCGGGAGAACATTGTTCCCGGTATACGCATGGTTGAGATTGGAGCCGCATTCATGCTGCTTGGCAATGGCAAGGATTTCAGTGAGGGGTTGGTTGGCAAGCCTGATCCTCTCGTTAATGACTGCATGGTGTTCAAAATGCCGAAGGATTATCTGAGGCTGGTCTACTTCTGTATGTCTTCATGGAGGGTTGGCGTGAGCCGAACCATCAGTGTGCAAGACCCACGTTACGCCATGCAGAGAGGAACGGTTGGAATGGCCAGAGGTTGTGCAGAACGACCTGTTGTTGCAGAGGCATACAGCAAGGAAGGACTTACTCTTGAGGCGTATGGCTGCAACAGTGATGACACTGTGCTCGTTGCGCAGTATATTCCTGAGCCAGCTATCAATGAGTCTGACCAAGTTGTATTTCCACACCGACTGGAAGAGGCTTCGCTCTATGCCATTGCAGCTCTTACTTGCACCTCATTCGGTGATGTTGGCCGTGCGCAGATATTCATGGCTACAGCTCGCCAATTAGGCAGTATTCATATTGACAGTTCAGAACAAGTGGAACAGAATAATACAAGCGATCAATGAAGAAAGAATGGAAGGACATAGAAGGCTACAAGGTACGTATAGACGTAGGAAGTAGTCTCTCAGAAGCCATGTCGAGTAGCATGGATGCGGCTGTCATCTGTTTCACCACGGATGGACATATCGTGCTCAATGGTATCTCTTACATTGTCAGTACGACTGAGTTTGAATCTCTGAAGACTGACGTTGAATCATGGGGACAGATTATCAGCGACAATCAGCAGTCCATCCGCACACTTAGGGATGATGTTGATACGCTGAAGACCCAGATGGAGGATGCTATCAACTGCATTGGCGAATTGCAGGAAAACGACAAGAAGCACGACAAGCGACTTGATGAGTTGGATGTCATTGTGGATGACCTTAGTCAGCGTGTGGTTGATCTTGAGACGTTCAGGGAAACTGCAACTAACGATATAGACTTCCTCAAGAGACAAGATACAGCGCACTCGGCCATTGAGAATGCGCATGCCGCGAGGATTGAATCCCTTGAGGAGTCTTATCAATCAATCCCATCAACTTATGCCACCAAGGAAAATCTGTCCACAGTGGGCAAGATGGCGAACGAGGCGCAGAAGAGCAGTCAGGCCAACTCACAATTCATCTTCGACCATGAGGATAGAATCTCTGCCTTGGAGAAGGGAGGTACGGGTGGAGGAGGTTCTTCTGATTCAGACCTGAAAGCTCGCGTAGTGGAACTTGAGGCTCAGATGGATGCAATCAAGAAACTTCTCACGATGGCATAATGACTGTCAAAAATAAGAATGTAGCTACATTTTACAAATAACAAACAAAAAAACAATTAATCAAATGGCAAATCTTAAAGACATTGCTGCGGGAACAATGATTGGCTTCAGTGCCAACAAGACCGAAGATCAGGCCAAGGCAGATACTTCTACCAATCGTGTGGATATCTGTAAGACTAAGCAGCTCTACCTCAACGGTGAGAGAGTCGGCCTTAGTGACGCGGAAGCTGGCTACCTCACCAAGAAGGTTCAGGAAGAGTATAACGCACGCATGAGTGTGAGCGTATCTCTCAGTAAGAACGTACTTGAGAAGGGTGCGGAGAACAGCGTGACGGTTACTGTCTATGTGAAGTGGGACGGTGTTGGTGTTGACCCCGGTAAGAGCAATATCAACTGCAAGGTTGGTGGAGTGGCAATTGAACTCACAAAGAGTAGCACAGGTAACTACTACACTGGCTCAACCACGCAAACCAACTCTTTCTCTGTGAGCGTATCGGCCACCTATAATGGCATCACCAAGACGGCATCTACATCTGCTAATGCATACTACAAGTTCTACGTTGGTCAGTCCACGGCAAGCAGCATCACATCTCTTCCTTCAAGCGGATTCACGGCCAAGGGTCCTCAGGCAAGTGCGGCAGGAACATATCCGTTCACGTTCGCCAATGGTGAATATGCCTACTTCCTTCTTCCTGAAGGTGTGTCCAGAGGCAAGTTCGCTTCAGCTGGCGCTGACGGCCTCTATCACGCTGTGGAAGGTGTTTCGGACGTTCCGTTCATCAAGCAGTCAACTCCGGCCTCAATCGGTGGTGTGTCCTATGATGTGTTCCGTCTCGCCAACGCGCAGGCTGCATCGTCTCACTCAATCACAATCTAAGCATCTAAGCTATGGCAGATAAAACTTATATTCAATTTACTGGCCGTCTGAAGGCCACAAGCCAAGAGGGTATCTTGGCCGAGGCTCAGCAGATTGCCATCTCAGGAAGCGATAACACTAATGTCAAGAAGTACATTGACGACAAGATCTCTTCCGTTAACAACAACATCGGTTCTGTAGCAGGAAGCGTGTATCGCCCGAAGGGTAGCATAACCTTCGCAGGACTTAGGGCGTTGACTTCGGCTACGGCAGGTGACGTTTACAATGTGACTGACGCATTCACGCTTGGTTCCAAGAGTTATCCTGCTGGTTCCAATGTTGCGTGCCTCAAGTCATTCTCTTCCTCTGTCACTCCCGATGAGACCTACTGGGACGTTCTCGCAGGATTCGTAGACCTCTCTCCGTATGCCAAGACTTCTGAGGTGAACACCATCAAGGGCAACCTTGAAAAGTCCATCTCCGACAATGTGTCAACGCTCACCTCGAAGGTCGGTACGGCTCAGGCTACGGCCAATGAAGCAAGTTCAGCTGCTTCCACCAATGCAGGTGAAATCACCAAGATCAAGACTCGTGTTTCCTCTTTGGAGGGTGTTGGCGCTCAGGCCAATGTCATCGAATCCGTGAAGGTCAATGGCTCGGCTCTTCCTGTCTCTAACAAGAGTGTGAATGTCGACCTCAGTGCTTATGCCCAGACATCGGAACTCGACAATATGATCAAATTGAAGAGTGGATCTAATGGCTACAAGAGTGTGTCAATCCTCAATGACACGGTTATGTTAGCTGTTGGAACGGATATCAGCAAACGACAGATTGACATTGGCTACGGTGTCTACATTGGTCTCAATGCCTACATCGGTAATGGAGTTGACATCCAGAATGAAGATTCTTCTCACATTAGAATCGGTACTGGTGATACTGCTAAAATCATTCCCAATATTGATGACTTGGACGGATACGTACAGAAGGAGTCAGGCAAGGGCTTGTCATCTAACGACTATACGACTGCTGAGAAGACCAAGCTTGCAGGTATCGCCTCTTCGGCTCAGGTGAACGTCATAGAATCTGTCAAAGTCAATGGCTCGGCATTGGCCGTTGCTAACAAGGCCGTGAACATTGACCTCTCTTCTTACGCCAAATCCCTTGAGTTGAACAGCGTTAGAGATGACGTGAATGCCATCGGGAAGGGGGTTCTGTTGCGATTCGATAGAATCTCCACTCCAGTGGGAACCATCAACCCCCAATCCATCAAAGGCAGTGGCAGCTACGGAGGTTTCCCCGATTTCGACCCCAACACGAAGCAGTTCTACATCTTGAGTGGCGGACAACTCTATTCAGGGTGGACTGGATTTGATGACATTCCAGATGCGGCAACATACAGCGATGCGAAACTCTTCATCGGCAAGAACTACGACGGCGTATTCAGCAAGAACGACTATGCCATCTATGAACGCAAAGCAGACCACTCAATTGAGAAACTGGAACTCAACAGCGCCAAGTCCGATACCCTTGAATCGCAGACGCAGGCCTTGGAACAGAGAGTCACCTCACTTGAGAACCTTCTTAAGCTTGCATAACCAATTGCAGCACCCTGCATCCCCTTGTGGGGTGCTGCACTTTTAAAATAAATAATAAACTACACATGAGAAAGACAAGGTGCTCCATCGTCATTACAGCATACAATGTTGACCGCTACATCAAGCAGTGCGTAGACAGCGCGCTGAATCAGACAGAACCTTGCGAGGTTATCGTTGTGGCCGACGATCCTACTGACAATACAAAGGATATTCTTGCTTCGTATGGCAAGAAGATCAAATTGGTGAATCACTTATGTAACGAAGGCGCCGGCCAATCACGTAGGGATGGCATCAGCCATGCTACGTCAGAGTTTGTTCTTCTTCTGGACGGAGATGATTACATTGACAGGGACTTTGTGAAGTCATTGGTTGCCAAGGCTGACAAGACGGGTGCCGACATTGTCAGTGGCGGTATCCGCATATTGAACGAAGATGGTTCATGGAATGCGACCTCTTACGGAGAGTGCATCACGGAAGGCCGCGACAAGGTGACCAAATTCTGGGGCGAGAAAATTGTCTTCATGAATAATAAAATAATCAAAAGATCCCTTTACGAAACCGTTCCCTACTGCAATAGGCGATACATTGAGGATACGCCCACGATAATTCCTATCATGTTCTATGCGAACAAGGTTGCTTACGTGGACAATATCGGATACACGTATCGTATGAATCCCAAATCGCTCACCCACACTTCGAACCTCATGAAAGACTTGATCTACAAGGGGCTGTGTTGGCTTGATTTGGTGGATTTCTTTAACGAGCATGACAAGGGTATGTTCGAGGCCATTGATATCATTGGCTATCTTCGTAACATTATCGGTACGCTCAACAAGGTGCATATCACGGATACAATGATTGTTCCCTACAAGAAACAATGGGATGATTTCATTCTTCGATTGATGAATTGCATTGAGATTACCAATGTGAATATTGTTGATGGGGTAAAGGGGTGTAACTGATATGTTGACCACTATGCCAATTAATGAATTAAAGTCAACAAATATATGGCAAATGTATCATGGAGCAGCCTTGAAGGAAAATTCTTCCGTATTGATGTAGGAACGACAAAGAAGGACGCACTCATTTCCTCAGATAATACCGTTCTTTACATTTGTACAGATGGTGCAATTGTGATGAACGGTGAGGTGATTGCAGATGTAAGCCCAATGAAGGCTTCAGATAAGGCCAAGTTGGACAAACTTTACGCAAATGCCATTGACCTTGGCAATTATCCGACAGAAGAAGATGCTCTGAATGCGCTTTCAGACTTATCAATCTGCGGTAACGAGAAAATTGTCCATGTACATTTGACCTATGGAGGCGGCAACATGAGCGTCACTATGATGCAAAGCATAGAGAACGACTACGCTCGTCAAATCATTTACAACAAGTCTAAGGTGTTTCAGCGTGCAATCTACTTTACTGATGCCAACCGCACGTCTATCAGTTACAAGGAGGACTGGGGGTGTCTGTTTGGTGACAGATTGAAATGGGATAGTTCCAACAATAAATACGTTCTCAAGCAGTTTGACTTGGATTTCAATGCTGCATATACCGACCCAATCCCCACAGCTACGCCAGGAAGAGACGGATTGATGAGCAAGGATGATAAGGCTCTACTAGAACGAATCAAAACAAAACTCGGGTTATAAAAAGATCAACAAGCTAGCTGAAAAACTTACAATGAGTTGACGTAACACCCGATTAAGTGAACATAAATCAATAAAATAAATATATGGCAAACGTATCATGGAGCAGCCTTGAAGGCAACTTTTTCCACATAGATGTTGGCACAAGCAAGGCCAGCGCGCTATCCGTAACGGACAATACCATTCTGCATATCTGCACGGATGGTGCAATCGTGATGAACGGAGAGACCATTGCCGAACGCAATGCAGACCTTTCTGGTTATATGCAGAAGTCTGGCGGTACGTTTACGGGTAACGTGAATGTTGGTTCTACTTCCTCCAACAGAAATATGTATGTTTATGGCTTAACGAGTTTGCATGGCAATGTGACTATCGGCAACGCGAGCACGAACAGGACTCTCAAAGTATATGGCAAGGCCAGCACCACAAGTGATTTGACAGTCGGTGGTTCGTTGGCTGCCACCTCTGATAGGATCACCCTTAAGAACAATGGTTACACAGTCTATCTGTATAAGCCCACAGACGAATACTTCTACCTCATGATGTCGAACAAGAACGGATCGACATGGAATGACCTTCGACCGTTGACCATCAACATGACCAACGGGTGGATGTCGCTTGCAAGTGGTGCGATGACATTGGTCAATAATGGTGATGTGACCGTGGCCAATACTCTGACGGCAACCAAATTGGTTCAAACCAGTACGTCTGACCTTCGAGCCAAGGAGAATCTCAATGCAGACTTTGACGCGTTGGCGAAGTTGCGCGAGTTGGGCGATGTGTATGAATTCGACTATAAGTCTGACGGCAAGCATAGCTATGGCCTTATTGCCCAGAATGTTGAACAGTCTGAATTGAAGGATATGGTTGGCCATGTGGATAAGGAAGATCCAAATTCGCTTCGATATGTCAACTATCTTGATCCTAGAATCATGGCACTACTTATCAAGAGTGTCAGACAGTTGCAGGATGAGGTGACCAAACTTCGTTCTGAGCGATTAAAAGAATAATGTAATGATTAATGTAACAACAAGCGGTGGCAACATGGCAGTCAATGCAGGTGCGGCTGTTGGTGTTGGTGTGTTCTATGAGGAAATGTTGCAGGTGATCTTTGACCTGCGATGGGCGGTGGGTTTCATCGGCATTCTTGTTCTCACGGATTTTTGGCTCGGCCTGACTGCCAGTGTTCGTGTACGTGGGGAGGACTTCCGCTTCAGTAGGGCATTGCGAAGAACCACCACTAAGTTCTTGGAGTATGTCTGCTACATAGTGTTCGGTGTATTGCTAGTCAAGGCTTGCATTGAGCCATTCGGTATTGGCAGTGACCTCATGGGTGGCGCGATTGGTGCAAGCGTGGGCTTCATTGCTGAGTTTGACAGTATATATGGACACTTCTGTGACCTGCATGGAATCAAGAGGCGTATATCCCTGAAGCGAATCTTCGTTGCATGGCTCAAGCAGAAGAACGAAGGTGTCGGTGAGGCTGTAGAGCAGGCGTTAAATGAATCAGAAAAAGAAGGTAAAAATGAGAAGGATAGCAACACATAACAGTGTGACGGGGGAGAAGGGCTATGGATTGCTCTCCTTCCTTGTTGCACCATTTTCAAAGTGTCAGAGCAAGACCTTGGAAGAGCAGTATGATGCAGGATGCCGATTCTTCGACATTCGTACATGGTTGCGGGCAGACGGCAGATGGGTTTGCGGCCATGGAATGTGGACGGCTAAGATTACGCTTTCAGAAGTATTGGATTTCTTCTTGAAGCATGAGGATGCCTATTTCAGTATTACCATTGAGAAGGGTGAACTGGATGAGTATGCCAACCAGCTGCTATACGATTTCGGTTTCATCAATGGATGTCATCTTCGATATCAACTGGCGTACATTGCGGTCAAGAAGCCTCAGTGGCGTATTGTGAAGAGCTTTTACGATATGAATATCGCTGAGGGTTATAAGAATCTTGATGGAAGGTCTTGGCACACTTACCTTCCTATTCCTTGGCTATGGAAGAAGATCTACTACAACAAGCCGGTATTCCTTAACAGCATATACGTGATGGTTGACTTCCTCTAATAATACTATATAACTTATGGCAAACTTCAATACTTACGCCCAGTTTCTGCAATCGTGGGAAGGTGGGTATGTTAATGACAAGGATGACAGCGGTGGCGCAACGATGTGTGGTGTGACCATCGCTGCGTGGACTAGCTATTGCCGTCAGCATGGCATGCGCGCCACGACGCAGACTCTTCGCTCCATGACCAAGGAGCAGTGGGGCGAAATCATGAAGAACGGATATTGGGATGCCGTGTGGGGTGACCATATCCACAGTCTGAGCATTGCTTCGATGATGGCCGATTGGGCTATCAATTCAGGACCCAAGAGGGTTGTCAAGTATGTTCAGCGGATTCTTCCCGGTATCTCTGTTGACGGGATCATGGGTCCGAAGACCTTGAACCGAATCAACGCGATGAAGCCTTCTGTGTTGTTTGCCGAGATTCGCAAGGCAAGGCTTAACTACTACGCCGGCCTTGCCGAGAAGGATGAGAGCAAGAAGAAATTTCTTGAAGGCTGGAAGAATCGCGTGAATGCGATGCAGTTTGGTGTGCTTGTGTGCAACGACAAGAAGCACACCAAGATTACTTGGAGCGAATCATAACATTACAATTGACGCAATAATATGGAAGGACGCAAGACCGGTGGACGCAAGAAGGGGACTCCCAACAAGCAGAAACCTTCGCAACAGATTATACACGGCATACTCACTCAGACTGTAGGCGAATACTTCGAATCCGATGAATTTGCTGCGGATATGGCTCAGCTTGAACCAAAGGACAGACTGATGGTGATGGAGCGTTTGGCGCAATATATTTTACCCAAGCAGCAAGCTCAGAAGGTGGAAATGAATGCCACGGCCAATGTCGCACCTTCCTTTGCTGCACAATTGCGAGACCTCGCTTCACAATATGAATCACCGTCCACGACTGAGGATAAAAAGGAATAATGACTATGGAGCAACTGACAATACAATATAAGGGCATGGCCTCACAGCCGTCTGATTACTTGGTGGAGGACGGCAATCTGAATATGGCCGTCAATCTTGAGATGCGCGATGGAAGCCTACATGCGGCTCGCGTTCCTAGAGGAAGGTGGTTCCATCATAGCGAATTCACGCCCCGATTCATTCACAATACGAGTGATGGAAGGGAGATAGTTCTTGGCATTGTCAAGGAGTATGAGGTCGTCAGCCCTGACGGAGAAGGCAGCTCACACACTCAATGGACTGGTAAGTATACGATTGGCGCATGCGATATAACGGGTGACAGGGATACGTTTAAACTGGATATTGAGAATGCGCCAGTAGCAGACAATGTCGGCGATTTTAAAAGTTTCTGCGCAATTGGGAATCTGATATGTTTTATAGTCAACAGACGTATCCATGTTGCATTTCACAAGCTGGGTAAGTATGTATTCGAATCGAGCACGCCTACTCCGATTCTAAAATTTTCAGCGCATCTTGATTATAAAGATGTTAGCACCAGAAACAATGTCCTTACGAAGAATACATCTGAATTCAAAAGAACCGACTTTGAATATTCCAGATATTACAACATAGGAAAAGCTACTGATGACATCCATCTGAAATTGATAAAAACGAATCTGACGGAATATGCAGAACCTACTTCATCGGCAATGGATGGTGACAAGGCCAGCGACTATTTTTTTGCGCAGCTTAATTCGCTGATCAAGGAGAAGTTGTCCATCAAGGAATTCATATACCCAAGAGTAATCAGATATGCATTACGTACATACACGGGAGATTATGCATGGATTTCGCCCAGAATAATTGTCTATCCCGTTAGGGACTCTGTATATTTTTCGGATATTCAACTTCGTGCAACTACAGAAGCTAACTGGTTTGCAAGTGCAATTCGAGGAAAGTCCATGGACGACATTATAGCTAATAATGGTTACATTACGCAACTTAATAAGTTGTATATATTATGCAACACCTACAAACTTTATGTGGATTTTGATGAAGACTACTTCAAGGAACTATCCAATAGTACAGTATGGGCTGGAGTTGATATATTTATTTCCGAAGACATTGTCAATCATAAATCCAAATACGTCTACGGACGTTGGCAGGAAAAAAATGGAGGAGATTATGGATATCTTCCTACACTAGTCAAGAAAACAGACGAACAGATTAAGCGAGACGTGTTGTCATGCCCATTATACCTACTGAAATCTGTGACGTTTGATGAATTAATAAAACTAAATGGTGGTAATTTAATATCTGACGACAATGTTGATACGTTGCACAATATTACGAGCCAACAATCTTTGGACGAGAGTATGCATTCCTATTCGGAGTTTAGGGCATCATGCGCATTAGTTTACAATAGCAGGTTGGTGATAGCTGATGTATCTCGCATTATGCCCGATTTAGCTGGTATGGATTATCTTTGCACTCCGATATACTGGGGAGACTTCTTTATTGAAGATGACGGGAAATATGCCTACCAACAGAAGTATGACAAGGATAATGGAATCGGTTTGTATAAGTCGGCAATGGGGACATCCAAAATCGCACTCAGGTTTACTGGGTCATTAGGTACGGTGCAACATGTAGAGTCATTAGATGTGGGCTACATACCATTGTTATTGACATACAATATGAATTACAATGCTGAGTCTGGTGAAGTTTTTTTCGTCAACGACAGCAAGGCGATTTCTGTACCTATTAAAAATAACATGGATGGAGTTGGATTTGCGTATTATTATGCTGATGCCCAAAGTGTTGACTCTGTTTCATCGAACATAGAGGCGCAATCTGTCGATGTAGGATATACAGATGAGATAAAATACCAATCACAGGTAAAAGAATCTGAAGTAAACAATCCATTGATATATAAAGACGGAAATTCCATTACTTGTGGCAATGGTAAGGTGAAGGTCGTTGCGGCTAACACGCAGCCTATCAGTCAAGGCCAGTTCGGACAATACCCTATCTTCGCATTCTGCTCTGATGGCGTGTATGCTATAGGTGTAGGCGGAAATGGTACCATACAGAATTGCGTGCCGTACAGCACGGATGTCATTACTGATGCCGTCAGCTTGTGCAATGTTGGACGTGACATAGTGTTCGTGAGCAGATCGGGCGTTATGTCTATCGGGGATGAGGGACGCAAGATGTTGCTGTCCGCCGACAGGAATGCAACATATGCATTCGATGATGTCAAGCAGAGGGATGCCGTTCATGCAGTGATTACGAATCATTACCCTGCTATCACAGTTCCATCAATGGACAATCTCTACAAGTATTTGACGGGTGGTGCAAGAATCGCATTCGACTATCAGAATAGAAGGTTGATTGTGTTCAACCCTCAGTACGCTTATAGTTATCTGATGGATATGGATACGCAGCAGTGGACTGTACTTACCAGGAAATTCACTGACCATCTCAACCCGGTGGCGCAATGTCTGATGGTGGATGCCGACAAAGAGACCGTCTATGACTATAGTACAGATGACGTTCAGCAAGAGATGGCTGCATGGCTGTCAACGCGTGCTATCAAGTTAGGTGCTCCCGACCTACACAAGACTATTCGCACGATGATCCAAAGAGGGCAGCTTCATGGCCGTGATGCCGTAGGGCAGTTGTTGTATGGCTCAAGGGATATGATTAACTGGTATCCGATTCGTTCAAGCATTACCTCAGTGATGAGGGGCTTCGGAGGATCGGGCTACAAGTACTTTCGCGTTTTCGCATTCCTTCCGCAGATGACTCAGAAGGACAGCCTATATGGATGTAGCGTAGGTTTTGATTTGAGGATGACAAGCAGGATGCGTTAGAACGCATGACGGGGGTAATAAAAAAACGTCCCCAACACTTTAAAGAAATGAAGGCTCAACTACATTCTTAACTACACATGTTTGCACAAGCACAGCGTGTCGGGGACGGGGATTGTCCTTAATTCTGCTGTGCTTGTGCGTTTTTTATGTGCGTAGCGTAGTTGAGTCAAGGCAAAGGTAAGAAAGAATTTTTTAATTTGCCAACTATGTAAGTGAAAAGAACCAAGGATATGTTGTATAACATATTTTGCAAGGCTGTGGAAGCCACATTGGAGGCAAGCGGACTGACGTTTGACAAGCTTGCAACCTCTAGAGATGAGAAGAGCGTTACGGCCAGAGTCGTTCTTGTGGATGTGCTTATGGCTGCCGGGATGAGTGAATCGATGATTGTGGAGTTGAGTGGCATGAGCCAACAACGCGTTAACCGTCTCAAGAACTCCGCTCGCTATAGGCTCAAGGGGTTGCTTGGCAAGATGATGCGCAAGGAAGTTGGTGATGCCTTGGCCGTATGATACAAGCAATTAACACATATCACATATTGTATACACGTTGTTGTTCCCGATTTTTGCGGTGTCAAGCAATGGTGCCTGACACAACTCAAAACCATACAACTATGGAAGGAATTGAAAAAGTTATCTGTTGCGACAGAGGTTCCAATGATGCATTGGCCTACGCAGCAATGGCCAACAAGCAAGATCCGATGGCCATGATGGCCGCAATGAATGGCGGCATGAACTCTTGGAACAACAGTCCTTGGATGTACCTTATCTTCCTTGCGCTCTTCGGTGGCAATGGATTCGGCTTCGGCAATAGGGGTGGACTTCAGAATGCAGAGATTCAGAATCAGATTGCTTCCCTCCGTTCACAGATGGCCGACAATCACAATGCCGACCTGATGATGTCTGCAATCAAGGGTAACAATGATGCACTCACCACGTTGGGTGCCAACCTTAACTGCGACTTCAACCAGTTGCAGCAGGGCGTATGCGCCATACGTTCAGCCATTGAGCAGGTGGGCGGTCAGGTAGGCTTCAGCGCAGAACGCGTGATCAATGCAGTTGAGAAGGGCGATGCCAATGTCATTCAGGCCATTCAGAACTGTTGCTGCCAGACCCAGCAGAACATCATCCGCATGGGATACGAGAATCAGCTTGGCCAGAAGGATATCGTAAACGGTATGCAGCAAGGATTTTCCTATACCAACACGGGAATGGAACGTGGATTCTCTAACGTCGGGTTCCAGATGTCACAGATGGCATGTGACCTCAAGACCAACGCCAATGCCAATACGCAGAGAATCGTGGACGTGCTGAACCAGCATTGGAACTCCGACCTGCAGCAGCGTTACAACGATGCCAGGCTTGAGCTGTCACAGCAGAGGCAGAATGCAGCACTCATCGCTGCACTTGGCACGAAGACCACGACCGCTACCCCTTAATGTCGGTGTGAAGAATTGAATGTTGGACGCAATATATATAGTTTGCGTCCAACATTATATATTAACAACGATAAAGATATACATTATGCTATTCAAGGATATGAAGCAAGGGTACACTGTATACTTCCTTGACAAGGAGTCAGTGAGGGGCTATCAAGGTAAGGTCGTCAGTGTGGCCGTACCTCGATACGATGCGCCCATCTTCGGCCAGCAATCTCAGCCTAGTGGTATGGTCGTAGACGTGACGATCGAGGCAGAAGGAGCGACAAGGACGTACACCATACCTGAGTCTTCGTCCGTTGCCTATGCAGGCACGTTGGTTATCTCTACGGATAGAGATGGTGTGGTGCGTGAAGCAGAATCAATCAAGGCCGCAGCTCAGGATGCTCTATCCAAGGTTGAGCATTATCGTGATGCGGTTGGCAAGTGTGATGCTCTTCTGGAAGAATGGAATCCTGCACTTGCCGAGAAGCGAGAACAAGAGAGGCGCATTGGCGGCATAGAGAACGAGGTGAAGAACCTCGGCACATTGGTGCGTGAATTCATCAGCAACTTTAACAAGAGTCAATCATGAGACAATACTATATATACAAGCCGTGCGAGCATGCCAATCATCATGTTCGGCATTATGACCATGATGTAGCCATGCAGATAGTTGATGATATCAGCTATACCGACAGACAAGGAATGAAGCACCAAGGTGCTCATTGGACTTCTGAAGAATGCCAGCAATATGCTTCAAGCATGGGATTGTCATTCCCTGCCGGGACTACCGAATGGGACGTGTATGTGGCGTTCAATTCATTCTACGCTGACACCAACAAGGTTCTGAGCGATACGGATATCATCCGCGCAGCTCATTCGTTTTACTTTGCCGATGAGGATGCTCCAGATATGAAGCTGCAACATTACATGCTTGCCATGCACGATTAGGATAATAAACTCAAGTTCTGATTTAGAATACGTGCATAAAAAAACTCCCAACACTGTTGTGTCGGGAGTCTAAGCCCATGATGGGGCTTGGCGTTAAATAATAGTACTAGGTGCTATCTTATAATGGATAGATATTCACCAATATGGCGAATACCTTCTAATATTCGAATATGTTGTTTCTCTCTTGGCTTTTTCAATCCAGTTGCGTAGTGGTTGAGCAAAGCCGGATTGATACCAGTTACCCTAGATATAGCTATCAGGGTCGTATATTTCTCAGCCTTGCGAATCAGAGCGGCAGTGCTTAATGTTTCAACGAAAGCATAATCACCATCCACCAACCATTTTGGCAAATGTTCGCCATCTTCCAATAATCCTTCCACATGAGAGGATATGGCACCACGTAGATTAGAGATAAGTTCTTCATAAGTCCTGCCAGTAGCAATGACCATACCGCACAAACGATCATCCTCTGTGACGGCAGAGAAGTTCTTATCACACCAATCTATAATAATCTTGATATTCTCCATTTTTATAAAGGGTTAAAGATATGGGCGCAAACACACCCATATCTTAGTTTACTTGTTCCAACCAGCTTGTTTCCAAATGCTGTGGGTTAGTTCTTCTCCCAAGGTATCGCTTAATTTGCCGTTAACGGTTACGCGACCCTTCTTCGTCTCATGCTTGAACTGACGATGTGATGTCCCAGTTCTTTTGCATAGATACCAGCCATCGTCTAACAACAGCTTGATAATTTCTTTTACCTTGTATTTTCTCACATAGCGATACTATTATTTAACGCAGCAAAGGTAAGTATTTATTTACTTCCAACCAAGAAAATCTTCATAAAAGTATTGAAATATTTACCATATAAGATAGTGGGCGTAATAAGGGTCCTTGAATCCTTGCGGAAGTTGTTTTAAATTCGTATCTTTCCTCTATAAAACCAAATGCCATTTCCTCGCGAAGGTAACTAAAATCAGGATATCTGTGTCGTTATATGGCATGGTTATCCGTCACAGCCCGTTGTATGGTCTGTGATAAACTGATACTTTCCTCTTCGAGTTATATAGTTAAACAGAAGTGGTTTGAGAAAATTTCAAGTCCTCATGTCCGATGGATAAAGAATGTGTATCCTCATTCTATTTCTGTTTGACTATATGCTCAGACTGGGTTCCATCGCCATCCGTACGATTGGTTAATTTGCGATAACGGGTTGTTAGCACCACAAAGATAGTAGCCTTTATACGGATGGTATATCTTGTCATCCTTTTGTATCGGATGTCAAAATCTTGTTGTCAAAATCCTTATAGGCAATATTTTCTTTCAATATATGCCATGCACAAACAAGCATTTTGCGTGAAATAGCCACTATGACTTTCATTCTGTTCTTTTTTCTGACTTGTGTCTGATAATAGGAAAAACGACTAAAGAAATAATTCTTGGCTCGACTTGCACCCCATGCGCACTGAATGATAGTTCGTCTTAGGTAACGATTGCCGTGTGTGATGCGTCTTGATTTGATAGTCTTGTTAGACTGGTCATTGCGCGGTCTTAGTCCTGCCCAAGAAGAAAGATGGTTAGCCGTCTCGAAATGGCTCATGTCGGTGCCAATCTCTGCGATTAATGATGTGGCGGCTCTCATCTTTACACCTGGTATCGTCTGCAAGTTCTTCAACTGCTCCGAATATTCTTTCTCGCAAATCTCCTGCATCTTTTTCAGACACTTTTGCTTATGCAATTCTGCAAGGTCAATCTCTGCTTTGAGCTGGGCCATTATGTCTATGTCGACCTCTGTTATGCTTCCTTTAAGCGATGCAATGATTGTTTCCTTGCCATGTCTGTTGATGATACGTCCATGTACTTCTTTGACCAATTCTTCTGGCGATGTCACACCTTCGCATATTTTGTCTATAACGCTTTTGTAGCTGACAGAATCCGTGTTTGACACATAATTGCTCAGGCGAATGTTGCAACGTTGTATCACTGCGTCCAATTTAGCCAATTTGCGGATGATCTCATCATCGAGATCATATATGCGCCTGTCATAAATCCGAAGCTGCTGTATGCGCTCTGGAGGTACAAAACTTCCGCGTACAAGCTCTTTCATCATGCATTCCGCTATCCATTGTGCATCCTTGACATCACTCTTCCGTCCAGGAAGTTGCTTGATGAAGTATGGGTTGATTAATTTCAACTTGAAGTGGGGTTCCAACACACGCCATACTGGTATCCAATAGACGCTAGTGCTTTCCATACCGACTTCTTGTACGTTGTACTTGATCATCAAATCACGCATTTCCTCAAGTTGGGTTGTCAAAACGCCAAAAACTTGTTCAAAAATCTCGCCCGTGCTACTCAGAATACATAAATAAATGCTATCTTTGTGCACGTCAAGTCCGCATACAATTCTCATAAGCCTAACTTTTGAGGTTAAACATTTATTTTAAAAACCCAAATATACAACTATTGTGACGAAAGAGCACGTTTATAGGACAAAGATTTGTGGTGGACTTGACTTTATAATTCTCATCTTAGCGAACACTCGAGGAAATGGTATTTGGTTTTTTATCTCGACTGGCTTATAAATCGAATTTTTATGTAAATTTGCAGCGTTTGTTGGTTCGGCTATTCTCATTACGTTGAACAACATATTCTTC
>ERZ1026850.170-NODE-170-length-42193-cov-8.248374_pt1 | contig 42193 bp, 33 predicted proteins | sample MGYA00380155_ERZ1026850 | MGnify/ENA primary metagenome ERZ1026850 (study PRJEB33269, sample SAMEA4719791) | human gut metagenome | biome: human-associated habitat; feature: organic feature; material: feces | place: Cameroon | collected 2013-10 ... | reverse complement strand
AGATAGCCTGCCTTGGCTACCTCATCCAAAATCCACGCAAATACCCGATCCACGGTCTCTTCGGTGAACCGATGCCGGAAGTTATAGCTCACCGTGGAAAAATGCGGCGTTTCCTCCTGCAAGGGATAACCGAGAAACCAGCGATAGCAATTGTTTGCGCTGACTTCTTCCGCTGTCCGCCGCAGCGAGGGAAGGCCGTACAGATGCTGGATCAGCACCATCTTGAACAACACCACCGGATCGATGCTGGGGCGCCCATTATCCTCACAATAGAGCGGCTCCACCATTTCATACAGCTGTGTGAAGTCCACCGCTGCATCTATCTTTCGCAGCAAATGCTCCTTCGGCACCAGTTGGTCTATGACTACGAACTCTACCAGATCTCGATCCATTTTCCCGCGTTCCAGCATCTTTCATCACCCTTGCCCATTCTACCATATTTATCAGAAAAAGCCCAGCTCCAGCCGGACTTTTTCGACAAGCTGAGAGATCGCATTTATGCGATCTCTCTTTTTGCTTTCAGCTTATTTCGGAGATTCTTCTCTCTGAGAATGATGAACTCAAAGTTCTCGTTGATCTCAGACTTTGTCTGCTCTCTGTCGGGCACAGCAATTCTTTTCAGAGGAAATGTCCTGATTTCTTGGGCGGCTGACAGCCCGCCCAAACGGTATTTTATTTTTGTCGTTACTATAACACCCCCTGCGATATAACTATTTCACGGCTCGATTTTTCGGTTTGGAAAAGGATGAAAAACCTTGCCATAAATCTGCAACCCTTGATATACGGGGCTTTTTCGGGTTGTCGTAATTATACCGTAAGGGCACACCTTCGCAACGCTGACACTGTAAAACGGCGTGGATGTGAAAACCGTCAGCAGTATGCTGGGGCACTACGACGCGGGATTCACCCTCCGCACCTACACCCACGCTACAAGGTGGAAGCAAGACGAGGCAGCACAAACAATGGGCAGTTTCATGGCGCAGGTCATGCAAGCAGGAAAAAGAACCCAAAAATGCCGGAGAGAAGACAAAGCATTCTCTCCGGTGCTCTTTAAATCTATCAGGACATTTCCGCGTGCTCCATCACAAAGGGCTCCATGCCGTGGCCGGCACAGTTATTCCTTATGCCTCGCCGCCGTTCTCGGTCTTGTCACCTTCCTCCGCTGACCACTTTGTGCAGATGCCGTAGTTGGATGAGAGCCGGACGGTTTCGCCTGGCTTGAGCGCGATGCGTACCGTTGCCGTTACTGTTTTTTCATCGTCCTCCAGATTTACGGTCTGTACGGATTGCCGTCCACCGGCCACTGCTGTAAACTTACTGGTCATTTTTTCGTTCTTCCACGGGATGTGCCGATGCGCGATCGCCTGGCAGCGACGCGCATATGGATCCGTGAAGCCGCGATAGAACACCCCTTGTGTGCCGTCCGGCCGCCGGTGCGTCATGTATTGGAGCAGTGTGGGGTCCGCGCAGAGCCCGCCGTCTTTTTCCAGGAGCTGCGCGTATGTGCTGCGCAAAAGCCGCACGCCCGCGCCCTCCGTGCTGCTGGTCAGTCCTGCCAGCTGCGCAAATCCGACGCCGCAGTTGTGCAGCAAATTGCGACTCGCCGCAGTAAGCTTGCTCGCGGGATACGACTCTTCGCTGTTGGTTATGCCTGCGCGAGGATGCCGCCAGCATCTTGGGTGGGCACAGCAGGGCGGTATCGCTTGCGCTGAGACTGTTATAGATTTTTGTGAGCCCACCCGTTCCGTCCGGGGTCGCCGCTGTGCATTTTTTCTCGTAGACCGCTGTCGCGCGGGCGATCAGGACTTTGACCATGCGGTCGATGTCCCGCGCATCCTGCACGCTTGTGCTGACGGACACATCAGCATCATGACGGATTCTTGTCTTGACATCGATCAGATATCCGTTCAGACTCGTGATATTGGTTTTGTGATTGGTGCAGAAGTTGACCTTTAATGCAACGTTTCTGATCGTTGTGCTGTATACCTGTACCCAGCGCTTATTCTTTTGCTTCTTTTTTTCATGGATCTTTCCTCACTTTTGTTTGGAGACAAAAAAGCACCTGCCGTTTTCAACTTTGAAAACGGCAAGTGCTAACTGCTCCCTATTTTGTATGCTTACGCCTTTCGGATAATGGGCAAAATAAAAGCGACCAACCATTTACGGTCGATCGCTTTTGATGTGCGCTTACTTGCGGAAGACATACCTCTTACTATCTATATTACAATATCAGTTTGATTTTAGACCTCTCTACTTTTATTCTTAGCGAAACGGGGTTTCGCCTGACTTTACCAAGGGATACGGCTCACTATTTTTCCCCGATTCGCTCCGAAAATCGTAAAAAATAATGGAAAACGGATCCCCCTTTTTTCGCGCGAAGAAAGAACCGAAGGGAAAATAATAGGCTCCCCCTTGATTTTCAGTGAATTTGTTTTTCACTGTTTCATCAAGGGGGAGCATACTGTATGTGCTGTCCACGGGGCGGTTCTACCCGGTCGGATCCGGCGGTCTTTTTACCGGATGCCGGACGGCTGCATCTTCGAAAGATCCATTACGATGCTCCCGGCAAGGGGCGTATAGCCGCTTTGCTGCGCAAAGGCCTTGACCGTAGGAAGGGCATCGCCCGTATATTGCATGGAAACGGTGCAAGGCTGCTGATCAGTCCCCGCAGGGCTTACGACACAGCGCAGCATTTTCCCTTTTGCATCGTAGATCGCACTGATCAGCGTCTTGGGCTGCTCCGGTCCGCTGTACCAGCTGTGAGGTGTCTCCAGCGTGATCGTTTTCGAGACCGGCTCCACCCACGCACTGCACTCCGGCGTCGAATACTTGTATTCAAGCGGCTGATAAACGGCGTACAGGTGCAGCGGCGAACCCTCGGACACCACGACGCCTGTACCCGCCGTGTACTTCACCGCGCCGCCCGCCTGATCCGCCCAGCCGGAGAAGCAATAGCCCTCCGGCGCGGTCAGGTATTCCGCGCCGTCTGCAAGATAGACCTCCAGATCCGTGCAAGAGGCTTCGCAGCGGTGCTGGAGCAGCATATTGCCGCCGGCCTTCGGCGCTCCGTCCGTCGGATGATAGATGACATAGCTGCCCACGTCGTTTTTCAGCGCATAGAGGGTCGTGGGCGTGGCCGGAGACGCGCTGACGCTGCCGCCCGCCTCGTACCAGGCGCCGTTCAGCATACCGTTGGCATCCTCTTCAAGCGCAAGGCTGCTGCGCCATCCGGCAAGGCCGATCACATCCCCGTTATATTGCAGGGCGCTCGGCAGCGTGACCGAGGGGACATCGCGGTAGCGGCGCCAATAGGCTCCGTCCTCAAGCGTTCCGCTCAGACCGTTGAGCAGGATATCTCCCGCCTGCGTGTCGACCCATTCGGCAAACAGATAGGTATTTCCGTGCGGCATGAAGAAGTCATTCAGCGGCACGAGATCGCCGGAGGCGTCCGTCCACGCGACCTGCGTGTGCCCAAACCGGGAGAATACATATTCCGAGAGGTCGTAATAAGACGGATAGTAGTCGATCAGGTCGGTAAAGGTCGCGCCGCCGTACCAGCCGCCGTTCCCCATCAGTATAAGTCTGTACCAGTTGACTGTAATGGAGTAGGCGGACACGAGGAGGAAACTGAGACAATATTTGTGATCATGGAAGGCGAGAAATTCCGGCATTTGCAGGAATATGTCATCTGCCGCTTCTGGAAAAAGATGGATGCGGCACACACGGTTGTGCGCTTTGTAACCAGCTGGGCAACGACTATGGAGGATGTGCGTCAGTTAGAGCTTGTTCTTGAAAATCGTAACGTACTCTCGCCACGAGAGGAACAGAGCCGCGATTTTCTCATTTTTAGGAGTTCGCGCCGATTGTCGGGACACAACAGGGTGTCGCGCGTGAGCGCAAAAGCCATTGGATATCTATATTTTTCCGATATGTACTACTTTATATGGAAGGTCTTGGATTTTAATAAATTGACCTCATTATTATGTCATTGGGGATATTTCTTGGAACAACTTGCCGGGCAATGACCGAAACAGCGGAAAGGGCCGCAATATGGCGGCTCTCCCCTCTTTATACTGGTTTCCGGTCGGACGCTTCCGTCACATAGGGGCAATAAGGGCAGGCAGCGAGAAATTGCAAAAAATGGTCAAAAGGATTCCTTCGTTTTTTACACAGTACAGATGCCGAAACAGTACCTTTTCATGAAAAGCGCAGTTACTTAGGACGCAACTTTTGACGGAAGGTACACATGGGGAGTTTGCGGAAAATGACGGAGTGTGCCGTTGCGCCGGAATCAGAAAAGGAGGGAAAGTACGGATGACGAAAATCCAACTTTTCATGAGAAGTGTAGTTACTTAGAATGCAACTTTTGGCGGAATGTACACATTGTGAAATTGTAGAAAATGAGCGATTTCGGATCGCGGGAAATCCATTCGCATCAAGAGTTTTCCGGAAACGGGGCGAAGCGAACCTTGCTCCGTGCCGACGCGGAGTGTTTGTTCCATACTTGTTCCGCTTTTGTTCCGCATTTTGCGCGCGGGATGCTGTGAAGCAGAACGCATGAAGTCCCGTGACCCTTGCGGACACAGGACTTCTTCGGGAGGTGTGCTGAGGTTCGAAAATAGTGCCTCTTGAATCCTATTCTTGAAATCTCCCCCCTTCTTCTGCGCGAAAGCCGCCAAGCTCTGCCCGCGTCGGCGCGAAACGCGGGACTTCTTACGACAAAACTTTGCAAAAGTTAAGAAAAAATACAGAAATACGCTAAAATGTTGCAAAAAAATCCGAGCTGGCTATAATGAAATAAGCTTTATTGACCGCGCGGATGTGCGCGGCAGAAAAAACCGCGCACGTTTCAGGCGCGGACGATCAAGGGGATGATGGGCGCGAACCGTTGGAACAGGCAACGAACGCTCCCCGCGGCGGGGAAGGAGAGAAAAAAACAGGAATAGGAGGAACAGTCATGGACAAAAACAGGCAGAGCGGCTTTACGCTGGTGGAGCTTGTCGTGGTCATCGCGATCATGGGCATTTTGGCCGGCGTCGGCTCGGCGGCGTACTCGGGCTATGTGAAAAAGGCGAACGAGGCGGCGGACTTACAGCTTCTCGGCGCGGTGAACACGGCGTTTGCATCCGCGTCCTACGACGCGGGACAGTATGACGGGAGACCATCCGGCGGCGCGGCGTCTCTGACCGAGGACGGCAGGGTGGCTCAGGTCATCTCCTCGGTCGACCGCGATGGCAAATTCTTCGAAAGGTATTTTTCCGGAAATCAGGACAGCCGGTTCAAGCTGTATACGAACCTCGCGTACGACAGGGCGACGGGCACCTTCCACGGCGCGGTGCTCACCGCGGCGACCGACAAGGACGGGAATATGGTGCTGCGCTATACCATCAACGGGAAGGACTATGAATTTACAGCGACAGAGGCGCAGTTAGCGGCATTTCGCGCCTCGACCTTCGGCGGCAAAAGCATGACCATGAACGACCTCACCGGCAATGTGGGCGGAATGATCAATGCGCTGAATTCTGCCCTTGGTGGGGGCACTTTCCTTGCGAGTGTTCTTATAAATGCCGGTATGGCTCCCGAAACCTTGGGGATAAAACCGGATGAAAAGGGGACCTACAGCGAGCTTGATAAGCAGCGTCTGGCAAACGCGGCGCTGCTGCTGACTGCGAGCAAAACAGACGAAACTACCGCAGAAAGACTACTTGCGGTGTTTACGACCAATGCTGCGGATGAGGGGGAAGAGGAACCGCTGGATGTGAAGGCAATGAGCCTTATTAACCCTGATGATATGGGCGAAACAATGAGCAATGTGGGGGCGATGTACGGCATCATGACCGCCTTTGCCCATTCCGAGCAAGCGAAGGGCTGGACAACGACCCTGACGGACGCGGACGGCAAAGAGTCTACATACGATGCAAAACAGTACTATGACTATGTCAATCAGCAGATCGCCGCTGCCGCTGGCGAAAAAAACATCGACAAGATCTTTGCCGCGCTTGGGCAGTTTGGGGCGTTTGCTCAGGACGAGGAAGGCATGACGCTACAATTCATGAATTATATCACCGGCACGGAACCGCTGGATGAAAACGCGCAGATCAGCAAGGATCTGGACGGCTATATCAACGCGATGCAGGCGCTCAGTCTGAATCAGGACGGTCTGGTCGCCGCCGGCATCCTCGAAGACGGCGCGGACGGCGGAAACATTTCCCCGATCTTAGACCTGCTCTTCGCCCCGCAGAAATGAAGCGCCCTCCACCGGACAGGCACATGATAAAAACGACCCCCGTGAGCGATCAAATGAATCGCTTACGGGGGATTTTTTGCGCTGATGCGGGGAAGAGCGCCGCGCGGAACGCTTAGCCCTCCTCTGTGTAGCCGTTTGGATTTTGCACCTGCCAGTTCCAGGAGTCTCTGGCGCAATCCTTATAGTCATATTCCGCCGTCCAGCCAAGGATGTTCTTTGCCTTTTCAACGGCGGCAAAGCTCAAGGGCACGTCGCCCGGCCGCGGGCCGACGATGCGGTAAGGCACCTTCCTGCCCGATGCCTCTTCAAATGCGGACACCAGCTGCAGCACGGTCGTTCCCTTGCCCGTCCCCAGATTGAAAACGTCATACTTGCTGTCCGTTTTTTCAAGATAGTTCAGCGCCGCAATGTGCCCCTTTGCCAGATCGACCACATGGATGTAATCACGAACGCCCGTGCCGTCCGCGGTATCGTATTGATCGCCGTAAACGCTCAGATACGGGAACTGCCCGAGCAGGGTGCGGGTGATGTAGGGGGCAAGGTTGTTGGGGGCCTTCTGACCGCAGTCCTCGCCGATGAGCCCGGAGGGATGTGCGCCGACGGGGTTGAAGTAGCGCAGAGAGGCAAAGCGGAAGTTGTCGCGCTGCCGCGCGAAATCATGCAGGAGCAGCTCGTTGAGATACTTGCTGAACCCATACGGGCAGCAGACCTTGCCGACAACATCGCTCTCGCGGTTCGGCATGGTCTCGGGCGTGCCGTACACCGTTGCCGAGGAGGAGAACACCAGCTTGTACACCTGATGCTTTTCCATTGCGTTGAGAAGATGGAAGGTAGACGTCAGGTTGGTGTCGAGATATCTTCCGGGGTCTTCAACGGACTCCGCGACGGATTTTAAGCCCGCAAAGTGGATCACGGCGTCCAGATGGTTCTCCGCAAAGACCTTCTCAAGTGCGGCGCTGTCCAGCAGGTCGATCTTGTAGAAAGCAGGGCGCTTGTTCGTTATCTTCTGGATGCGGTCGATCACCTCGACCTTGGAGTTGCACAGATTGTCGGCAATGACAACGTCATAGCCGGCATTCAGAAGCTCCACCACCGTGTGGCTCCCAATAAAACCCGTACCGCCCGTCACCAATATCGTCATGGCTCATGTTCCTCTCTTTTCCGTTTGTTTCTTGCCGCTTTCGCGTTTTTTGCTCAAAGCAATCCCTTCTGCTCTAACTTTGACATATACCAGGACTTTTTGAGACTCTTTTCGTTGGCATAGGTATAGACAACGGTGTCCACAAGCGTGAGATCGCCATTGTTGTCCCGGATGAGCGTTTCCATGGCGCGGATGACCTCGTCCATCTTCCCGTCGCACTCCTTTTCCAAGGCGTTCGCCCGGGAAAGATAGCCCTTTGCCATCTTCGCAAGCTGAGTCGTTGTCCGCTTTTCCGCGGGCAGCGCCAGATACTCCGCCTTGGCGTCGGCATACATCGTATCGAGCGCCAGCGTGTACTCCTCGCGCAGGACGTAGACCTTGGCGATGAGCGCTGACAGCTCCTTCTGATAGCTGCTTTCCGCGCTCTTTTCGCTCTTCTCGCCCGCGGCCGCCGCGTCCGGCGTCTCAGGTGCAGCGTCCGTTTTGCCGCCGCTTTTCGGGCGGCTTGCCGGGACAGCGCTCTCCGCATCGGGTTGGGAGGGTTCCTCTCCCCCGCTGCCCGTCAGGCGCTCCATAAGCTGCTCCTGCGTCATCGAGCCGTCGCGCAGCGCCTGACGCTCCTCCTCCGTGACCTCGCGCACCGTGACCTCGCTCGCCGAGCGCACCGCCTCTTCGATCATCTGACGGTTTTCCTCCAGCTTTTCCTCCAGCTCGGCCGATGTATGCTGCGTCGCGGCATGGATCGCTTTTAAGTTATCGCGCTGCCACCAGAAAAGCCCCGCCAGCGATACCGCCAGCAGTACAAGAATGGTGCAGAGAATGGTTTTACGCCGTTTCAAGCCGTTTCCTCCACTTTTTTGAGGTCCATTTTCCTCATCCACCAGTTCCAACGCCTGTTATGAGACTTCTGCCGTTGCTCGACCGTTGATCTCCTCCGGGGAAGTATATGTCGGGACCATCGCCCGTAGCATGGTGATCAGATCCTGAGGCGGTATGTCGCGGGTGACGGCTTCATCCAGCCGCAGCAGGTTGTCCATGATGACATCCTTTGAAATCTCTTGCTGCTGCTCAACGAAGATCTTCTCATTGCTTGTTTTGGAGAGTGTTTCACTGCGCATCAGCAGCTCCTCATAGAGCTTTTCGCCGGGGCGCAGGCCGATCTCCTGAATGGTGATATCCTTATCCAGCTCCAGTCCGGACAGGCGGATGAGGTTTTCCGCCAGTTCCAGAATCTTCACCGGCTCGCCCATATCCAGAACGAAGATCTCGCTCCGCTTTGCCATGGCGCCCGCCTCGAGCACCAGCTGGGCAGCCTCAGGAATGGTCATAAAGTAGCGGATGATGCGCCTATCCGTAATGGTGACGGGGCCGCCCTCCTGGATCTGCTTTTTGAAAAGGGGCACAACAGAGCCATTGGAGCCGAGCACATTGCCAAACCGCACCGCGCAGAATTCTGTGGGGCTGTCCGTCCTGCTTTGCAGGATCATCTCGCAGAATCGCTTGGTCGCGCCCATGAAGTTGGTGGGATTCACCGCCTTATCCGTGGAGATCATGACAAACTTTTTGACGCCGAACTTCTCCGCCGCCCGCACCACATGATATGTGCCGAAAATGTTATTCTTGATGGCCTCCTCTGGGCATTCCTCCATCAGCGGGACATGCTTGTGGGCCGCCGCATGGAGCACGATGTCAGGGCGATACATCTGAAACAGGCTGTAAACTTTTTCCTTATCTCGCACGGAGGCGATCTCCACCCGCAGGTTCAGCCGATCGCCCCATACACGCCGCAGCTCCTGCTGGATATCATAAGCATTGTTCTCGTAAATATCCAGAATGATGAGCTGCTTGGGCTGATATTTGGCGATCTGACGGCAAAGCTCGCTGCCGATGGAACCGCCGCCGCCGGTCACCAGCACGGTTTGCCCTTGCAGGAAATTCAGCAGAACCGCCGTATCCAGCTTCACCGGCTCTCTGCCGAGCAGATCTTCCACCTGCACATCCTTCACCGCCGCCATGCTCACCTCGCCGTTCACCAACTGGTAAATTCCCGGCAGGCTCCGTACACGGCAGCCCGTTTTCTGGCAGATGTTCAGGATCTCTTTCTTATCCTTGGCAGACGCTGCGGGAATGGCAAGGACGATCTGTGTGATCCGCTCCTTTTTGACCATCTCGGGGATCTTCTCCCGCCCGCCGACGATGGGCACGTTCCCGATGTACTTGCCCTGCTTGCTCTTGTCGTCGTCGATGATGCAGCAGACGCGGCTTTGTAGCTGCGGCGTGACGGAGATCTCCCGCAGGAGCATTTGCCCCGCCTCGCCCGCGCCGATGAGCATGACGCGCTCGCCCTCCTCCTGCCTTGCCTGACGGGCGGAGCTTGCGAACATCCGCAGAAAGCGGAAGGTGCAGCGCCCGCCCACCAGCAGGAACAGCTGGAACAAAAGCTCCATGAAGAGCACGCTCCTCGGCTGGTGATAGCCGAAAAGCGCCGCTGGCACATGGAACGCGCAATAGGCGAGGACGACGGATATCACCATCTCGGCGACATCATGGGCGCTGACGTAGCGCCAGAGATAGCGGTACATCCGGCGCGGCCAGAAGACCGCCGCCGTGACCAGGAACTGAACGGGCAGAGCACGAAACCACGGCTCAAGATATCCGGAAGGCACCTGCTCAAAGTCGAAGTCGAAGCGCACCAGCAGCGCAAGACCGCCCGCCACAATGATGAAAATGGCGTCCATCAGGAGGAAGAGCACCGTCTGGACGGGGACGCTTTTTTGAATCGTTTTCATACTATGCCCCCATGGATCTGCGGTAAAAGGCAGTCCCTCCACTGCCTTTTACCGTACTCTTTTGAATTCTCCGCTCAGCGGAGGGCGACGCCGTCAGACGCCTCGCAGATGTTCTTCCACGCCCAATGGGTCTGGGGGACATCCGGGTACTGGCGGGCATTCTCGTAAGACTGACCTGCTATGCAGCGGCCCAGCAGACGGTTCAGCAGAACGGCTGCCTGCGCGCGGGTGATGTGCTGATTGGGGGCAAACTGCCCGTTGCCGACGCCGTTGACCCAGCCGAAGGACGCCGCCGTAGAAATGGCGTCAAACGCCCAGTGGCTGGCGGGCACGTCGGTAAAGGTCTCTCCGCTCGCGGAGACCTGGGTGAAGCGGGCGCAGATGGTGACAAACTCGGCGCGGGTGATGGACTGATTCGGGGCAAACTTGCCGTTGCCGACGCCCTCCACGATGCCAAGAGAGGCAAGGGCATTCACCGCCTCGGCGCACCAGAGCGTGTCGGGGACGTCCGTAAAGGTGGATTTGGAGGAAACCTTCTGCTCCTTCAGCAGGCGGTAGAAGATCTGCGCCACCTGTCCGCGGGTAACGGAGCTTGCGGGATAGAACCTGCCGTCCGCCATGCCCTGCATATAGGCGATATTCTGATCGGTGTTCAGCTGCTTGGCGATGCCGGTCACATTGGGGTCGGCGACCATCACGGCGCGAACGGACACGCTGCTTTCGGGCATGGTGAAGGTGTAGACGCCGTCAGACTGCTTGCTCACGGGAATGTCGTTGCCGCTCACATCCTTGACCGCCAGATCGGAGAGGACATAGCCGTTCGACGCGGCGCTGTCCCGGATGACGGCGGTCTCACCCTTGGGCAGGGTATTCTTGTCCGCGCGCAGCGTGTTGTTCGGCACAGGCTCCACAACGACCTTGTGACCGTCGGGCGTGGGCACGACGGGCGGATTCACGCCGCTGTCCGAGCCGGTGGTGTAGGCCTTGAGCGTCACGGTCACGGTATAGAGACGGCCGTTGTCCCGATAGGTCACGCGGTTGACGCGGTCGACCGTGAGGTTTGCGAAGGTGGAGGAAAGGCTCTTGAGCGTATCCTTGAAGGCGCTGTCCACGCTGTCATAATACTTCTCCACGTAGAGGTTCCACGCGCTCTCGCCCTGCCGGAACGCCTCGGCGCCCGTGTCCACGATGGTTCTGAGGCCGGTTCCGGAGAAAATGCTCTCCAATTCGCCGTATTTGCTGTCGACGACGGAGGCAAGCTCCGATGCAAGGGGCGTGCTCATCGTGCCGTAGCGGCTGGAGGAGGCGCTGAGCGTCCGCTCCACGCCGTCGGCATCGGGACCGGAGATGGTCACGTCGACATAATAGGTCGTGGCTGCCAGCGCGGTCTGCGACAGCAGCGTGCACAGCACCAGCATCAGTGCCAGCGTTCTCGCAATGTTCCGTTTCATGTTCATCTTCATCCTCCATTGTATAATAAGTTGTAAGAATCACGTTTCTACTTTTTCAGACAATGCCCTCAAGATGCAGCGTCTCGCTGTGCAGCCTGCCCGGCAGGGCGCTGTGATGGGTGGCGAATACCGCCGCCGGATACGCGTCCGTCAGCTCTGTCAGCAGCCGTGCCTCCGTATCCTCGTCCAGCGCCGAGGTGATCTCATCCAGCAGCAAAAAGCGCGGGGCGGAAAGCATCGCGCGGGCGATGGCAAGGCGCTGGCGCTGTCCCGCGGAAAGACCGCCCCCCTCTTCGCTCAGGACGGTTTCAAGGCGGTCGGGCAGGTCGCGGACAAAGCCGCACTGCGCCCGCTCCAACACCTCCCAAAGGGCTGCGTCATCCGCGTCGGGCTTTGCAAGCAGCAGATTTTCGCGAATACTGCCGGAAAAAAGCCAGGGCGTCTGTGGGACATAGCCGAACAGTCCCCGCACGGCGGCGGAGCAAGGGAGCTCCCCCCGCTCGGTTTCAAGGTATACCCGGCCCTGCTGCGGGTGATAAAGCCCCAGAATGAGGCGGAAAAGCGTGCTTTTTCCGCTCCCGGATATTCCCGTGAGGCAGGTCCAGCGATCGAGCGGCAGCCGCGCGGAAAAGTTCCGCAGAACAGGCTGTTCCTCGCCCTCATAGGAAAAGGTGACATTTTCAAATACGATGGCGCGAAAGACGTCGTCCTCCCGCGCAGGCTGTCCAGGAGCTTCTTCAGGCAGCGAATACAGCTCATCCAGCCGCGCCTCCGCCGCGCGGACGGCTGCCAGCCGGGACTGAACGCCCGACAAGCCCGTGAGGGGGCTTTGGAACATCGCGAGGAGCTGTAAGAGCGCCGCAAGGTCGCCGAAGGAGAGCCTTCCTTCCCGAATGGCGATGCCGCCCCAGACAAGAAGAACGGCGTATCCAAGCTGCAATACGGCGGAAAACCCGGTTCCGACCCCCGTTGAGAAGACGCGCAGGCGCTTGCGCTCGCGCAGCCACTCCTTCTGCCGTCCTTCAAAGCGGCGGACAGCCTCATCCCCCGCCGTCATGCTGCGCAGAAGCTCCGTATGCTCCAGGATCTCCTGCGTGCAGCCCGTCAGACCTTCCTCCGCCTGACGCACGCGCAGATGCCGCCGCGTCAGATACTTTCGCAGCAGCCGCCCGCCGGCGATCGCCAGCGCGCCCGCGCCTACGACCGCAAGGGCAAGGGGGATATTGACGAAAAACAGCGCGGATGCGGCGCAAAGCAGTCGGATGAGCTGCCCCGCCACCTGGGGGCGGCCGACGATCCGCCATTCGCAGACGGTGTAAGCGTCCTGCGTCAGGCGGCTGAAGACCTGCCCGCTGTGGTATCGGCTGTATGCCTCCGCATCCTTGCTCAAAAGCGTATCAAGCGTGTCGCGCCGCAGCGATACCGCTGCGCGGTCGACCGTCCTGCCGGAAAGCAGGTCAAGCCCGCCGTCGAGCAGCGGGAGAGCCAGCGCCAGAAAGAGCAGCACCCAGCCCCACGGACTGCCGCCCTCGTCCAGCACCCGGCGGCTCACCAAGGCAAGCGCCGCGATGCCGAACGCCTGCGCGGCGATGCCTGCATACAGCAGCATGAGCGGCGCTTTGTACGCGCCCGCCGCCTTTTTCTTCGACTGACTCATCTCATCTTCTCCCGCGTATCAGTCCCCTCCGTGCCCGCTGAAGGAATCGCAGCAGCCTCAGCAAGGGGCGACGGGCGGGAAAGGTATGGACCCAGAAGCGTTCATAAAGCCGATAGGGTCGGGACAGGGCGGTTTCCCGCCAGCGTCCCTTGCGGCGAAAGGCGGTGACGTACGCAATGATCTGCGCCTCATCGACCTGCTCCCCTTCCCACTGAGCGTCGCCGCAGCAAATGCAGGTCTCTGGCGCACACAGGCGGATGACCCGGTGCAGGATATAGCTGCCGTCCGCCTTCTGATAGAGGGAGATATCGCCTGTTTGCACGCGGCGATCGAGCCGCGCAAGGCGCACCATGTCCCGCCCGCCGGCAAGAAGCGGCCACATACTGTTTCCTGTTACCGGAAGGAGCGCTTCTCCGTGCGCGAGCTGCTCATCGAGCAGTTCGCGCAGCTGCGCCATGGGGATCTGCCGGACCTGCATCTTACAGACCGTCCACCGCGCCGACGGGTCTCAGCTTGTCAAGAAAGGCGGCTGCGTCTGCCTCCGCCTGCTCCCGTTCGACCGAATACACGGCGCATAAGGCGTCTCCAAGGCTTTGGAGCGTCTGTTCCTGTTCCAAAAGGTCCCATAAAAATGCGCCGGTCTCGTTTACGGAGATCATTCCCGGAAACGCTTCGGCAGCCGCCCCCAAAGGGACGATGACCGACATATCTGCGACCCGGCGCAGGATGAAATTCTCATTTCTTCGCATATTCCCTCTCCTGTTCTGCGCGCGCTGCGGTGAAGATCGCGTCGCTGCGGTGAAGGAGCGCTTTGAGCGCATCCTCCGTCAGGCGTTTTTTGGCAACGGCAGCGGCAGAGCCCAGATCGGGTGTGCGCCGCTGTGTGCCGTGACAGTCGGATGCAAGGAAAAAGGATTGCCCCTCCCTCAGCAGCCGAAGGAGTTTCCACCGCGCCATGGGATGCAGCAGGCATCCGGCACTGAGCTGGATGGGGATGTTCAGGCGATACAATTCCTGTATGTGCTCTTTCTTCTGCCGCCCCAGATACCGCTCCAGATGCGCCAGCACCGGCATAACGCCGCTCTGTGCCGCCAGAGAGTAAAGCTGGTCGATCATGCTGCCGCTCCAAGGGGTGAAGGGCAGTTCCAGCAGCAAATAACGGCTCGAACCGAGACACAGTGCCTCAAGATCGTCCCAATGGTTCATATTTGGCATCCATGCCACCTCTGCACCCAACACAAGGTCAGGAAAAGGTTCGGCGCTTTTCTCCATCGCTGCGGAAAGATGCTCCCACGCGGCTTGACGACGCGCGAGAAACTGCTCTATGCTCTCCCTGTCCCGATGAAAATGGGGGGTGAGCGCTACACCCGTAACGCCCTGCGCTGCCTCCATGCGGAGCATTGCAAGACTGGCTGCCGTGTCCGGCGCGCCGTCGTCCATGCGGGGCAGAATATGGGTGTGAAGATCGGTCATGGGATGCTCCGTTCCCCGCTGTCCGGCTTCTCCTGTCCGTATCCGTAACCGTAGCCGTGCCCATAGCCGTAGCCGCGTCCGTAGCCGTAGCGGTGGCGTCGATAGCCGTATTTCCGATATCCGTAGTATCCGCTCTCCCGCGGCACTTCATTAAGAACAAAGCCGAGGATCTTCGCGTGGGAGCGTTCCAGCTGTTCCACCGCGCGCAGGACGCTCCCGCGCTCGGAAAGACCCGCGCGTACCACGAACAGCACGCCGCTGCTCTCCGGCACCAGAACGCAGGCATCCGTCACCAGATTGACGGGAGACGTATCGAGAATGATGTAATCGTAGTTTTTCTGCAGGCTGTCAAGCAGCGTTTTCATGCGGGAGGAACCGAGCAGTTCCGACGGGTTGGGCGGCACGTCGCCGGCAAAAATGACGTCAAGATCCTCAATGCCGGAATCATGGATGGCCTTTCCAAGCAGCTCCGGCTGGATAAGCAGGTTGCTTAGTCCTACCTTTTCCTTCGCGGACAGCAGACGCGCCAGCTTGGGACGGCGCAGGTCACAGTCGATCAGAAGGACGCGCTGCTTCATCTCCGCATAGGAGATGGCAAGGTTGAGTGCGGTGATGCTCTTCCCCTCGGACTGCATGGCGGAGGTCACGATCAGGACCTTGCACGCCGTCTCGTCCGCCAGGGAAAAGGTCACGTTGGTCCGCAGGGTCTTATAGGACTCACGGATGAAAAAATCGCTCTTTTCCGAGAGGATGTTTTTCCGCTCCACTTCCATGATCGCGGCAGTATCCGGCGCGTCGTGCCGCCGGGATCTCCGCAGAAGAGAAAAATGCTTTTTTTTCATGTCGCCTTACCTCTCTCCGCCGTGCTCATCGGCTTTTTGTGCGCTGAGGCCCGCCTTTTTCCGCTCATTCTCCGCAAAGGAGGGGATCTGCCCCAGCATGGGCAGGTCGAAAAGCTGCGTCAGGTCTTCCTCGTTCTTGATGCGAACGTCCATCAGATACAGCAGCGTGACATAGACGACCGCGAGAAGCAGACCCACCGCGCAGCCCAAAAGGGTATTTTTCCGATAGCTTGGGGTATAGCGGCTCGTGGGAACCTTGGCATGGTCGATGATCTTGGTGGAGCTGCCTTCGACAAATTCCTCGATCTCGCCGGGGGCGACGGTCGCCACCGCGTTGGCGATCTTCGCCGCCATTTCCGGATCCGGATGGGAGATGTATACTGAGAACAGCTCGGTCTCATCCACCTGCGCCGTCGTCATCATGTCGCGGATCTCCGCTGCCGAGTAATCGAGCTTCGCGTTCTTTACCACCTTTTCCAGCACGGTATCGCTGCGGATGATGTTGACATAGGTGTTGACGAGCTGCTGGGAGGTCGCGAGGTTGGCCGCACTGATATAATCTACCTGCTGATTCGCCTTTATATTGTTGACGTAAATGGTGACGTTGGCACGATACAGCGGCGTAATGAAATTGGCGGTGTAGATCAGGGAGATCGCCGCGGCAGCAAGTGCGCACAGCAGGATCAGCCGCCACCGCCTGAGGTAAAGCAGCAGCAGCTTCCAAAGGTCGATCTCCAGAATGTCGCTGGATCGGTTGATGTTGGATTCGTTCATGGTTGTATTTCCCTTTCTGTCTGCGTTTGGACAGATCTTGAGCGGGGCTTTCCGCCCCTTTTGGCGAGAGACCGCCTGAATAGTCTAAAGGCGGCACAAAAAGCCGCAGATCAGTCGGTACTCTTTGTGCCGCTTCCGTCCACTGGCAGCGGGCAGCACGGCATTTGCGTACTGCCTCCTGTCAATCGATGGCTTTGGCTTGATCCGGGAACAGTCTCTCCCGGACAAAATAGGCGGCGCTGTCGTCATTCCGGCAAATCAGCCGGAACACGTTCGTCTCCCGCAGGAGACGGTCTGCCGCGGCAAGCAGCCGGTCCATATCCTCCCGATGCAGACGGAAGGGGGTCTGACTCAGCAGCAGAGGTAAAGCCTCCGCCGGAGTGAGCGGCTGCAAGGCGTTTTCCTGCCCCTGAAAGAGGAAGCAGATCGCGCGCAGGGGCGCGCTGCGGTTCTGATGCAGCGCCTCCTTGCCGCACCATGGCGTGCCGTAGACCTGCCACACACCGCTTTCGCGGCGCAGGGCGGGCTTGTCATCATTCAGAATGGACGCGCCGAACAGGCGCACCCATTTTTCCGTGTGGGTGGATTTCCCCGTGCCCGGCGGCGCGGAAAAGCACACGGCCTGTCCGCTGTATTCCACCGCCGAGGCGTGGAGCATCATCCCCTCGTGGGACAGAAGCCCCACGGCAAAGCAGTCGCCTGTGGCGATGTACTCCGCAAGGTCCTCCGTTTCCAGCTCGGGACAGAGCGACAGCGCCTCCGCGCCGCCTACGCGGATGGTGATATCCGCCGCGCCGCCCCGGGCGGAGGTCCGGTAGACCTCCGCCTGGGCAGCCGTGCGTCCCTTGGGGGACATTTCAACGATCAGATCAGCGATTCGGTAACGCATTACTTTTTGTAGATCTTTCCATCCTCGGCCCAGTAGGTGCGATTGCTTCCCTTGGCGCTGGCGTACGGGAAGACGCTTTTTCCCCACTTATTTAAGGCGATACTGTCGTCCTGCGACGTCGGAGCGGCCAACGCCTCCAGCGGCGCAAGCAGGATCAGTTCGGCAGCCGGAGCGATATAAGTTTTTTTTGTGTTTTTCATCATGCTTATTTACTCCGCTTCGATGCTGATACCGTACGCTTTAAGGAAGTTTGTGAGGATATCCTTGTCTTTCTGCTTCATGCCATTCAAAGCATCCTTCCAAGCCTTCTGGAAGCTCAACTCCTGCGGTTCGCTATTCTGCGGTTCTCTGTTGTCGAACGTTGCCTGCGCGGTGGCGGAGAACTTCTCGGAGGCAGTATTGGCCGCATCATTTTCGAAGGAACGCATCAGGTATGCCTCGAACAGATAGGCGCCGCCTTCAGTAATAACAGTTGAGTTTTCACCATCTGTCCCATCGTTCAAGGATCCGGGCATCGGACAACTGACGGTCTTGGGCGTGCCATCAATATCCGGCAGGGTAAAGCCCAGAGAAGTCAGGTGCTTCTTTGCCTCGGCGTCGCCTTGGAACTTGCCGATGAAGAACAGCGCGCACTTCGGGGCCGCCAGCTCGAAGCGGTAGCCGGTGACAGAGATGTTGAAGCGGTGGAAGGAATAGCTGTTCTCGCTCTGGATCGACACATAGCGGTGATCCTTGTTGGCTTTCAGATTTGTCTTAAACACGGGGGCGACCGTGCCCGTCACCGGGCCGACGATCTTGCCTGCGCTTGTGCCGTCATATTGATCCGTAGCGCTGTCCATGCCGTAAAGGGTCTTGCTGCCCATATTGAAGGTGCCCGTCACCGTGCAGCCGTTCAGGTCGAGATAGAGATCCTTGTTAGTGTTGACGTTCCCAGTGGTGCTGTCCCCAGTGGTGCTGTGCAGCATCTGAATGTATGTTTTCGAGGCGGTGCTGTCGTTCAGCTTGTTGTACGCATCGACCGCTTTTTGCAGGGTAGGATAGTCCTCCATATGCTTGCCGGTGCTGTCAATGATCGCCGCGAAATCCTTCAACCATTTGCCGCCGTCGCTTCCGCCGCAGGTCGGGCAGGTGCAGTAGGGGATGGTTTTGCCGGTGATGGCGTTTGCGGTTTTGGTGTAGCTGCCGTCAGCGTTGTGCAGCTTGGCGGGGGTGATGGGGATGTCGTGCACTTTCGTACTGCCATCGTACTGATAGGTCGTGGTTTCCTTGCCGGGCGCGCCCTGCTGGAGATACTTGCCAGTTCCTTCACTGGAGCAAATATTCGCGCCGCTCTCCGTGGTGTAGATGCCGCCGATGGCGGTCAGCTTGCCGTTGACATCCACCTTCACATCCTCAAGGGGCGCGCGCTTGCCATTTCTGCCGGGAGCGTTGACCACGGGAATGAACGTGCTGTTATTGTTGCCGCCACCACAGTAATTGCCCCACTCATCCACATCGTAGATGTACATACTTTGATCTTTCGGCACTACCAGCTCCGCGTTCCTGGCGATCGATACCTCCACGCCCGGCAGCAGCGCCGCCGTCTGATTCAACGTCAGCTTGCTGCCGCTTTTCAGGTCTATCGTCATGTTATTGGTCAGCGGCAGGACATAGCTGCTGGAATTAACCTCTTTACCAGCCAGTGTTAATGTCAGACTGTTGAGTTTCGCTATGCCGTCGATCGTATAGATCATGCGGTCGGTGCTGCCGTCATACGCCTTGGTCAGGCTGCCGGAGGTCAGCTCGAATAAGCTCCCTGCCCCAATGAATGAAATGGAGCTATTAAAAGTTTTACTCAAAGCGTATATTGCGGCATACGCCGTTTCGCTCGCTCCAGTGTGCATGGTCAGCGGTACCTCGATATTCTGCACCGCGTACTGGTTAAAGGGGAACACCTTGTTGCCCATGTTGGTAGTGGCGGAACCGCCGCGGAAGTCCAGGATCTGATACCACTCGTACACAGATCCGCCGGACTGCACAGTGACCGCACCACTGCCGGAGATGAAGCCCCACGCATACAGGCTTGCGCCGTCTTGCACCGTGATGGAGCTGTTATCCGCCATTTTGATATAGCCGTAATCGCCAACGGGACGTCCCTGCTGATCGCCGCCAGCGGCAAAATACCTGCCGCCCAAACTGATCGCGCCATTGACGGTAATGGACGTGCCTTCGCTCATCGTCAGTGTCCGGAAAGGCTTAGACGCCGGAGTCGTCCGAATCGCCGCAGGAGCATTCGTATACAGTGTCCCTGCCGCGTCGAAGGGGATCAACAGCGTGATTCCCGCCGGAATGGTATAGGTACCGCTGATGGAGCCATCGGTCGCCAAGGTAATCTTGGACTGACCGTTTGCCTGTGCGTAAGCAACCGCTTCATTCAGGTCTGCAAACCGCTGACCACCGGTTTCAAAGAGCGCCGCCGTTTTGCTCGCAAACCGCGCCGTGATGGTGTAGTTGCTCTCAATATTCAGCGCTGCCTTTGGGGAGGTATTGATGTACTTCTTTTCGGTCTCATTATACCAGCCTAAGAACTGATACCCATCCGCCGGGGTCGCCACTACCTGATAAGCAGTCATGGAACTTTGCGTGTTGCTGTATTCCTCGGTAATGAGTTTTCCGTCTACTGTATAAGTACCGTTTTCAGCAGGCACGAAAGTCGCAGTTGCATTGACTTCGCTTACCAGAACCACGTTGGTAAGGGTGATCTTCGTAGCAGCACTGGTGCTGCCAGACTTGATGTATACTTCAATGCTCTCGTTTGCCGCCAGTTCCTTGGTAAAACTGGCACCCGAAGAAACCTTTCTACGATTCACCTCAATTTCTCCGCTATTTTGTTCAATAGAGTAGTCAAAGGAAAGGGTTGCCGTTGTCGACTTCTTATTTGTAATTGTCAGTGTGGATTTATGGGGTGTATCGCCGCATGTTCCACCTGTGCTGGTAGCTTCACCGGTAATGCCCGTACCATTGGCCGACCAAGCGTCGTCCGCGTTACCTGTAAAGCTCAAGCCGATGTTTTCATCGGCTAAACCGGTGACAGTTCCTTTGGTCGCCGCCAGCGCCGGCAGCGTCATCGCCGGCAGCATTGTCAGTATTGTGACAAACGTCAGGAGCAGCGACACAAAGCGCCTGCCGATCCGTTTAATCATTCCGTCGTCCTCCTGTCTTTTTCTCTTTTTTTTTGTAATTCGCCGTAAATGCTCATGCCGATCCCCAGCGACAGCAGCGCCCAGAGGTGGGAAATGTGCAGGATGCTGTCCGTCCGGCTCGAGACGCGGAGCGTCTCGGTCACGAAGCGGAAAATGCCGTAGGAGATCATATAGATAGGGTAGATCATGCCCCGCGCGCTGCCGGAGAGCACCTTACGCCACAGGCGCAAGAGCAGGATGACATAGAAGATCAGCTCCAGCTCGCGCGTGGGGAAACGCAGATGCGTCAGCCCCTCGATGGGGATGTGCGCCCCCAGACAGCATCCCGAAACAATGCAGTTCAGGCGGGCGCACATCAGCGTGAACACAAGGCAAATCGTGAACACATCGAACACATCCGCTGTTTTCTGCTTGGCAAGCTTCGCCACGCCCCAATAGAACAGAGGCATAAAGAATACACCACCGAACAGGCTCATATTGCTGAAATTTCCGGTTTCAAACAGCGCAAACACCTTCACGCTGAGAACGCCGAGAACCGTGTGCAGCACGGAAAGGAGCAGCACAGAAAGCCAGCGCAGATGCAGCCGCTCGCGGCAGCGGTGAAGCCAGTAGACGTTGAACAGCGTCCCGCAGCCAAGCAGAATAAAAAGCGCGCGGTCAGTGAGCCAAGTGAAACGCTCCATTTTCAGTTTTTAGCATTCAGGATCCCCTGCAGCAGACCAAGTGTGGAATCGCTCTTATATACGTCGTCGACTTTAACATCGATCTTGCCGTTGAAATCGTTGATCAAACCAAGCGCGGCGATGCAGGCATTCAAGTCCTTTTTCCCCTCTTCACTGGCAAGGTACTGCTGCATAAGGCTGTCGTGATTCTTATCATCCAAACCTCTAACTTGGGTAAGATACGTACCCATGGTCGTGAAGCCGGTCACCTTGTCTGCTTCTTTCTTCAACTGCGCCCGTTGCTCCTCGTTCACAAAAGAAGAATTCATAAAACCTGTTGCCATACCGTAAGCCAGCGCGCTGCCGACAAATCCATCGCCGCCGCCGATAGCCACAGTGTTATTCAATTCGTTTTCAGAAGTTCTAAATAACTCTTGCATTTTATTAAGGGCAGTATCGCTGTTTACATTTCCGACCTTGCTTGCAACATACAATGCCGTCAGATTGCCAATGGCCGTTACCTCTTCATCAGTCAACTGATCTTTGGACTTCTCAATGTCATATCCTCTTTCTTGCATAAAGGTCTTATAAGCGTTATATGTTTTGTCTCCCAATGCCAGTTTAATAGCCGCAGGAACATCAGTAGGACTGCCTTTTCCCGCGTGAGTGGAAAACGCCTTGGAAAGCGCATTGATGGTATTCGCGATTTCCACCGTGTTATCTGCAAAATTCGACCCGTTGATCTGATCAACACGCGCCTGCTGCGCAGCAGTCAGCTGAACATTCACGCCGGGCAGGACGATCGAGTTGTATTTGTTGTTGTCCGCGTACTTGTCCGTGCGGTATTTCATCGTGGTTGCCCAGTCATTGCCGAAGGCGTCGGACAGCCACTTTTCAACGACCGCCGCATTACCACTGTCAGAAGTAACGGTAGCGTTGCTATCTTTGGTGACATAAACGCGGCCCGTTACGCCGGGGTTCTGATACTTGCCGATCTCGCCGGCGTACAGGATGCTCTGATACAGGGCCTCGTCCAGACCCTCGTTGGTGCGCTTAATGTAGCCGCCGTAGCCCACTGTGCCGATGCCGGCTAAAATGCCGATGATCGCGATGACCACGACAAGCTCCACCAGCGTAAAGCCTGCGCTGCCGCGCAGCTTGTTTCCCACTTGCTTTTTCATGTTGTATCCTCCTCAATATATTTGTTTTCTTTTTGAGAATTATATGAACAGATGATTACTCTGTGGTTGCCTATTCTGTCTTCCAGTTCAGCACGCCGTAGCCCACGATGCGCTTATCGTTCAGATCGTAGCGCTGGACGGCGACCCTGCCGCCGCTGTTGCCCTCGATGGTGTAAAGGTAATCGCCCTTCACGCACAGCACCGCGCCGACGTGGTCGGGGTCGATGCCCCCGTCCCAATCGAAAAAGACGTAGTCGCCGGGGATGGGCTTATTTTTTTCGTCATTGGGGTTGCGCCACATGTCGCTTTTCTTGAAACTCTCCATGCCTTTGTCCACGTCTGCGAATCTGGGCGGCGCGCCGTCGATGGAGGCTTTCTTCTGATCGGCTGCCCACGAGAGGAAACAGGCGCACCAGGGGGTATATTGGTTCCAGCCGGGGTGATTGGCATATCCGTCGATGTACCATTCGGAGAAATAGCGGTATCTGCTGTCGTCGTTTTTGATCTCTCCCCTGCTGTCGTACTGGTCGGCAAGCTTTTGCAGGAACGCGAAGCGCGCCGCCTTTTCCGTATCGGTCAGATCGGCAGCGTCCGGCAGGGTCGGCGTTTCTTTCAGGATATCTTTCGCCTCTTCTCTGCCAACGCTGTCGCCCTCGATTCCGGTGCGGCAGAAGACGGAGGTGCTGTAGCTGTGCGCCGCGGTCGCGAAGGTGAAGGTCACGAGGCTGCCGTCCAGATCGACCCGCGCGCCGCGCAGGTTGTCCAGCAGCACCTGATCGCCGCTCGCGCCGCTTGTGAGCGTTCCGCTGTTGTAGCGCAGCAGCACCGCGCCGGGAGTGCCGTCGGCAGTCTTGCCCTGTAGCTGCCAGCCGTCGGAGAGCGGCTCCACGCGGTAGATCTTGCCGCTGGCGGAGAGATCCTCCAGCGCGGAGAGCACGATGCGCACGGTCTGCTGCTCGCCCGCCTCCTTCTGCGTCGTTTGATGCACCCGCAGTCCGAGCAGCATCAGCGACGCTGCGGCTGCCAGCACGATGGAGCTGACAGCGACGGTCACCAGCAGCTCGACCATGGTAAAGCCGCTGTTGTTTCGTTTCATTCGCTCGTCCCCCCCTTTTCCGCTGTCAAGTGGGTGATGGTGTAGGTGATGTAGTTGTGCGTCGCCTTGCTGACCTTGGCGGTGTACGTTATTTTTTTGGTTCCGTCGGGCAGTGTTCCCTGTTTCTCGATTTTTTTCACTTCGTATTTGAGTTCCATTTTGAGCTTTGTCTCGATGCGAACGGCATCGTTTGCGCGGGTAAGGGTAAAGGTGCAGAATTCGACGTCGGTATCGGTGCCATCAGGTGGCAGGGTGCAGCCGCCGGCCAAAGTGCTCAAGCGAGCAACGTATGCAGCCTTTGCCGCAGCCCTTGCCTCATCTTCCGAGTCGTATTCCTCGGAATCCCGCAAGGAGCTTACGTCCTCCGCCAGCGCCACGAATTTTTCGATCTCGCCCTCCGCCTGATAGAGCTGCCGCGTCTGGCGGACGGACTCCTCCTGCGCCTGATAATTTTTCAGCGCCGCGGTGCAGACGGACACGGCGACGGCGCACAGCACCAGAACGACGATGAGCACATACACCAGCGCATAACCGCCGTTGTCTTTCCAGAGCTTCTTCATGCGCCACCGCCTTCCGGCGACACGGCGCGGACATAGGTTTCCACTGTAACGAGCGGCTCCGTGCGCTTATCCGATACCGTGACATGATAATAGGGGTTGTCGCCGTCTTTTACCGTTATGACCGTCACATTGGGGAACTCGCTTTCGTGGTAAGCGGGACTTGCCTCCGTGACGCCGTTCTTCATCAGGGTCTCCACGGCGGTACGGACGTTCAAATGGGCTTCCATCACGGCCTGGCTGTGGGCGTTGATCCGTCCTGCCAGAATGAGGCTCGTGCAGATGGGCGCGGAGATCAGGCCGATGATGGCGATCGCCACGACGACCTCCAGCAGCGAAAAGCCCGCTGTTCTCTCTTTCCCAATCTTTTTCATGCCTTGTCTCTCCCAATGGGTCAGTTGAAAATGTCCGTCTTTCCGGTCGCGGGCGGCGTTACGCCCGGTTCCTCATAGGTGTTCTGAGCGGACGGCATCAGATACAGCGTCAGGGTCATCTGCCCGTCCAGCAGCTTTTTTTCGCTGTCGTAGTTGAAGGTGGCATACCGGATGGAGGTAATGCGCTCATCCGTTGCCAGCGCGTGCACCATGTTCTTGAACTCCTGATAGGAGGCGTGATAGTACACCGTCAGGTTCAAGCCCTCAAGGAGTGCGCCATCGCTCAAGGCCTGCATCGGCGTGATCTCACCGAAAGAAAACTCGATGTCGCCGCCGCTCCCGAAGCGCTGAAGGAAAATATCGTGCAGTTTCTGGGTGTAGCCCAGCTCCTTACTGCCGGTCCCCAGCGTTTTTTCCAGATACAGCAGGTAGAGGAGCTGATCCTCTTCCTGCATCCCGGCGGGGAACTTGTCGTAAAGCGCGGTGCGGCTTTCCTCGATCGCGGCCTCTGCCGACTCAAGCTGATCCTGCACGTCCTTGTACATCTCGTTTTCGACGATGGTGGTTTGCAGCGCGGTGATCTGAGCATTTAACTGATCCCGCTCCATGACGTAAGCTTCACTGCGGGGGCGGTAGCCCAGAACATACACCAGAACGGCGACCAACAAGAGCAGGACTGACAGGACAGCCTTCCAGTTTCTACCGATCACTTTCACTGGCCCACCTCCACTTTCTCAACCTTGGCGTCGCGGTCCAGACCCTTGCGCGTCTGCTCCGCCTGGATCAAGGACTCGTCATAGGTCAGCACGACCGTCAGGTAATAGCGGTTGTCGGCAGGCTTCTGCGTCTGAGAAGCGCCGGTGTTGAAGATATCCGGGATGCCTGAGCCGCCGGTTTGATTTTTGAGTTGATTCATCAGGATCCACATCAGCAGATCGTTTTCATCCATGCCCGTGCTGCCGGAGGTGCCGGATGTACCGGAGGTCTGCTGATTCTTCCGCAGCAGCGCGTTGACCGCGGCCACAGTGGCGGCATCCCGCTGGAACGCCGCGCCGCTGTTGATCTCCTTTTGGAGCGCCACGAGATCCAGAGCGGTATTGGCCTCTTTGATCTCGCCCATTTCCTTGGCAAGATGGAGCGCAAGCTTGCCGCTCAGCGTCTGATTCTGCCGAATGAGCGCGATCGCTGCGTTGACATTCGTCTTGTTGTCAGTCAGGATATTCAGCAGGTTCGGCAGATATTTGTTCAGCATCACATCGTCGCTCTCATAGAACATGCGGTGCTGATCGGCGTTTTTCCAAATGTCGTCAAAGATCTTGTCGTACAGGATCTGATCCTTTTCCTCACGGGCGATATCCTCGCGCATCAGCAGGAAAAACTGATACATGGCGGCAGGATCGTTTTGCAGCAGAGATCGGATCGCGTTCTTCTCCTGGGTGGTATTGGAGCGCTTGCGCAGGTCATCCAGCGAGAAGGTCTTTTTCTGCACCGGCCCATAGACGGCTTGCAGAGCGTCCAGCTGGTTGGAGTTCAGGTATTGCAGGCTGAGACGCAGCTTTGCAATATCGACAGACTCAATGCCAGAAGCAGAGGACGTAGTGCCGCTGCTGGGCGTGGTAGGCGTGACCGGCGTGCCGGAATTGCCGGGACGGCTCGGAACGCTGGGGGTGCTCGGCGTCGTCGTGCCGGGGTTGCTCGGAGTGACGGGCGGGTTGGGATTGCTCGGCGTGCCACCGGTGCCGCCTCCACTGCTGCCGCCGCCTCCGGGGAGCAGACCTTGCAGGAAATCAAGGTTATCGGGGGAAATGGTCATGCCGACCTTCTCCATCATGTCGGCGTAGCTTTCAATCTTCTGGATGGTCGCTTCGTCAACGCCCGCGGCACGCAGCAGCGGGAGCACGTCCTTGATCATTTTGCCGGTGATGCCGTTTGACGCGTTGGGGAACAGCTCATCGAGGGAATAGCCGCCCTCGGTGGGAGGCTCTTCCGTACTGCTGTCCGCGGTACTATCCGTTGCGCTTTCCTCCGTGCTCGGCACAGGGGACTCCTTCCCCGCTTCCTCGTACAGCGCAGCGATCATTTTGTCCGGGGAGTAGGCTTCCTTCGGGCCGATGGTCAGGTTGGAAACGGTGTTGAGGGTCATGAAGGGCACGTCGCGCAGCGCCACGAGAAAATAAGCGGCGTCCTCCTTGCTCTGGAAGGCGACCTGCGCCGCAAGACACAACTCGGTCGTGCTCAGAGCGGTCACCGTTGACTTCTTGGGGAGCTTTGCCTCCAGCTCGCCCAGCACCAGTTCAAGGTTGTCGTTATATGTCCGAACGGAGTCGAATACGTTGTCCCAGTCGGCGCTGTAAGCGTCGTACATACTCGAATAGTTGTGGTAGTTCTCCGCGCAGCCCGCGTTCTGCTGGGCAAGCGCCGTCAGGCGGTCCTGCTGTGCGCGCAGACCGTCCAGCTCCGTGCTCCACGACAGCTTGGAGGTCAGCAGCAGCAGTACGGACGCCGTCAGCGCCGCGCCGCCAAGGAACACAAGACCGTACTGCCACGCGCGGTTGATGGGTGCGCGCGCGCCGGTGATGTGGTTCAGCTCCGGGTCGCCGAAGTCAAGGGCGGTGAGCGCCGCGCCCTGACAGAGCAGCCACTGCGCGCCGTAGTCGGTCTCCGCCATTTCGACGGGGACATTCAGCAGCGACGCGAGCGCCGGGGCAAGCCCCGCCTCCTTCCCCTGACCGCCGGAAAGCACGGCGCTCGTCAGGCGGGCGCGGCCGGGCATGGCGGAGAAGTAGTCGAGCACGATGCCCGCCTCATTGAGGTCGTCCTGCTGGGAATAGCCCCGCTGCAGCAGGCGCTGCAGCTTGACCTGCCCGTTGTGGACGAAGGTCAGCAGCAACAGCTCGCTCTCGGCGTTGATATAGAGGCAGACGCCGTCGTCCGTATCCGCGGAGGACTTCGCGTGCTTTGGCATGGCAAAGTCCGCGTCCACGGCGGTGGCGTGGCTGTGACCGCAGAAATCGACGGCGGCAACGCTCAGCCCCATGCTGTTGGCAAGGGCATAGTAGCGGTGCAGCATCGCGCGCGGCACCGCCCAGAGCTGCACGCGCAGAAGACGCGCGTCCTCGCGCTGCTCAACGCCCACCGTCTCCCACGAAAGCTGATACTCGCCCGGGTCGATGGGGAAATACTCGTCCATGTTCGCCAGCAGCATCTGACCGAGACGCTGCTGCTTTTTCACCGCGGGGACGGTGACGCTCTCGCTGATGACCTGCGTGGAGCAGAGCGAGAAGACCACCTTGCGGCAGCGGCGGAACAGCCCCTGCCGCAGCACCGGCTCCATCGCGTCCCGCAGGGCGTCCAGCCCCACGAGCTGACCGTCCTCGACCGCGTTCGGCGGCGTGGGCAGGATGACCCGCTCGGAAATGATGTCGCTGCCCAGCGTCATCTGGGCGATGCGGATCTCCCGCTCGGTGATCTGCACCACCAGCGCCCTGCCGCTCAGCTTTTGCTTGCTCATAAGTGTTTTCCCTCCCGGACTGTGGGAATGGCACAGCCGTCCCGAAGAACGGTTCTGCCCCTCCCACAGGCTCTTGTTTTTCTCTCGCGGGCAGGTCCGCGCCTGCCCTGTTTCTCTCCCGTGTTACAGCCCAAAAAGACCGAGGTACGCCGCGATGAGCCGGTCGCCCACCAGCGCCGCGACCCAGATCCCGGCGGCAAGATACGGCCCGAACGCCAGCTTGCGCGGCGCTCCGCTCTTCATGCGGACCGAGTGGATGATCGCACCGGAAACGCTGCCGAGGATCATCGCAAGAAGGATGCGCTGCCAGCCCAGCAGCAGTCCCGCCCCTGCCATCAGCTTGACGTCCCCCATGCCAAGGCCGCTGCCGTTCGTCACGAACCACAGCAGGAGGAAAAGAAGGCTCACCGAGAACATGCCGATGAGATACGTTTTCCAGTGCGCGGTATCGCCTGCAAGCTGCACCGCGCCCAGCAGGAAGATCGCAAGGTTCACCCCGTTGGGGATCTCGAAGGTGCGCCAGTCGATGAGCGCCACGACCGTCAGCAGGGAGAACAGCAGCGAATACAGCACCGCGCGCAGCGGCTCGGCCTGATACAGCCACGCCGCCAGCAGCCACGCGCCGCCGCTGAGCGCCTCCACCACGGGGTACTGGGCGGAGAGCTTCTCCCCGCAGGAGCGGCACCTGCCCCCCTGCGCCAGCCAGCTTGCCACGGGAATCAACTCGTACCAGCGCAGGCGGTGGCCGCAGGCCATGCAGTGGGACGGCGTTTTCACGAACTCCTCTCCGCGCGGCAGACGGAAGATCAGCACGTTGCAGAAGCTGCCGACGCACAGACCCAGCGCCGTCCAGAGCAGCAGCAAAAGACAGGTCATGGGAAATCTCTCCTTTTCGCTCAGGGGTCTCCCCCGCCCGTCCGGGTGATAGGGATACCGGACGGGCGGGGCGTTGTTTCAAATTGCTTGGGGCTGATGTAGGGGTGGATTAGTTATTTGGTGGGGTAGGTCAGCTTCCAGCCGTCGGCAGGCGTCCATGTAGCGCTCGTAGCGTCGCTCTTGAACGTGTTCTTACTCAGATCGTAGTACGGAGAAATATTAAGACCAGTGGTCTCGGGATCAACCGTAACGGTGAGACCAGTACCAGACGCAGCCTTGTTAACGGTAATGGACTTAATATCATTGAACGTATCGTCCTTGACATGCGCATCGGTATAAGCGAAGACAACAGCGGTCTTGATGGCGTCGAGCTGGGTGTAGTCGGCAGCCTCGTTGGCCTTCTTGATGTAGCCGGAGTAGGCGGGGACGGCGATGCCGGCAAGGATGCCGAGGATCGCGATGACGACGATCAGCTCAACGAGAGTAAAACCGGACTTGGAACCAAACTTTTTCATAGGAGTTTTCTTCCTTTCTTTGTTTTGCGTCGGATTTTTATATCATCGCCATGCGGCACGGGCCCCTATCTCCCGCTCCTGAATACACGGCTTGGATATACGGATTTACAGGTATTTGTCGAAGGCCTTGGTCATGTTGATCATCGGCAGGTAGATGGCCAGCACGATGATGACCACAAAGACCGCCATGAAGATGATGATGGCGGGCTCCATCAGGTTGAGGAGCTTTTTGGTGGCCTCCTCTACTTCTTCATCATAGTAGTCGGCGACCTTGCCCATCATGCTTTGCAGGTCGCCGGTCTCCTCGCCCACGCCGACAAGATTCGACACCATGGGCGGAAAAATACCCGTCCGCACGAGGCTCTCCCGCAGGGGGGTGCCCTCGGCGACCATGCCGCGCGCGTCGCGGATGGCCTCCAGATAGTAGATGTTGCCCATGTTGCTGGCGGCGAGGTCCATGCTGTCCGTCAGCGTCAGGCCGGAGCCGATCAGCACCTCCATGGTGCGGCAGAAGGTCGCGCAGGCGGTTTTCACCGTCAGGTTGCCTACAACGGGGGTCTTGCGGGCGAGCCAGCCGAAAAAGTGCTTGCCCTTGTCCGTCCTGTGAAACAGGACGCCGCCCACGATCAGCGCCACCAGCACCAGCAGCGGCACCCACCACCAGGATTCGAACCATTCGCAGACCGCCATCACGCCGAGCGTGATCTTTGGCAGCTCCGCGTCCATATCCTCGAAGGTCTTGAGGAAGTTGGGGATGATCTTCGTCATCATCACGATCAGCACGATGATCATGACCACGATCAGCACGCAGGGGTAGATCATGGCGCTGGTCACCTTGCCCTTGGTGCGCTTGCTGCGTTCGAAATAAAGCTCCATCTGGCGGAAGGATTCCTCCAGATTGCCGGAGGCCTCGCCCGCTGACACCATATTCACCAGAATGGCGGGGAAGATCTTGGGATGGCGGCGCATGGAAGAAGCAAGCGATTCGCCCTTTTCCACGTCCGCCTGCATTTCGCGGATGGCGGCGCGGAGCTTTTTATTGCCGGTCTGCTGACCGAGCATAGAAAGCACGGACGCGACCGACACGCCCGCGCGCAGGATGGACACGAACTGACGGCAGAACACCGCCATGTCCTTCGCCTTGGGCTTGCCGAGGAACGGGATCTCGATATCGCGGTTGAGGGTGGTCTGCTCCTTAATGTCTAAAATCGTATAACCGGCGCCGCGAAGGGAGCTTTTCGCGGTCTCGATGGACGACGCATCCAGAGAGGAGCGGACGCGCTTTCCGTTTCGGTCGATCGCCGTATAGTTGAATCCGGGCATGGAGCCGCCCTCCTTTCTCAGGTCTGCCGCCCTGTCTTGAATTTATCAGGCTCGTTGGCGGCGGCGAGGGCAGTCTCCAGCGAAATCACGTGACGGTCGACAAGATCCTCCAGCGCGTCGTCCAAAAGCTGCATCCCGTACCGCTTGCCGGTCTGGATGGCGCTGACGATCTGGAAGGTCTTGCTTTGCAGGATCATGCTGCGAATGGCGGGGGTGACGACCATGATCTCGAATACCGCCGTGCGGCCGCCGCCGATCTTCGGCAGGAGGGTCTGGCCCACGGCACACTCCAGCACGTCCGCCAACTGGATGCGGATCTGGTTCTGCTGCTCGGCGGGGAAAGAGTCGATGATACGGTCGATGGTGTTGGCGGCGCCCTTGGTGTGCAGCGTGCCGAACACCAGATGGCCCGTTTCGGCGGCTGTGATGGCGGTGGAGATGGTCTCCAGATCGCGCATCTCGCCCACCAGGATCACGTCGGGGTCCTGACGCAGCGCAGCGCGAAGTCCCGCGGCAAAGCTGCTGGTATCAGCGCCCACCTCGCGCTGGTTGATGATACATTGATCGCTCGTGTGCAGGTATTCGATGGGTTCCTCCAGCGTGATGATGTGGCGGCGCTCGGTGTGGTTGATGTGGTCGAGCAGCGCCGCCAGAGTGGAGCTTTTGCCCGAGCCGGTGGGGCCGGTGACGAGCACCAGTCCGCGGGGTTTATCCGCCTGCGCCACCACCACGGGCGGAAGGCCCAATTCCTCGGCGGTGGCAATGCGCAGCGGCAGCAGGCGAAGCGCCAGCGACGTCATGCCCCGCTGACGGAACACGTTGCAGCGCATACGCACCAAATCGTGATAGGTCACGGCGAAGTCCGCCTCGCCCATTTCATGAAATTCCTTGAGAAGTCCGGGCGTGATCAGCTCCTGCACATAGGCGGTGGTATCCGCCTCGGTCAGCGGGTCCTCCCCAAAGTTGGTCAGCTCGCCGTCCAGTCGAAAAATGGGGGGCTCCCCCACCGTGAGGTGAATGTCGGAGGCGTTGCGCTCCAGCGCGTCATGAATGAGTGTTTCCAGGTCGATCATGCGCCGTCCTCCAAAGGATGAGTTTCTTCCGCCATGTTTTCAACGCTGATGCGCTGCATCTCGCTGATGGAGGTCGTTCCCTCCAGCACAAGGCGGCGGGCGCTTTCGCGGAGGGTGTGCATCCCCTCAGCGATGGCAGTCTCCCGCAGCGTGCCCGTGTCGCAGCGGTGGGAGATCATCGTGCGCATACGGGGCGTGATCTCCATGATCTCGTAAATGCCGATCCGGTCGAAATATCCGGTACCGGCGCAGCGCTGGCAGCCCACCGGCTCGTAAACCTCGGCGCTGTCCTTCTCCTCCGGCGTCAGTCCCAGATATTCCAACTCATGCTCTAAAAGAACGTGCCGCCGCTTGCAGTTGGGGCAAAGACGGCGCACAAGGCGCTGGGCGATGATGCCGGTCAGCGCGTCGGCGATGAGGTAGCTTTCCACGCCCATGTCCAGCAGGCGCGTGACGCTGCTGGCGGTGTCGTTGGTATGCAGCGTACTCACCACGAGGTGACCCGTGATGGACGCCTGCACCGCGATGGACGCCGTTTCCCGGTCGCGGATCTCGCCGATCATGATAATGTCGGGGTCCTGACGCAAAATGGAACGCAGAGCGTTGCCAAAGGTCAGGTTCGCCTTGGGATTCACCTGCACCTGATTCACGCCGTCCACGTTCGCCTCCACGGGGTCCTCCACCGTGACGATGTTCACCATGTCGCTGTTCAGCTCGTTCAATGCGGTGTAAAGCGTGGTGGATTTACCGGAGCCGGTAGGTCCGGTGACCAGCACGATCCCGTTGGGATGGCGCAGGATCTCGTCGAATTTTTCCAGTTCCGACCCCGTCAGGCCAAGGGCGCGCTTGCTGCGGCGCAGCGCCTTTTTCTGCGTCAGTCGCATCACGCACTTTTCGCCATAGACCGTGGGGAGCGTGGAAACACGCACATCGTATTCCCGGCGGTCCACCAGGATGGAAAAGCGGCCGTCCTGCGGTCTGCGCTTTTCGGAAATGTCCAGATTGCTGAGGATCTTAATGCGCGCGATGATGGCGGGCAGCAGCTGCAGGTCGTAAGTGGCGGTGGTGTACAGCACGCCGTCCACTCGGCAGCGGACCCGGACCTTGTCCGGTCCGGACTCCACGTGGATATCGGAAGCGCGTTGGCGCACCGCCTGCTCCACAAGGGAGTTCACCAGCACCACCACGGGGGAGGCGTTGACATCCTCCTGAAAGACCTGATCTTCCAGAGAGGCGCTCTCCCGCTCGTTGGTCTGGGTGTAAAGCTCGGCAGCCTCCTGCATTTCCTCGCTGCCGTAGCAGCGGTCGATGGTCACGAGAATGTCGGATGTTGTCGCTAAAAATGGCTTAATGCGGCACTTGCTCGCGATCGCGACCATGTCGCGCCCCTTCATGTTCATGGGCTCGTTCATGGCGACATACAGCGTGCCGCTGTCCTCCGGATCAAACTGGAAGGGCATCATTGTATATGTACGCAGGATATCCGGGCGAACCGCCTGTCGGACATCCATGGGGATGGTCATTTCGTAAAGGTGCACCACGGGGGTGCGGGTCAGCGAGGACAGGGCTTCGATGACCTGTTCCTCGGGCAGGATGGCGCGCTCCAAGATCAGCTCGCGGATGGACTTGTTCGTTTCCTCCTGAGCACGACGCAGCTCGTCCGCCTGTTCCGCGGTCAAAAGCTGCTGTTCCAGCAGGTATCGCAGGAGCTTTTCGTTCATGCGCGCCCTCCTTTCTCTTGTTTTTCGGGGCAGAAATTATTTTTGAATCAGTGCTTTTCAAAACTGTGAGACGACAGACCCGCCAGGCTCTCAAACGCGAATGAGCCGCTGACGCGCCTAACGTCTCTTTTTTTATGATCCCCCTCCCCCGGCGGGGCGGAATTGCCCCGCCGGGAAGAGGTGGTCCGAATCATTGCTTTGTCTTACGCTGTCAAATTACTTGACGTTGATGATGAGGTTCGCGCTGGCGCTGCGGGTGTTGTAGTTGACCGTCACCTTCTGACCGGCAGGGTCAGCGAAGCTGCCGATGCTCAGATCGCCAAACTTCGCGATGAGGTTCGCAAGCTCGGTCACAGCCTCGAGAGAGGTCTTGGCATTGCCAAGCGCCGTGAGATCGCTCTTCGTGAGCGTCACGCCGTTGACCGTCACGCTCGCGCTGTCGGGCAGCAGGTTCTGCGCCTTGGCAACGATCTTGCCGAGGTACTGCGCAACATAAGTGTCGCCCTTGGTGCCGACGATGTCCTTCATGGTCGGGCTCGTGAGCGCGGCAGCAAGCTGGGCTGCGGTCTTGGTCTGGATGCCATTGGCGGCATCGAACTTCATGCTGTTGAGCAGATCGATCTTCTTCTGAGCCTCCACCTTTTCAGCAGAGCCGTCGTTCAGGATGGAAGAAACATCGATCGTGCCAAGCTTAGTATCCAGCTTTTCGGCAAGCTTTGCCTTGCCCTCGGTCTTGATGGTGGAAACGAGATCCGCCAGAACCTTGCCGTCCTTGGCAGCGGCGGCCTTCTCGTCGCCGAAGTCCAGACCGAGCTGCACGAGCGCGCTATAAATCAGGTAATCCTTCAGATCAGGGTTCTTCGCCAGCAGATCCTTCAGCGTGGCGGAGGAATTCAGCGCAGTATCAAGCTCTCCCTTCGCCTGGTCGTAAATCGCCGTTCTCAGAGCGGGACCCTTGACCGTAGCAGTTGCAATAGGAGTTTCTACCGTGATGACTGGTTCAGCCAATATCGCGTTGATATGACCAACATTTTCGATATTGAACGTAATGTGGGAGGGAGTAATCTTAGCATCGGGGTAGAGGGCAAGTGCCGACTTAACCATCGACAGCATTTGGTGCTCGTTCGCCTTCTTGACGATCCACGCCTCGTTGATGTTCTCATCCGCAAGCTTCTCCTTGATCTGCTTCTGGATGAGAGCGTCCACATCGAGCGCGTCGATGTCCTTCTCGATCAGCGGCCACACGGCGTTGATGAGGGCGGTGTTGTCAAGACCCTTGAGGGTGCCGCCGCTGGTGGTAGAGTTAACGATCTTCGCCCAGTTGGTATCGACCCAGCTCTCCACCACGGGCATCAGAGCATTATGGATGCTTTCGACAGTGGTGTTCGTCAGCTTGATGTCGTACTTGGCAAGCGCTTCCGTGACCTCAGTGTAGAGGGTGGGGATCTCCTTCTGCAGACCCTTCTTGGCCTCAGCGACGACCTTATCCTTGGTGCCGTCGTTATAGGTGAACTGCGCGGCGATCTGGTCGAGGCCGTCGTTATAAGCCTTCTGGATGTCCTTGCTGATGTTGAGACGCAGATAGTTGCCCTCGTCATACTTGTACTCCAGCAGACCGTTGCTGTTGAGCGTCGGCTTCACGACCAGCTTATAGTTGTAGGTGTAATTGTCGGTCTTCGCCTTGATGTCCGCGTTGGCAGCGGGAGCGAAGTTCACCTTCAGGTCGATATTGAAGGTGAAATTATCCGTGTAGGCAGTGCCCTGCTCCTTCATCTGCTTGTAGATCTCCTTGGAGATGGCAGTGCCGAGATCCTTGGCGATCTTGGACTTGGCGGCGGAGAGAGAAGCGCTGCTTGCGCCGACCTGAACGGTGGCGTAGGTCTTGCCGTTGAACACGACGTCCACATTGCCGCAGAGGTAGTTGTTGTTATTGTCGCGGAAGTTCGCCCACAGGCTCTTGCCCTCGGTCTTGAGCTTATCGACGACCTGCGTCTTGATCTCCTGCAGGGACTTGTTGGTGAGCACGATGCCGGTCTCGGACTCGACAGCGTTCTTAACGCTGGTCAGGAAGTTGTCGATATCGTCAGGAGTGGGCTTGCTCGTGGTGCCGGTGATGATCGCGTTGGCGAGCTTGTTCGCCTGCTCGATGGCGGAGACGACCTGGCCGTCCTTGACCTCGAGAGCGACGTTCCAGGTGACCTCGCGCTCGGTCTTGTTGTCGCCGGAGGTGAAGTTTGCCTTCACGTCCTCGACCTTGACCATGTCGTTGACAATGTTCTTGACCTGCTGGAGCTGTGCATCCGTCAGGTACTTGTTGTCCTTGTTGACCTGATCAACGGCGTCGACAACAGCCTTCTTCATGTCGCCGAATCTGTCGTTGACCTGCTTGACGGACTTGAGAACGGCATTGCCGATCAGGTCATCGGAAACGACCACGGGCGCGTTCTCCTGCCAGACGGCGTACAGGGTGATAATGGGATAGCTAGCGGTCAGCGTGACGGTGCTGCCGGCGGGATACGTCGCGGTCGTGGCGCTCCTGTCAGTCGACCAGCCCAGGAAAGTGTAGCCTTCGCGCGTGGCGGTAGCGGTCACGGTGAAGCTGTAAGTGGTGCTCGTCGTCGTCATGGAGACGGGAGACGCACCGTTCAGCGTGCCGCCGTTGGCGTCAAAATACAGGGCGTAGGTGTAGGCAGTCACCGGGGGGTTCACCGGGGGATTCACCGGGGGATTCACGGGAGGCGTAACGCTCGGGGTGTTATCCGGCTTCGCGTTCTGCACGAGGTAAGACAAACGGTAGATCACCGCTGCCACCTGCGCACGGGTGGACAGATCGTTCGGGCGGAACGTGCCGTCCTCAAAGCCGTTGACCAAGCCGTGACGCTGGCACTGCTTGACCGCGGCGAGCGCATACGCGGGGATCGCGCTCTCGTCGACCATGACGGAGACGGAGCCGGTCTCGGGCAGAGTCACCTTCCAGGCCTTGCGATAGAGGTCGAGGTAACGCTCGATCATGGTGCACATCTGCGCACGGGTGATGGGATCGTTCGGGGCGAACTTGCCGTTGCCCACGCCGTCTACGATCTTGTTGGCAGCCGCCCAGTTGATGGCCGCGGTGTACCATTCACCGGGAGCCACATCGGTGAATGCGCTCTGGCTGCTGTCGCCCTTCGCACCGTGGAAACGGAACAGGACCGTGACGAACATCGCACGGGTCATGTTCTCCGCGGGGGCGAAGGTCTTGTCCGCGACGCCGTTGAAGTAACCCTTCGACGTCACATAGTCTACGAACTGGTAGTACCAGTCGGATCTGCTGACGTCCGTGAAATCGTCAGCTTTTTCCGCCAGCGCTGTGGGCACCAGGGAAAAGACGATGCACAATGCCAGCAGAGCACTCAAGATACGCTGCTTTTTCATCTTCTTAACCACTCCTTTTTTTTACTGATGATCTTCGAGTACCGCAAAAGGGTGTCAGCGTTTCCGCCCCAAGCGCTGCTCGCAGCATCCAAAACCTGTCCCTGTCCGGGCGTGCGGATAGACGCACGTACTGACAGTAATACAGTCTACATAAAGTCTATCAGATATTTTCTCTTTTTGCAAGCGGTTCTTGCTTTTTTTCTATATCCTTCCAGGGGTCTTACATTTGAAAATAAATCGCCGCGAATTGCTCGGACAAGTCTCACGTGAGACCTCCCTATCCTTCTTCAAAACAGGAGAACGCCGGATAGTAGCGCAGCGGGATGGGCTGTCCGAGCGCGGCGGAACGATTCTTGAGGATCTTGAGCTCCAGCTCGCGGGGGTCCTTGCGCTTTTCCTCGTCGATGTTGAAGCCGGGCCGCCCCGCCCCGCGCGCCTGAAGTCCCATCAGCACGTCGGCGGAGTAGTCGATGCCGCCGGATTCCTTGAAGGCATTCATGGAGACTTCCAGATTATAATTCTCGCGGTTGAAGGAGGAAATGGCGAGGATGGTCAGCCCGTGCTGGCGCGAGAGCTTTTTCAGCGCGCAGACGATGCGGTCGAGGTTCTGCTTGTCCGTGAAATGGACGTCCACCGGGGCGATGATCTGGAGATAGTCGATGAGCACCACGGGCTTTTGTCCGGTCTCGGCTATGTGGCGCGCGACCTCCGCGCGGATGTAGTCCAGCCCCGTTTCGTGGTCGCCCTCGCGGAAATAGAGGTGCTTTGCATAGGAGGCGTAGCGCGTCTGCGCCAGCTCCAGATGCGCGAGATCCTGCGCACTGTAGCCCGCCCAGCGCCTGCCGTCTAAAACACCGCGCGCGGTCTTGGCAAGGCGGCGGCGCGCGGAGGTGTCGAGCAGGAAGGATTCGCGGGAAACGGAACGAGCCATCAGCTCCCATGTCATCATTTCAAGGGAGAAAATGAGAACGTCGCGCCCCTGCATGGCAAGCTGATCGGCGATCTGCATACAAAAGGCGGTCTTGCCCAGCGAGCTGACCGCGCCGATCACATAAAGTCCATCGTAAAGTCCGCCGTCCAGCGTCTGATCCAGCCCCTCAAAGCCGGTTTTGAGCGCGGGGCGCTTTGCCTGCGCCTCGATATAAGCGCGGAATGCCTCCATCTGCCCCGCGGCGGAGGTCTCGGCATAGGGGGGCGGCTGCTGCGCCTGCCGATCCTCGACCGCCTGCGCCAGAAATCGCGCCGCGCCCTCGCGGTCGGCGCAGAGAAATTCGTTCAGATCCTTGCCGGTGGGAACGCTTGGGCAGCGGTACAGCCAGGGGAATTCCTCCGCGAGGGCGGCTGCCCACGTTTCCCCTGCCGCATCGTTGTCCGTCAGCAGCAGGATGGGGGCGGGTCGATCCAGTCCGCGCAGCAGAGCTGCCGCCTTTTCGCGGTTGCCCGCGCCGTTCAGCGCGGCGGCCCGATAGCCCAGTTCCTCTGCCGAGAGCGCGTCAAAGGCGCCTTCCAAAAGGAAGACCGGCTCTTCCCCGCCCGCAGTCAGCAGCTCCGGCTGAAAGAGCGGCGAAGGCTGCCCCTTCTCGTTAAGATAGCGCTTTTCCGCGACGGCGCGGCGCACGCAGCGCCCGTTTTCGCATGGCAGCACCACGCAGTCATGCTCAGGGTCGTAGCCAAGGCGGAATCTCGTCACCGTGGCGTCGGAGAGCCCGCGTTTGGCAAAATAATCGGTTTTTCGGCGGTGAGAAAAACAGCTTTCGGGGTAGGAGGCGGGCAGCGTTTCCCTGCTCAGGCGGTCAGCGGGGCGCGCCTCTCCCGCGTCGCCGTGCCCGTAGCGCTTGCTCGCAAGCGCCAGAGCGTCGTGCGGCGAGGTGAGGTTTTCGTCGATTGCCAGCAGATCGAAGAGATCATAGTCCGCGCCGCAGGCAAAGCAGTGTACTTTCTGCCGCTTTGCGTCGTATCCCATGGAGGGATCGCGGTCGAGATGCTTTGGATTCAGGCAGCGAAAGCGCTTTTGCGGGTCAATACCCCGGTCGTAGAGATAGTCAACGATGCGGGGGCGCAGGTCGTTAAAGGTGTCCGGCATAGGATCGCCTCCTTTTCTTGTCGTTATTATAGCATAAGACCCCGCGGAGGAGCGATTCCCGCGAGGCCTGTAAGATATCTTAAGATATCAATAAGGGGATTTTCGGTAAAAAAAGAAAATCCGGAAAAAATTAGATGAAACAAATATAAAAGTATGATTCGACAGAAAATATCGGTATAAAAGTTTGAAAAACATGGAAAAATGGATTGGGCGATTTTGGGCGCGCTGCACGAATTGAGGTCGCCTTTGCACGAATTGAAGTCGTCTTAGCACGGCTCGAAGTCGGAATTGGACAGGCTGTGACCCTCGTTTTTCCACAGGATGGGCACAGACGGTGAAGAACTTCCGTGAAAAGTAGGCGTTTTGGTGGAAAAATCGGACTTTTGTCGTCAAATTTCCGTTTTTTGTGAATATCTTTTCCACGGATGTTTTGTCTTCCAATCAGCGGCCGCGCAGAAATTTGAGGAATTCAGACGTGATTTCGTGCAGTTGCTGAGGGGTCACTGCGTGCTCTGGGGCGGCTTTTTAGCGGGCTTTTTCTTCGCCTCAAGCTGCTTGACTGTCTTGTTTTTTTCGATCTGCTGGATGTAGCTCTGCATGGTGGCGTCAATGCCGACGTTCATCTTGCCGCCGAGGAAGGTATTGATGTCGTCATAGTCGAAATCCATGTGGATCGAGCCGCCCGAGACGTCCTCGATCTCCTCCACCGCCTTATTGAACGGGCGGATGATCGCCTCGTCATAATTGCGGTTTTTGACGTCCTCCTTGGTCGGCAGGCCGATGTAGTGGATGATGTCCTGAATTTTTACGCGGAAGCTGCCGTCGTCATCGACGGGCGCTTTCCGGGCGCGGTAGAAGAGATAAAACGCCATGCGGTAGGCATTTTCGCTCAGATGACCCATCCAGTCGGGGATCAGCTGATAATACTGGGTCAGGAAGTGGCGCACGTTCTCGGCGAAGGAAATGCGCACCTCGCCGGTGTACTTTTTGATGGATGCCTCGGTCGCCAGATGGGTGATATAAAAGGATTCAAAATACTTTTTGAAGGATTCCGCAGTGATCTTCATGCCTGTGATGGACTGCATATCCTTCTTGATCTGGCGATAGGCGGCGTCTCTGGATCGCAGACCCGCCCAGTCCATGTACTCTTCAATGGAGAAGGTCGCGGTGTTGTTTCGCCAGTTGTCAGCGTTGCCGCGCATCAGAGTGTAGATCAGCAGGCGGTGCGCCGTCCAGGAGAGATTTTTCGTGTATTCCGCGACGGCCTCAAAGATGATGGTCATTTCGTAATCCTTGTTGCGGTAGCGGATGTTCTGGTTGCCGTAGGCGTCAGGCTCGGAATAGGTCACGGTGATGCCGTTGGAGGAGGGATGAAATTCCCTGCCGCGCTTCATATTCGCCCAAACGCCGCAGATGAAATAGGTGGCGGGGCTGTTGCCCAGCACATCGTATTCCTGCACCCTCGCGGTGACGGTCTTATCAAAAATATCCAGCAGTGTGGCGGCGAACGTGACGGTCTCCGACGCGCCGATGGTCACCGCCTCTGCCACCGCCTCCGGCGAAGACAGATCGTGTGTCTGAAGATAACTGTCCATCAGGGGGTAAATGTCGCCGAAGTCAAAGACGTTCATCTGATTTTTGAACTTTCTGGGGTGCTCTTTTTCCAGCGGCTTCAGCTTATTGTATGTATCCAGCATTTCCTGAAACTGTTCGGATTCCAGAAAACGCAGGGGGGTGTCCTTCAATTGCTCTGCCGGTTCGGGGAACTGGGACATGGTGCGACCCTCCTTTTGCGAAAAGATTGCTTTTTTAGAACCTTAGTATAGCATAAGTTGAAAAAAAGGGAAAGAAAAAGTTTTTTTTCGCAAATCGCGAGAAAAATATTCTCATCGCTCGGACAGGTCTCACGTGAGACCTGTCCGAGCGGCGCGTTATTTGTCCGTCAGCAGCGGCTGCCGTTGATGATCTTTCGGATCTGGCGCTCGCTAAGGCGGAATTGGGCCGCGAGACTTCGGTAGTTAGAGCCATTAAACATGGCGCGAATGTCCCGATCGCGGGCGCCGCGCTCCAGCGATTCCCGCTTGGGAACGTACAGCGTTTGTCCGCCGCACAGCAGCGTCAGGTGGACGAACGCCTTCATACCGATGGCGTCCACGATGTCTCGGTACTCCTCCGGGATATCGTCCGTGCGGATGTGGCGGGCAGGGGGGATGCAAGTGGTAGACATAACATTTTTCTCCTCTCTGAAATCAGATGTGAAACAGGACGAGTTCCTAAGTCTCACGTGTGACTTGTCCGGCTTTGTCCAAAGAACTGTTTCTACCATTCAGCGCCGCCGAGGGAGGCGTTGTATCCTTCGGTCGAACAGAGCGGAAAATTTATTCCTTTTCGCGAGAGAATATCGCTTGTAAAAACAAAGAGAAAATTGTCCAAGTGTCGCCGCTGCCGTTCTGAGCTTTTCCGGAGTGATGAGAAAAAGGGCGGAAGACCGACTTGGAAACGTGCAGTTCGCTGTGTGTAATTTTCGGAATTCCGACGTGCTCTCGTGCATGATGTTTTAGGCAGATGTTTGGGAAAGTACGACTTGAAAACGTGCAGATGAGAAGAAAATCAGTTCCAAGAGATTGGATATCGGCGCGTGATTAAAACACCAGATGTAGTGAATTTGGACAAGTCTCACGTGAGTTTTTGTGGGAAGGCGTTCCGATTTCGGAAAGAAATCGAAAGAAGTCTGCACGAAACCAAGTCGGAAATCAGCTGGAACAGGGAAGCGTGGGTGCACGAAACTAAGTCGGAATTCGTCGAAGGCAGGGGAGAGCGCTGCACGAAATCGAGTCGGAATTCGTCGGGGAAAGGGGAAAGCGGGCGCACGAAACCAAGTCGGAACTCGTCGAGAAGATGGAGGAGATGCCGCACGAAACCGAGTCGGAATTCGGCGAAAGCGGGGGAGAGGCGCTGCACGAAATCATGTCGGAATTCGTCGGTTTGCGGGAGGCGTCCTCCCTGTCACTGCCAGCGCGTTCGCCATCGGACAGCAGGGGAGAGGGGGGTGCGACTTTCCCCGCAGCGGCGAAAAAGGCGGTGCCGGAAAAGAAAAAAGTATCCGACACAAGTCGGATACTTTTATATGAAAACTGATTTTGATGTAGTTTGCTTTCAGAAGGTCAGTCGTCCAATTCCGCTTTGAGCGTCTCCACGGTGCGGCGCAGCTCCTCCAGATTTTCAAGGCAGGTGTCAAGCTTTTTCCTGGCGGTGTCCTTGTCCACGTCCGTGCTGAGATCCAGCTCCTTCAGTTGGGCGATGCTGCGCCGGACCGATCTTCCGAAGGAGTCGACCGTCCGCAGGGGGTTGGCGCTCTGGGC